>Ga0209285_10000692_pt1 | contig 10930 bp, 9 predicted proteins | sample PPLLak3March2015_2_FD_187249 | JGI IMG/M metagenome (GOLD analysis project Ga0209285, IMG submission 187249) | Freshwater sediment microbial communities from Prairie Pothole Lake near Jamestown, North Dakota, USA - PPLs Lake P8 Core (3) Depth... | ecosystem: Environmental > Aquatic > Freshwater... | reverse complement strand
ACCCGCCTGCCTTTTGGGGATCACCGTCTGGCCGCCGTGATGTGCGAGTGTGTCCTGTCCCTGGTGGACGATCCCGATGCGGCCTGGCGCGAACTCCACCGTGTTCTCGCCCCGGGCGGGCTCCTGATGGTGGCGGACGTCTATGCCCGCGCACCGGACCACGCCGGGGGCCTGAGATCGTTTCCAGCGGCCTGCTGCCTCAAAGGGGCAACGTCCCGCGACGAACTGGTGGGCCGGATGCAGCGATCCGGGTTCACGCTCCTCGTCTGGGAGGATCACTCGCAGGCCTTGAAGCGCCTGGCGGCGCAACTGGTGCTCGCCTGCGGGTCCCTGCAGGCGTTCTGGGGGGCGGCCGGTGCCTCCGCCTCCGTGAACACGGTTCCATTTCCCGACCACCGGGCGCACCCCGGGTATTTCCTGGCGGTGGCCCGCAAGGAAGGCAACTCATGATGGACGACGTCATGATGCGCATGCTGCAGCTTTCCCAGAAAGGCTACGGCTGCAGCCAGATTCTGATCCGGCTGTTCCTGGAGGCGCGCGGCGAGGACAACCCCGCCCTGGTCCGCTCCATGGCCGGTCTGGCCTATGGGTGCGGCGGGGGGCGTGCCACCTGCGGCACGCTGACCGGGGGCTGCTGCGCCTTGGCGCTCTATGCCGGCAAGGGGGAGGACGGCGAAGCCGGCTCCGAACGGCTGCTGCTGATGCTGCAGGAGTTGAGCGACTGGTTCGAAAACCAGGTGGGAGGGCCCCACGGCGGGATGGCCTGCGAGACGATCGTGGGCGTGGGAGGCCCGGCGGCCGCCCGTAAGCGTTGCGGCGCGATTGTGGCGGACACCTATGCCAAGGTGCTGGAGATCCTGGCCGCCCACGGCTTCGATCCCGCCGGCGCCTGATTGGACGCACACCCATGGAGCGTGAAACCACCGAAAGCCTCTGCCCGGTCTGCTTGAACCGCATCGGCGCGGCGCGGATCGCGTGCGGCGAACAGGTGCAACTGGTCAAGACCTGCCCCGAACACGGGGAATTCAGGGCGGTCGTCTGGAACGGCCGGCCGAGCATGAGGCAATGGCAGCGCCCCAAAACGCCCTTGCTGCTTCGCCCTGTATTTCAAGAGACGCTGCGGGGCTGCCCCTTCGACTGCGGCTTGTGCCGTGATCACCGGCAGCGCTCCTGCACCGTGCTGCTGGAGGTGACGCGCCGCTGCAACCTGCACTGCGCCGTGTGCTTTGCCGGGTCGCATCCGGGGGACGCGGCCGATCCCAGCCTGGAGGACATCCGCGACTGGTACCGGAGGGTGCTCGGCATGGCCCCCGGCAGCAACATCCAGCTCTCCGGCGGTGAGCCCACCGTGCGGGACGACCTGCCTGAGATCGTAGCCGCCGGCCGTCAGCTCGGCTTCGGCTTCATCCAGCTCAACACCAACGGGATCCGGCTGGCCGATGATCCCGAATACCTTAAGGCCCTCAAGGAGGCCGGGCTGGCGAGCGTCTTCCTGCAGTTCGACGGCACCGACGATACGGTCCACATGAAACTGCGCGGCCGGCCGCTGGTGGACGTGAAGCGCCGGGCGATCGATGCCTGCGCGGATCTCGGTGTCGGGGTCGTGCTGGTGCCGACGCTGGTCCCGGGGGTGAACACCCACCAGATCGGAAGCCTGCTGCGGCTGGCCGTCGGTCTGTCACCGGGGGTGCGGGGCGTGCATTTCCAGCCCGTCAGCTATTTCGGGCGCTACCCCCAGATAGTTGATGACGCATCCCGGATCACCCTGCCCGAATTGATGGCAGCGATCGAAAACCAGTCGGCCGGAATGTTCAAAGCGGCCGATTTTCGCCCGCCCGGATGCGAGAATGCCTGGTGCTCGTTTCACGCCGACTCCATCGTCCTGCCGGGCAGCCTTGTCCGAGCGCTGCATCCCGCCCGGCCGTTCTCGGGCTGCTGCCCACCGATCCCGGCCGAGGAGGGCGCGCAGCGCGCCATGGCGCACGTCTCCCGGCAGTGGGCGGCGCCGGACCGAAAACCGGCGGACCCTGCACTGCCGGCGGTCAAGTCCTCCGAAGACGCAGTCGATTCGCCCGGCGGCGGGCCGCTGCACCTGGACGACTTCCTCGATCGCGCCCGCACCCACGTCTTCACGGTGTCCGCCATGGCTTTCCAGGACGCCTGGACCATCGACTTGGAGCGGCTGCGGGAATGCTGCATCCATGTGCTGGATCCGATTCGTGGACTGGTGCCTTTCTGCGCGTTCAATCTCACCGCTATCGATGGAAGGCCTTTGTATCGGCGATGAACACTTTGCGCATCACGCCGCTTGAACGCTGGATCAAAGACCGCATTGGTCTTGAACCTCAGAGCGCTTTCACCCGAGATCACGTGAGGCGATTCCAGCTGGAAAAGATCAGGCAGACCCTGACATATGCCTCCCAAAGAAGCCCCTTCTATCGCCGACAGCTGTCCGGCTGCGCCCCCGCCGATTTATTGAATTTTGAGGATTTCGCGGAGTATCCTTTCACAACCGCGGAGGATCTGGTCCGCGACCCGCTTGAATTCCTTTGCGTCTCCCAGTCGGACGTGGCCCGCGTGGTCACGCTCCGGTCCTCCGGCTCGACCGGCCATTCGAAGCGGGTCTTTTTCGACCCGGAGGACCTGGACCGGACCGTTGATTTTTTTCAACAGGGCATGTCGTCATTGGTTTGTCCTGGAGACCGCGTGCTCATCCTGCTGCCAGGAGGCTTGCCGGGCAGTGTCGGGGAGTTGCTCGTCGAGGGGCTCGCCCGCAATCATGTGGAGGGAATCGTTCACGGGCCGGTCCAAGATCCCGCGCAAACCATCGATGAGATTCTAGCCCGCCGGGCGCAGTGCCTGGTAGGGATTCCCGTGCAAGTTCTCTCGCTGGTCAGACACCCGCAAAGCCGGCGCATCCCGCAGGGATTCATCCGCAGTGTTCTGTTGAGCACCGATTACGTTCCCGCCGCGATTGTAGCGGACATCCAACGGAGCTGGGGCTCAAGCGTCTACCAGCACTACGGCATGACGGAAATGGGATACGGCGGAGGGGTCGAGTGCGACGCCCACGACGGCTATCATCTCCGCGAGGCGGACCTCTTCGTGGAGATCGTCGACCCGGCCACCGGCAGGTCCCTGCCGGACGGTGTCTCCGGCGAGGTCGTCGTCACCGCCCTCACCCGCTGCGCCATGCCCCTGATCCGCTACCGCACCGGCGATCAGGCCCGGTTCCTTCCCGACTATTGCCCCTGCGGCAGCATGCTGCGGCGCCTCGGCAAGGTGCAGGGTCGGTTGATGAACGGTGCGGCGCTGGGGCCGCTGGCCTGGCTCAAGATGGCGGCATTGGACGAAGCGCTGTTCGCCATACCGTCCGTTCTCAACTTCCAGGCCGAACTGGTCCCGGCTAACGGATGCAGCCGACTAAGGATAACCCTCCATTGCGACCCCTGCGGGCTGGACGACACCGTGGCCCAAATTCAAGCGGCACTTGCCCGTTTGCCGGCGGTCCATGAGGCCGTCTCCCGGGGGCGCCTGGCCATTGACCCGATCCGGCTGACACCCGAAACCTGGTTCACGAGCGGGGCCGCGAAACGTACCCTTATCGACCGAAGACAGGAGCGATCGATTCCATGAACCTCATTGCGGAAACGGCCGTCAGACTGATGGACGACCACCAGGCATTCGTCCTGGCGACGATCGTCAACCGCCAGGGATCCGCACCCCGAACGGCGGGTACGCGCATGATCGTTATGTCGGACGGGAGGGCCGTCGGCACGATCGGCGGCGGCCTGCTCGAAGCCCGGGTCATTGAAACGGCCGGAGACGTGCGGAATTCGCACCGTCCCCAGGTAGTCCCCTTCGACATGACCCAATCTGAATTGGCCACGATGGACATGGTCTGCGGCGGACGGCTGGAGGTGCTTCTGGAGCTCATCGATCCCGGGACCCCTGCGGCAACGGTGCTCAAAGGGTGGCGGGAAGCACAGTCAGAGTCTGGCCGCTGCTTCTTCCTGACCGAACTGCGCTTCGCCGGCGACCGGCTGGAAGGCCTCGGCCATGCCCTGCTGAAAAACCGCCGCATCGTTTGCGGCGGGCTTTCCCTCTCTCCGGCGGCCGTTGAGAAACTGGCCCGCGACCACAGAGCTGCCACCCGCCTGCACGCCGTTACCTGCGGCGGGTCCTTAATGCTGATCGATCCGGTTCTCCCGTGGGAGACCGTCTTTCTGTTCGGAGCCGGCCATGTCGCGCAGCCCACCGCCCGGCTGGCCGCCTTCGTCGGCTTCCGCGTGCGGGTCGTGGACGACCGGAGCGAGTTTGCCAGCAGCGAACGTTTTCCGGAAGCCGATGAGATCCGAGTGGTTGAGGATTTCGACTCGGCCCTGAAAGGACTGGTGATCGACCGCAGCGCTTTCTTCGTCATCGTAACCCGCGGCCACCTGCACGACAAAACGGTATTGATGCAGGCCTTACGAACGGAGGCGGCCTACATCGGGATGATCGGCTCGCGGCGCAAGCGGGACCACATTTTCAATGCGCTCCTGAAACAGGGGTTCACGGAAACTGATTTGCAAAGGGTGCATTCGCCAATCGGCCTCAACATCGGCGCGGAAACCCCTGAGGAGATTGCATTGAGCATCGTTTCCGAATTAGTTCATGCCCGCGCCCAAAGGCGGCAAGGATGAATCCGGAAGGCGCCACCGCGCTCGTGCTGTCGGCCGGATTTTCCGAACGCATGGGGGAGTTCAAACCGCTGATGACGCTCGGTGGAATGACGCTTCTGGAACGGGTCATTCGGCTTTTTCAATCGGCCGGTGTCAACCGCATTCATGTGGTGGTCGGCCACCGCGCGATTGAGTTGACTCCCCTGATCCAACGCTTGGGCGGCCACTGCGTCTTGAACGTCCGCTACGCCGACGGCATGTTCTCATCTGTGGCGGCCGGAGTGGCGAGCCTGGATGAGCGCACCGAGTCCTTTTTCGTCATGCCCGTGGACATTCCCCTCGTAAGAGCTGCGACGATCCGCATCCTTATAAGCACCTTCCGACCCGGCACGACAGTGATCTGCCATCCAATTTTTCTGGGCCGCCGTGGGCACCCGACGTTGATCGATAGACGCTTTATCAAGACGATCACCGATTGGAGGGGGAACGGCGGCCTTAAAGCGTTGCTCGACCGCTTTGAAAGCGAAGCACTCGATGTCCCTGTTGCAGACGAATTTATCCTTCAAGACATGGACAGCCCGGACGACTACCAGCGCATGCAGAGATGTTTGAAAACCTACGCGGTCTTGTCCTCGGCCGAGTGCCATGCCCTGCTGGTCGAAAGGCTAAAAGTCCCCGCATCGGTTTGGGCTCACGGACGGGCGGTGGCCGAGCAGGCCCTTTATATCGGTCGAGCGCTGGTGGCAGCGGGCTGTCGTTTGAACCTTGATCTGATCTATGCGGCGGCTCTTGTGCACGACATGGCGCGGGGAGAACCCGGGCACGCGCGGCAGGGCGGAAGAATCCTCCGTGAGCTGAACATGCCGCAGATGGCCGAAATCGTCGAGACACACATGGATCTCAGCATTGAGAAGACAGATCCAATATGCGAAGCCGAGGTCGTGTTTCTATCGGACAAACTGATATGCGAAGATCGCTTCGTGGGGATTGACGCGCGCTTTTTGCAGCGCTTGAACGACCATCGCACCGAGCCTGAGATTCAGGCCTCCATCCGCTCAAGGCTGAAATCGGTTTACAGGTCCGCCGAACGAATTGAATCTATAACCGGCCGGCCTCTGGCAAGTTTAGACTATACCCGACGTATCGATGAAAGCCTTCGCTGAGTTTTAGCTTCGAGGTCGGGTTCTTCGTTCGATAGTGGGTTTCGCCAACAAGCGCCTTTTCACGGACACCATGTAGCCATGAGTGTTGACTTGAAAGACCAACCGATCGTGCGCCTGCACTTGTGGCTCGAAACTGAAAAAGGAGTTTTTTTCGGTCTGGGTCGCTTGCAGCTTCTGAAAAAAATCCAATCCGGCCAATCCCTGAGAGGTGCTGCCGAGTCACTTGGGATGAGTTACCGGGCGGCCTGGGGGAAAATAAAAAGGACCGAGAAAGTGATGGGCGTGCCTCTGATTGAAAAGAGCGCCGGAAACCGAGCGGGGTATCGACTCACCGCTGAGGGCGCCGCGCTGGTGGCTCGTTTCAATAGCTGGTTTAAGGAAGTCGAGAGCTATGCACTTCGTCGAGCAAGGCTGCTGTTGCCATGCGAACCCAGGGCTTTCAAAGAAACCAAGACGGATCATGCTTCGGGTGCACTAAAAGAACTTAGATGCAAGGGATCCCAACCCTCCTAAACTACTTCGGGATACATAGTTGTGTAGGACTGTCTAAAAATTAATTTAAACCTTTTCCCGCCCCATTGTGCTAATTATAACATATTAAAATTATAATATTTTCCCCATTTTTAGGATTGACAATTCTTCCGGGTTCTGTCAAAAATGACATAGTTTAACCTCACGCATTCAAAACCCCTCGAAACCGGACCGATACTGGTCCTTTTGCCTATCGCCAGAAGAAAGGAGGACGCATGGAGGTCAATCGGCGAAAATTCCTGAAGGTGAGCGGAACAGGCATTGTGAGCCTGTCCCTGCTCCAGCTGGGCGTCGATGTCAAGCCCGTCCGGGCTTATGTACAGACGCTCAAAATCGAAGGTGCCAAGGAGGTCGTCACCGTTTGCCCCTTCTGCTCGGTGAGCTGCCACATCATCGCCCACGTCAAGGACGGCAAACTGGTCAGCACCGAGGGGGACCCGGATTATCCCATCAACCAGGGGGCCCTCTGCGCCAAGGGCGCGTCCATGCTGTCCATGACCCGCAACGAGCGCCGCCTGGCAAAACCCATGTACCGGGCACCGGGCAGCGACAAGTGGGAGGAAAAGACCTGGGAATGGACATTTGAACAGATCGCCGGCCGCGTCAAGAAGGTCAGGGACAAGGATCTGATCCTCAAAGACGCCAAGGGCCAGACGGTCAACCGGCTCGAATCGATGTTTTTCATCGGCACCTCCCATGCCGACAACGAAGAGTGCGCCCTGGCCCACCAGATGGCCCGCGGCCTTGGCATCGTCCACATCGATCATCAGGCCCGTACCTGACACAGCCCCACGGTAGCGGCTCTGGGAGAGTCGTTCGGTCGCGGGGCAATGACGAATCACTGGGTTGATCTGAAAAACGCCGATGCGTTTCTCATCATGGGCAGCAATGCCGCCGAGCACCACCCCATCTCTTTCAAGTGGGTCCTGCACGCCAAAGAAAAAGGCGCCGTAGTCATCCACGTGGACCCTAAGTTCTCGCGCACCTCGGCCCGCTCCACCTTCCACGTTCCCCTGCGCTCGGGAACGGACATCGCCTTTTTGGGCGGGATGATCAAGTACATCATCGAAAAGGAAAAGTACTTCAAGGACTACGTCGTCGAATACACCAACGCCGCCTTCCTCGTGAACAAGGATTTTGCCTTTAAAGACGGCCTGTTCAGCGGTTTTGATGCCCAGGCCCGCAAGTACGACACCAAATCCTGGTCCTTTCAGATGGACGAGGGCGGCCTGCCCAAAAAAGACAAGAGCCTGCAAGATCCACGCTGCGTGTTCCAGTTGATGAAAAAGCACTACTCGCGCTACAGCCTGGACAAGGTCTCCAGCATCACCGGGGTGTCCACGAAAGATCTGCTCAAGGTTTACGAGGCATACAGCGCCACGGGGCTTGGCACCAAGGCCGGCACGGTGATGTACGCCCTGGGCTGGACCCAGCACACCGTGGGTGTGCAGAACATCCGTTCGGCCTGCATGGTCCAGTTGCTTCTAGGCAACATGGGCATCCCCGGCGGCGGCGTCAACGCCCTGCGCGGCGAGCCCAATGTCCAGGGCTCCACCGATCATGCCCTGCTCTACCACATCCTGCCCGGCTACCTGGGCGTGCCCATCGACGAGTGGCAGACCGTTGCCGATTACAACAAGGCCAACACCCCGGCCAGCAAGGATCCCAAGAGCGCCAACTGGTGGCAGAATAAGCCCAAGTACCTGGCCAGCCTGCTCAAAGGCTGGTATGGGGAAAAGGCCACGCCGGACAACGATTTTTGTTACGGCCTGATTCCCAAGGCCGCTAAGGGCGTGGATTATTCCTATATGTACCTCTTTGACCGCATGTATCAGGGCAATATGCGCGGGGGTTTCATCTTCGGCCTCAATCCGATGAACACCCTGGCCAACACCCACAAGGCAAGGGCCGCCATGGACAAGCTCGACTGGGTAGTGGTCTCCGAGCTGCACCACTCCGAGACCACGGACAACTGGCACCGGCCCGGGGTCGATCCCAAAACGGTCAACACCGAGTACTTCCTCCTGCCCTCAGCCCACCGCATCGAAAAAGAAGGCACGGTGAGCAACAGCGGCCGCCTGGTCCTCTGGCACCACCAGGCCATCGAACCCGCGGGTGAGGCCAGGACCTTCGGCTTCATGCTCGTGGGGCTGATGAACGTGATCCGCGACAAGTACGCTACGGAAGGCGGCATCCTGCCCGAAGCCATCACCTACCAGGATTGGCCCAAGACCTACGTTGCCGAAGACTGGACCAAACGGATCAACGGCTTTTTCCACGCCGATTCCAAGTTCGGGGATAAGGAATACAAAAAAGGCCAGCTCGTACCGACCTTCGGAGCCCTGGCTGCGGACGGGTCCACCTCGAGCCTCTGCTGGGTCTACACGGGCAGCTTCACCGAAGAAGAGGGCAACAAGACCAAGCGACGCGACCCCAAACAGACCCCGATGCAGGAAAAAATCGGCCTGTATCCCAACTGGGCCTGGTGTTGGCCGGTCAACCGCCGAATCATCTACAACCGCGCCTCGGTGGATCCCACCGGGAAGCCCTGGAACCCGGACAAGGCCCTCATCGCCTGGGAAAACGGCAAATGGGTCGGGGATGTGCCCGACGGCCCGTGGCCGCCCTTGGCCAATGAAAATGGCAAATACCCCTTCATCATGCAGACCCATGGGTTCGGGGCCTTTTTCGGCCCGGGCCGCGTCGACGGACCCTTCCCCGAGCATTACGAGCCCGTGGAAACACCTGTGACCTCGCATCCTTTCTCCAAGCAGCTCAGCAACCCGCTGTACAAGTCCGTGTCCAGCGCGTTGGACAAGCTGGCTAAGCCCGGGGACCCGGCCTATCCCATCGTGCTGACCACCTACAGCCTCACCGAGCACTGGTGCGGCGGCGGAGAGACCCGCAACGTGCCCAACCTGCTGGAGGCCGAGCCTCAGCTCTACGTGGAAATGAGCCCGGAGTTGGCCAAGGAAAAGGGCATCAAGAACGGAGATGGGGTCATCGTGGAAAATGTCCGCGGGAAGGTCGAGGCCATTGCCATGGTCACGGTGCGCATCCGGCCGTTCAAGGTCCAGGGCAAGACCGTGCACCTGGTCGGCATGCCCTTTTGCTTCGGCTGGACCACGCCCAAGTGCGGCGATTCCACCAACCGACTGACGCCGTCGGTGGCCGACCCCAACACGACGATCTACGAACTCAAGGCCTGTCTGGTCAACGTCCACAAGGCCAAACAGCTGACCGAGATCGCCTGATTGCAAAAAACGGGCGGGACAGCCCCACCCGTTGACCACAAGGAGGAAGAACCATGCCCAAGGCATTTTTCATCGATACCTCGCGCTGCACCGCCTGCCGCGGCTGTCAAATCGCGTGTAAAGAATGGAACGAGCTGCCGGCCAATGCGACCAAGCAACGCGGCAGCCATCAGAACCCGCCGGATCTCAATGCCAACAACTATAAGCTGGTGCGTTTCAGCGAACGCATCGAAGGCACCACCATCCGCTGGAATTTCTTCCCGGACCAGTGCCGGCACTGTATCGAACCGCCCTGCTACCACGAGGGCGCCAAGCTGGTGAACGACGCCATCATCCACGATGCGGAAACCGGCGCTGTCATCTATACCGAAAAAACCAAGGAGTTTTCGGCGGACGACTTCGAGATCATCCGCGATTCCTGCCCTTACGACATCCCCCGTCGGAATCCCGCTACAGGTATGATAGTCAAGTGTACCATGTGCCACGAGCGGGTGACCCGCGGCATGCTGCCGGCCTGTGTCAAGGCCTGCCCCACCGGCACCATGAACTTCGGAGAACGCCAAAAAATGCTCGACCTGGCGCAGCAGCGCTTGGCCGCCGTACGCAAGGAACACCCCAAGGCGCTGCTGGCTGACCCCGACGACGTCAGCGTAATCTACCTTCTCGTCGACGCGCCCAAGCATTACCACAAGCACAGCGTCGCCCAGAGAAACCAGGACATGGACCGCAAGCTGTTCCTGGCCCGATTGGGCCGGCCGCTGCGCCGAACCATGGAAGCGCTCCTGAATCTGTGAGGTGTGCAAAGCGCACTCCGTTCAAGCCGCTTCAAGCTATAGCGATCATGCCTATTTTCCCACCAGTCGTTCCGGGGCGCCGCTGCAACGGTGCCCCGAACGACTGAGAACTACTCTTCGGAGCACGAAGGCGATGCCGACGAATCCGGCCGCTGCCGATTTCGAAATGGAAATTCAACGCCTGGTCGCCATAATACTGGCAAAACGGCCTCAATTGGAAAGCATGGTCAAGCCGTTTGCCGCCTTGTTCATCGAAAAGGCCCGTTTAGCCGGCGATCTCAAAGACCAGTTGGAACCGCTGCAGTTCGATGCCGTCGGCCGGCGGCTTTCAGAAGGGGTGCCGGTCCTATCCGGGATCTCCTTCAGCTTCCTCAAGCCGGCGCTGGATTACGCTTTCACCGCGCTCGTGCCTGCGGTAAAAGAATGGTTTCCGGCGATCGTTCCGGTCCTGGACCGCATTGAAAATGAGCAGCGCCACGGCGCCCTTGACCTGAGCCATCTGGCCGAAGAGTATTTGGGCGGCG
>Ga0209285_10000691_pt1 | contig 10930 bp, 8 predicted proteins | sample PPLLak3March2015_2_FD_187249 | JGI IMG/M metagenome (GOLD analysis project Ga0209285, IMG submission 187249) | Freshwater sediment microbial communities from Prairie Pothole Lake near Jamestown, North Dakota, USA - PPLs Lake P8 Core (3) Depth... | ecosystem: Environmental > Aquatic > Freshwater... | reverse complement strand
CCCGTCGGGAACGGTTTCCTGGGAGCCATGGTCTTCGGCGGCGTGGACCGCGAAAGGCTCCAGCTCAACGAGAAGAGCGTCTGGTCGGGGAGCCCCGACGACAACGACAATCCCGACGCCTACGCGACGCTCGGCGAGATCCGGCGGCTTCTTTTCGAGGGCAATTACAAGGATGCCTCGCAGCTGATCCTCCAGACCCAGGTTTGCAGGGGCGCGGGGTCGGGCCACGGCAACGGCGCCGAGGTCCCCTTCGGCTGCTTCCAGACCCTCGGCGACCTCCGGCTCGATCTCGGGCCGGGCTCGGGCGCCGAAGACTACCGCCGCGAGCTCGACCTGGGCCGCGGCGTTGTCACCGTTTCCTACCGGCGGGACGGCGTCCGTTTCCGGCGCGAGATCTTCGCCAGCTACCCGGACCGGGCCCTGGTCGTGCGTCTGACCTCCGATCGGAAAGGGGCGCTCGGCTTCAAGGCCTCGCTGACCCGTCCGGAACGATACGAAACCCGGGCCGAGAAGGATCATCTGCTCATGACCGGACGCTTGACGGACGGCAAAGGGGGCGAAGGCCTCCGCTATGCCGCCCGGCTGGGGGCCGTGGCCGAGGGAGGGCGCATCGGCTTTTCCGGAGACTCGATGGAGGTCGAGGGAGCGAACGAGGTCACGCTCGTCCTGACCGCCTCGACGGACCACAAGCTCGAATATCCCCGGTACACGGGGGCCGATCCGCTGGCGACGACGATGGCCCAGCTCGAGAGCGCGTCGTCGCGGCCCTACCGGGAGCTTCTGAAGAGGCATGTCGAGGACTTCTCGCGCCTCACCGGCAAGGTCAGGCTGCGGCTTTGGGAAGGCGGCGAAGATACGATCCCCACCGACGTCCGGCTGAAGGGCCAAGCGGCCGACCCCGACGACCTTCGTCTCCAGGAGGTCTATTTCCAGTATGGCCGCTACCTCCTCGTCTCTTCGTCGCGCCAAGGCTCGCTCCCGGCCAACCTCCAAGGCCTGTGGGCCAACAAGATCCAGACCCCGTGGAACTGCGATTATCACACCGACATCAACGTCCAGATGAACTACTGGCCGGCCGACCTGACGAACCTCTCCGAATGCCACGGGCCCCTGACCGAGCTCATCGAATCGCTGGTCAGACCCGGAGAGAGAACGGCGGCCGTCCAATATCGGGCGGCAGGGTGGTGCGTCCATCCGATCACCAACGTCTGGGGCTTCACCGCGCCGGGTGAGCACCCCGGCTGGGGCCTCCACGTCGGCGCGGGCGGCTGGCTGTGCCAGCATCTTTGGGACCACTACCTCTTCACTTTGGATGGAGATTACCTGGCCCGCGTCTATCCGGTCATGCTGGGCTCGGCCCGGTTCTACCTCGACTGGCTGGTGAGGGACCCGGCGACGGGGAAGCTCGTCTCCGGCCCGGCGACCTCGCCCGAGAACGCCTTCGTCGCTCCGGACGGCACCGTGACCGGGATGAGCATGGGACCGTCCCACGACCAGGAGGTCGTCGCCGAGATCTTCACCAATGTTCTCGCGGCGGCCAAGGTGCTCGGGGACGCCGACCTGGCCCTGCCTAAGATCGAGGCCGCCCTCGCGGACCTGGCCCGGCCCGGGATCGGATCGGACGGACGGCTCATGGAGTGGCGCGAAGAGTTCAAGGAGGCGGAGCCGACCCATCGCCACGTCTCGCACCTCTACATGCTTCACCCGGGAAGCGAGATAGATCCCAGGCGGACGCCCGAGCTCGCCGCGGCCGCGCGAAAGAGCCTGGAAGCGAGGACCGACATCGGGACGGGCTGGTCGCTGGCCTGGAAGATCAACTTTTGGGCCCGGCTCGAGGACGGGAACCGCGCCTATCGGCTGCTGAAGAACCTCCTTCGCCCGGTCGACCGGACGGACGTCAATATGACCAACGCGGGCGGGACCTATCCGAACCTCTTCTGCGCCCATCCGCCCTTCCAGATCGACGGGAACTTCGGGGCCACGGCCGGGATGGCCGAGATGCTGCTGCAAAGCCACGTCCGCGAAGGGGACAGGTTCGTCCTCAAGCTCCTGCCGGCCTTGCCGGACGCCTGGGCGAGCGGCACGGTCAAGGGCCTCCGGGCCCGCGGCGGCTTCGAGGTCGATCTGTCATGGAAGGACGGCCGGCTCGCCGAGGTCCGCATCATGTCCCGGAAAGGGAGCCCGCTCTCCGTCCGCTATCGGGGAAAGTCCAGGGACCTGGATCTCGAACCCGGCCGGTCTTTCTCCGGCCAAGCCCGGACCCTCTTCGAAGAATGAGGGGCGACCAGCCGGACGCCCGAAGGCCGGCCGGTCACAGAATGAGCATGCAGTCGCCGTAGGAGAAGAAGCGGTAGCGTTCGCGGACGGCCTCGCGGTAGGCCTTCATCGTCAGGTCGTAGCCGGCAAAGGCGGAGACGAGCATCAGGAGGGTCGATCGGGGCAGGTGGAAGTTCGTCAGCAGCCGGTCGACGATGTGGAATTCGAAGCCGGGCGTGATGAAGAGAGACGTGGACCTGCGGCCGGGGCGAAGCTGACCCTCGAGCCAGGCGCTTTCGAGCGTCCGGACGACCGTCGTGCCCACGGCCGTGACCGGGCGGCCTTCGGCCTTGGCGGCGTTGACGGCCTTGGCCGTCGCCGGCGAGACCGAGCAGGTCTCTTCGAGCATCTTGTGAGCGGCGACGAGCTCGGCCCGGATGGGTTGAAAGGTGGCCAGGCCGACGTCCAAGGTGACCCGGCGGACATCGACGCCTTTGATCTTCAGCCGTTCGAGCGTCTCTCCGGTGAAATGCAGCCCGGCGGTCGGCGCGGCGATCGCGCCTTCCTTTTTGGCGAAAACGGTCTGATATCTGCGGAGGTCCCCGGGTCTCGCGGTCTCGTCCTGCCTGGCCCTCTTGATATAGGGAGGCAGGGGAGCGTAGCCGGACTCATGGAGGAGCGCGCGGACGTCCGCACTCCCGAAGTCGAGGACCCGGCGGCCTTCCCCGGCCGGCCCGGTCACGCGGGCGGCGACGCCGCCGACGAAGCGGACTTCGCCTCCTTCGCGGACCCGTTTCGCCGGGCGGCAGAGGACCTCCCAGACGCCCGGGCGGGTCTCGCGGATGAACAGGAACTCGATCCTGGCCTCGCCGCCGAGGCCCCAGAGCCTGGCGGGGAGGACCTTGGTGTCGTTCAGGACGAGGACGTCGCCCGCGCTCAGCGAGCCGGGGAACTCGCGGAAGTCGCCGTGGCGGACCTTCCCCGACCTCCGGTTGACCACCATCATCCGCGAGTCCTCGCGACGGGGAAGGGGATGCTGGGCGATGAGCTCCGGCGGCAGCTCGTAGTCGAAATCCGAGACGCGAAGGGGCTTGCCGGAAATCATGGAGGGCCCGGGGAGATCAGTCCTTGAAGAGCTTTTTCTGGCCGGTGGTCCTGGCCTTGGCCTGCGAACCCGGCTCGCGGTATTCGTAGCCGAGGTGGGCGTAGGCCTTCGGCGTGATGACCCGGCCGCGGATGGTCCGGTCGAGGAAACCGATGCGCATCAGGAAGGGCTCGTAGATGCTTTCGATCGTGTCCTTCTCCTCGTCGATGGCCGCGGCGATCGTGCCGATGCCGACCGGCCCGCCGCCGAAGTTCTCGATGATGGTCGACAGGATCTTGCGGTCGACGTCGTCGAGGCCGAGAACGTCGACCTCCATCATGTCCAGGGCCCGCTGGGCCTCTTTGGCCGTGATGACGCCGTCGCCCTTGACGTCGACATAGTCGCGGACGCGGCGGAGCAGCCGGTTGGCCACGCGCGGCGTACCCCGCGAGCGCAGGGCGATCTCGCCGGCTCCGGCGTCGTCGACCTTGACCTTGAGGATCCTGGCCGAGCGCTGGATGACCTTCTTGAGGTCCTCGTCCTGGTAATAGTCGAGGCGGTGGATGATGCCGAAGCGGCCGCGGAGCGGGGCGGTGATGCGGCCGGCCCGCGTCGTCGCGCCGATCAGTGTGAACTTCTTGATCTTGAGCTTGTGGCTGCGGGCGCCCGGACCCTGGCCGATGACGATGTCCAGGTTGAAATCCTCCATGGCCGAGTAGAGGATCTCCTCGACCGAGGGCTGGAGGCGGTGGATCTCGTCGATGAACAGGACCTCTTTCGTCTGCATGTTGGTCAGGATGGCCGAGAGGTCGCCGGTCCGCTCGATGACCGGCCCGGCCGTGGGCTTGATGCCGACGCCCATCTCCTTGGCGATGAGATAGGCCAGGCTCGTCTTGCCCAGCCCCGGCGGCCCGTAGAGGAGGACGTGGTCGAGGTGCTCGTCGCGCTTCCTGGCCGCCTCGATGAAGACGCGGAGGTTGGACTTGACCTTCTCCTGGCCGACGAACTCGTCGAAGGTCCTCGGCCTGAGGCTGTCCTCGAAGAGGACGTCCTCCTTGGTCCGGATGGGGCTCAGAATGGCTGGCATCGGAGTTATTTTACTTAAGAAGGGCGGGAAAACAACATCCTAAATCTTGGCCAGGCGCCTGAGGCCTTCGCGCAGGAGCTTCTCGAAGTCCGTCCCCGGCTTGTTGGCGGCGATCGTCAGATCGACGGCCCTCTCGGCCTCCTTGCGGCGGAAGCCCATGTTCTGGAGGGCCGAGAGGAGGTCCTCTTTTTCGGCCGAGCCCTTGGCCGACAGGATCTTCTCTTTCTTCTCCAGCTTGTCCTGGAGCTCCATGGTGATGCGCAGGGCCGTCTTCTTGCCGATCCCCGGCACGAGCGAGATCCGGGCGACGTCCCCCGCCCGGACGGCGTCCTCGAGGTCCGCCGGCCCGATCCCCGAGAGGATGTTCATGGCCAGCTTGGGCCCGATGCCCGAGATGCCGATGAGCTTGAGGAACATCGCCTTCTCCTCCCGGGAGACGAAGCCGAACAACGACAGGGCGTCGTCGGAGAGGTGCGTGTGAATGAAGAGCTCCACCGTCCCTCCGACCTCGCCGATCTCGCCGAAGTCCGAGACCGGCACGGCCGCGGCATAGCCGACCCCGCCCGTCTCGATCACCACCGAGCCAGGCGTCTTGTGGATGAGCGTCCCCTTCAGGTAGGCGATCATGACGGGTCCTTGTCTTCGATCTTGGCTTGGAACAGGCGGCAGTTGAGATGGCAGATGGCCGCGGCCAGGGCGTCCGAGGCGTCGAGCGGAATGCGGTCGTCGTCCAGGCCGAGGAGGGCGCGCACCATCGTCAGGACCTGCTCCTTGTCCGCCTGGCCGTAGCCGGTGACGGCCTTCTTGATCTCGAGGGCCGAGTATTCGGCCAGGCCGCAGCCGGCTCCGGCGACGGCGACGAGGATCGCGCCCCGGACCTGGCCGAGGAGCAGAGCGGTCCTCATGTTCTGCGCGTAGAAGGCGTTCTCGATCGAGGCCTCCGCCGGGCCGTAGGCCCGGATGAGCTCCTCGAGCTCCGACTTGATCTCGGCCAGCTTCAAGTGAAGGGGGAGCTTGGCCGTGGGCTTGATGATGCCGAAGGCGACGGGGGAGAGGCGGCCGGCGTTCTCCTCGACGATCCCGAATCCCGTCGACTGGAGGCTGGGATCGATCCCGAGGACCCGCATGGCTTGCGCCCGGGCGTCACCCGGCCTGCGAGAAGCTGGCGATCTCTTCCTCGGAGATGTCGAAGTTGGAGGAGACCGACTGGACGTCGTCGTGGTCCTCGAGCTCTTCGACGAGCCGCAGGACCTGCTGGGCCTCCTTGCCCTCGACCTTGACGTAATTCTGGGGCAGGAACCCGACTTCCGAGGCGGCGACCTCGATCTCGGCCTTCTTGACGGCCTCGAGCACGGCCTCGTACTTCTCGGGCGAGGTCGTGACCTCGAAGAGCGGATCCTCGTCCTTGAGGTCGTCGGCGCCGGCGGAGAGGGCGATGTCCATGAGGATGTCCTCCGACACCTTGGCCTTCTCGACGTCGATGTAGCCCATGCGCTTGAACATCCAGGCGACCGAGCCCTTCTCGCTCAGCTGGCCGCCGCTCTTTTGGAAGATGTGGCGGATCTCGGAGACCGTCCGGTTCTTGTTATCGGTGACGGCCTGCAGGAAGATGGCCACCCCGCCGGGGCCGTAGCCCTCATAGGAGACCTCTTCGTAGGCCGCGCCTTCGAGCTGGCCGGTGCCCTTCATGATGGCCCTCTTGACGTTGTCGGCGGGCATATTCGCGGCCTTGGCGTCGTTGATGGCCTTGCGCAGGGCGGCGTTCTTATCGGGGTCGCCGCCGCCGGCCCGGGCGGCCATGCTGATCTCGCGGATGAGGCGGGTGAAGATCTTGCCCCGTTTGGCGTCGGTCGCGGCCTTTTTATGCTTGATGGAAGCCCATTTGGAATGTCCGGACATCATCGTCTCCTTGTCGTCTCGAGCCCCAGAAGGATAGCACAAAGACGCCGGCGGCGCAACCCGCGGGATAGACTACAAAAAGGCCGGGGATCGTGATAGAATCCAGATAAGGCAACATTTCGGGACATGGAAAGGAGGCTCGCGTGAAGCAGAACATGGGCCGTTGGGACAGGGCCCTCAGGCTCGCGGCCGCCGCGGTCATCGCCGTGCTTCTCATCACCGGGGCCCTCGAGGGGACCGCGGCCATCGTGCTGGCCATCATCGCCGCGATCTTCGTCATCACCACCTTTGCCGGCTTCTGCCCTTTCTACGCCCCCTTCAGGGTCTCGACCAAGCGGAAAGACGGGACGCCCCGGGTCGACGCCTGACCCCCGCCGGGCCGGTGATAGGGGAGCGTAGGTGAGCGACCGTCCGGCCATCGAGCGGATCGACCTGGCCGTGACCGGCATGAGCTGCGCGAGCTGCGCCGGGAACGTCGAGCGGGCCCTCAAGGGGCTCGAAGGCGTCCGCGAGGCCAGCGTCAACCTGGCCACCGCCAAAGCGACTGTCGTCTTCGACCCCCGGGTCGTGACGAGTGCCGGCCTCGTCCGGGCCATCAGGGACGCCGGCTACGGCGTCGCCGTCGCCGCCGAGGAGCCGGGGGCCGGCGCGGAGCGGGACTACAAGTCGCTCCGGACCTCGGTCCTCTGGGGCGGCGCGCTGGCCCTGCTCATCTTCCTCGGCAGCATGCGGCATTGGTTCGCTTGGATGCCTCCCATCCTGCAGGACTTCTACGTCCTCTGGGCCCTGGCCACACCGGTCCAGTTCGGCCTCGGGGCCAGGTTCTACCGGGGCGCCTGGAGCGCCCTCAAGCACGGCACGGCGAACATGAACACGCTCGTCGCCGTGGGCACGTCCGCGGCCTATCTCTTCAGCGTCGTCGCCACGGTCCTGCCCGCATTTTTCCTCCGGGCCGGGGTCGAACCCGAGGTCTATTTCGACACCTCGGCCGTGATCATCGTCCTCGTCCTGTTCGGGCGCATGCTCGAGGCCCGGGCCAAAGGCAAGACCTCCGACGCCATCCGGCGGCTCATGGGTTTGCGGCCCCGGACGGCCCATGTGGTTGACGAGGCGGGTGAGCGCGAAGTCCCCGTCGAGGCGGTCCGCGTCGGCGATGTCCTCGTCGTCCGGCCGGGCGAGAAGGTCCCGGTCGACGGCGTCCTTCTCGAAGGCCGGTCTTCGGTCGACGAATCCATGATCACCGGCGAGAGCCTGCCCGTCGACAAAGGGCCGGGAGAGGAGGTCGTCGGGGCGACTCTCAACAAGTGGGGGAGCTTCCGCTTCCGGGCCGTCCGCGTCGGCGAGGACACCGCCCTGGCCCGGATCATCCGGCTGGTCGAGGAGGCCCAGGGCTCCAAGGCGCCCATCCAGCGGCTGGCCGACCTCATCGCGGCCCGGTTCGTTCCGGCCGTCATCGCCATCGCGATCGCGACCTTTATCCTGTGGGTTTTCTTCGGGCCGGCGCCGCGGCCCGTCTTCGCGCTGCTCAATTTCGTGTCCGTGCTGATCATCGCCTGTCCCTGCGCCATGGGCCTGGCGACCCCTACGGCCATCATGGTCGCGACCGGCCGGGGCGCCGAGCGCGGCATCCTGATCCGGAGCGGCGAAAGCCTGGAGACCGTTCACCGGGTGGACACGGTCGTTTTTGACAAGACGGGAACGCTGACGAACGGCCGGCCCGAGACGACCGACGTCTTGCCGGCCGTCGGCGTCGAACGGGCCGCACTGCTAACGGCGGCCGGCTCGGTCGAGAACGGGTCCGAGCACCCGCTCGGCCAGGCCGTCGTGCGCCGGGCCCGGGCCGAGGGGGCACCCATCGAGGCCGTCGAAGGCTTCCGGGCCCTCGAGGGCATGGGCGTCGAGGGCCTGGCCGCGGGAAAGCGCGTACTCGTCGGCAGCCGCCGCCTCGTCGAAGCCGAGGGCGTCGACACCTCGGGCCTAGTGGACGCGGCCTCCCGCCTGGCCGGGGAGGGGAAGACCGTGGCCTTCGTCGCGATAGACGGCCGGCCCGCCGGCCTTCTGGGCCTGGCCGACACGCTCAAGCCCGGCGCCCGCGCGGCCGTGGAGGCGCTCCGCCGCTCCGGGCGGCGGGTGATCATGCTGACGGGCGACAACGCCCTGACGGCCCGAGCCCTGGCCGCGGAATCCGGGATCGACGACGTTCAGGCTGAGGTCCTTCCCGGCGACAAGGCCGAGACGATCCGCAAGCTCCAGGCCGAAGGGCACCGGGTGGCCATGGTCGGCGACGGCATCAACGACGCGCCCGCCCTGGCCCAGGCCGACGTCGGCCTGGCCCTGGGGACGGGAACGGACGTAGCCATGGCCTCGGCGGACATCACGCTCATCTCGGGGGACCTGGGGACGGTCGTCTCGGCCGTCGAGCTCAGCCGGAGGACGATCCGCACCATCCGGCAGAACCTCTTCTGGGCTTTCGTCTACAATGTCGTCGGCATTCCCGTCGCGGCCGGGGCTCTCTATCCGTTCTTCGGGATCCTGCTCAACCCCATGATCGCCTCGGCGGCCATGGCCCTGAGCTCGGTCTCGGTGGTGAGCAATTCCCTCAGGCTGCGCCGGGCGAAGATCTGAGCCTGGATCGGCTTGCCCGAAGGGTAAAAACGCCGGGCTTGGGTCTTGATGTCTTACTGAGATAACCCGGCGTTTTTATGAATAGTCCAGGCTAGAAGATGAAGCGGATAGCCAGGCCGGCCCGGATATAGGACGGATCGACCCTCAGGTTCCCCAAGCCGATCGCCGCCTCGATGGTCTCGACGGGGACGGTGTAGATCTCGTCGTCGACGATATGGAGGGGCAGGTCGGCCTTGGCTCCGCCGAACCAGCGCAGGTCGACAGCCAGGATGACGTGACGGAAGGCCTCGTAGGCCGCCTCGACTCCCACGTTCAGGCCGTATTTCGTCTGTGGCCCGAACTCGACGATCGTGCGGTACGTCCCGCCGGAGAGCTGGTACGTCCCGTCGACGAACGCGAGCTCGAAAAAGGAGTAGCCGATGTGGCCGGCCTGGCCCTTGAAATGGAAGATGCTCGGTCCGGCCGAGGCGCTGAGCGACAGGTTGTCGGCGACGCGGAACCGGGCCAGGGCGTTGAGGCTGAAAGTCGTCTCGGAGAGGTTCCCGGTCGATCCGTCCCAATCGACCGAACGGGAGTAGGTCTCGATCGTCGGATCGAAGGTCCGGAATTGCATCTCCAGGAGGTAGGGGTCGTTCGAGCCGCCCACGTTCGGCCGATGGGTGTCGGCCAGGACCTGGAGACCGAAGTTGTCCGAGAAGAAGACCGCGAAGAACCCGTTCAGGCCGTAGGTCGTCTTGGCGTTGAAGCGGACCGTCTGGGAGGCCGAGCTGTCGACGTAGTTGTCGGGCGGCGTCAGCGCGGGCTTGTACTGGTTGACATAGGCGGCGCTCATGGCCGGCCCGACGAGCGTCCAGCCGAAGCCGAGCTCGAAGCGGATGTCGGCTGCGGCCAGGGGACCGGAAGCGGTGAAAAAGAGGGCGAGGGCGAGAATCGACGAAAGCTTCCTGATCATGGCTTGGTGCCTCCTGGCTCGGGGGAGCGTAGCATGACCGAATGGGCCTGTCAACCCCCGGGAAGGCCCAACTCTTTTAAGATCAACCCTTTTGGCTTGGCCGGATCAGCCAAAAAAGACCTTGGCTATCTCGTAGAGCTCGGCGTCGACCGTCTTCGGCTCGGCCAGGGCCTCCTCGAGGGGCACGGAGACGATGCGGTTACCCCGCAGGCCGACCATGAAGCCGAACTTCTCCTGCTTGACCAGGTCGATCGCGGCGATCCCGTAGCGGGTGGCCAGGATGCGGTCGAAGGCCGTGGGCGAGCCGCCCCGCTGGATGTGGCCGAGGACCGTGACCCGCGTGTCGATGGCCGTGCGCATTTCGATCTCCCGGGCGATCATGTTGCCGATGCCGCCCAGGCGGACGTGGCCGAAGGCGTCTTTCTCGCCGGATTGGATGATCAGGCTGGCGTCCTTCGGCTTGGCCCCCTCGGCCACGACGACGATGCTGAAGAGCTTGCCCCGCTCCCGGCGCTTCTGGATCTGGGCGCAGATCTCGTCGAGGTCGAAGGGGAACTCGGGGATGAGGATGATGTCCGCGCCGCCGGCGAGCCCGCCCTCGACGGCGATCCAGCCGGCGTGACGGCCCATGACCTCGACGACCATGACCCGGTGATGGGCCTCGGCCGTGGTGTGCAGCCGGTCGAGCGCCTCGGCGACGACGGAGACCGCGGTGTCGAATCCGAACGTGTAGTCCGTCCCGGAGAGGTCGTTGTCGATCGTCTTGGGGACGCCGACGCACCGCAGGCCCTTTTCGTAGAGCTTCTTGGCGACGCCCAGGGTGTCTTCGCCGCCGATGGCGATGACGGCGTCGAGCTCGAACTTCTCGACCTGGGCGAAGATCTTTCCGATGCCGTCCTCGACCTTGAAGGGATTGGTCCGGGACGTGCCGAGGATGGTGCCGCCGCGGGGCAGGATGCCCGAAATGGCGTTCAGGTCGAGGGGAAAGATCTTGCCCTCGATGAGGCCCAGCCAGCCGTTCTTGATG
>Ga0209285_10000689_pt1 | contig 10945 bp, 17 predicted proteins | sample PPLLak3March2015_2_FD_187249 | JGI IMG/M metagenome (GOLD analysis project Ga0209285, IMG submission 187249) | Freshwater sediment microbial communities from Prairie Pothole Lake near Jamestown, North Dakota, USA - PPLs Lake P8 Core (3) Depth... | ecosystem: Environmental > Aquatic > Freshwater... | reverse complement strand
TTCTCAATCTTTTAATGCTTAATAACTTGTTTACGACGTTGAACTGGTAACTTTTCATTCACCCAAATCTCACCTTTAGGCGGAACTATTGGAAACTTATCTCCTTTAGGTAGAGCATCATGCAAACCTAAATTACCTTTCATCAACTTGTTCGATTTTACAAACACACTCAGTTTTTCCATTTTTTTCTCCAAGTTGTTTTTTAATTTCTTCGTACTTATTAATAAAAGATTTAGAAATTTTTGTAGCTTCTTCACGAGTCCTAGGTCTTTGTTTATTCATTTCAATAACCCAAGGTTCTAGTGCTTTTTCAAGTTCCTTATTTTTTTTGCATTCCTCATCTATAGACTTAAGTTTCTTTACGATTGCAATTATACCCATATTTATTCACCTATCTTTGTTTCTTTTGAAGTTTTTTCAATGTCATGGCTAATGTTGCGCGTTTCTTCAAACTTTTAGTTACAGGCACTGATTTACCATGTGATTGCACATGACTTCCAGTTTCTTTATTTTTTATTTCTTGTAATGTACCCATACTTATTGTTTGTCCAACTGGCACATGTAACTGCTTTCTTAATGCAGACTTACTTTTTACTGCATATGGTATCCATACTTTTTTTGCCATCTATTTCTCCTAGTAGTTATTTACGAATAATTTTCTTTTTATTACTATAATATTTTTTAAACGCTTTCTTCGATGGTCTTGCCTTATAATATCTTGTTATAGATTTCTTGAAAGGTTTATTGCTGTCAGTACTTAACAAACCAGCCTTTAAATTTTTTGTTTTAAGTTTCTTTACGTCAAGCATTTTCATATTTTTCTCCTAAAATAATTCCTCTCTCAAATTCTTTTTCTTTGATATACGGTGACCATTAGTAATTGTAGTTGAAGGAGCATACACATCAGATTTAACTGCAATATCTTTCTTTGGCAATGGTTTTTGATATTCTTTTTCATAGTAAGGTAACTCACCTTCACCTTCTCCTTTAAAGCCATATTTTGAAGTTTGTTCGCGTTCATATGCCAAAGCACCTCTTTGCAAAGCAACCTGTCTACGAGTATCAGAATCTGTAGCTAACCTTTTTTGACGCTGAATTTCTCCTGATGGAGTTGTTCTTCTACTTAATCCCCTTGCGATATTTGAAAGCCTAGAACCAACACCGTATTGTCTCTGAGTTGCTTTATATTGAGCCAATTCTGCTTTTTTCTTAGCAAGTGAAAGTTTCCTGTCAAGAACTTCTTGTTTCTCTACAGATTTTAAACGATTCTGAATAATTCTCTGTTTCTTCAATTCCTTCTTTTGTACCGCTCGTTCTATTTTACTTTGTAGCTTATCATCTTTCTTTTTGATTTCATCAAGTTGTTCATATGATTTAGCTGATTCGATGTATTCTGGCTTACGTTCAACTATTTCCTTGTTTGTTTTTACTTTACTTAAATCCATATTTTTCTCCTAATATCTCATAGATGAACCATAATGTTCTAAATGCTTATTAACTCTTTTAATTGATGCGTCATACTGTTTCTCTGTTATTTTACCACTCATCTTCATATCAAATAGTTTAATAGCATAATCCTTTTCGACTTTAATCAGAGAGTCTCTTGTTATCTCTCGTTCATCATAATCCATTCCTTTAACATGTGATGGCGGAACCATCTTCGGAAATTTTCCTTTTTTTACATTTTTTATATTCATTTTTTTCTCCTATTATTTCTTACCCATACCACCCTCAATGGCTTTCTCAATGCCTTCGAGTCTCTTTAAACCTAATATAGCAGTAGCCATATTAACAGCTTCAGTACGACCTTTACGGTCAGCAGATACTCTTAATAATATATATTTATCACAAAGTTCTCTTAACATTGGTATATCATATTCTTTAGAAAAAGCATATAAAATATTTAACTTGCATATTGCTTTTGAAGACAAATCAGTCGCCATATCTATACTGTCTGAACTATACATTTTTTCAGTTATTCTTGAGAAATCTGTAGAGCTCTGAAGACCAAATAAATCTTCAACTATAACTGGCATATTCTGTTTATATTTCTTCTGTTTTTCTTCTGCCATTATAGTACTCCCGTCTTAACAACTACTATTATATTTACAACTAAACATATTGCAGAAACAGCTAATGTACATAGCATTAATACTATTACAAGTTTTTCTAATTTTGTAAATTCAGCTTCTCCAAAAACATCTAATATCTTTTTATTAGTAACATTCTTAACTGCACGAGAATCAATTTTTAAATGAGCTTTTTGAAGTTCTTCATCAACATCAAAATCGAGTGGGTCCATTAAACCTTCTGCATATACAGCTCTTAAAACACGAATACCAAATATACTTCCTATCCTGAAGTTTTTTATATTGTATTTATGTTTATCTAACTCGAAGTCTTTTTGACCAGCTTTTACTGGGACAGTTTTATATGTTCCGTCTTTTCTTAATACCGTGCAATATATTCTCATTTTTTTCGTTTCTCCTATCTATTTCCAAATATATCTTATCTATACACATTATTTCTTGTGCCTCTTATGATATGAATCTATCGTAAAACCGATTATTATTATAGATATAATTGATGGTAATATTTGCATCGCAATCAAAAGCGCAGAATCAACCCCATCTAAAAATATAGGTATCATATAAAATCCAATAATTACAGAATATGGCGCTAATATCATAGCAACCAACGCCGTTATTTCCCAAGATTCAGATTTAAACCAAACCCATAAAAAGAATAGCCAAATCATAAACAAAAACATTTCTGGATTAAGTGATAAACCTGCGATATACAGAAAATTATCACTTTGAAAACCTGTCGTAAACGTGTACAATTTAGTCGTATATATTGTAGAAGACAATTCATTTGACCAAACATCTATATACCAATAATAAGTTTCATTTTCTGTGCCAATAACATTAGAATGAAATTGATATGTACCATTTGCCAATACATCTTCTACAGTATCAGCATCAATAATATCCATTGTACTGTTATATACAACCCAATTTAAATGCAAATTGTCTGGAAAATACGAATAATTCAAATCTATTGACATGGCAATACCATCTGGGTTATATGCAATAAAATTTGAATTGAAAAATGTTGTGCCATTCGCAGGGTTAGGATTATGTAAAATAATCCAATCTGTCTGCGAACCTGTGTTATTTCCAGTATAATTCGCCCAGACTATCCATCCGCTGTTATTATTATATTGTGATTCATGAGTTCCATCAGCATTAATAATATTTTCATATAAAACAATAGCGTGTGAATATGCACTGATATTTTTAACTAACGCTATTGTATGTTTTGTTTTTTCATCTATAGAAATGTTGTACGAATTTGTTTGGTATCCATTTTTATATATTGTAATCGTATAAGGATTATAATATGTCCAAGTTGTTGTTTTTAATCTGCTGTTATTTAAATAGACATCATTTATATTTCCGTATGAATCAGTAGTGCCATCATATACTATTGTATTATATTTATTTTTAATAACAATATGTGCACCTGATAAATTAATACCAGTATTATTTTCTACAACTTTTAAAATATAAGTGTATTGCCGTATAAAAACACCAGACACACTACTGTATACTGACCATACATTAGATTTGCAATCTCTGTATGTTACATTATTTGAACCCGAAAAAAATCCCCTTCCGACATAATTACAATTTATAAATGTACTATTTTTTACCAACATTTTCCCATATAGAACAATACTATAAGTTGATTTTTCAATTTTTAAATCATTGATATTGTAGAGTAATGAATTTGATGCGACATACGAAGTATTGTAAATGTTAGTTCTGTCTGCATTTAACTTACACACAGAAAGAAAAACAAGATTTTTAACATTAAATTGACTATCGATACTAGATAAGTTTATTTTATTCATTGTACCCTGTAAAACATTAGACCTAAAAGCATTAACACGAGATACAGTACTGTCTACGCCATAAAATAATTCCATCAACGAACCAGAAGATGTTACATTATTACTTATATATGATTGGTTTATTGTTATATTTGTATTGTACATCAGATAAAAAGCATTTTGACCCTGCGATTTAAATTCAAAATTCAGAGACGACCTCAATGTGTTAATTGAAGATAAATTCTTAACAGTAAAAAAATCAAACAACGCACCGTATATACCTAACCAGCCAACTGGCATTCTAAAATAAATAACTTTATCTGTTATATTTAACGAACATTTCTTTATACCATCACCAATGTTAAAATAACAGTCCTTTGAAAAGTAATATAAATTAGGCGAAACATATGTGATGTTTTGATGTCCAGTACCACCAGTATCAGCATTATATACATCGTTCCATGAATGATTACCAGTTATTGTTATTAAAGTATATGTGCCAGTTGACGGATATGAATATGTATTAAATGTTACTGTTCCAGACGAGCATGGAACAATTAATATAAATGCAATAAAACAAAATATAGAGAATGATGTTAAAATTAATATGTGTTTATTATTATTGTTCATTTAAATCACCCATCCTAACATTATTACGATTATACTTCCTATCAATGCTGTTTTAATCAAAGTGGAAACCCAATCTCCGCCACCTATAGCATTCAAAAATAATCCTACTAATGGCATTAATCCAATAGCTAATATTATCCACATTGGCCAGATGAATAAGTTTAAAACTAATCTTACTTCACTAGGTATAGTTGGCAAACCATTTTGGTCTTTAAAATCAAAGGTCAATAAATCTTGTATACCACCTAAACCCTTTCTCATCGGTATATTGGAAGTTTCAGTTAAATCTATCTGTGAAGGGTCTACACCTATGAAATGCAAATAAGCATAATAATCATTTAAAAATGTTCCACGAGTGATAGAACTTCCTGGAAAATCAGTCATACAACGTTCAATATACTCTAAACCAGAAGAAACAAGACCAGGAGGAATCAAACACTCAAAATATAGTTGTCCAAAATGAAGAAATGCGCCATACATATCAAAAACAAATTGGTCCTTGTATAATTGATATGTTTCACTCAATTCATAATTTTGTCCGTTATAGAACAACTCTTTAAATATCTGAAAATTTATTTCAATATATTGGCTATAAGAATAATAAACGCTAGAATTTTCACTTTCTATTTTAGTATCAATATTAATAGATTCAAACTGAATATCTCCTCCCATAAATATTATACCTGAAGCGACATAAGAAAAAACTAATATGAATGCTACAACTCCCATTAGTTTTAATGAAACATACATTGTCATTATATTCTCCTATCTAACGAACATTATTACTGCAACTGCAACAAGAACTACAACTATAAAGAAAACCCAGTATACAGCAAGTAGCCCTGCAGTTACACAAAACACAACACCAATACTTCCTGATGCGATATATGCAAGCACTGGAATATCTATCGCCAAACGAGATGCAAGAAACATTGGTATTAGAACAAATATTAATAAAACTCCAACTGCAAAAACATATTTATATCCACCTAAAAATGACCATGAATCTCCACCAGGACTTATTCCTGCTTGAAATGGAACTACTTGAAACTGAACATAATCTAATACCTTACTTCCATTAGTTGTTTTAAGAACTAATGTTGCATTATACCAACGACCTTCTGTTATTTTAGAAAAGAAGTCAAATGAAAGTTCCTGACCTACATTTCTTATGGTTAAATTATTTAATTTCACTGTGACATCAAAATTATAATAAGAATGATAACCTCTATACCATTGATTGAAATAATCATTCTGACTTAAAAGCACATAATAAAGAGAACCAACATCTATATTTCCTACATTGAGCTGTGGAACAACCCAATGTATATGATTATAAACTGGTTGGTAAGTTCCACTAGAATAAGCATATAAAATTACATATAACTTAGTAACACCTGTACTTTCATATACCCAAGTTTGATTTCCAGAAGAATTAGAAGTTATTTCCCAAGACATCAAAGCATCACCGATATCATGCATATCAGGTCTTGTACCAACCAATAATAATCCTGGATTTCCAAGTTCATTAAAATACCGATAATGTATTTTGAAAAAATCTACAGAAGGATTAGGTCTAGTATCTAACCAGAAATCTTCATTATTTCCAATAACATCAATAGAACAACCAGTTATATTTTTATCCTGCCTTCTTAGTTTAATATCATAAGTTCCACTACTAAAGAATGAATAAGAAACAGTCCCTTGATTTTCTCCTGCAGGTATAGTATATGGAAACGAGATTGGCCAACCTCCAGTAACTTGAGAACCGCCTGATTCATATAATGCAATTGTCGTTGGATATGCAGACTGATTAATTTCATAATACATGTTTACACTTTCACCAGTCATGTATTCTTCTTTATCTGTACTTATAAAACAATTTTCAAACGGACTTTCTTCTTCTTCTATAATAATAGAATGATAATACAAAAAGTATACCAAATCAAACGGGCAACTAGAACCATCATACATACCGTTAGCTGCATATGTACTGTACCTACTTCCTCCAATGCCGTCGCCGTCACCATCAGGAGGAATAGCATGATATGCTGGAATCCATCTAGTACCACTTGGGCCACCTTGGATTGCACACTGGGATGTAAATTCTAACAAAATATAATTACCAGTTACCTGAACAAGTGTGGGAAATATAAATAATATTAAATCATAATTTGCGTCATAATCTATAACTGCGCAAGGATTTGCATAATTAGTACCGTTATTTACCTTAACATAATAACAACCAGCCGTTGCAAGTTGGTCAGATTGCGTTCTATCGCAAAGCAAACCAACTGCTTTAACTGACATATCTGATGGAACATTATATTTCTGTTCTAACGTATATACATTGTTTCCATAGCAACCATATGTGCCTCCATAGCATCCATCTCCGAAAAATGGGTCACTAGGAAAAGTTCCAATTACATTATAACCTGATAAATCTGTGCCACAACCACCTTCTGGTATTTCTTCAATAGCAACACCTAAATTTATATCAAAATCATCGTAATAATAACCATAAGGATATGTGTGTCCAGTATTATCTTGAAATTTTATAGAAACTATTTCAGTGGCATATTCACCTAATTCAACTCTTTTATAACCATTATTTGCACCACCATAATTTGGCATAGAAATATTCATTTTAGTTCCTTCTACCCGCATGTGCATTCTATACAATTCACTCCATACGCCACTCGGATAACCTGTCATACCCCAGTAAAAATATCCATATCCACCAGTGCCATGGTCAGGGTCTTTTACAAGTAATCCCACAGTATTAGATGCTTGATATAAAACAATTGAACCTGCTACACTTCCATCAGCTATACAAAAATAAACAGATAATTTATCAGTACCATCGCCATTTGATGTTCCATTACCACAAGCTAAAAATGAAATATTAATAATAGGAGCAGAAAAATTCCAGTATGCAGTTGTTGAACCAGTCCAACTTTTTTGTCTTAAAGACCTTCCACCAACGTAATATCCATAATCGCTACGTATAGACATCCATTTTTGTGTAATTGTTTCTTTATTTGACCAAGTAGTCATACCATTTAAATTATTTAGATATCCATTAATTGGAACAGTAATACTCTCACAGTTTTCAAAATAATGTGTTGTAGCAACAACAACAGGGCTTAAATTTAATATTCCAAGTAAAAACAATGACATAATAATGAAAACTAAAAATCTATTTTTGTTTATTTTATTCATATATATTTCTCCTTTTCAAATAATATTTGTTTGGTTATGGTGCCTAGGAAGGGAGATGTGCCGAAAAAAATCAACACAGGCACCACAACCATGCTTACGAGAGACTTAGATTGCTCCAAGTTCTTTTGCTCCTGCGTACACGACTAAGACAAGGTAAATCGTGATGACCACACCCGCTAAAAGAGCGTTTGCAGTACCAGCGATACCATATGAATTAGCTGTTGCACTTACACCAGATGCTAGAACTGGCGCGAGCAGCACTCCAATAAGCATTACTATGAAGGTTGTTATGATTCCCATTTATATCACCTGTATATAGTATCAGCTATTATATATATAAATGTATCTACGTATATATATATAAAAATATTTTTATATTATTCTTAGAATATATATATATTTAGATATATGAATGTATGTTTTATTATATATATTCAGATATAAATAAGTTTATATACTCCGAATGTATTTACTATATAAATATTGTTGTAAGTTCGATTAGGTGATGTAATAAAATCTCCAGATAATATTACATTACCTTTTTCGAACTCTGGAGAAAATAATGGTAAATCATAGACATAAAGGAAGAATATCCAGAATCAATTCTATTAAAGAAGATATAAATTGCATACTTGAAAATGGCGCTTATTCTGACAAAAATTATCAAAGTCAAATGAATAAAAAATCTGACAATTATAACGAATTTGAAAAATCATTAGTTACGATATCATATAGAAATAAACAATTTTTAGGAAAAAAATTACAAAAAGAAGTTTTTGAATCATTATATAATGATAAAGAATTTTTGGATTATTTAAAAATAAATGACATAGGAACATACGAAATGATAATGAGGATGAAGGAACTTGCAGAAAGATTATGAATTTATAGTACTTGAAGAAAGAAGAAAACCTAATGTTTACGCAATATCTTCATTATGCGAAGATGGCAAACATGTTATATTCTGGGACTTTGATGTACAAAAAAATCCAAAAACATTTTATAAAATTGAGAACTCACTAAAAGCAATACAAAGACAATTTTTATTATCAAAAATTTATTTATTAGATTCAAGATGTGGATATAACGCAATTTGTCTTGATAAATTAGATAAAAATACAGTTGGAAATATAAAAAATCTTACACCTTATGATGATAGAAGACATTTAGAACAAGGTTTAACTTACAACTGGAAAATGAGAATTGGACCAGATAAAAAATTAATTACAAATATAGATGTTGCAGGGTTTTCAAATTTTGTTCGTTCAAATGCGCATAGAATAGCACTAGAACGAATTTATAATATAAAAATAGATTACACAAGATATTTCGATGAAAGTAGGAATATATGCTTATATTCATATTGGGATTGGAAAGTACACAATGAAAATGGAAATAAACAAATGCAATTAAAAGCAGAAGAATGCACAGAAGAAAGTTTCAGCTATACAAACAGGTGATTTATAATGGAAATAAACAAAATATATAATGAAGATTGCATAGAAGGAATGAAAAAACTAAAAGACTGGGAAGTATCAATATCAGTAACATCTCCACCATACAATGTTGGAGGGAAATACCTACATTTTAAAGATAAATCATGTTATTGCGACTATTATATATTTATAAGAAATGTATTAGATGAATTACTAAGAGTAACAAAAAATTATGTTTTCTTTAACTTTGCGATACTTGAAAACAATAAGGACGCTTACCTTAAATTAATGTCAAATTATCATGAAAATATAAAAGAAATATTTATATGGGCAAAACCTTCATCACAACCAAATAATGCAAAAGTTTGCAGAACAGGTTTTGAGTTCATTGTATGTTTTGCAAGAAAAGAAATAGCAAAAACAAGAAGTTTTGATATATTTAATACACCAAACGTATCTAATACAATAATAAAAGGAGCAAATAAAGAAAACAAACTAAAAAACCATGAAGCTTGTTATTCACTTTGGCTACCAGAATTTTTTATTAGTAATTTTTCAAATATAGGAGATTTGGTATTAGACCCATTTATGGGAAGTGGAACAACTGCTGTAGCATGTAAAAGATTAAGTAGAAACTACATTGGATTTGAGATAGAAAAAGAATATTATGATTATTCAATAAAAAGAATAAAAAATGTTCCTTCTAAACTTGAAAAATTTGCAATAACAGAGGATGAGGACATATGAACAACAAAGAATTTAGTGAAACAATGCAATATTATGAATGGAAGAAAAAAGTTGATGAATTAAGTAAAAAATTTGATGATGCAGAAAAAAAGAAAAAAGGTAGTGGTGTTCTATGAGCATAAGTGGAGATGCAAACAGATTAAAAAATTATGAATGGAATGAAGATTACGACGACTGGATAAACAGATTCGAACAAGTAGTAGATATTACAAAAATTAAAAATGCAGATGAATTATATGATGAATTACACAACTGGTTAGGAGTTACAAAAAAAGGTAGGTTATTACCTACACAAACACAAATGAATTTTTTCTCTGAATTTTATGGTGTTGAACATTTTCCAGTTTCTGAATACATATCACAAGTATATGAAAAAGAGGAACAAATTGGTCCAAGTTATAGATACAGAAGTGGAACATATTATAATGAGGCAACAAGTGGAGTTAATTTTCATAATAGAAGAAAAGATATTTATGAATATTATACAGGTGAGGAAATAACTGTAAATATGATGTGGACAAACAGAGAAGGATACACAAAATATAGAAGAGTTATTATGATTAGAGATGTAAAATCAAAGAAAATACTTGCTTGGCATAAAGATTTAACACAAGATAAATATTTTGGAGAAGTTGTATAAATTCAGAGTCGCTAACTGCGATAGGAAATATATATGGACAAAAAGAACAAGAAAATAGATGCAAAGGCAGAAACAATGGAAAACGACCTAGAAAACGACATTCTTGTCGTACAAGAGGCAACACACCTAAAAGATGGTATTCACCAAGGTGAAGTAAAGAATGTTGTACACGAGAAAAGGACAGGGTTTGACTACATTGATGTATATGTAGAAACTGAAAGTGAGAATGGAGAACCAATGACAATAAAAACAGGTTTTCCAGCATATATATCAGTCAATTCAAGCTTTGGAAGATTTCTGACTGAATCTGGATTCGCACTTAGTACTGGTGCAAAAGTTTCTCTCACAGAGATAAAAGAACATATAATTGGGAAA
>Ga0209285_10000686_pt1 | contig 10956 bp, 10 predicted proteins | sample PPLLak3March2015_2_FD_187249 | JGI IMG/M metagenome (GOLD analysis project Ga0209285, IMG submission 187249) | Freshwater sediment microbial communities from Prairie Pothole Lake near Jamestown, North Dakota, USA - PPLs Lake P8 Core (3) Depth... | ecosystem: Environmental > Aquatic > Freshwater... | reverse complement strand
TGGTCCTGATCATCGAAAGCGACGGCGAGCGGGTGCTGTTCTTTCCGTCCGGAAGCGACACGCCGCAAACGCTCCCGGTGACTGAATTCCTTGCCCGTTTCGAGCCGGAAATCCTCACCATCGAGCGTATCCTGCCGGAACCCGCCGAGACGGATGCCGGCCTGGTGGCAGGACGCAAGCCGCAGCCGTTCGGCTTCGGGTGGTTCGTTCCCGAATTGCTGAGGCATCGGTCGATCTGGCACGAAGTGCTGCTGGCGTCTCTCGCCATGCAGTTGCTGGGTCTGGGGTTGCCCTTGTTCACGCAGGTGGTGATCGACAAGGTGGTGGTGCATCAGACCTTGTCGACGCTTCAGGTCGTCGGCACGGGCATGGCGATTTTCATGCTGTTTTCCGCCGGCATGGGATGGATACGCCAGCAGCTGATCCTGCATACCGGGAACCGGGTCGATGCGGTGCTGGGCTCGGCCGTGTTTCGGCATTTGCTGCGCCTGCCGCATCTCTATTTTCATCATCGCCCGACCGGCACGCTCATCGCCCGCCTGCACGGCATCGAAACCATCCGTGACTTCATCACCGGCGCAGCGGTTTCGCTCATCCTCGACCTGCCCTTCATGCTGGTGTTCCTGGCGGTGATGTTCTTTTACAGCTGGCAGCTCACGCTGATCGCCGTCGCCCTGATTGCGCTGCTATCGGGACTTAGTTTCGCCATCACGCCGCTCTTGAGAGCGCGGTTGAGCAGGCAGTTTCTGCTGGGGGCGCGCAACCAGTCGTTTCTTACCGAGCATGTGGCAGGGATGGAAACCGTCAAGGCACTGCAGATGGAGCCGCAGCTGGAAAATCGCTACGGCGATTATCTCGGGAGCTATCTGGACGCCACCTACCGGACCCGAAGCCTGGCCAATACCTACCAGACGCTGTCCCACACGCTGGAGCAGGTCCAGACGCTGGGCATCCTTATCGTCGGCGCCTTGCTGGTGATGAACAGCGACGGCTTCACCATCGGCATGCTGGTGGCGTTCCAGATGTTTGCGTCCCGCTTGTCGCAACCCGTGCTGCGGCTCACCGGCCTGTACCAGGAATTCCAGCAGGCGAGCATCGCGGTCAAGCGTCTTGCCGACCTGATGGATTGTCCACCCGAGCCGCATACCCTGATCCCGTCGCGGTGCAACCAGGCCGAAGGCCGCATCGATGTGGCCGGCCTGGGATTCCGCTATGCCGATACCCAGCCGTGGCTGTTCCGCGAACTCGATCTCGCCATCCCATCGGGAAAAACCATTGCCATCACCGGTTCTTCGGGCTGTGGCAAAAGCACACTGGCCAAGCTGCTGCTCGGATTCGTCATGCCCGGAGAAGGGTCGATCAAGGTGGACGGCATCGACACCCGATTCCTCGCCGCCAACGAGCTGCGCCAGGCATATGGGGTGGTCCCGCAGGAAACCGTGCTGTTCTCCGGCACGGTGTACGACAACCTGATCGCCGCGGCCCATCAGGCCAGCTTCCAGGATGTCGAAACCGCGTGCCGAATGGCCGAAATCCACGAGCACATCCAGGGTCTGCCGCAGGGTTATCAAACCGAAATCGGCGAAAAGGGCGCGGGCTTGTCCGGCGGGCAGAAGCAACGCATCGCCATTGCGAGGGCCCTGCTCAAGCGCGCCAAGGTGCTGATCTTCGACGAGGCCACCAGCAACCTCGATCCGGCCACTGCCGAAGCGTTCGCCCAGACCATCAACCAGCTCAAGGGCCAGGTGACGATGATTTTCATCGCCCATCAGTTGCCGAGAAATTTGCAGCTGGATGGCGTGATCAGGATGGGAGAGACGTCATCGGCAGTTGAGGCTGCGAGGGCGGGACAGGAATGAATACCGGGTTTCCAGCAGAACCAGTTGACTTCGAAAAGCGGGACGAAATGAAAGTCGCTGGCGCCTTGATCCTTGGGGTCTGTCGGGGCGATCAGATCAAGTTCAAGAACGGGTATGCCAAGAGGGCAGACTATCGGAGTATCGCCACCCTACAGATGATCCAGGAAGCCTCTGCAGACTTCGACCCGGATTCCGCCGGCCCGCTGCTCGACCACAAGCTGGAACGCTTCGATTTCGTTGGCATGGTCGATGAGTTCGACACGGCACGCTCGACGGACTCGAGCCTGACTGCATGGCCGCTGAGACATGCCCTGGCTGGATCCCGCCTCGGCGGCAGTGATGCTGATACCTTGGGTGGCGATCTGGCCTATGATCCTTACCGTGATGGGGTACTCGAAGGGACGAACCACACGCGGGTCCGGGATGTGCTCGGTGCCTCCGTTATTGGTAGGTCGCCGCAGCTGGTCAAAAGCCACCCTGGCAGCACCGGCGGTTCGGTTTCGCTGCCTTGATGATGATGCAGCACGACCCACTGCGGGCGCCTCTCGGGATGGCGCGCTGGACCCTGTACCTGCTGCTGGCTCTGGTGACGACACTGCTGGCGTGGGCTTTCTGGGGGCAACTCGATATTGTGGCTTCGGCGCAGGGAAAACTGGTCCCGGCGACCCAGGTCAAGATCGTACAGCCCGCCGAGGCGGGGGTCATCAAGGCCATCCTGGTCAGCGAGGGAGATGCGGTCAGGAAAGATGAGGTTCTGATCCGTATGGACGCGGTGTTGAGTGAGGCTGACAGCCTCTCGGTCGAATCGGAATACCAGGCGCACCGCCTGAGCCTGCGACGGATCGAGGCAGAACTGTCCGGCGCCTCCTTGCAGCGACTGCCCGATGATCCCGAACTGGTCTATTCGCACGTGTCGGCCCAATACAAGGCCAACCGGTTTGCCCTCGCAGCAGCCATTTCAGAGGCTGTCAGCCAGATGAGAAGGGTGCACCACGAAATGGCGGCCGCACGGCAGATCCAGTCAAAACTGGCGCAGACGCTGCCGCATTATCAGTCACAGGAGAAAGCTTTTGCCGAGCTCGCCGAGCAGGGTTTCAGCGGCAAAATTCTGGCGGCCGACAAGGCGCGTGAACGGATCGAAAAGGAACAGGATCTGCGGGCGCAGGAGACCCAGATTCTCGCGGCGCAGGCAACGCTCGATCAGGCCCGCAAGCGTATGGCCCAGCTGCAGGCCGACTACCAGCAGCGCCTGCAGGCAGAGCGCTTGCAGGTCGGCAGCCGCCTGCGGCAGCTGAGCCAGGAGCGAGCCAAGCTGGCCCACCGGGCGGCAATGCTCGAGCTCAGGGCACCGCAGGATGGCATCATCAAGAATCTCGCCACCCATACCGTGGGGTCGGTGGTGTCGCAGGGATCGGTTCTCATGACCCTGGTGCCGGTCAGTGAAAACCTGCTGGCCGAGGTCTGGGTGCGCAACGACGATATTGGTTTTGTCGTTCCCGGGCAGCCGGTCAGGGTAAAGCTTGCCGCCTTCCCCTTCCAGAAATACGGCATGGTGGACGGACGCATCGCCCAGGTCAGTGCCGATGCGGCTGAGGAGACGGCCCAACAGAAACCCGCTCAGGCGGGGCAGCTTTTCTACAAAACCCGGGTAACGCTGCTGGAGCCGCATCTGATATCTGAAGAAAAGCGCCACCGGCTCTCGCCCGGCATGCAGGTTACCGCCGAGATCATCCTCGGCCGCCGCAGCGTCATGGAATACCTCGTCTCACCCGTCAGCCGCGCCTTCCAGCAGGCGGGACGCGAGCGCTGAATCCTGTTTACTCCTTGAAAAAAGCCCCCTGACGAATTAGAATCACCGGCTGTCCGAAATGGTTCGGGCAAATTCGCACACCTGTCATTAAAGGGTGGCGGCGTTTCCGTACTATCCGGGATGCTGCTGCTGACGGGTGGAGGCTTAACCCTTTAGGAGATTTTCATGTCTGTCACCATGCGTCAAATGCTGGAAGCCGGTGTCCACTTCGGTCACCAGACCCGCTTCTGGAACCCCAAGATGGCCCCGTACATTTTCGGCCATCGCAACAAGATCCATATCGTCAACCTGGAAAAGTCGCTGCCGCTATTCCAGGATGCACAAAAATACGTCCGCCAGCTGGCCGCCAACAAGGGCACGGTGCTGTTCGTCGGCACCAAGCGTGCGGCGCGTGACATCGTCCGCGAGGAAGCCGAGCGCGCTGGCATGCCTTACGTCGACAACCGCTGGCTGGGCGGCATGCTGACTAACTTCAAGACGGTCAAGCAGTCGATCAAGCGCCTCAACGACCTCGAAGCACAAATCGCCGAGCCGGGCCGCCTGTCGAAGAAGGAAATCCTGACGGTGCAGCGCGAAGTCGACAAGCTCAACCGCAGCCTCGGCGGCATCCGCGAAATGGGCGGCCTGCCGGACGCGATCTTCATCATCGACGTCGGCTACCAGAAGGGTGCCGTGGTCGAGGCCAAGAAGCTGGGCGTTCCGGTGATCGGCGTGGTCGACACCAACAACAGCCCCGAGGGCGTGGATTACGTGATCCCCGGCAACGATGACTCGAGCCGCGCCATCCGCCTGTACGCGCGCGGCATGGCCGACGCGGTGCTGGAAGGCCGCGCCCAGGTGATCAGCGAGATCATCGGCGGCGAGGAGTTCGTCGAGGTCGAGGAAGAAGAAGGCGGCGTGGCCGCGGAATAATTCCGGCCGCCCTGTCGAGTGTTGTCGAAGAAGGGGCGTGCGCCCCTTCTTTTGTATGCAAATTTGAAACTTTAGCTGGAGCAAGAAATGGCAGAAATCACTGCAAGCATGGTCAAGGACCTGCGCGAGAAAACCGACGCACCGATGATGGACTGCAAGAAGGCGCTGACCGAAGCCGGCGGCGACATGGACAAGGCCGAGGAAATCCTGCGCGTGCGTTTCGGCAACAAGGCCGCCAAGAGCGCGGGCCGCGTTGCCGCCGAGGGCGTGGTGACCATCGCCATCTCCGCCGACGGCAAGTCCGCCGCCATGGTGGAAGTCAACTGCGAAACCGACTTCGTCGCCAAGAATGACGATTTCCTCGCGCTGTCGAAGGCGCTGGCCGACATGGTTCTCAACCAGAAGCCGGCCGACGTCGCCGCGCTGTCGGCGCTGCCCTACGGCGGCACCACGGTGGAAGCCTTCCGCACCGAGTTGGTCGGCAAGATCGGCGAGAACATGTCGGTGCGCCGCTTCGCCCGCCTCGACGCGCAGGGCAAGTTCGCCAGCTACATCCACGGCAACAAGATCGGCGTGCTGGTCGACGTCACCGGCGACGAAGCGCTGGCACGCGACATCGCCATGCACATCGCCGCTTCCAAGCCGAAGTCGCTGGACGCATCGGGCGTGCCGGCCGAACTGATCGACACCGAGCGCCGCGTCGCGATCCAGAAGGCCAAGGAAGCCGGCAAGCCGGACGCGATGCTGGACAAGATCGCCGAGGGCACGGTGCAGAAATTCCTCAAGGAGGTCACCCTGCTGTCGCAGCCCTTCGTCAAGGACGACAAGCAGACCGTCGAGCAGGTGCTGAAGTCCAAGGGTTCGCAGTGCCACGGTTTCACCATGTTCGTGGTGGGCGAGGGCATCGAGAAGAAGGTCAGCGACTTCGCCGCCGAAGTCGCCGCTGCGTCCAAGGTCTGACATGCCGCAGCCTGCCTTTCGCCGCATCCTGCTGAAGCTGTCCGGCGAAGCCCTTATGGGCGAGGACAGCTACGGCATCAATACGCAGACCCTGGCTGCCATCGTCGGTGAAGTGAAGGCGGTGGTCGATGCCGGGGTGCAGGTCGCCGTAGTGATCGGCGGCGGCAACATTTTCCGCGGGGTGTCGGGCGCGGCGTCCGGGATGGACCGGCCGACTGCCGACTACATGGGCATGCTCGCCACCGTTATCAACTCGATGGCGCTGGCCGATTCGATGCGCCAGGCCGGCCTGGCGCCGCGGATCCAGTCCGCGCTGGCGCTGGAGCAGGTCGCCGAGCCCTACATCCGCGGCAAGGCGTTGCGCTACCTGGAAGAGGGCAAGGTGGTGATTTTTGGTGCTGGCACCGGCAACCCCTTCTTCACCACCGATACCGCGGCAGCGCTGCGCGGCATGGAGATGGGCGCCGACATCGTGCTCAAGGCGACCAAGGTGGACGGAATTTATTCCGACGATCCGGTCAAAAACCCTGCGGCGACGCGTTACACCCGGCTCACCTTCGACCAGGCGATCCGTGAGAATCTCAAGGTCATGGATGCCACGGCACTGACCTTGTGCCGCGACCAGAACATGCCGCTGGGCGTGTTCAGCATCTTCAAACCGGGCGCATTGATGCGCGTGGTGATGGGCGAGGATGAAGGCACCCGCGTTACATTGAATTGAGGAGTCGACATGGCTGAACAAACTATTGCCGAGATCAAGCAGTCCGCTGAACAGAAGATGGGCAAGACCCTGGAGGCGTTGAAGAACGACCTCGGCAAGGTCCGCACCGGGCGCGCCAGCACCGGCATCCTCGATCACGTCATGGTGGATTACTACGGCAACCCTACCCCGGTGCCGCAGGTGGCCAACGTCTCGCTGGTCGACAGCCGCACCCTCGGCGTGCAGCCGTATGAGAAGAACATGGTCGGCAAGATCGAAAAAGCGATCCGCGATTCCGATCTCGGCCTCAATCCGGCTGCGCACGGCGACATCATTCGCGTGCCGATGCCGGCCCTGACCGAAGAGCGCCGCCGCGACCTGATCAAAGTGGTGCGCAACGAGGCGGAAGGGGCGCGCGTCGCTGTGCGCAACATTCGGCGCGATGCCAACGGCACGCTTAAGGACATGGTCAAGGCCAAGACCGCGACCGAGGACGAGGAGCGCCGCACCCAGGACGAGGTGCAGAAGCTGACCGACAAATACATCGGCGAGATCGACAAGATGCTGGCCGACAAGGAAAAGGACCTGCTCGCAGTTTGAGCAAGCATCCCGTGGTCAGAAGCTCCACTCGCGACATTCCCCATACCGGGGACGTGCCGCAACATGTCGCCATCATCATGGATGGCAACGGACGTTGGGCGAAGCGGCGGATGCTGCCGCGCGTTGCCGGCCATCGCAAGGGGGTCGAGGCGCTGCGCGGCGTGATCCGCGCCTGCGGCGAACGCGGCATCAGCCATCTGACGGTGTTTGCCTTCAGTTCCGAAAACTGGCGGCGGCCGCAGGACGAGGTCACGTTGCTGATGGAGCTTTTTCTGCGCGCGCTGGAAAACGAGGTGGCGAAACTCCACGAAAGCAATATCCGCTTCCAGGTGATCGGCGACGTCTCGGGATTTTCCGAACGCATCCAGGCCCTGATCCTTGATGCCGAGGCGCTGACCCGCGACAACACCCTGCTGACCTTCACCGTCGCCGCCAACTACGGCGGGCGCTGGGACATCCTGCAGGCGATCCGCAGGATGATGGCGGAAGGGGTGGCGCCGGAGCAGGTCGACGAGGAGGCGCTGAGGCGCCATCTCTCGCTGGCCGATTGCCCCGAGCCGGATCTTTTCATCCGCACCGGGGGTGAGCAGCGCATCAGCAATTTCCTGCTGTGGCAGCTCGCTTACACCGAACTGCATTTCACCGATACCTTGTGGCCCGACTTCGATGCGTCGGCCCTGGATCACGCCATCGCGTCCTATCGCAAGCGCGAGCGACGCTTCGGCCGCACCAGCGAACAGTTGAGCTTAGCGAAGTGAGCGTTGCTACGGCCCCGATGAACCCGCTCCTGATACGCATGATCACCGCGGCCGTGCTGCTGGCGGTTTTCTTACCCGCGGTATTGCTTGCACCTGCCTGGCTGTGGGCGCTGCTGGTGTCGGCGGCGATCATGGTCGGCGCCCACGAATGGGCACGCCTGAGCCAGTTCCCCGGCATTCTGCCGATCGTCTATGCGGCCCTGGTGGGGCTGATCGCGCTCGGCCTGTCGTTTCTGCCGGCTGCCGACATACAGGCTGTTCAGGCTGCGCTCTTCGTTCTGGCAGCGTTGTTCTGGGTCGTGCTGGCGCCGCTCTGGCTGGCGTTCGGCTGGCAGGGGCGGGCGGTCTTCATTCGCGCAGCGATCGGGCTGACGGTGCTGCTGCCCACCTGGGCGGCGATTCTGTATCTTCGCGATGCGGGGCCGTGGGTGCTGATCGGTATCATGGCGATCGTCTGGATCGCCGACAGCGCAGCGTATTTCTCCGGGCGCGCGTTCGGCCGCCGCAAGCTGGCGCCGCACATCAGCCCAGGCAAAACCTGGGAGGGCGTTGTTGGAGCGCTGCTGGCGCTGCTGCTGTATGGAGGGCTGATGAACGGATTCCAGTCCGTGGTGTCGCTTCCCTTGTTGCTTCTGATGATTGTGGTGCTGTTCTATTTCTCGGTGCTCGGTGACCTGTTCGAATCCTGGATCAAGCGTGTGGCCGGCATGAAGGACAGCGGCAGGCTGCTGCCCGGCCACGGCGGCGTGCTCGACCGCATCGATGCGATGACTTCTGCCCTGCCGATCGCGGCAGGCATGCTGGTCCTGCTGGGGCGCGGCGCATGACCGCCCGGGTGCTGACCGTTCTCGGTGCCACCGGCACCATCGGCGTCAACACCCTCGACGTGGTGGCGCGTCACCCCGGACGCTTCGAGATCTTCGCCCTGACCGGCGCCACCCAGGTCGAGCGCATGTTCGAGCAATGCCGCAGCCATCGCCCGCGCTATGCGGTGATGAGCCAGGCGGAATCCGCCGCCGCCCTGCGCCAGCGCGTCAAGGACGCCGGGCTGGCGGTGACGGTGCTGGAGGGCGAGCGCGCCTTGACCGAGGTGTCGACCGCACCTGAAGTGGACACGGTGATGGCCGCCATCGTCGGCGCTGCCGGTCTGCCGGCCACCTTGGCCGCGGCGCAGGCCGGCAAGCGCATCCTGCTGGCGAACAAGGAAACCCTGGTGGTGTCGGGCCAGCTGTTCATGGACGCCGTCGCCCGCAGCGGCGCGGTGCTGCTGCCGATCGACTCGGAGCACAACGCCATCTTCCAGGCGCTGCCGCGCGATTTCAACGGCGATTTCCAGCAGGCCGGGGTGAAGGCGCTGTGGCTCACTGCGTCGGGCGGACCATTCCGCCAGCTGTCGGCCGAGGAGATCGCGCGCGCCACCCCGGCACAGGCGATCGCTCATCCCAACTGGGTGATGGGCAAGAAGATTTCCGTGGATTCTGCCAGCCTGATGAACAAGGGCCTCGAGGTGATCGAGGCCCGCTGGCTGTTCAATGCCCGACCGGAGCAGATCCGGGTGATGGTGCATCCGCAGAGCATCATCCATTCGATGGTCGAATACGCCGACGGCTCGGTGATCGCGCAGCTCGGCACGCCCGACATGCGCACCCCGATCGCCTATGCCCTCGGGTTTCCCGAACGCATCGAGGCCGGCGTCTCGGGACTCGACCTGATGGGCCGGCAACTGAGTTTCGAGGAGCCGGACCACGTGCGTTTCCCCTGCCTCGGCCTGGCGTTCGATGCCCTGCGCCGCGGCGGCAACGCCTCGGCGGTGCTGAATGCTGCCAACGAGGTCGCGGTAGCGCGTTTTCTCGACGGCGCGGTTCCCTTCAGCGCAATCCCGGACAGCATCGCCCACACCATGGATGACCTTGCCGGCGGCGCAGCGGAAACCCTCGAGGACCTGTTCGAGGCCGACCGTCTGGCGCGTGAAACCGCAGAGGCCTACCTGGCCCGGGTCGGCGCATGAGCGTATTGCACACGGTGCTGTGGTTCCTGGTCGCGATCGGCGTGCTGGTCGTGATCCATGAATTCGGCCATTACCTGGCGGCACGCCTGGCCGGAGTCAAGGTGCTGCGTTTTTCGGTCGGCTTTGGCAAGCCCCTGTTCAGCCGCCGGCTCGGACGCGACCAGACCGAGTGGACGGTCAGCGCGTTGCCGCTGGGCGGCTACGTCAAGATGCTCGACGAGCGCGAGGGCGCCGTACCCGCCAGCGAAGTCCATCGAGCCTTCAACCGGGCTGGCGTATGGCGCCGCATCGGCATCGTGCTGGCGGGTCCGATGGCCAATTTCCTGCTGGCGGTGGTGCTGTACTGGGCGTTGTACCTCAACGGCCTGCCGGCGCTGAAGCCGATGATCGGCGAGCCGCCGGCCGACACGCCGGCCGCAATCGCCGGCCTCGTCGCAGGTGACGAGATCGATCGGGTCAACGACACCGAGATCCGCTCGTTCCAGGATCTGCGGTTGACGCTGTTGCGCGCCGGAGTGGCCGGCAGCCGTGTCGAACTGGGACTGAAGAGCGGCCGCACCGTGGAGCTGGATGTTGCTGGCGTGCAGACCGACCAGCTTGACCAGGACCCGCTGCAGCCGCTGGGAATAAGCCGTTTCGATCCCGAGATTCCCGCCGTCATCGGCAAGGTGATCGAGGACGGGGCTGCCGCGCGTTCCAACCTGCAGGCAGGAGACCGCATCCGCTCGGTCGACGGCGAGCCGCTGGTCTCCTGGCAGGAGTGGGTCCGGCTGATTCGCTCCAGCCCGCAACAGACCCTCGAGGTGGAAGTCGAGCGTGCCGGCAGCCATCTGGTTCTGTCGCTGACGCCCGATTCGGTCGAGGAGTCCGGCAAGCGGGTGGGCAAGATCGGCGCAGCGCCTCAAGTGGACGAGTCTATCCTCGCCGGCCTGATGACCGAGGTCCGCTATGGACCGGTGGACGGGCTGATCCAGGGGGTGAAGAAAACCTGGGACATGTCGGTCTTCACCCTTGAGATGCTGGGACGCATGGTGCTCGGCCAGGTTTCCTGGAAAAACCTTTCCGGCCCGCTGACGATTGCCGACTACGCCGGGCAATCGGCCGCGCTCGGATGGATCAGTTTCGTCAGCTTCCTCGCGCTGGTCAGCGTCAGTCTCGGGGTGCTGAATCTGCTGCCGGTTCCGGTGCTGGATGGGGGGCACCTCCTGTATTATATTTACGAAGTTTTGACGGGACGCGCCGTATCCGAAAAGGTCATGGAATATGGCATGCGCATCGGCATGGCGCTGCTGCTGCTGCTCATGTCATTAGCCCTCTACAACGACCTGCAACGCCTCTTCGCCGGCTGA
>Ga0209285_10000684_pt1 | contig 10982 bp, 6 predicted proteins | sample PPLLak3March2015_2_FD_187249 | JGI IMG/M metagenome (GOLD analysis project Ga0209285, IMG submission 187249) | Freshwater sediment microbial communities from Prairie Pothole Lake near Jamestown, North Dakota, USA - PPLs Lake P8 Core (3) Depth... | ecosystem: Environmental > Aquatic > Freshwater... | reverse complement strand
TGATGGGCTGGAAATAGAGGACGTAGCGGTTTTCGTCGAGTGCCGAGGTGATGCGCGACAAGACCCGCATTTCCTGTTGGCGCTGGTCGAGTTCGATGTCGTCCGGGTTGTAGACCTGGATGCGATTTCGGCCTTTTTCCTTGGCGGCATAACAGGCCGAATCGGCGATGCTCATGACCGTTTTCAAGTCGATCGACTTGCGGGTGATGACGGTGACACCGATGCTGACGCCGATGCTGAAGGTGCGGCCTTCCCAGTAGAAACGGAAGGACTTGATGGCGGCAAGCATGTTTTCCGCGATGCGCGAGGCTTCTTCCACTCCGGCGTTCTGGATCAACAGGCCGAATTCATCGCCGCCCAGACGCGCCAGGGTTTGATCCGATGGCAATTGCGACTTCAGCAGTTCGGTGACCTTGCGCAGCAGCTGGTCTCCGGCAGCATGGCCGCAACTGTCGTTGATCACCTTGAACTGGTCGAGATCGAGATAGCACAGGGCGTGATTTTCGCCGCGCTTGCGCGATCCCTCGAAGGCCACTTCGAGCCGTGACTGGAATTCGCGCCGGTTCACCAGCCCGGTGAGTGCGTCGTGGCGGGCCTCATGGGCCAGGCTGTCGTTGATCTTGCGCAGCCGGCTGACGTCCTGCAGCAGCACCATCACCCCGACGATGCGCTGGTCGACTCCCTGGACCGGGGCCACGCTGCCTTCCACCGCGATCTGGCTGCCGTTCGCCCGAATCAGGACCGAATCGGTGGCAAGGGGAATCGCCATGCCCTTGGCCAGTGCCTGGGTGACGTGGAAGTCGATGCGCCTGCTGTTTGAATTGGCGGCGAGTTTCACCACGGTTGCAATGGACTTGCCGATGACCGTCTCCTCCGCACAGCCAAGGAATTGAGTCGCCGGCTCGTTCAGGTACTGGATCACGCCATTGGCATCGGTGATGATCGCCGCCCAATCGAGGCGCGTCAGCAGCGAGCAGGCGGCGCCGTGCATGTGGCCCGAGTGATTGCTGGCTTCCTTTGCCAGGCTGGTGGATTTCATGAATTTGCTGAACATCTTGCAGCCCCTTGGGGTGGTGTTGTTTTTCATTCAGCAAATAGCGTGCCTCGCGTGATCCCTTGAAAATGCGTGCTTTGCGGCGAGCCGGCGGAGTTGAAGTGTCGCGTTATCGACACCATGGTCTGGATTGTTCGTCAGCCTGACTCCACCCACGGCAAAGGGGATCGAGCTAGACATGGGTCGGGAACTGGCGCTATGCGCACGGAGCGAGGGCAGGGCCCATCTGCTTCTGATACGGAGGGTCAAGCTGAAAGGGCAGGACCTAATGAAACAGCAGAAATTAACTGAATGGAAGATGGCGACGAGGTCATCCAGATTGGACCATCGTCCAACAACGACATGGCGGGGTTGCCCCGCTATAACTCAACTGGATTTCTCGAGGCTGCGCACCAGGACAACCACGTTGTGGCTGCCGAGCCGGTTGATGAAGAGTTCGATGGTGAATTGCCCGCCGTCGCGTCGCCGCGCCTTGAACGGAATGCCGGAGTGGCAAAGGAAAGCCAGGTGGGAATTGACCCGCTCACCCTGCACCAGTTCGGTGTCCTGCAGCTGCGGCAGCAGGGTGGAGACATGGCGCCCGGGCAGTTCATCCTGACGGTAGCCGAACATAGACTCGCACATCTCGTTGCCGTTGCGGATGACGCCGTGGTCGTTGAGGGCAATGACGGCAAGATCGTTTGTGGCGAACGCTCGCCGGGCGGGGGAAGGGGGGGTATCGAATCGCGGCTTGTTCGGTTGGGGAGTCTGGCTGGGAGTCATCATGCTGTGCACCATGAGAAAGTCTCCTAAGAGGATCAGAGGGGGAGGATATTCTGTGCCTTCAAAATGACGGCTTGATGAAGGCTGGATGCCTCCTGTCCCCGTCCGAATTAGACGGCAGAACCAGCGCGGCTCGGTCGCCTGTTGTCGGCGCGACCCTCGATCGCCTGCGACAATCCCGCCTTAGAATGCTGTTCCATTTGTCGACTCCCCGGCTGGCCAGGCAAACCTGCCACTGGCCGTGAGCGGCAGTATCGAAGGGAAGCACCTGTATGTCCGACATCGCCGAAAGATCCCTGCGCACCCGGGCCGCGCGCTCGATCGAGGCCTTGCGCCGCTCGTTCAGCGACAACCTGTTCTATCTCACCGGACGATCCTTTCAGAAGGCGACGCCCGCCGATCTGTATACGGCACTCGCCTACACGGTGCGCGACCGCATGCTGGAGCGATTCATCATCACCGGCGAGAGCTACAAGCGCAGCGACGCCCGGGCGGTCTGTTATTTCTCGGCGGAATTCCTGCTCGGGCCGCACCTCGGCAACAACATCCTCAATCTTGGCCTGCGCGACAGTCTTGAGGAGGCCCTGCGTGGGCTGGGGCTGGACCTGGAAAGCCTGCTGCAGCAGGAACAGGAGCCCGGCCTCGGCAACGGTGGCCTCGGCCGCCTCGCCGCCTGTTACCTGGATTCCCTCGCGACCCTGGAAATGCCTGCGATCGGCTACGGCATCCGCTACGAGTTCGGCCTGTTCGACCAGGTGATCAAGGATGGCTGGCAGGTGGAAGTGACCGATGCCTGGCTGCGCGACGGCAATCCCTGGGAAATCTCCCGCCGCGAGCGGCGCTACCCGGTCAAGCTCGGCGGACATACCGAGCAATTCCGCGACGACCAGGGCCGCCTGCGGGTCAGATGGGTGACCGGCTGCACGGTCTACGGCGTCGCCTACGACACGCCCATCCTCGGCTACGGCGTCATCAACGTGAACCTGTTGCGACTGTGGAAGGCCGAGGCGCAGGATTCCTTCGACTTCCAGGCCTTCAACATGGGGAATTACTACGGCGCGGTCGAGGAAATGGTGGCGGCCGAGAACCTGACCAAGGTGCTCTATCCCAACGACGAGCCCGAAGTGGGCAAGGAGTTGCGCCTCAAGCAGCAGTATTTCTTCGTTTCCTGCTCGCTGCAGGACATGGTCCGCATCAACTTGCGCGATGTCGGCGATCTCGGCCGCTTTGCCGAGAAATTCGTCGTCCAGCTGAACGACACCCACCCCGCCATCGCGATTCCGGAACTGATGCGCCTGCTGGTGGACGAGCACGATTTCTCCTGGGAGGCGGCCTGGGACATCACTCGCAATATCTTCGCCTACACCAACCACACCCTGTTGCCGGAAGCCCTCGAAACCTGGCCGCTCGAGTTGTTCCGGCGCATCCTGCCGCGCCATCTCGAGATCATCCACGAGATCAACCGGCGCTTTCTCGACGAGGTGCGCATGCGCTTCATGGAGGACGAGGCACGCGTCAGGCGCATGGCGCTGATTTCCGAGGAGACGGTGCCCAAGGTGCGCATGGCGCATCTCGCGGCGGTCGGCAGTTTCGCCATCAACGGCGTCGCCACGCTGCACTCCGAGCTGCTGAAAACCACGGTGTTGCGCGATTTCCACGAGTTGTGGCCGGAGAAATTCAGCAGCGTGACCAATGGCGTCACGCCGCGCCGCTTCATCGCCCTGGCCAACCCGCCGCTGACCCGGCTGATCGAGGACACCATCGACGGCGACTGGCTGCGCAACCTGGATTCCCTGAAGCGCCTCGAACCCTGGGCCGACGACCCTTCATTCCGCGCGCGCTGGCGCGAGGTCAAGATGGCCGCCAAGCAGCAACTGTCGGGCTATATCCGCGAAGTGACCGGAATCGAGGTCGATCCGGCGTCCCTGTTCGACATCCAGGTCAAGCGCATCCACGAGTACAAGCGCCAGCACCTCAACCTGCTGCACCTCGTCAGCCACTATTGCCGCCTGAAAGCCAATCCGCATCTGCAGGTCCAGCCGCGCACCTTCATCTTCGGCGGCAAGGCCGCGGCCGGCTACCGCATGGCCAAGCTGATCATCAAGCTGATCAACTCGGTGGCCGAGGTGGTCAATCGCGATCCGCAGGTCGAGCGGATGATGAAGGTGGTGTTCATCCCCGACTTCAACGTCAAGAACGCCCAGCGCATCTATCCCGCAGCCGACCTCTCCGAGCAGATTTCCACCGCCGGCATGGAAGCCTCGGGAACCGGCAACATGAAATTCTCGATGAATGGCGCACTGACCATCGGTACCCTGGATGGCGCCAACGTCGAGATCCGCGAAGCGGTCGGCGAGGAAAACTTCTTCCTCTTCGGCCTGACGACCGGGGAGGTGAGGGAGAGACTGGATAAGGGCTATGAGCCGAGGCAGGTGATCGAGGCCGATCCAGAGTTGCAGCACGCCCTCGATCTGATCGACTCGGGGCTGTTTTCGCATGGCGACCGGCAACTGTTCGCCCCGCTGACCGCCAAGCTGCGCGACAAGGACCCCTATCTGGTGTGCGCCGATTATCGTGCCTACATGGATTGCCAGGAGAAGGTCGACGCCCGTTATCGCGACATCGAGGGCTGGACGAGGATGTCCATCCACAATGTGGCGCGCATCGGCCGCTTCTCGTCCGACCGTGCCATACGGGAATATGCGGGGAATATCTGGCGCGTCCAGCCGGTGTCGGTCAAGGGCTGAAAGGGGATAGCTGGGGCGATGCGGCTGGTTGCCGTCCTGCTCACTGGGACCAAAGACCAATGTCTGTTTTTTTCAGTTTGGTTAAGGTACAGGAATGTCGGCCATTCATATTGCCGAGGTAGCGCGCCAATTAAAGTTAGAGGTAGGATTGTTTTTGTTTTTTCTCACAAAACCGAGGAATCGTCGCGATGAAAAGAACCCCGAATGAAGAATATCTCGAGAAAGCCAAGCAGCTGAACAAGGAAGAAACCGAGCGCCTGCTGTCGAGAGCGCGCGGCAAGCTTACGCGCAGGCTTGAAGACCAGAAGCTGACGCCGCAGGAAGTGGTGGCGATCCAGCTCGAGATCGAGGATGAGGATCTCAACGAGTGGCGCGAGAGGTGGGACGCAATCAAGAAAAAGATCAAAACCAAGTAGTCTCGAATCCCGAGTTTGAATCCGGCTCATATCGGTATTACGGGTTCCTGGCCGGTCACATTGGCCAGATCGACCCTGATGTCATTCGAATCTTTGCAGCAATTCAAGCACGGCAGTTGATTCAGTCATTGCCCGACCTTGGATTAAAAAATCCCTCATCTCGGACCTTCTGCTTACAGGCGAAGTCCACGACCTGTGATTCCCTCTCCCCTTTTGGGAGACGGGCGGCGACTCGACCGCTCCACGCTTAGCCGAGCGGCTAGTAGTTCCATCAGGGCTGCGGAGATGGGCTTTCTTAAATCATGCTTCACGTTGAAGCTCCGCAACTGCTTATCACGTCCCCCTCGAGGAGGACGGGGTTTGTTGACTGGTTCCAGTTCAGCACGCCCTGAGGCGAATCGAACGCGGGCATGCCAGGCGGCCTGCCACGCGATAGACTGCGGGGAAGGCTCACTCGTTGCAAGGACCCATGATGGACAAGTTCATTCAGGCGGCGATTGAAGAAGCGAGGATCAGCCAGGGCGAGGGCGGGATTCCCATTGGATCGGTTCTGGTGTGCCAGGGACGCATCATCGGCCGCGGCCACAATCGTCGCGTACAGCGCGGCAGTGCAATCCTGCATGCTGAGATGGACGCCCTCGAGAACGCGGGTCGTCAACCCGCCAGCGTCTATCGCGAGTCGGTTCTCTATACCACCCTGTCGCCGTGCGCGATGTGCAGCGGCGCCATCCTTTTGTATGGCATCCCCAAGGTGATCATTGGCGAGAACCAGACCTTCCTCGGCGAAGAGGCCTTGCTGCGATCGCGCGGGGTAGAGGTGGAGGTTCTGCAGGAGGCGGCTTGCGTGGAGCTGATGCGCAGTTTCATTGCCAAGCATCCCATACTGTGGAACGAAGACATCGGCGTCACTTGACGCTCCGCGCACTTCAAGCGGAGCGCCTCGGCCAGGCGGCGAACCCCCCGTTCAGGGCCTGACCCTGACCACCGTGCCTTCGCGGCGCCGGTCGGCCGCGCCGTGGTGGTTTGCGGTCTCGCGATCGATGACCACGGCCTGCACCGAGCCGATCGTTTCCTGACAGCCATCCGTTCCAATCTCATCCAGGCCGACGTGGCCCAGGGCACGCAAGGCGTCCTGGACGTCGATGCTGAACCCCGGCCGCATGAATTCCCCGCCGCCTTCGCAACTCAGCTTGCCCGTCGCGTGCGTCACCGACAGGCGCGGTGCATCGATCGCCTGCTGCATCGACATGCCGTGGTCGATGAGGTTGAGCGTGATGTTGAGCACCGAATTGATGATGGTGGCGCCGCCCGGTGAGCCATACGCGGCGACCGGCTTGCCGTCCTTCAGCAGCAGCGTCGGCGCCATGCTGGAGCGCGGGCGTTTGCCCGGCGCGACGTCGTTGGCGCCGCGATTGTCGGCGCTGGCGGCGGGAACGAAGTTGAAGTCGGTCAGCTGGTTGTTGAGCAGAAAGCCGTAGCCCGGCACGGTGATGCCGGAACCCCAGGTGAATTCGATGGTGCTGGTGTAGCTGACCACGTTGCCCCAGCGGTCGACGATGGAAAAGTGCGTGGTCTGCAGGCTTTCCTCAGGGGCGATTGAATGCTTCGGGCGAGCAGCGGCGGCCTGGTCCCACGGCAGGGGATCCCCTGCCTGCGGCGTCTGCATGCGGCTGTCAGGCCGGATCAGCGCAGCACGTTCCGCCAGGTAGTCCGGATGCAGCAGGCCCTTGCGCGGCACCGGGGTCATGTCCTCGTCGCCGATCCAGGTCGCACGGTCGGCAAAAGCCAGACGCATCGTCTCGACCATGGCGTGCAGGGTTTTCGGGCTGCCGAAGCCATAACCCTGCGCGGCGTCGCCGAGCGGATAGCGTTCCAGCAGCTTGAGCATCTGTAGCACGGTGAGCCCGCCCGAGGAGGGCGGCGGCATGGTCGCCAGGGTCCAGCCACGGTACTTGCCGATCAGCGGCTGACGGATCGCCACCTGATAGTGCGCCAGGTCGGCGAGCGTCATCCGCCCTCGTCCTGATTCGCCCAATTCGCTGCGTGCACGTTTTTGTGCTTCGACGATCGCCCTGGCCAGCGGGCCGCGATAAAAGGCGTCCGGGCCATCGGTCGCGATGAGCCTGAGCGTTCTGGCGAGGTCGGGCTGCACCAGCCAGTCGCCTTCCGCCAGCGGCACGCCGCCGGGACGGAAGATCGCGGCGGTTTCGGGATGAATCTGGGTGCGGCCGTGATCGTTGACGATATCGGCGGCGAGGAAGCGGTTGACGCGAAAGCCGCGCTCGGCGAGTTCGATCGCCGGCGCCATGGTGTCCGCCAGCTTTTTCGTGCCCCAGCGGGTGAGCGCGGTGTCGATGCCGCGTAGGGTGCCCGGGACACCGACTGCGAGTCCGCTGGTGGAGGCGAGGGGAAAGGGCATCGGCTTGCCGTCGGGCGCGAACATTTCGGCGCTCGCTGCCGCCGGCGCGCGCTCGCGCGAATCGACGATGAAGGTCTCGCCGGCCTTGGCCAGATGCACCAGCATGAACCCGCCGCCGCCAATGCCGGACGACTGCGGCTCGACCACATTGAGCGCGAACTGCACCGCGGCGGCGGCATCGATGGCGTTGCCGCCCTCGGCCAGCATGCGTGCACCGGCGGCCGCTGCGGCGGGATGCGAGGCGGACACGATGCCGTCGGGTGAGACAGCCCATGCCGGTGCTGCCAGAGTAGACAGCAAACTGAGCACTGCCATGAAACGCAGGGAAAGCGGGGGGCATGGGCCCAGGCCCGAAACGCGCATCCCGGCATGTCGCGCAATGTGGCCGCAACTAGAACAGGCGGAGAAACTAAAGTCCTTGATTAACATATGGATATAAACGCAATTTCATTTCGTTTATTGTAAGACGACATCCCTGATTCGATTTTCCAGAGCCGAATCCTTGGGCACTCATAAAAACATCATGGTCCGGTAAAGATCCCTTCATTTTGTCTGCAGAGAATGTTTCCAAATCCGGTTTCCCGGATTTCACCCATCGAAATGTTCTGGAGGCACCATGAAGCTCAAACCCACCGTTATCGCCCTGTTGTCCGTTTTCGGCGCCGGCGTCCTGGCCCAACCCGTGCTGGCTGCACCCGCCATCAAGTCGGTCGAATTCATCGGCATGCCGTCGCCCGCCACCGCGGACGAGAAAGCCGACATCTACACCAAGGCCAAGATGAAGGTCACCTACCAGCTTGAGCACCACAAGCATGGCAAGCACGAGCACGGCAAGCACAAGCACGGCAAGACCCTCACGTACACCAAGACCTACGATCTGAAGTACCACCAGCTGATGGCCACAACCGACATCATCGACGGCCAGGTGGTCGGCGGCCTGTTCGACCAGCACGACATGCCCCTGACCGACAACGACGGCCAGATGGCCTCCGACGCCCCGGACGGCACCTCGCTGATGGTCATCCCCGGCATGCGCGCCGAGCGCCCCTGGAAGAACCGCGCCCTGGCCATGGTGACCCAGTACGAATACAAGTCGCTTCCACCCAACGACGGTACCGATTACGCGGCCCTCGGCATCACCGAGTTCTGGTCCAAGCTGCCCGCCAGCATGAGTCTCGCCAAGCTCGACCAGGACAAGCGCACCGGCAAGCTCGAGGTCGTCGACTACGAGACCATCAGTTTTGCCGACGTCAACGGCGGCTGGATCCACTGTGGCTCGACCCTGTCCGGCTGGAACACCCACATCGGCTCCGAAGAGTACGAACCGGATGCCAAGACCCGCGAGGGCCTGCCGCGCGCGTCCAACTCCGACGACTACACCGACATCAATAGCTTCAGCAAATACTTCTTCGGCAACCCCGCCACGGCCAACCCCTACCACTACGGCCTGGTGCCCGAAGTGAAGGTCAACAAAAATGGCGTCGCCAGCGTAGTGAAGCACTACGCCCCGGGCCGCTTCGCCCGCGAGATGCAGGAGATGGCACCCGACCACCGCACCGCCATCGGCGGAGACGATGGCGCCAACACGGGCCTGTTCATGTTCGTCGCCGACGAGGCCAAGGACCTCTCCGTCGGCACGATCTACGCCGCCAAGGTCACCCAGACCAGCGCGGACAACGGCGGCAGCTTCGACCTGCAGTGGATCAAGCTCGGCCACGCCAGCAATGCCGAGATCGAAGCTATGGTCGACAGCGGCATCAAGTTCAGCGACATGTTCGATGTCTCGCTGACCGACCCGATGGACGCCAGCTACAAGAAGGTCACCACCTACATGGGTACCGAGTGGCTGCGTGTGAAACCCAACATGGAGAAGGCGGCTGCCTTCCTCGAGACCCGCCGCTACGCCGCGCTCATGGGTGCGACCACCGAGTTCTCCAAGATGGAGTACATCGCCTACAACAAGAAGGACAAGAAGTTCTACATCGTCATCTCGCGCGCCGAGAAGGGCATGTCCGATACCACGGGAGACATCCAGATCGCGCAGAACATGGGCGGCCTGGTCCTGGAGATGAGCACCGCCAAGCACCAGAAGGACGTGGCAGGCGACACGATCGACAGCCACTACGTCGGCACCAAGCTGGTCTCGATGCCCGAATTGCAGGGCGGCTGGATGGGCGGCGCCAAGGATGCCGAGGGCAACGCCTGTGTGCAGGACAAGGTCTGCGGCCCGGACAACATCCGCTTTGACGACGCGACCCGCACCCTGTTCATCGGCGAGGACACCGGCAACCGCAACAATAACTACGTCTGGGCCTTCAACATCGACACCCGCAAGCTGTCGCGTATCCTCTCTGTGCCGATGGCGGCGGAGGCCACCGGCCTGACCGTGGTGCCGGACTACTTCGGCCACGCCTACATCATGAGCAACTTCCAGCATCCCGGCGAAGGCGACATCAGCAAGTACCTTGGCGCCGACAAGGCCGACGTGCTGGACGCCATCTACGACAAGTGGGATGACAAGAAGAAGGCCGCGATCGGTTACATCGGCACCAAGGATGGTGCCCTGCCGGCGTTCAAATAAGTCAGCCTGGCGCGCGACTTGAAACCTCCCGGCTTCGGCCGGGAGGTTTTTTTATTGGTATAGGATGGAAAGCGCTGTCCCGCGCCGCTCGATGAAGCGCCGCCGGGCGTGTGGATGCCTGCTTACTGATCCCGCAGGATTTGCGCGCGCCAGGCATCGACCTGGGCGAGCAAGGTCTCGGGCCGTTCGCTGCTGATGCCTGGTGAATCCGCGTAGATGGTGCCGGCCTCGCCGTCGAGGCAGAGGGCGTCACCTTCGTGGATGGCGGTTTCCCCCAGCCTGGCCTGCCTGGCTGTCTCGTCGATCACCAGTTCGGCGCAGCCGACCAGGCAGACCTTACCCATCTGCCGCGCCACCACGGCGGCATGCGAGGTGCGGCCGCCGCTTGCCGTGAGCACGCCTGCGACCACGGCGATGCCGGCGATGTCGGCGGTGGCGACTTCATTGCGCACCAGGATGGCCGGGGTGCCGCGCGCAGCGAAGGCCTGCGCCGCCAAGACCGAGAACGCGGCCGGTCCCTGGGCGACGCCGGCGCCCGCCGGGATGGCGTGACCGAGCGGCGGGGTGGCGGAGTCGACGCGGCGGATAACGATGGCTTCGATGTCGATGGCGGAAAGCCGTCCCAGCGCTTCTTCAGGGCTGAGCTGGCCGCTCTCGACCTGCTCGACCGCGATCCGCAGCGAAGCCAGCGCGGTGCGCTTGGCGGTCCGGGTCTGAAGCATGAAGAGCTCGCCGTTCTCGACGGTGAACTCGAATTCCTGGGCATCGCGGAACGAGGCTTCCAGTGCTTCGCCGACGCTGGCGAGCTTCTGCATCAGCCAGCCGGGCACTTCGCCCTCGGCGCTGACGCGGCGGCGGCCGGAGACGATGTCCTCACCCTGGGCCTGCGCCAGCCAGTCGATGTAGAGGCGGTTTTCCCCGCTCGAGGGATCGCGGGTGAAGCCGACGCCGGCGCCGGAATTGCCGCCGGCGTTGCCGAACACCATGCGCTGGACGGTCACCG
>Ga0209285_10000681_pt1 | contig 11002 bp, 7 predicted proteins | sample PPLLak3March2015_2_FD_187249 | JGI IMG/M metagenome (GOLD analysis project Ga0209285, IMG submission 187249) | Freshwater sediment microbial communities from Prairie Pothole Lake near Jamestown, North Dakota, USA - PPLs Lake P8 Core (3) Depth... | ecosystem: Environmental > Aquatic > Freshwater... | reverse complement strand
GACCGGACGCGCTTCGCTCGAAGCGACGCCCATCGAGACGATGTACTTCAAGGCGCGATCGACCGACATGTCGAGCTCGACGACCTCGCTCTTTTTCACGTAAAAATAGAATCCGTTGACTGGACTCGGCGTGGTCGGGATGAACACCGCGACGTGTTCCTCGGGCAGCGCCTGCCTTACCTCGTGCGGAACGTTGGTCTGGAACGCCAGCGACCAAGCCTGAGGGTGGGGATAATGCACCAGCAGGACTTTTCTGAAGGCGTGGCCGTTGCCCGCCAGAAGGGTATCGGAAACCTGCTTGACGCTGCCGTAGATGGTCTTGACGATCGGAATCCGGATCAGCTGCCGCTCCCAGAAATCGATGATTTTCTGGCCGAAGAAGTTGGCGCCGAACACCCCGGTGAGTACGATCACCAGCAGGGTCAGAATCACGCCCAGCCCCGGAATCCGCATGCCCAGCCAGGCTTCGGGCTGCCACTGGGCGGGCAATACCGTCAGACTCTGGTCCATGGTGCCGATCAGCAGGTCGAGCACCCACAGGGTAATGCCCAGCGGTACCCAGATCAGCAGACCGGTGATGAAATAACGCTTCATTCGTGCAGTTTGTTCAGAAACGAAGAAGCGGGCGGCTTGCACCGCCCGCTTCCGGTTTGGCTCCCGACTCGTCAGTTACACGCTGGACAGGCGCCCGTGCCGCAGGCGGGCGAGGGCGCATCGGACTTGGGCTCGGCTGGCTTGCTGCTACCACCTTTGAAATCGGTGGCGTACCAGCCGGTGCCCTTGAGGGCAAAACCGGCAGCGGTAATCTGCTTGGCATATTCGGCCTTGCCGCACGAAGGACAGGTCGTCAGCGGTGCGTCGGATACTTTCTGCATTTCATCCTGGGCAAAGCCGCAGGAATTACATTTGTAAGCATAGATCGGCATGATTCGCTCCGATAAATCAAGAAGTTGCGGGATTATAACCCCAAGGGCACAACTCCCCAACGTGGCGGCGAAACGGCCTGTTTCAAGTGCGCGAGCTACCAGGCCAAGCCGAGGCTGCCGTAGAAGCGGCGGCTGAAAACGTTGGCGCTGCGGAACTCGCTGTAGTCGTCGCCCAGGTTCTGTCCCACCAGCGCAGCCTCCAGCTCGTTACCCTGCCACTTCCAGCGCCGAGCCACACGGGCGTCGACGCGGGTGAAGCCCTCGGTGAAGTCGCCATCCGCGAGCCATTTCATGTCGCCGGCACCCTGGACGAACAGGCTGCCCTCCCAGCCACCGCCTGGCTGGTAGCGCCCCAGAAGACCCCAGCTGTTGCGCGGCGTGCTCTCGGGGACGTCCCTGCCGATATTGACGTCCATGAAGTCAGCCGAGAGCAGCACGTGGGCAAAGTACGCGCTGACGTCGAATGTCCGGAGAGGCCGCCAGCGCAGCTGCACCTCGCCGCCGCGGGAGTGCACGCTGCCCCGGTTGGCGTACTGGAACTCCTTGGGCCTGACCACGTCGGGGTAGACGTCGACCGCAGCATCGCCGATGAAATCGTCGATGTCGTCGTCGAACAGGCGCACGTCCATTTCGAGGCGGGCCTTCGGCCACTGCCCGACGTAGCCGATCTCGCGCGACAGGATGCGCTCGGGATCGAGGCCGTCCGAAGGTACGTTGTCGACGTCGATCAGGACGCCGTCCCGATTGAAGAACACCTCGAAGCCGCTCTGCTCGAAGAAGGTGGGCGAGCGATAGGCTCGTGAAACCCCGAGGCGGACAACATGGCCCGGGGCGAGGGTGATGTTGGCGGCGAGCCTCGGCGAAACATCATAGTCGGTGAGGTAGTGATTTTCCAGCAGCGCGCCGGCATGCAGCAGCACGCGCTCGTGGGCGCGCCATTCGACATTGCCGTGGACGCGCCAGACGGTGCCGTTCTGCGTTCCTTGGCCATAGTAGTTGTTCTCGCTCTCGACCGATTCGCGCCAGATCTCGCCACCCCAGACCCCGCGCACGTCCGGGCTCCACTGGTCGTTGACCACCAGGTCGAGGCTGGTTCGCCGTTGTTGTACGTACTGGTCAACGTCGATGATACCGATAGGGGTAGCGGAGAAATCCGCGACGGCATCGGCATCGAAGCGGTTCTGCGAGTAATAGAACTGCGCCCGCCATTCGCGCTGCTCCGATTCCACCTTGTGATAAGCCAACTGGAGATACTGGGCCCGCGAATCCTGTTCCCGGGGCTCCAGCACGGACGCCAGACTGGTCGTCACGCTGCCGCTGTCCCAGTTCCCCTGCGACAGTCCGAACTGCGCCATGAGATCCGCATCCGGCGCCAGCTGCCAGTCGAGGCGGCCGTTGACGAAATAGGTCTGGCTGGCCTCGAAGAATTGTCCCTCTTCGGTGTCGCGCTCGAAGCGGTCGCGCTGCTGCGCCGAGGCGGTGACACGGTAGCGCAGCGCCTCGTCGCCGCCGCCATACCGCGCAGTCAGGCCGCGCATGTCCTTGGTGCCGGCCTGCATCGAGACGAAACCGCCCGGCACCTGGGCAGCAGTCTTGGTGATGATGTTGATGACGCCGGAGAAGGCATTGGCGCCGTAGACCGCGGCATCAGGACCTCGTACGACTTCGATGCGCTCGATATCGTCGATCGACAGGGGTAGGTCGGACCAGTACACCGCACCGTTGTGCGGGCTGTAGATGGAGCGGCCGTCGACCCGAACCTGGAAACGGCGGAAGAAACCGTCGCCGAGGCCGTGGTAAGCGCCGGTCCATGTGTTGAACTGCGTGTACGCGACGCTGAAACCCGGCACCAGGCGCAGCAGGTCGGGGATGTCACGGAAGCCGGACGCGCGGATCATCTCCTGGTCGATGACGGTGACCGCCACCGGCGCCTCGTTGAGGGGCTGGAGCAGGCGCGAGGCCGACAGCACAACTGGCAGGTCGTCGAAAAAATCGGCTTCGCTGAAATCGGCCGGCGACTGCGCACGGGATATCTGGGCAACCCCCAGCAGGAGGGTCAGCCCCAGAAATAGAAATGCACGAGGATGGTTTCTACTCAAATCCAGCCGGCGCGCCGCTGACGCCGCTCTCTGTCAGTTTGTTCTTTATTCTTGTGTCGGCAACGACCGGCCTTGTCCCAAGTCTGACGCTCAGAACGGAATATCGTCGTCCATGTCATCGAAACCGCTGCCCGACTGCTTGGCCGGAGCCGGTGCATTGCTTCCCCGGGCCGGCTGGCTGCGCGGCGCACTTTCCATCGGCGCATCGTAGTCGGCGCTGCCGCCCGAGCTTTTGCCGCCCAGCATCTGCATGCGGTCGCCGCGAATTTCGGTGGTGTAGCGATCGTTGCCGTCCTTGTCCTGCCACTTGCGCGTGCGCAGGCTGCCTTCGACGTAGATCTGGCTGCCCTTTTTCAGGTACTGGCCGCAAACCTCGGCGGTCTTGCCGAAAAAGGCGACACGGTGCCATTCGGTCGCCTCCTGCATTTCGCCGCTCTTGTCCTTGTATTTCTCGGTCGTGGCGATGGCCAGGTTGGCCACGGCATCGCCGCTGGGCAGATAGCGCATCTCGGGATCGCGCCCGAGGTTGCCGACCAGAATTACTTTGTTGACCGATGCCATGCTGCTCCCCTAATCAATATGAATGAATACGTCGCAATTCTAACAGCCGGGTTCAGTCCGCCGTCTGCAGGATGAGCCGCGCGCCGTCCTCGTCCCAGCCCTTGAGACTGACCTTGAGCATGGCCACGCCCTCCTCGCCCAGCACCGTCGCCTCGACCACGCCGGCCAGCGCGGCCAGTTGCGCCTTCAGCAGCGCTGCCTGGTCGGGCGCCATCACCCCGATGCGGAACATGCGCGTCTTGATAGCGGGCGGAGCCTGCATCGACAGACTGGCCAGCAGCCACGCAGCCATCATCACCACGCAAAAAATGAACACCGAGGCAAAGCCGTGATGCTGCGCCAGCCAGCCGCCGAACACCCCGCCAAAAAACAGCCCGAATGCCTGTGCCGTGTTGTACACCCCCATCGCAGTGCCCTTGGCCGAGGCAGGCGCCATCTTGGAAATAAGTGAAGGCAGGCTGGCTTCGAGAACGTTGAAGGCGACGAAGTAAAAGAACAGCGCCCAGGCGATACCCCAGAAATTCTCGATTCCCAGCGCCAGTCCGAGCTGGGCCAGCAGCATCAGAGCGACCGCGCCGATGAATACCGGCTTCAGCTTGCCGTACTTCTCGCCATAGATGATGGCTGGGACCATCAGCACGAAGGAGCCGAGCAGCACCGGAAGATACACCGCCCAGTGATCGTCGGCTTCGAGGCCGCTATTGAGCAGCGCCACCGGCACCACCACGAACATCGCCATCTGTGCCGCGTGCAGGGCAAAAATGCCGAAATCAAGGCGTGCCAGCTGGCCGTTCTTCAGTACGTCGACCAGCTTCGCCGGATTGGCCTGGGCATCGGCATGGAAATGGCTTTCTCCCGGCTCGGGTACCCATTTGAGCACGACCCAGATCGCTGCCAGTGCCAGGACTCCGGTCAGCGCAAAAAGTCCCGGGACGCCGATGATGCGGTTGAGCGCGGGCCCTGCCACCAGCGAAACGGCGAAGGCGATGCCGATGGTGGAGCCGACCGCCGCCATCGCCTTGGTGCGATGTTCCTCGCGGGTGAGGTCGGCGAGCAGCGCAGTGACCGCAGCGGAGATCGCCCCCGCGCCCTGCAGCGCGCGGCCGGCGATGGTCCAGTAGATGTCAGTCGCCAGCGCGGCCATCAAGCTGCCGGCAGCGAAAACGACGAGACCGAAAATGATGACCTTCTTGCGGCCGATCCGGTCGGAGGCCATGCCGAACGGGATCATCAACACGGCCTGGGTCAGGCCATAGATGCCGAGGGCGAGGCCGACCAGGGTGTGGTTGTCGCCGCCGGGAAGGTGTTCGGCATAGATCGCGAACACCGGCAGGATCAGGAACATGCCCAGCATGCGCAACCCGAAAATAGCTGCCAGGCCAGAAGCTGCACGCTTCTCGGCTCCGGTCATTTTCTCGGACAGTTCGATCTGGGACACGGCGCAGGTTACGGCGAATTCTCGAAGTCGGCTATATTATCAGGTTGCCAGACACCCCCGCTGTACACATGGAATTCATCCGCATTCGTGGCGCCCGCACCCACAATCTCAAGAACGTCAACCTCGATCTGCCGCGCAACAAGCTGGTGGTGATCACCGGGTTGTCGGGTTCGGGCAAGTCCTCGCTGGCGTTCGACACCCTCTATGCCGAAGGCCAGCGGCGCTATGTCGAGTCGCTGTCGGCCTACGCACGGCAGTTCCTGCAGCTGATGGAAAAACCCGACGTCGACCTGATCGAGGGCTTGTCACCGGCGATCTCGATCGAGCAGAAAGCCACCAGCCACAACCCGCGCTCGACCGTCGGCACCGTGACGGAAATCCACGATTACCTGCGCCTGCTGTACGCCCGGGTGGGTGACCCGCAATGTCCGGAACACCACATCACCCTGGCCGCGCAGACCGTGTCGCAGATGGTCGACACGGTGCTGGCGCTGCCGGAGGACACCAAACTGATGATCCTCGCCCCGCTGGTGGTGGGGCGCAAGGGCGAGAACCTCGAACTCTTCGCCGAACTGCGGGCACAGGGCTTCGTGCGGGTACGGGTCGACGGCAAGGTGCACGAGATCGACGCCGTGCCCAAGCTCGACAAGAACAAGAAGCACACCATCGAAGTCGTGGTCGACCGGCTGAAAGTCCGCGCCGACGCCAAGCAGCGCCTGGCCGAAAGCTTCGAGACCGCGCTGCGCCACGCTGACGGCCGCGCGCTGGCGGTGGAGATGGATTCCGGCGAGGAGCACCTGTTCTCGGCGAAATTCGCCTGCCCGATCTGCAGCTACGCCCTGCCGGAACTCGAGCCGCGCCTGTTCTCGTTCAACAATCCGATGGGCGCCTGCCCGCAATGCGACGGCCTTGGCCAGATCACCTTCTTCGACCCGACACGGGTGGTCGCCTTCCCGCACCTGTCGCTGGCTTCCGGCGCGATCAAGGGCTGGGACAAGCGCAACCAGTTCTTCTTCATGATGTTGCAAAGCCTGGCGATGCACTATGGCTTCGACCTCGACACCCCTTACGAGGAACTGCCGGAGCGCATCAGGAACATCATCCTCTACGGCAGCGGCAAGGAGCCGATCGCCTTCCAGTACCTCGCCCCGCGCGGCGGCTTCAGCACCCGCCAGCACCCATTCGAGGGCGTGCTCGCCAACATGGAGCGGCGCTACCGCGAATCCGACTCGATCGCCGTGCGCGAGGAGTTGGCGAAATACCAGAACAACAAGCCCTGCCCTTCCTGCGGCGGCACCCGACTGCGCATCGAGGCGCGCCACGTGATGGTCGGCGGGCTGCCACTGTTCGAAGTCAGCGCCATGCCGCTGAAGCAGGCACTGGCCTTCTTCCAGGGACTCAACATCGAAGGGCATCGCGCCCAGGTCGCCGACAAGATCGTCAAGGAAATCATCGCCCGCGTCGGCTTCCTCAACAACGTCGGGCTGGATTACCTGTCGCTCGACCGTTCGGCCGACACCCTCTCGGGCGGCGAGGCGCAGCGCATCCGACTCGCCAGCCAGATCGGTTCGGGCCTGACCGGCGTGATGTACGTGCTCGACGAGCCGTCGATCGGCCTGCATCAGCGCGACAACGACCGCCTGCTGGCGACGCTCAAGCACCTGCGCGACATCGGCAACTCGGTGCTGGTGGTCGAGCATGACGAGGACGCCATCCGCGCCGCAGACTACGTGGTCGATATGGGCCCCGGCGCGGGCGTGCATGGCGGCGAAGTGGTAGCCGAAGGCACGCCCGAGGAGATCCGCATGAGCGAGCAATCGCTCACCGGGCAGTACCTGTCCGGTCAACGCCGCATCGCCATCCCGAAAACGCGCCGCCAGCCCGATCCCGAACGCAAACTGGTGGTGACCGATGCGAGTGGCAACAACCTGAGAAACGTCACCCTCAACCTGCCGGTCGGGCTGTTCGTCTGCGTCACCGGGGTGTCGGGCTCGGGCAAATCGACGCTGATCAACGACACCCTGTATGCGGCGGTTGCGCGCCATCTCTACGGCTCGTCGACCGAGCCCGCGCCGCACGGCGAAATCGATGGCCTGGAATTTTTCGACAAGGTGATCAACGTCGACCAGTCGCCGATCGGCCGCACCCCGCGTTCCAATCCCGCCACCTATACCGGCCTGTTTACTCCGATACGTGAGCTTTTCGCCGGCGTACCCGAATCGCGTGCGCGAGGTTATGGCCCGGGGCGCTTCTCGTTCAACGTCAAGGGCGGACGCTGTGAAGCGTGCCAGGGCGACGGCGTGGTCAAGGTCGAGATGCACTTCCTGCCCGACATCTATGTCCCGTGCGACGTCTGCCACGGCGCACGCTACAACCGCGAAACCCTGGAAATCCAGTACAAGGGCAAAACCATCCGCGACGTGCTGGAAATGACGGTGGAAGACGCCGCCGAATTCTTCGACGCCGTGCCGGTGGTGAAGAAAAAGCTCACCACCCTGATCGACGTCGGCCTCGGCTATATCCGCCTCGGCCAGTCCGCCACCACGCTCTCGGGTGGCGAGGCACAGCGCGTCAAGCTGTCGCTCGAACTGTCCAAGCGCGACACCGGCCGCACCCTCTACATCCTCGACGAGCCCACCACCGGCCTTCACTTCGCCGACATCGACCTGCTGCTGAAAGTGTTGCAGCGGCTGGCCGAGGCCGGCAACAGCGTGGTCGTCATCGAGCACAACCTCGACGTCATCAAGACCGCCGACTGGCTCGTCGACCTCGGCCCCGAGGGCGGCGCCGGCGGCGGCATGATCATCGCCGAGGGCAGCCCCGAGGCCGTCGCGGCCAGCCCTGCCAGCTACACCGGGCGCTATTTGCAGCCGGTGTTGTCGCGGCGCTAGAAAGCTGATGGCCGAACCCGTCCGCCTGTCGAAGCTGATGTCCGAGCGCGGGCTGTGCTCGCGCCGCGAGGCGGACAGCTACATCGAGCGCGGTTTGGTGTTCGTCGACGGCAAGCGCGTCAGCGAGCTCGGTACCAAGGTCGACCCCAATTGCGCCATCCGTCTCGACAGCGCCGCCAGCGAACAGCAACAGCAACGCGTCACCCTCCTGCTGCACAAGCCGGTCGGCTATGTATCAGGACAGCCGGAGCCTGGATATCAACCAGCTGTAACGCTGATCCGTCCCGAAACCCTGTGGCAGGACGGGCGCGCCGGGCGGGCGTTTCATCCGACGCACCTCAAGGGCCTGGCGCCGGCCGGCCGCCTCGACATCGATTCGACCGGGCTGCTGGTGCTGACCCAGGACGGGCGCATCGCCAAGCAATTGATCGGCGACGATTCCGAGATTGAGAAGGAATACCTTGTGCGCGCCGAAGGGCGGCTCGATGACCGCGGCCTCGCCCTGCTCAATCACGGCCTGTCGCTCGACGGCCGCAAGCTGCGCCCGGCGAAAGTGAGCTGGCAGAACGCCGACCAGCTGCGCTTCATCCTGAAGGAAGGCCGCAAGCGCCAGATCCGTCGCATGTGCGAGCTGGTCGGGCTGAAAGTGCTGGGTCTGAAGCGTGTGCGCATCGGCCGCGTGCGGCTGGGCGAACTGCCGCCGGGGCAATGGCGTTACCTGCGCGACGACGAATCGTTCTGACCCGCAGCATCGCCCATTCCGGTCCGCGCCTGCGGCCGAAAGCTTGTCGTTCGGCATTTTGGGTTTATTAATAAAAAGGTGGGTTGCCAGACCCGCTTTCTTTTTTCACTCACCCCAAGGGGATCCTCATGCAATCAAAACTTCTCGTCGCACTGTTCGCCGCCCTCGCACTGACCGCCTGCCAGAAGGCTGAAGAAGCCGCCGCCCCCGCCATGGAAGAAGCCAAGGAGGCCGCCGGCGCTGCAAAGGACTCCGCAGCCGACGCGGCACATTCCGCTGCCGAGGCCGCCGGCGCCGCTGCCGAAGCGACAGGGGATGCCGCCGCGGCCGCAGCTGAAGCAACCAAGGATGCGGCGGCCGAGGCCGCTCAGGCTACCGCCGACGCCGCGCAGGAAGCGGCTGATAAGGCCAAGGACGCCGCCAAGTAGTGCATTCCGCGACAGGCAGGACAAACGGCCAGGTTCGCCTGGCCGTTTTTATGGACTCCTACAAAACCGCCGAGGGATCCGGCGCCGCTTGCGCAGGACGGATAAAGCGCCGGCCCCAGGCAATCAGGTCATCGACAAAGGTATACACGACCGGGATGACCAGCAGGCTGAGGAAAGTTGACGTGATCAACCCGCCAATGACAACGATGGCCATGGGCGCACGAAAGCTCGGGTCGGCACCAATGCCGATGGCGATCGGCAGCATGCCCGCACCCATCGCCACGGTGGTCATCACGATCGGTCTTGCCCGTTTGCGACAGGCATCCAACAGCGCGTCCCATCGGCTCAGGCCATGGATGCGGCGCGCCAGGATGACATAGTCAATCAGCAGGATCGAGTTCTTGGTGGCGATCCCCATCAGCATGACCAGCCCGATCATCGACGGCATCGACAGCGCGGTACGCGTGAGGAAGAGCGCGAGAAATGCCCCCGGAATGGACAGCACCAGCGCGGCCAGGATGGTGGCGGGCTGAACAAAGCCCTTGAACAGCATCACCAGCACGATATAAATGGCCAGCACGCCGGTCAGCATCGCCAGGCCAAAACTCGCGAACAACTCGTTCATGGATTCGGCGTCGCCTATCGCGGTCTGCGTCACGCCGGCCGGAAGATTTTTGATGCTTGGCAGTGCCAGTGCCTGGCTTTCCACCAGCCCGAGCGGCTGCTGGTTCAACTCGATCTCGAAGTTGATGTTGCGTTGCCGGTCATAGCGGTCGATCTCGGCCGGGCCGCTGTCGATGCTGAGCGAGGCGACATTGCCGATCATCACCGGGCCGTGCTTGCCTGGGACGGTCATGCGCTCGAGCAGCGCCATATCCTGGCGCGCACCGGGCGGCAGCTTGACGACGATGGGCACCTGCCGCTGAGAAAGGTTGAGTTTGGCCAGTCCCTGATCGTAGTCGCCCGCCGTGGCGATGCGCAGCGTGTCGGCGATCGATGCCGAGGTCACGCCGAGATTCGCGGCTTTCTCGAAATCAGGCCGCACGACGAGTTCGGGACGGACCAGGCTGGCGGTCGTGGTGACGTTGCCGATACCCGGAAGCGTACGCAGTTCACGCTCGACGGTGCGCGCATGCTCGGCCAGTGCCTGGCTGTTTTCGCTCGCCAGCACCAGCACATACTTTTCGTTTGACCCTCCGAATCCCACCGTGACACGTGTGCCGGGAAGCGCCGTCAGCGCCTCGCGCAATTCACGTTCCACGGTCTGCTTGGCAATCCCGCCCCGTTGCGAACGCGGCGTCATGTTGATCGTCAGGGTCGCCTTGCGCACCTCGGCTGCGCCGCGTGGCGTGAACGGATCCGAGCCCGCCGCGCCGCCACCCACGGCCGTATAGACCATTTTCACATGCGGATGCCGTTGCACGATTTCGCGTGCCTGCTCGGCAACGGCCAGTGTTTCCTCGAAGGTGCTGCCCGGCGGCAGCGCGAGGTAGACCTGAGTCTGCGACAGGTCATCCGGCGGCAGGAAGCCGGTAGGAAGCAGGGGCACCAGGGCGAAGGAACCGAAAAAAAATCCGGCCGCCGCGAGCACGGTGATCGCACGGTGCTTCAGGCACCATGCCGCCCAGCGCAAATAGGACCCCATCCAGAAAGGCTCGGCGTGTTCCTTCCGCGGCGGCTTCAGGAAATACGCCGCCATCATCGGCGTGAGCATGCGTGCCACGACGAGCGAGAAGAACACAGCGATCGCCGCTGTCCAGCCAAACTGCACAAAGAATTTTCCCGCCACGCCGCTCATGAATGCGGTGGGCAGAAACACCGCGATCAGGGTGAAGGTGGTGGCGATCACCGCCATGCCGATCTCCTCGGCCGCTTCCATCGCCGCCTGGTATGGCGTTTTGCCCATGCGCAAATGGC
>Ga0209285_10000678_pt1 | contig 11071 bp, 8 predicted proteins | sample PPLLak3March2015_2_FD_187249 | JGI IMG/M metagenome (GOLD analysis project Ga0209285, IMG submission 187249) | Freshwater sediment microbial communities from Prairie Pothole Lake near Jamestown, North Dakota, USA - PPLs Lake P8 Core (3) Depth... | ecosystem: Environmental > Aquatic > Freshwater... | reverse complement strand
TTGCGGCAAACCAGTTATAGAGCGAATCCAAACACAAGCGCTTTCTACCCTCGCCACGAAATGACGTCAACAACTTTTAATGATGCGCCGCAACATAAGTCGAGGAAATTTCAGCACTTTGGGGGCAGCGCCGCCCCCATCCGGCAGTTGCACAATAGAACGGACTGTATAGAATCCGGCTCATGGCTACAAAGTCTCAGGATGGGAGTCTGCTCGAAGCACAACGTGCGAAGACGACGCCTCCAAAGATGTACAAGGTGCTGTTGCTGAACGACGATTACACGCCGATGGAGTTCGTAATCGTCGTGCTTCAGCGTTTTTTTGCGATGGGTACTGAACAAGCGACGCAAATCATGCTCAAAGTTCATAACGAGGGCCGTGGCGTATGCGGAGTTTTTCCGCGCGATATCGCCGCGACCAAGGTTGAACAGGTGGGTACTTTTGCCCGCCAGTACCAGCATCCACTTGCTTGCATCATGGAGGAAAATTGATGATTGCCCAGGAACTCGAAGTCAGCCTGCACATGGCTTTTGTCGAAGCGCGACAGAAGCGCCACGAGTTCATCACCGTGGAGCACCTGCTCCTCGCGCTGATCGACAACCCGTCGGCGGCGGAAGCCTTGCGTTCCTGCGGCGGCAAGCCTGATGCGCTGCGCAAGGATCTGACCAACTTCATCAACGAGCATACCCCTGTCGTTTCCGGCGAGGACGACATCGACACCCAGCCGACGCTCGGCTTCCAGCGCGTCATCCAGCGCGCCATCCTGCATGTTCAGTCCTCGGGCAAAAAGGAAGTCAATGGCGCCAACGTACTGGTCGCCATCTACGGCGAGAAAGATTCGCACGCGGTCTATTTCCTCCAGAAGCAGGGCATCACCCGGCTCGACGTGGTGAACTTCATCTCGCACGGCATCAGCAAGGTGCCGCAGCCGAAGGCGCCGACCGAGGGCGAAGTCGAAACCGAGGGCGAAAAGGAACAGGCCGGTCCGCTTGAGCAATACACGATCAACCTCAACGCACTGGCGCTGCAGGGCAAGATCGATCCGCTGATCGGCCGCGACAAGGAACTCGAACGCGTCATTCAGACCCTGTGCCGCCGGCGCAAGAACAATCCGCTGCTGGTCGGCGAAGCCGGTGTCGGCAAGACGGCCATTGCCGAAGGCCTGGCCCGGCGGATTGTTGAAGGCGACGTCCCGGACATTCTGGCCAAGGCCAACGTCTATTCGCTGGACATGGGCTCCCTGCTGGCTGGCACCAAGTATCGCGGTGATTTCGAGCAGCGCCTCAAGGGCGTCATCAAGCAGCTGGGCGACAACCCCAACGCCATCCTGTTCATCGACGAAATCCATACCCTGATCGGCGCCGGGTCCGCCTCCGGCGGTACGCTGGATGCCTCGAATCTGCTCAAGCCTGCCCTTTCGTCCGGCCTTCTGAAATGTATCGGCGCCACCACCTATACCGAATTCCGCGGCATTTTCGAGAAGGACAGCGCGCTCTCCCGGCGTTTTCAGAAGATCGACGTCAACGAACCGTCGGTCGCCGAGACCGTGGAAATCCTCAAGGGACTGAAAAGCCGCTTCGAAGCGCACCACGGTATCAAGTACTCGGCCACGGCGATTTCGTCGGCGGCCGAGCTTGCCGCCCGCTACATCACCGATCGCCATCTCCCGGACAAAGCCATTGACGTCATCGACGAGGCTGGTGCAGCGCAACGCATTCTGCCCAAGTCAAAGCAGAAAAAAGTCATCAACAAGACCGACATCGAGGAGGTCATCGCCAAGATCGCCCGCATCCCGTCGCAGCATGTTTCTCTCGACGACCGCGGCGCCCTGAAGAACCTCGACCGCGACCTCAAAGCCGTCGTCTTCGGCCAGGAAAAAGCGATCGACGCGCTCGCCATGGCGATCAAGATGGCACGTTCCGGCCTCGGCAACCCGGGCAAGCCGATCGGTTCATTCCTGTTCAGCGGCCCGACCGGCGTCGGCAAGACGGAAGTCGCCAAGCAACTCGCTTATTGCCTCGGCATCGAACTGACGCGCTTCGACATGAGCGAGTACATGGAGCGTCACGCGGTGTCCCGCCTGATCGGCGCGCCACCGGGCTATGTCGGCTTCGACCAGGGCGGCCTGCTGACCGAGGCGGTGACCAAGAAGCCCTACTGCGTGTTGCTGCTCGACGAAATCGAGAAGGCGCATCCGGACATCTTCAACATCCTGCTGCAGGTCATGGACCACGGGACGCTGACCGACAATAACGGGCGCAAGGCCGATTTCCGCAACGTGGTCATCATCATGACCACCAACGCCGGCGCCGCCGACCTGCAAAAATCGAGCATGGGCTTCACCAGTTCGAAGCAGAGCGGCGACGAAATGGCCGAAATCAAGCGCCTGTTCACCCCGGAGTTCCGCAACCGGCTGGACGCGACGATTTCCTTCGCGTCGCTCGACCGCGACATCATCCTGCGCGTGGTCGACAAGTTCCTGATGCAACTCGAGGAACAACTGCACGAGAAGAAGGTGGAGGCCCACTTCACCGAAGCGGTCAAGGAAATGCTGGCCGAAAAGGGCTTCGATCCGCAGATGGGCGCGCGCCCGATGGCGCGCCTGATCCAGGACACCATCCGCTCGGCGCTGGCCGACGAACTGTTGTTCGGCAAGCTGGCCAGCGGCGGGCATGTCACGGTCGACCTCGATAAAGAGGGCAAAATCAGACTCGACTTCGAGGAAGAAAAGACCGTGGCCGTCGTCTAGACCTCAACTCACATTCCAACAAGCCATGCGATGCATGGCTTTTTTTCTGCCAGAGAGCCCGCCATGTCCTTCAAGACCCCCGATCTTTGCGATGAATTCGAAGCCGAACTCGGCAAGAGCGTCCGCGTCGTTGCCCCGATGTTCCAGCGCTACGGCGGCCGCGCCAGCTTCTCTGGCAAGATTGTCACCCTGAAGATTTTCGAGGACAACTCGCTGGTGCGCGAAGCCTTCGCCGAAAGCGGTGCCGGCAAGGTACTGGTCATCGACGGCGGCGGCTCGCTGCGCTGCGCGCTGGTCGGCGATCAGCTGGCCATCCTGGCCCGGAAGAACGGCTGGGAAGGCGTCGTCGTCTATGGCTGCATCCGCGATTCGGGCGACATCGCCGGCATCGACATCGGCATCCGCGCCCTGAACACGCACCCGCAGAAAAGCATCAAGAAGGGCATCGGCGACCGGAACATCGCAGTCACCTTCGGCGGCGTCACCTTCAACCCGGGCGAATACCTTTACGCCGATGAGGATGGCATCCTGGTCAGCGACAAACCTTTGCGCTGACGCAAGGTAACGCCGTTTCACGAACGCGAATGGCATTTCACATTATGAAATGCAAGCCGCATCATACTGTTTCTATTGACGAAAATTTTGTCTTATGTCTTATATAAGACTATTGCTGCTATGCGGAAAACTCTCTATACTCCTTCCATCGTCCAGGACCGAAACCCCGGCGCATTTTTCCAACCCGAAATCAAACCCTTGAGGAATTCATGATGAGTACTCGCGAACAGCAAATCGCCGCCCTTGAAAAAGACTGGGCTGAAAACCCCCGCTGGAAGAACGTCAAGCGCGGTTACTCCGCAGCTGACGTCGTCCGTCTGCGCGGTTCCCAGCAGATCGAACACACCCTGGCCCAGCGCGGCGCAGAGAAGCTCTGGCAAAAGGTCAACGGCGGCGCCAAGAAAGGTTACGTCAACGCCTTCGGCGCGATCACCGCTGGCCAGGCCATGCAACAGGCCAAGGCTGGCCTGGAGGCCGTCTATCTTTCCGGCTGGCAAGTAGCCGCCGACGGCAACACCTCGGAAACCATGTACCCGGACCAGTCGCTGTATGCCTACGACTCCGTGCCGACCATGGTTCGTCGCATCAACAACACCTTCAAGCGCGCCGATGAAATTCAGTGGTCGCGCGGCATCGAGCCGGGCTCCAAGGAATTCATCGACTACTTCCTGCCGATCGTCGCTGACGCCGAAGCCGGTTTCGGCGGCGTGCTCAACGCCTTCGAACTGATGAAGAACATGATCGCCGCCGGCGCCGCCGGGGTGCACTTCGAAGACCAGCTGGCTGCCGTCAAGAAGTGCGGCCACATGGGTGGCAAGGTGCTGGTTCCGACCCGTGAAGCCTGCGAAAAGCTGATCTCCGCTCGCTTCGCCGCCGATGTCATGGGCGTTCCGACCCTGATCCTGGCGCGCACCGATGCCGAAGCCGCCAACCTGCTGACCTCCGACTACGACGAGAACGACAAGCCCTTCCTCACCGGCGAGCGTACCCAGGAAGGTTTCTACCGCGTCAAGAACGGTCTGGAGCAGTCGATCTCCCGCGGTATCGCCTACGCCCCCTACGCCGACCTCGTCTGGTGTGAAACCGGCGTGCCGGATATCGGCTTCGCCCGTGAATTCGCCCAAGCCGTGCTCGCCGCCAACCCGGGCAAGCTGCTGTCGTACAACTGCTCGCCGTCGTTCAACTGGAAGAAGAACCTCAACGACTCGCAGATCGCCTCGTTCCAGGAAGATCTCTCCGCACTCGGCTACAAGTACCAGTTCATCACGCTGGCCGGTATCCACATCAACTGGTACAACAGCTTCCAGTTCGCCCACGCCTATGCCAACGGCGAAGGCATGAAGCACTACGTCAACATGGTCCAGGAACCGGAATTCGCTGCTCGCGACAAGGGTTACACTTTCGTTTCGCATCAGCAGGAAGTCGGCGCTGGTTACTTCGACGACGTCACCACCGTCATCCAGGGCGGTTCATCCTCAGTCAAGGCTCTCACCGGCTCGACCGAAGAAGAACAGTTCCACTAAGCTTCAAACTGCTGTCTCACCCGGCAGCATCAAGGCCGGCGCTCACAAGGCGCCGGCCTTTTTGTTGCCCGGAAGCACTGGGTAACCTGCATTTCCCGCGGGGCCCAATCCGGAGGACGCCTCAAGAAGCCAACATGCTGATAGAGTATCAAGGTAAACGTCTTTTTGGTGCCACCAAGCGCTTCCTCAGGAGCAGAAATTGCAGGCATTACCCCAAACAACCAGCACTCTGCTTGCACTTTTCCGCCTTTGTTTCATCGCGGCACTTTGGCTGTCCGCACCGGCCAGCATAGGCAGTGAACACACTGCGCGCATTGGCGTTCTTTCCTTCCGCGATATCGAAGCGACCAGGCAACAATGGGCGCCCCTTGCCGAGCACCTGAACCAGCAGATTTCCAGCCGCCGCTTCGAGCTGGTTCCACTGCACCTGGACGACCTGAACCACGCCGTCGAAGGCGGGAAAATCGACTTCGTCCTGACCCAGCCCGAGCATTACGTGATGCTGCGCACGCGCCATGGCCTGGCGGCGGTGGCTACCCTGATGCCACTCGCCGGGGGCCTTCCGGTATCCCGAATTGGCGGCGTCATCGTGACCCGCAGCGGGCGTGGGGACATCCGCGAACTTGCCGACCTTCGGGAGAGGACAGTCGCGGCACCGCACCAGAACTCACTCGCCGCCTATCGGCTCCAGCAATGGACCTTGTTGCAAGCTGGAATAAACCTGCCCGACGACCTCAAAGGCATCACCTTCACCGGCCAGTCACAGGACGAAGTCATCCGGCAGGTCGTGAACAATCAGGTGGACGTCGGCTTCGTCCGCACCGGCTTGATCGAATCGATGATCGACGAGGGCAAGCTGGATGCCAGCGCGATCAAGGTCATCAACCCGCAATACGATCCGGATTTCCCCTTGCGGCGCTCCACGGCGCTCTGCCCCGAGTGGCCATTCCTGGCATCGGGTCATGTGCCGGAAGCGTTGGTCAAGGCTGTGGTCATGGCGCTGCTGCAGATCAAACCGGATGATCCGGCGGCGCTGGCCGGCAAGTTTTACGGTTTCTCGCCACCCGCCGACTATGGCGCGCTCGAATCGTTGTTGCTGGAGTTGGATGCCCACCCGAATCGCCTGGCGTATTTCGGCCTCCGCGACATCATCGCGAAATATTCCACAACGGTCGTTGCCAGCCTGGGCATCCTGCTGATTCTGATGCTGCTGGCCGTGGTTTACCTGATCCGCTCGAAACGCCAGGTCGCTGCCAGCCTGCGCGAACGTGCCTCGTTGCTCGACAGCCTTGGCGAAGGGCTCTACGTGATCGACCGCCGCGGGCACTGCAGCTTCGTCAATCCCAAAGCCCTCGAAATCCTTGACTTGACGCGCCAGGAAGTCATCAGCACGGATCAGCACCTGTTGTTCCATCACCACCGTCCCGACGGCTCGCCGTACCCGAACAGCGAATGCCCGATCTATTTGACCCTGCACGACGGCCGCAAGCGGCGGGGCGAGGAATGGTTTTTCCGGAAAGACGGGGGAGGTTTTCCGGTCCGCTATTCGGTAACGCCGCTACGCGACAAGCACAACGACGGGGCGGTCGTGGTCTTCCAGGATATTTCCGAGTCGCGCAAGTCCGATGAACAGATGCGCATCTCGGCCATCGCCTTCGAAACCCAGGAAGCCATGCTCGTCACCGATGCCGCCAAGCGCATTATCCGCGTCAACCATGCCTTTACCGAAACGACCGGCTACGTGGCCGAGGAGGTGATCGGCCAGACACCGGCCATTTTCAGATCCGGCCACCACGAACATGATTTTTACCGGGAAATGTGGGCGTCATTGGAGGCGCATGGACACTGGCGCGGCGAAATCTGGAATCGCCGGAAAAACGGCGACGTCTTCCCGGAATGGTTGAGCATCACGGCGGTCTCTGACGCCCAAGGCCGAATCACCCATTTTGTCGCCTCCTATCTCGACCTCACCCAGCGCAAGGAGGCCGAACAACAGATCCAGTTCCTCGCCTTCTACGATCCGCTGACCCACCTGCCGAATCGACGCCTGCTCAATGAACGCCTGGAAAAGGCGCTGCTCTCGGGCGCCCGCCACCGCCGCTACGCAGCCCTGCTGTTCATCGATCTCGATAATTTCAAGATGTTGAACGATTCCATGGGTCATGCCATTGGCGATCTCCTGCTGCGTGAAGTTGCCCAGCGTCTGAGCGCATCGGTTCGGGCCAACGATACGGTCGCCCGTCAGGGTGGCGACGAATTCGTCATCCTCCTTGAAGAATTGAGCCAGGACATCCACGGCGCGATCGCCCAGATCAAGTTGATCGCCCAGAACATGCTGGAAGCGCTGGATAAACCCTATCAATTTGGCGATGTTTCCTACCACTGCACCGCCAGCATCGGGGCCATTCCTTTCATGGACGACGGTGAAACGGTCGAGAGCCTGCTCAAATCGGCGGACATGGCCATGTACAAAGCCAAGGCCGCCGGCAAGAACGCCCTGCGTTTCTTCGACCCGTCGATGCAAACCGAAATCGAACGGCGGGCCAGCGTTGAGCGCGAACTGCGGAATGCGCTGCAGGCGGGTCAGTTCGAACTCTACTTCCAGCCCCAGGTCGATAGCGCCGGCAAAGTCTTTGGTGCCGAAGCGCTGATCCGCTGGCAACACCCGAGCCGTGGCCTCGTCGGACCTGACGAATTCATTCGTATTGCCGAAGAAAGCCGGCTGATCCTGCCGATCGGGCAATGGGTGCTGACCGAGGCCTGCCGGCAGCTTGCTCTGTGGCAGAAAAATCCTGACACCGCGCATCTGACGCTGGCGGTCAACGTCAGCGCGCTGCAATTCCGTGACATCGATTTCGTCAATAGCGTGGCGCGCGCCATCGCTGAATCTGGCGCACCGGGTAGCCACCTGAAGCTGGAAATCACGGAATCGCTGCTCCTCGAGGATATCGGCAGCACCATCGAACACATGCGACCGCTCAAGGAAAAGCTCGGCGTCGGCCTGGTGCTGGACGATTTCGGCACCGGCTATTCATCCTTGAGCTACCTGAAACAGCTCCCGCTCGACCAGATCAAGATCGACCGCAGCTTTGTCCGGGACATCAACAGCAACCCCAACGATGCCGCGATCGCCGAAACCATCATCGCCTTGGGCCATTTTTTCAATCTGACCATCATCGCCGAGGGAGTCGAGACTGCGCCCCAGCGGGAAACGCTGATCGCCTGCGGCTGCAAGGCCTTCCAGGGGTTCTATTTCGGCGAGCCGGGAACCATCGAGCAGTTTCAGGCCAGCCTTGGCGGCAATTCATGACAAAAATTCCACTTGCCGTCCCGCCAGGGGACTTGCTTTATGTCCTTGGCACCATGGACGGTATCCCTTCCGGACGCGGCGCGGTCGACGGTTGTTTCGGGCACGATTTCCGCTAACTTCCGTCCACTCACCCGAACAGTGTCCGACCGCGCCCGCAGCTTTCCGCCCATTGCCAGGCCCGACGCCCGCATCCTGATCCTCGGCAGCATGCCGGGGCTGGCCTCGCTCGCCGCCAACCAGTATTACGCGCACCCGCGCAACGCCTTCTGGCCGATCATGGGCGAGTTGCTGGGTTTCCCGCCGCAGCTGGATTATCCGGCACGGACTGCCGCGCTGTGCCGGGTTCGCATTGCCGTGTGGGACGTGCTGTATTCCTGCCGCCGCCATGGCAGCCTGGATTCGGCCATCGAAGATGACACACTGGTCGCCAACGACCTGGCCGGATTCCTCGCCGGACACCCGGCGATCCGTCACGTCTTCTTCAACGGCGCCAAGGCCGAAAGCTGCTTCCGGCGGCACATCAAACTCGCCATGCCGGAACGGGAAATCGCCTTTAACCGCCTGCCGTCGACCAGCCCGGCCCACGCCGGGCGTTCATTCGAACAAAAATTGCTGGCCTGGCGCGCCGTCTCCGACGCGCTCAAGCACTAGACGCTCGGTCGCGTCCACATCCACGACAGGACCAATACACCAACTGCCGCCGGCACGTAACACCACGGCTCGGGCAGCGTCAGCCAGCCGCCGATGGCGCTGATTGCCAGCAACAGCGCGGCCAGCCGCTTGGCCACGCGCGGAATGGCGCCGTGGTCGCGCCAGGCGCGAATCGCCGGACCGACCTCGGGATGCGCCAGCAGGCGCGCCTCCCACTCGGGGTGCGAGCGGGCGAAAAAATAGGCGGCAAGGATCAGGAAAGGCGTTGTCGGCAGCAGCGGCAGAAAAGCGCCGGCGATGCCCAGGCCAACCGAACACAGGCCAAGGATGCGGTAGACCGGTTTTTTCATACCAATTTCAGCGCAATTCCCAGTAACTGGGCCGCCCGTAGGTTTCCTTCAGCAGATCGATGAACAGCCGTACTCGCAGCGGCAGGTGTCGGCGCTGCGGAAAGACGGCATAAATCCCCATCGGCGGCACTTGCCAGGCGTCGAGCACCGACGTCAGCCGGCCCTCCTTCAAATCCTGCCCGACTTCCCACAGCGAACGCCAGGCTAGGCCTCGACCGGCCAGCGCCCACTCATGCAGCACGGCGCCATCGTTGCATTCAAAGCTGCCGCTCACCTTGACGGTATCGACCTCGCCGGATTGCGGATCGCGAAACATCCAGCCGCGCTGCTGGCCGAGCGATAGGCATTCGTGGGCGGCCAGATCGGCCGGCGCGCGCGGTACCCCGTGCGCCACCAGATAGGCCGGGCTGGCGACGACCATCCGACGCATCTCGCCCAGGCGAACGCTGACCAGGCTGGAATCGGTCAATTCGCCAATGCGGATCGCGCAATCGATATTTTCATTGAGCAAATCGACCAGACGGTCGCTGAGATCAAGGCTGACCGTCACCTCCGGATTGGCCTGCATGAATTCGCCGACCAGCGGCGCAACATGACGCCGGCCAAAGCCGAGGGGCGCCGAAACCCGAAGCTGGCCGGTCGCCCGGACGCCGCCCAGCGACACCGCGACTTCGGCGTTGGCGAACTCGTTCAGCACCTTCTGACAATCCTCGAGAAACGCCTGACCCTCGAAGGTGATGGTCAATTTGCGCGTGGTGCGCAGCAGCAACTTGACGCCGAGCCGCGCCTCCAGTGCATCGAGGCGTCTGCCGATGATCGCCGGCGTCACCCCCTCCGCCCGCGCGGCGGCGGACAGGCTGCCGCGCGTGGCGGCCGAAACGAAGGCTTCAATCTGTTTCAGGCGATCCATTTGATACTTTATGTAAAAGATGAATTGATTCTAGCCGTCTTTTTGTCGAAGCGGAATATCAATAGAATTTGCGGCGTTGCACCAATTCACCTTTTATCTGGAGATCCCATGAGCCTGAACCTGCCTGCTGGCGTGCACATTACCGCCCCGATCAAGCCCGGTTACGAATCCGTTCTGACGCATGATGCGCTGGCCCTGGTCGCCAAGCTGCACCGCGCCTTCGATGGTCGCCGTCAGGAACTGTTGAAGGCCCGCGTCGCGCGCCAGGCGCGAATCGACGCCGGCGAAATGCCGGACTTCCTGCCGGAGACCAAGCACATCCGCGAAGGTGACTGGAAGGTCGCACCGGTGCCTCCCGCGCTGCACTGCCGCCGCGTCGAAATCACCGGCCCGGTCGAGGCCAAGATGATCATCAACGCCTTCAATTCCGGCGCCGATTCCTACATGACCGACTTCGAGGATTCCAATTCCCCGAACTGGGACAACCAGATCGTCGGCCAGATGAACCTGTTCAAGGCAATCCGCCGCGAACTGAGCTTCAAGAACGAAGCCGGCAAGGAATACAAGCTGAACGACAAGATCGCCACGCTGCAGATCCGTCCGCGCGGCTGGCACCTCGACGAGAAGCACGTGCTGGTCGACGGCCAGCGCGTCGGTGGCGGCATTTTCGACTTCGCCGTCGTCTTCTTCAACAACGCCAAGGAGCAGATCGCGCGCGGCGCTGGCCCCTTCTTCTACCTGCCGAAGATGGAAAGCCACCTCGAAGCCCGCCTGTGGAACGACATCTTCGTCATGGCCCAGGATCATATCGGCCTGCCGCAAGGCACGATCAAGGCCACCGTGCTGGTCGAAACCATCCTCGCCACCTTCGAGATGGAAGAAATCCTCTACGAACTACGCGAGCACTCCGCCGGCCTCAATGCCGGGCGCTGGGACTACATCTTCTCCTGCATCAAGAAGTTCAAGAAGAACAAGGACTTCTGCCTGGCCCAGCGCGGCGCGATCACCATGGAAGTACCGTTC
>Ga0209285_10000676_pt1 | contig 11077 bp, 11 predicted proteins | sample PPLLak3March2015_2_FD_187249 | JGI IMG/M metagenome (GOLD analysis project Ga0209285, IMG submission 187249) | Freshwater sediment microbial communities from Prairie Pothole Lake near Jamestown, North Dakota, USA - PPLs Lake P8 Core (3) Depth... | ecosystem: Environmental > Aquatic > Freshwater... | reverse complement strand
AGTGGCCTGGGCCTGGCCATCGTGCAGGAAGTGGCGATCCGGCATGGCGCCCAGGTGGAAATACAGGATGGGAACGAGGGCGGCGCATTATTCCGCGTGCGCTTCCCGCATCATGGTCAAGCCTGATCCCACATCAGGAACCCTGCATGCACGCAAAAGCGCTTGGACGCCTGATTGTGTGCGGCTATGCTTCAAACCTATCGTCCAACAGGGAAGTCGACATGGCGCGACGCAGCTTCATCTTCTGCGATATCTGCAATCCACTGGCCATTCGATATGTCGAGATGCGGCGTGCTACCGGTCGCGACGTGCGGATCGGCAGGCGTGTGTCTGACGGCCGCAACTGGTTTGATGGCAGCGACGAAGAGGCCACGCTAGCCGGCTGGGTTGCCACTGACGATGGGCAGCATGTCTGTCCAGCGTGCTTTGGCCGGATGAAATCCATGCGCCATGTGCTGGAAGAACGCCTGTTCGTTTCAAGCAGCCTGACGCGAATCCTTGAAGACGCATCGGATTTCTGAACGCAGCCCCAACGCCACCGGCTTGGTGCGTACCTAGCCGCCTTCGTCCTTCAGATCGCGCGCCAGCAAAGCCGCAACCGCTTCGCGCGGCGGCATTTCCTGATTCAGGATTTGCACCACCGCTTCGGTGATCGGCATGTCCACAGCCAGTTCCCGCGCCAGTCGCTCGACTTCCAGCGCGGTCGTGGCGCCTTCGGCGACGTGGCCGAGTTCCCGCAAAGCGCCTTCCAGACTTTCACCAGCCGCCAGGCGCAGGCCAAGCTGCCGGTTACGGGAAAGGTCGCCGGTACAGGTCAGGATCAGATCACCCATGCCGGACAGGCCCATGAACGTTTCCGGTCGGCCGCCCAGTTTCAGGCCCAGTCGGGTCAGTTCGGCCAGGCCGCGGGTGACCAGGGCAGCACGCGCATTGAGACCGAAACCGAGGCCATCGGAAATGCCGGCTGCAATGGCGATGACGTTCTTCACCGCGCCGCCCAACTCGACACCAATGACATCGGTGCTGGCATACAAACGCAGTTTGGGATCATGCAATTCGCGCGCCACCTGCCGCGCGAAATCGGCATCCGGGCTTGCCACCGTCAGCGCGGCCGGCAAGCCGCGCGCGACTTCCAGTGCGAAGCTGGGGCCGGACAAAACCGCTGCTGGTGGATGATCTGGCCAGGCTTCGGCCAGAACGGCATGCGGCAGTTTCTGGCTACCGGTCTCCAGACCTTTACACAGCCAGACAATCGGCGTGGTGACCGCTAATTGCCGCAGCGCCAGCACGAGCGGACGAAAACCATTGCTGGGTACCGCCACGATGAGCAAATCCACACCTGTAATTACGCTGCTCAGATCGGTGCCGATGCTCAGCCCGGGCGGCAGAGTGAAGCCGGGCAGGTAACGCCGGTTTTCCCGCTCTTGCAGCATGCTTTCGGCATGCTCAGTCGATCGGGTCCACAAGATGACTGGCGTGTGGGCGGCCAGGCGCAGCGCCAGTGCCGTACCCCAGGCGCCTGCGCCCAATACGGAAATTTTCATGGCTGGCGCCGGAGCGGCAGGACTTAGTTGGGCTGGCCTGATGCCTTGGCCTGTTGCTGCTGCATGTACAGCATTTCAAAGTTCACCGGCTGCAGCATCAGGGGCGGGAAACCGGCTTTCAGCACGGCATCGGACACCGCTTCACGCGCATAGGGGAACAGGATGTTCGGACAGCCGATTGACAACGCCGGCTCCATCGCCTCCTGCGGCAGGTTCTGGATGCGGAAGATGCCAGCCTGTTGCAGTTCGACCAGGAAAGCGGACTTGTCCTTGATCTTGGCGTTGATGGTCAGGGTCAGGATGGTTTGATAAATACCGTTCTCGGCATCCACCGGTTCGCTCTGAGTGTTCAACTGCATGTCGATCTGCGGCTGCTCCCGCTCCAGGAAAATGGCCGGGGCGCCGGGTACTTCGACAGACATATCCTTGACGTAGATCTTCTCGATATTGAACACGGGCATGGCTTGTTGCTGAGGTTGCTGGTCGGTCATTTCAGGGTCCGGTGAGTAAAAAAAGGTGCGGCATTATAGCCACTGGCCATCCGGGTAACCCGGGTCGGCAGTGGCTTTGTCCGAATGGGTTATCCGAAACGCGCCAGCCAGGCTTGGAGTTGTTGGGCCGACAGGGCGCCCGCCACGCGATCAACTTCCTTGCCATTCTTGAACAAGGCCAGGGTAGGGATGCTGCGAATTGCATGGCGGCCGGCCAGCGTTTGCTCGGCTTCGGTATTGACCTTGGCGAAGCGGACGCGGCCGACATATTGCCCGGCCATCTGGCTGTAGGTCGGCGCGAATTGCTTGCAGGGACCGCACCATGGCGCCCAGAAATCGACCAGTACCGGCAACTCGTTGCGACCGATGAATTTATCGAAACTGGCGGCGCTGAGTTCGACTGGATGGGTGGGCAGCAATTCAGTGCCGCATTTGCCGCATTTTGGGTGTTGCTGCAGACGTTCGGCGGGGACGCGATTTACTGCGCCACAGTCAGGACAGACGAGTTCCATGCCAAGCTCCAAGAAGTTGTTGCTTGCAGCCAGATGGCGACTATCGGTGCTAAATCAAGCGCTCCTCTCCCCCAAAGGAGAGCGGAGAAAAACATCATGCAGCCAGCAAAGGATCTAGTTCGCCGCCCGCATCGAGGGCGGACAGATCGTCGAAACCACCAACATGACGGTCGCCGATGTAGATCTGCGGCACGGTGCGGCGACCCGTGATCTGCATCATTTCCTGCATCAGCGCGGGGTTGAGATCGACGCGAATTTTTTCGATCTGGGTGACGCCCTTCTTGTTCAACAGCCTCTCAGCCATGGAGCAATAAGGACAAACGGCAGTGCAATACATCTTGATGGGCGGCATAACGTTTCCTTGATTATTTTTCGCGCGGCAAGCCGGCCTGTTCCCAGGCGATCATGCCACCAGCGAGGTTGTGCAGGTTCTCAAAACCGGCTTTCTTCAACGTGCGGCAAGCGCTGCCGGAGCGATTCCCGCTACGGCAGACTGCGACGATGGGCTTGTCCTTGTATCGCTCCAGATCGGACAACCGGTTCTTCAGCTGGCCGAGCGGGATGTGCTTGGCCCGGCTGATATGGCCATCGGCCCATTCCGATTGTTCGCGCACATCCAACACCAGGGCGTCATCGTGGTTGAACAGCAAGACGGCTTCCTGCGGACCGATCTGTTTGAAACCAGAGAGCATGCCGAACAAACCGCCGCCGCCGAGCAACATGAAGCCGGAAATGGCAGCCAGGAGGACGAGCCAGATGTTTTGTGTGATGAATTCCATGAATTACTCGTGCCGGATTGCGAAGGTCGGCAAGTTTACCGTTACTCGTGCGGGTTTACTTGCTGCAGGCGCTGCCGCCTTCCTGAAAACCCATTTTCTTGAGTAATTTTTCCGGCGGACAGACCCCTGTGAAGCCGGATTGCAGCAGATTGAGGCCGATAAAAGCGGTAAACCAGAGCCAGGACAGGCTGCTCATGTCAATCTGTCCGGTGAAATGAGCCAGGGCGAGGGACAGCAGGATCATGACGCCGGCCATGCTGCGGATGATGCGTTCGATAGTCACGGGAGACTCCTTTCAGTTGGCGGCGGCTTTACGCTGCCATAAGTAATACATCAGCGGAATGACCACCAGGGTCAGCGCCGTTGACGCGAAGGTACCAAAAATCAGCGACACCGCGAGGCCGCCGAACACCGGGTCGGTGATCATGATGGCGGAACCCAGGATGATCGCCAGCGCGGTCAGCAGGATCGGGCGGAAGCGAACGGCGCCGGCCTCGATCACAGCCTGATCCAGTGCGTAGCCCTGTTTGCGGTAATCGAGGATGAAGTCGATCAGCAGCAGGGAGTTGCGTACGACGATACCGGCCAGCGCAATGACGCCGATCATCGACGTGGCGGTGAACGCCTGGCTGGTCGCCCAGTGACCGGGGAAAACGCCGACCAGCGTCAGCGGAATGGCGCCCATGACTATCACCGGCAGCGCAAACGACTTGTAGTAGGCGACCAGCATCAGGTAGATCAGGATCAGGGCGATGATGAAAGCCGAGCCGAGGTCGCGGAACACGTCCAGCGTCAGACGCATCTCGCCGCCCCATAGCAGGGTGTTTTCCACCACGTCCTTCGGGCTGGCCTGGGTGAAACCGAGGTTGCCGGTGGTGAAGGTCGCCCCGTTCGGCAACTTCTTGCCGTCGAGCATCTCGTCCAGCGCCAGCACGGCATAGACCGGGCTTGATTTGAGCAACTCACCGCCGACCATGACCATCGCATGTTGATCACGATCGTAGATCGGCTTGGCTTCGGTGACACGTTCAACGCTGGCAATGGCCGAGAGCGGCACCTGCATGCCGTGCGGATTGGTGATGCGCAGATTCATCAGCGTCTCGGGCCCAGCGCGCAGTTCACGTGGCAGACGCACTTTGATGTCGATCGGTTCGCGCGCACTGTCGACGTGCAGCGTGCTGATCGCGAAACCGCTAACGTAATCGCGCAGCAGTTTGGCCACCTGGCCGGGGGCGACGCCAGACAGCAGCGCCTTCTCGCTGTCGACATGGATATGGAAGCTGTCGGCATTGGCGGTGACTGAATCATCGACGTTGACCATGCCATAAATCTGCTTGAAGGCCTGGTTGACCGCCGGCGCCGCACCGCGCAGAAGATCATAATCCGGGCCATACAGTTCAGCCAGAATCTGTGCCTGCACCGGTGGTCCCGGTGGGGTTTCGTAGAGCTTGATGCGGGCCTCCGGGAATTGCCTGCGCACCACTTGCAGCGACTCGTCGAGCTGGATGGCGATGTCGTGCGAAGCATCGTCGCGATGATGCTTGTCGACCATATTGACGCGAATCTGCGCCAGGTTGGTGCCGCGCTTGATCATGTCGCCGCGCACCAGGGCGGCAAAGTCGATCGGCGCGGTCATGCCGAGGAAGGTCTGGTAGTCGGTGACATGCGGATGCTTGCCGACCACCTCGCCCACCGCGCGCGCAACCTGATCGGTGGCGGCCAGCGCGGTGCCGGCCGGCATGTCGACCTGCAACAACATGGTGTTGGTGTTGTCATTGGGCAGCATCTTGAGTTCGACGCCGAACATCGACAGCGGGCCGTTGAAGCCGGACGGGCGGATGAACTGCCAGGCCGGCATCAGCATGGCGCCCGCGAGCAGACCAAGTACGACCAGGAAGGTGATATTGCGTTTGGCGCCAGAGTGGATCAACGGCGTCAGCACCGCGATGTAGGCGCGTTGAAGTGCATCCGGCTTGGGTGAACACGGCTCTTCCAGGCAAGGCTTGCGTTCCAGTTCTTCCTTGGCGGCCTTCTTCGCCAGCCAAAGATTGGATGCCCATGGCACCACCATATAGGCGATGACGATCGAGGCGATCATCGCCACTGGCACGTTGAACGGAATCGGCAGCATGAACGGGCCCATCATGCCGGTGACGAAAGCCATCGGGATGAAGGCCAGGATCACCGCGATGGTGGCGACGTTGGTCGGGTTGCCGATCTCGTTGGTGGCGATCACCAGGGTTTCGGCAAACGACTTGTTGGAGCCGTGATGCAGGTGACGATGGATGTTTTCGATCACGACGATGGCGGCATCGACCAGCAGGCCGAGCGAGAGGATCAGCGCGAACAGCGTGATGCGGTTGATGGTCTGGCCAAACGCCAGACCGACGGCAAGCACCACAAACAGGATCAGCGGCACGGTCATGGTGACGATGCCGGCCTCGCGCCAGCCGAGGAATACCACCAGGATGACCACCACCGACGCGATGGCGATGCCCAGGTGCATGACCAGTTCGTTCACCGCCGCGTCGGCCTTGGCGCCGTCGTTGCGGGTCACCGCGACTTCGATGCCGGCGGGAATCGCCTGTTTCTTCAATTCTTCCAGTTTGGCCAGCACGGCGTCGGCGACGACCACGGCGTTGGTACCGGCCTTCTTGGCGATGGCCAGGGTGACGGCAGGATTTTCTCCGGCGGCTTTTCCAACACTCGCCGGGCCGAAGGCGAAGCGGGTGGTTTCCTCGATTTCGGCGGCGCCGTCCTCGATCCTCGCGATGTCTTTCAGATAGACCGGTCCGCCGGCGCCGGTTTTGCCAACTGAGGTGCCGACCACGATCTTGCCGACTTCTTCGGCGGAACCGAGAAAGCCAGCCAGACGCAACGGCACGCTCTGGTTGTCCTGCACCAGTTCGCCCAGCGGCGCGGCGACGTTGGCGCCGCGCAGCATCTGGTCGATGCGATCGAGTGTGAGGCCGGCCGCTTCCAGGCGCTGCGGGTCGATCCAGACGTTCACCGCCTGGGCGCGACCGCCGACAATCTGGGTAAACGACACGCCGGGAACATTGCGCAGTTGTTCCAGCAGCCGCTGTGCCACCTGGCGCAGACGGAAGTCGTCGTGTGCACTCGATGCCAGCGTCAACGTCATGATCGGCACGTCGTCGACGTTGATCGGCTTGACGATCGGCTGCATCGCACCGGGCGGAATGCGATCCATATTCTGCATCAACTGGTTGTACAGCTTGACCAGACTGTCTTCCTGGTTCTCGCCGACCTTGAACTGCACGGTGACCAGACCGAAATCGTTGGTGGCGTAGCCGAAGGTGTGATCTACGCCGGACTGCGCGTTCATGATCGCCTCCAGCGGTTTCACCACCAGATTCTGGATCTCGGTCGCAGAGGCGCCCGGCTTGGCGACGATGATGTTGGCCGCCGGCACGACGATCTGCGGATTGTATTCGCGCGGCGTGACGACCAACGCAAGCAGGCCGGTCAGGGTCACCGCGAGGATGAACAGGGCGGTGAGTTTGGAGGTGAGGAAACCACGGGCGAGCTTGCCCGCCAGGTTCATGCTCGCCTCTTGCTGGGTGTCGTGGTCACTCATGGCCGTCCTTTAGCCGGAAATCTTGTCGCCGTTGTTCACCGCCTGGGCGTTGCTGGTGACCACCCGCTCACCCGGGTTGAGTCCGGACAACACTTCGACCATGCCATCGGCTGCCTTGCCCAAACGCACCATCCGGTAATGCGCGCCCCCCTGCGCGTCCACCACGAACACCCCGGTGATGCCGGCGCGATCGAGCACCGCCGCGCGCGGCATCGCCAGCACGTTGCGCTTGCCGGTGGGGAACAGCACACGGGCGAACGCGCCGCTACGCAGGCCAGACGCGGCAATGTCCAGCTTGATCGTGTAGGTGTGCGTCATCGGGTCGGCGGCGGGGTTCAGGCGCGCAACCTTGGCGCTGATCGGCTTGTCCTGGCCGTCGATTTCCACCATCACGCTGTCGCCCAGCTTGATACCCTTGTATAAATCTTCCGACACGGCGGTCTGTACTTGCAGACGCGCCGGGTTTTCCAGCATCAGCACCGGATGACCGGGCGCGGCGATGTCGCCTTCGTTAGCCAGTTTGCGGGTGATGACGCCATTGATCGGCGCGGTCACCGTGGCGTAACGCATCTGGCCCTGGGCCGTACCGAGTCCTGCCTTGGCCTGCGCCGCGCGCGACACGGCGATGTCGTGGTTGAGCTTCATCTTCTCGTATTGCTGGCGGCTCACCACTTCGTCCTTGTAAAGGTTCTCGAAGCGATCGAAATCGGCCTTGGCGTCTTGCAGCGCGTGCTCGGCCTGCTTCAGCCCCAACCTGGCCTGTTCGACGGCGCCTTCGATATCAAGCGGGTCGATGGTGAACAGACGCTGACCTTTCTTTACTGCCTGGCCTTCCACCACGGCGATGTTGCGTAGATAGCCCATCAGACGCGAGGCGACCTGCACCGATTCAAGTGCGACGACGCTGCCGGTGGTGGCAGTGGTAGCCAGCCCTTCAGCGGCTTGCAATACCGTGGTCTGCGCCTGTACCACGCGCTGGGCGGTGGCGGCGGCCTTTGCCGGCTCTTCACCGGAACAGCCGGCAAGTGCGACAGCCAGGGCAATCAACAGGGGTTTCATGGGGGCGACTTTGGACATGTCGTGCTCCGGCTTAAAGTTGTTCGCTGTTCAGTACGCCCACCGCGCGCTTGAGTTCAGCACGGTTGACGGCAAGTTCGTATCGTGCCGCGACCAGATCGGCGTTGGCCTTGTCGTGTTGGGCCTGGGCGCCAAGCAATTCAATCAGCGTCGCCATGCCATTCTCGTAGCGCTTCTTGACCAGCCGCTGCGCCTCCTGGGCCTGCTCCAGTCCCGCTTCGCGCGCGATGATTTTTTCTTCCGCTTCCAGCGCCTTGCGACGCGCCTCGGTCACCTGGTAGCCCAAACCTTCCTCGGTCTGACGCAACTTGGCGACCAGTTCCGAGCGCTGCGCTTCAGCCCGGCTGATCGTGGCATTGCTGACACCCCCATCGAAAGCCGTCCATGACAACACGCCAGCAACGGTATACGAGGATGCGTCTAACCCCAGGTTCTGGTCATTCCAATCCTGACGCAACATGACGTTGAATTGCGGCTTCTTGCCGGCGCGCGCTGCCGCCACCTGAGCGCCAGCGCCTTCCAGTTGATTGCGCAACGCGCGCAATCCGGCATGCTCGTTGAGCGCTTGCGCACGTAAATCGGCGGCGCTGCCAGCGAGAAGATTCGGCGTCACCGGCGCGCCGACGTCGAGTGTTTCGTCGAGCGATTTACCCATCAGCAGCGCCAGTTGATTGAGCGCCGCCGCCTCTGAGTTCTTCGCCTCGACAACCTTGACCTTGATATCTTCCAGATTGACCTTGGCTGACAGCACGTCACTTTTCACCACCATGCCTTGCTTGTGCAGTTTGTCGCTGATGCGCACATATTCCTCGGCGGCAGCGCGGGCATCTTCCGCCAGCTTGATGTAGGCGCGCGCGGTATGCACGCCCTGGTAGGCCATCAATACCTGCTTGGCGAGTTGCTGGCGGGCGACCTGGTCGCCGGACTGCGCGGCGCGCACATAGGCCTTGGCGGTATCGACATAGCTTTGCACCATGCCGCCGTTGTAGACCGGCACCAGCAGTTCAATGCGGGTGTTGAAGTTGTTGACGGCGTCGGGGTGGTTCAAAGCATCCACACCGAAGTCGGTTGCGGGGTTTACGCCCTGCTGACTCAACTTCATGCCAAAGGCATTCAACGCGTCATTGCTCCGCGTTGCCGTCAGTGACAGATTGAGCTGTGGCATCTTTTTGCCTTGCGCTTGCCGGAGCGCCGCTTCCGCTTGTTCGATCTGGGATCGGCTGATTGCAAGATCCGGGTTCTGCGCCAGCGCGATATCGACGCACTGCTTGAATTCCAGTTTTTCGGCTGAAACACTCGCGCTTAACAGCGCAAGCGCGGCGGCAAAAACCATCCGACGTGGATAAAAACCATTCATGACAACGCTCCTTGTTGAGACGCTGATCTCGCACGCAGCAGAAAATGCGAGAAATATTAGCATGCGCTAATATAGCATGATTAGTTATATCTATACAACCATAAACCCACCGAATCGGCGTTCGGCCGATACAGCGCCCCCTGGCCTGCTACTTGGTGAAGCCGCAGAACACGTCGCGCATCATGCCGATCAGTTGCAGTGTGCGAGTATCGCCAACACGGTAGTAAACCCGGTTGGCATCCTTGCGGGTCCGCAACACACCCTTGTCACGCAGGATGGCCAGGTGCTGCGAAATATTGCTCTGAGAAGTGCCGACATTCTCGACGATGTCCTGAACGCTCACTTCCTTGTCACCCAGCACACACAAGATCTTCAGACGTAGCGGGTGAGACATTGCTTTGAGCGCACGCGAGGCTTGTTCGATGTGTTCGTCCTTGTCGATCAATTCTGTGAACTCGGTAATCATTGCGGGCTCCGTACTGCCGATAATGTTGTAATAACGATGTTGCATAAACATCCAACCAGTTGAACTGTTTAACCTTACTGTCACTGCAGTATATCCCGTAAAGTATTCAAATATACTAAAATACTGCGCGAAAAAAAGACTGCCAAAGACGATAAAATTCGATAATGACATCCGCCGCCGCAAAGCCAGTTCTCCTCCTGATCCTCGACGGCTTCGGCTGCCGAGACGCCGACGCCTCCAACGCCATTACCTGCGCCGCCAAGCCGAATTTCGACAGGCTCTGGCATGACTACCCACACACCCTGATTCAGGCTTCAGAAGCTGCAGTCGGCCTGCCCGCCGGTCAGATGGGCAATTCTGAAGTCGGCCATCTCAACATCGGCGCAGGCCGAGTCGTATATCAAGAATTCACCCGCATTGACCGCGCCATTCGCAATGGCCATTTCAACGGCAATCTGGCGCTCAATGGTGTCATCGCAAAACTCAAGGCCAATGGCGGTGCCTTGCACATCTTCGGTTTGCTCTCCGATGGTGGAGTACACAGCCACGAGAACCACATCCACGCCATGCTCGATCTGGCGTTGCATGAAGGACTGAGCAAGGTCTACGTGCATGCCTTCCTGGATGGTCGGGACACCCCGCCAAGGAGCGCGGAGGCGTATATCCGTTGCCTGCAGGACAAGATGGACGGATTGCGCGGCGGCCGTATCGCCAGCATCGTCGGCCGTTATTACGCGATGGACCGCGACAAGCGCTGGGATCGGGTGAAGGTCGCCTTCGATCTGTTGACATTGGGTCGCGCCGAATACCAGGCAGTGAGCGCCGGTCTCGGCCTGGAAATGGCCTATGCACGCGGTGAGAACGACGAATTCGTCAAACCCACCGTCATCGTCGAGCCGGGTTCCGAGCCAATACGCATGCAGGATGGCGACGCCGTGGTGTTCATGAACTTCCGTTCCGACCGCGCCCGCGAAATCACCAAGGCGTTCATCGATCCGGGGTTCAAGGAATTCGAGCGCGAATATGTGCCGAAATTGTCCAGTTATTGCACGCTCACCGGCTACAGCGAGGAATTCGATGTCCCGGTCGCCTTTCCGCCGGAGCGTGTGCGCAACGGCTTCGGCGAATACATCGCTAACCTGGGCCTGCGCCAGTTACGCATTGCCGAAACCGAGAAGTACCCGCACGTCACCTATTTCTTCAACGGCGGCGAGGAAACGGTCTACCGTGGTGAGGATCGCATCATGGTGAAG
>Ga0209285_10000674_pt1 | contig 11111 bp, 9 predicted proteins | sample PPLLak3March2015_2_FD_187249 | JGI IMG/M metagenome (GOLD analysis project Ga0209285, IMG submission 187249) | Freshwater sediment microbial communities from Prairie Pothole Lake near Jamestown, North Dakota, USA - PPLs Lake P8 Core (3) Depth... | ecosystem: Environmental > Aquatic > Freshwater... | reverse complement strand
TAGTTCCTCGGCCAGTTGCAGGGTCTTGCCGAGCTGTTCCCGGTTGGCAAGGTTGAGTTCAGGCTTGGATGCCACATCCACGTAGACGGCGAACCACTCGGCGTTGAGTTCATCGGCCAGGCGGCGCGTGGTGCGCACGAGCTTTTCAGAAAACGGACTGGTACTGATGCAAACCAGCAGGCGTTCCCCGGCTGGCCACGGGCCGGGAATGGCACGCGTGCGCATGTAGGCGCGCATCTGATCGTCCACCCGCTCGGCGGCGCGCCGCAGCGATAGCTCTCGCAAGGCAGTCAGATTGCCCTTGCGAAAGAACTTCTGAATGGCGCGCCTCGCCTGTTCGGGGATGTAGACTTTGCCTTCCTTGAGCCGGGTTAGCAGTTCATCCGGAGGAAGATCGATCACCTCGATTTCGGACGCATCATCCAGAACCCGGTCGGGGACTGTCTCGCGCACCACCACCCCCGTTACCTGGGCAACCACATCGTTCAAGCTTTCCAAATGCTGGATATTGAGCGTTGTGTAAACATCGATCCCAGCATCCAGGATCTCTTCAATATCGAGGTAACGCTTTGAGTGGCGCGAACCTGGGGCGTTGGTATGGGCAAACTCATCTACCAATACTAAGGCGGGACGGCGTTGCAGAACCGCGTCCACATCCAGTTCGGTAAGGCGCACACCTTGATATTCCACATGGCGGTGCGGCAACACCTCCAGCCCGCTCACGAAGGCTTCAGTCTCCACCCGCCCATGCGTTTCCACGTAGCCAACCACCACGTTCACCCCTTGTTTCTTGCGCTGGTGGGCGGCTTCAAGCATGGCATAGGTTTTACCCACCCCGGCGGCATAGCCCAGGAAGATCTTGAGTTTTCCGCGGGAAGGTTCTTCGGCCTGGATATGTTTCAGAAGTTCATCAGGGTCGGGACGGGTATCCATCGGAATCTATTTTATCTCATCCAGCGCCAGATTCAACAGGAGAACGTTAACGCGCGGTTCACCCAGGAGACTGAAAGAGCGGCCTTCGGTGTATTGATTGACAAGAGCCATCACATCTGCCTCGCTCAGGCCGCGCAGGCGGGCCACGCGCGGTACCTGGTAGTAGGCCGCCGCGACGCTGATGTGCGGGTCCAGCCCGGAGGCGGAGGCCGTCACCATGTCTACAGGGATGGGGGATATGTTACCCGGATCGGCGGCCTGCAATGCATCTACGCGTTCCTGGATGGTATCCACCAACATCCGCGAGAGCGGACCCAGGTTGGAGCCGGATGAGCCGGTCGGGGTCAATGATTCAAAGGGGGTGTAGGGCGAACCAGAGGTCGCCGAAGGCCGCCCCCAGAAGTAGCGCGGATCAGTGAAATCCTGTCCGATAAGCGCTGAGCCAGCCGTAGTACCATCCCAGTCAACCAAACTGCCATTCGCCTGCTTCGTGAAAAAAAACTGGGCAATGCCAGTGAAAGTGAGAGGATAGATTACGCCTGTGATCAATGCAAGCAGGCTGAAAATCGTTAAAGCAGGGCGAATTTGGCGGATCATATGGTGAAGAATCCGGTTGAGAAAAGGAAGAACCACATAATCGAACCCAAGAATATCCACGGTCTCCAGAGAGTGGGGATTCCGAATGTGCCAGGCATGATGGCGATGACGAAGACAGTGGTGGTTGAAATATAGCCGAACCATTTTCGAAATCGTTTTTTTATCATGGCTTCTCCTATGCCAATCGAAGAACAACCAGTAATAGATCGATCAACTTGATCCCAATAAAAGGTGCTACCAATCCTCCTAGCCCGTAGATCAGCAGGTTATCGCGCAACAGTTTGGCGGCAGGCTTGGGGCGGTATGGAACGCCGCGCAGAGCCAGTGGGATCAGGGCAATGATGATCAGGGCGTTAAAAATCACTGCCGAAAGGATGGCGCTGTGAGGCGTGGCCAGGTGCATGAAGTTCAGTGCGCCCAGGGCCGGGTAGGTGGAGGCGAACGCAGCCGGGATGATGGCGAAGTACTTGCTCACATCGTTGGCGATGCTGAACGTGGTCAGCGCGCCGCGTGTCATCAGCAACTGCTTGCCGATCTCCACGATCTCGATCAGTTTGGTCGGGTTGCTGTCCAGGTCGACCATGTTGGCGGCCTCGCGGGCCGGCTGCGTGCCGGTGTTCATCGCCACGGCCACATCCGCCTGGGCCAGGGCGGGGGCATCGTTGGTGCCGTCGCCGGTCATGGCCACCAACCGCCCTCCCGCCTGGTATTCCCGGATGAGCTTCAGCTTGGCCTCGGGTGTGGCCTGGGCCAGGAAGTCGTCCACCCCGGCCTCGGCGGCGATGGCCGCCGCAGTGAGCGGGTTGTCGCCGGTGATCATCACGGTCTTGATGCCCATCCTGCGCAACTGGGCGAAACGCTCCTTGATGCCGCCCTTGACAATATCCTTGAGATGGACAACGCCCAGCGCCTGACCGTCGCGCGCGACCACCAATGGTGTTCCGCCGCTGCGGGCGATGGCGTCCACTGCCGGAGCAAGATCAGACGGGAGACTTTTCCCGCCCGACTGGATCAGCGTCACCATCGTATCTGGAGCACCTTTGCGGATGGAGGTCCCGTTGAAGTCCACACCGGACACGCGGGTCTGGGCCGTGAACGGGATGAAATGCATCCCGTGCGGTGCCTGCTCGCTGGCGCCCATCGTCCGCCCGCGCAGGCCGAATTTCTCCTTGGCCAGCACGACGATCGAGCGGCCCTCGGGCGTTTCGTCAGCCACGGAGGCCAGTTGGGCGGCCTCGGCCAACTCGCGCGGGTCCACCCCGGCAACCGGCAGGAATTCCACCGCCTGGCGGTTGCCGAGCGTGATCGTCCCGGTCTTGTCGAGCAGCAGCACGTCCACATCCCCGGCCGCTTCCACGGCCCGGCCCGAGAGGGCGATGACGTTGCGCTGGATGAGCCGGTCCATCCCGGCGATGCCGATGGCCGAGAGCAGCCCGCCGATGGTGGTCGGGATGAGGCAGATGAGCAGGGCCACCAGCACGGTGATGGTGATGGGCGTACCCTGTCCGGCCGCCTGCACGCTGAACTGTGAATAGGGCAGCAGCGTGGCGCACACGACCAGGAATACAATCGTGAAACTGGATAAAAGGATGCTCAAGGCGATCTCGTTGGGCGTCTTCTGGCGTTTGGCGCCCTCGACCATGGAGATCATCCGGTCGAGGAAACCTTCGCCCGGGTCGGCGCTGACGCGCACGATCAGCCAGTCGGAGAGCAGGCGCGTCCCGCCGGTAACCGCCGACCGGTCCCCGCCCGCCTCGCGTACAACGGGCGCCGATTCGCCGGTCACGGCGCTTTCGTCCACCGAGGCGATGCCGAGGACGATCTCGCCGTCGGCGGGCAGGATGTTGCCCGCCTCGACCAGGTACCGGTCATCTTTTTGCAGCCTGGTGGAGGAGATGGGTTCGACGGCCTGGCGCGCCGCTTCCAGACTGGCAGGATCGCCGTGCAGGCGTTGGGCAGGGGTGTCCTGGCGGGCTTTGCGCAGCGACTCGGCCTGGGCCTTGCCGCGACCTTCGGCCAGCGCCTCGGAGAAATTGGCGAACAGGACGGTGAACCACAACCATAACGCGATCGCTCCAACCCCGGCACCTGCGCCCGGGGCAGGTGTAAATCCGGCCGGGGCCTCGCCCTTGCCGGCCAGGGCCTGGATCCAGAGGAGCGTGGTCAGCAGGCTGCCGACCTCGGTCACGAACATGACCGGGTTGCGCACCTGGCGGCGCGGTTCGAGTTTCTTGAAGGCATCCAGGATGGCACGTCGATAGAGTTCCCCGCGCAGGCTGGAGGCCTGGGAATTCTTCGTCGTCATCAGAACAACCTCCCCGTGCCGAGCAGCAACTGCTGGACGATCGGTCCCAGCGCCAGGGCGGGCAGGAAGCTGAGCGCCCCGACGATGATGACCACCCCGATCAGCCAGGCGATGAAAAGCGGCGTATGGGTGGGCAGCGTCCCGGCGCTGGCGGGGACCTTTTTCTTGCGCGCCAACGACCCGGCCATGGCCAGCACCGGCACGATCAGCGCGTAGCGGGCCACCAGCATGGCCAGCCCCAGAGTTACGTTATAGAAAACGCTGTTCGCGCCCAGCCCGGCGAACGCCGAACCGTTGTTGTTGCCTGCCGAGGAATAGGCGTACAGCACCTCGCTGAAGCCCTGCGGCCCGGCGTTGAAGATCCCCGCCCGGCCGGCCGGGACGATCAGGGCGACCGCCGTGCCGATCAGCACGGTCAGGACCGGGATCAGCACGATCAAGGCCGACATCTTCATCTCGTAGATCTCGATCTTTTTGCCCAGGTACTCCGGCGTGCGCCCGACCATCAGCCCGGCGACGAACACGGCGATGATGACGAAGGCCAGCATCCCGTACAGCCCCGAGCCGACCCCGCCGAAAATGATCTCGCCCAACTGCATCAGCCACATGGGTACCAGCCCGCCGAGAGGCGTGAACGAATCATGCATGGCGTTGACCGAGCCGTTGGAAGCGGCAGTCGTCAACGTGGCCCACAGCGCCGAGTTGACGACGCCGAAGCGCACCTCCTTGCCTTCCATGTTGCCCATCGAATGGTCAATCCCCAACGATGCGAACGCCGGGTTCCCCCGGGATTCGGCCCAGATGGCAATACTCGCCATTGCCACCAGCACTAGCGTCATGGCGGCCAGGATGGCCCAGCTCTGGCGCGCCTCGCCAACCATTTTCCCAAAGGTATAGCAGAGTGCAGCTGGGATGAGCAGGATGGCAAGCATCTCCAGGAAATTCGAAAGCGGGGTCGGGTTCTCAAATGGATGGGCTGAGTTGACGCCGAAGTAGCCACCGCCGTTCGTGCCCAATTGTTTGATGGCCACCTGGGATGCAACCGGACCGAGATGCAGTGTCTGCATTGCGGGACCCGCGGACTGGTCCAGTGTTTGGACGGTCGCATACGGTTGGAAGGTCTGCACCACCCCCTGCGATACGAGCGCCAGTGCCAGGATGAGCGCCAACGGTAGAAGGATGTATAGTGTGGAACGGGTCAGGTCAACCCAGAAGTTGCCAATTTTTGTGGATGTATGCCGTACAAGCCCGCGGATCAATGCGATGAGGACTGCCATGCCGGTGGCTGCCGAGAGAAAGTTCTGCACGGTCAGGCCGAGCATCTGGGAAAGGATGCTCATGGTCGTTTCACCGCCATAGCTCTGCCAGTTGGTGTTGGTGGTGAAGCTGACGGCCGCATTGAAAGCCAGGTCAGGGGAGAGAGCCTGGAAGTTCTGTGGGTTGAGCGGCAGCAGGTGCTGGAGGCGCAGGAGCAGATACAGGAACAGAAATCCAGCCAGGTTGAAGAGCAAGAGCATCCCGGCGTATAACTTCCAGTTCATTTCCTCCTCGGGTTTCACGCCTGCCAGCCGATAGAAGAAGCGCTCCACCGGCGCCACGACAGGGGAGAGGAAGGTTCGCTCACCCTGGTAGACGCGTGCCATGTACAGGCCGAGCGGCTTCACCAGCACCAGCAGGACAAGAATATAGATTGCAAATTGCAGCCAGCCAGGCCAATTCATCCGAACCACTCCGGTTTAATGAGCGAAACGAACAGATAGATCAGCAGGCCCAACGCGATGAGACCAGTCAGGAGAAGGATGGCATTCATTTCATTTCTCCATCAGCCAATCGCACAGGCGCAGCAGTCCCCACATGAAAAGGGAAAAACCAGCGATCATAAGAAGGGAATAGAGATCAGACATAAGACACCATATCAGTGTCTGTAATTTACCCCCTTGCCTGTCATAATCGCATTAAGAAAATGGGTTGGAAGTGTCAAAGTTTGGTCAAGAAAACAAAAATCCACCAGAAAAGGCGGATTTTTGAGTGCCCCCAAGGGGATGCTGTATATACGGATAATACAAAGTCGAGAGGTTCAAAAAAAATGGCACCACCACACCGTTGGCAGGTGCTAAAACGAAGCGATTGTTACGGCAAGTTCGTGAGCCATTCCTCGATCAGGTCCAGGGTTACTCCGGGTTGTAGGGCCAGGTACTCCCCAGCGTGTACAGCACCGGGATACGGACCTCCTCGATGGCATGGACTGGAGACCATGCCACTGAATCGGGACCGTTCGCCAGCCAGCCCGCCTCGGAGACGACCGGATTGGGCACCATCACCGATCCGAGGGCAGCCAGTTCGTCCAGGACCTCCCGGTAGCCAGGAAGGAGCAGCATGATGACCAGGAAAAGGAAGGCCAGCTTGCGAGCCCCGAAGGCTTTGACTTTGTATCCAACAGATTGAGCGTTCATTTTTTCTTCTTTATTTTCACTGCGCTCTGGGCGAGGCGATGATCGCCTCGCCCAGAGATTGAATCCGAGATTTCAGGTGATGATGATCAATCCCAGGATCACACTGATGACCGCTAGCACGGCGGGGAGGCGCAGGTCCTTCCAGGTCAGAGCGACCGTCTCCGTCCGCAACCAGGCAGGCAGCCTGGGATAGACCCTGCGAAAGAGCGTGGTGTAGATCACAGCGATAAACGCCCAGAGGACGGCACCCAGGACGGACCAATTCGCATTCGGGACCACTTCCCGGGCGATGAAGTATTCAACATCGTAAGGCGAACCGGGCACAAAAAGATGTGCCACGATCATGGAGAGGAAGCTCCACAGGAATACCGCGGCCGGGATCGCAAAGATGGATCGTCTACTCTGCGGTTGCAGGCCGAGAAGGGGGAAGAGTGTGAACATCAGGAAGTAGCCTGAGAAGCAGAGCACAGCGCCCAGGACGATGATGACGAATGGCGGAACCCCGGCGCCCTGGATCAGGTTGCGCCAGTCCCCCTGCAATGAAAGCATGTACTGGCCTGAGCCAGCCGCGACGAAGGGGAAGAGCATCACGATCGGAAGGTTGGCCAGGGAGCGGCGCTTCCAGAACGGCAAGCTGATCAACAAGGCCGCCGAGATCGCCACCGCTGGTCCCAGGATATCCGGCCAGAAGCCAGGATTGCTCCCCGGCCTTGAAAACCCGTCCAGGGCAAAAGGATGAACGAACAGCCAGACGGGTATCCCGTGGAACAGGTCATCCAAGCCATGGCCGCCTTCATGAAAGATCAGATCTACGAAATTCAACGGGAACAGCAGGCAGAAGAACAAAAGACTCGACCGGAGGGCTGCCAGGCGCTCGTTCGGTCGGCCGCGGAACAACAGCCAGAACCCTGCCAGCAGAACCACGGCAATGATGGATCCCATGATGAGCCCCTGAGTCAGGATGGGTTTGTTTTCCATGGGGAGCAGCCTGCAGGAAACGGTGAGGATCACGGGTTCGCTCATATTACCGGCTCGATCCGAGATCCGGCTTTCTGCCACCACGTCCACTTTTCTATCGCATGACCAGGGGAGTGTCAGCAGCGATTCGACTTTTTGTTCCTCCGTGGGGGTATCAAACTCCCCTCCGGAGACATGCAAAGGGTAAGGTAATGAGGAGGATGTCACTTCAATGGACACCGAATTGGCATCCCCTTCCGGGTCCATGAAATAGATATCCTTGTAAAGGAACAACCAGCCGTTCATGATCTCCTCCCGCTCGACCACCCGTAGGATGGCCGGTGGATGACCGGTCGGGGCAGCGGGCGCCGGTGTGATGGCGGCCCCCGGTGTGGCCGGGGACCGGGAGGAACAGCCTGCCACCACCAGGACGATCAGCAACAGGAATACCAGGTTGCGTATCTTGAAGGCTTTCGTTTTGGTTCCGAATTCTTGCGCGTTCATTTCATTCTCCTTTTCTTGAAGCTTGTGATATTCGTTCAACCCGGACCAACGTCAGGCCCAGATCGCTGATCTTGGCCAGCAGGCCATGCAGGGCCGGCTGATCGAACACCTGCCCCACCAAGACGGTCTCCCCGTCTTCTTCCGGTGTGATCGTGAAACTGTCAAACCAGGCAGACCATTCCGGGCCCAGGTCGCCTTTTACGCGGATCTCGTAGGTAATGCCTTGCCTGCGTTCGTGTTCGTTGGCCATCGTCGATCTCTCCTGTTCCTTATCCAGCCACAGTGTATGTCCCGGCTGGGTGAGCCGTCATCACCTAACTGGGTGAATAAGAGGGGGATCAACAGCGGTGGACTTCTGCGACTGGTCGGAAAAGGAAAACCCCCACCGGTTCGGTGGGGATCGTCGCTGTTGGGGCGGGGGCCTGCTAGGGCAGCAGCCCCAGCTCCCTGGCGCGCTGCAGGGCCTCGATCCGCCCGTGGGTATTCAGCTTGGCGTAGATACTCTTGACGTGCGAGCGGACCGTGTTCGCGGAGACGATCAGCTCCCGGGCGATTTCGGGAGTGGACAGAGGGGAGGCCAGGAGCCGGAGCACATCCATCTCGCGCTCGCTCAGCGGTTCGACCGGTGCGGACGGAAGGGGAGCGGCCGACCGCTCGACGGGCATTTTCCCGGCCAGGGCCGACAGCAGCCGGCTCACATAATCCGCCATTCGCCGGGAAGCCTCGTCCCGGCGGGTGCGCTGGTCTGCCAGGACCTTCGTCAGCAATTCACCCATGGGAGCGCCTTCGTCGATGAACACGCGCACGTATCCATCCGATTCGGCGATGGTCAGGGCGCGAATCAGAGCTGGGCAGGCCTCCTCGACCCGACCGAGCGCTTGCAGCGCCATCGCCTGCCAGACGAGCGTCTGTGCCATGACGATCCGCGATCCTGCCTCTTCCGCTGTTTGGAGAGAGTGGGCCAGGTGGCTGAGTACATCCTTCAGGGAGGTGCGGCTCCCCTGCCGAAACTGGGCGAGATATACAGGGATCAGGCTGGTCATGCGCCATCCTTCGTCCGTGTGGGGGACCAGCTCAGCCGCGCGTTGTGCCGCACCCGGGACATCATTCATCGCCAGCCGACACAGGGCTTCCAGGGCAACCGGTCGCTTGGGGAATGATCCGGGTGTGGTATAGAGTCGTTTCATCTCCTGGATAGATTCGAATGCCGTGTCGAACTCCCTGCTGGCGATTTGGATCATGATCAAGCTGATATACCCGCCGACCAGGCTGTCCATCTGACCCCATTGCCGCGCCAAGGTCAGCGCCTGCCTGGCGTAATCGAGTGCGGCAGGCAAATCATTCCACTGATACAAGATTCTGCTCAGGAGGATCAGGGCAGAGCTTACCGCCGACAACCGTGAATGTCCTGACCGCTCATATTCCTCAGCCAGGCGCAGCGCCTCCCGGCAGGTAGCTGCCGCCTGACGAAAGGCTCCCTGGTCGCCCTCGACCCGGGCGATCTGACAGACTACATCGATCACCACATACTTCTGCTCTGCAGCCCTGGCGATCGCCAGCGCCTTGACCAGGGCTTCATGCGCTGCCACAAAGTCCATGTTAAGGCGATGACCCAACCCCAGCAGGACGGCAACCCGGCCGCGCGCCCGCCAATCGCTCTCGGGCAGCTGTGCCAGGGCACTCTGAGCCAGCTCTATGGCTAGCCGGTAGTCTCCGTAAGTCACATTCAAAATATAGCAGCGGATGGCGTCGATGTGGCCGCGGATGTGTGCCACCTCGTCTGGAGCCAGGCCGCGACGCAACTCAGATCCCGGTTGCTGCCCGTCTCCCAACGCCAGGGCGACATCCTGCAAGCAAGGTGTGACCGCATCAAGGGAGCCGGTAAAGGCGAGTGCCCAGGCGCGGGCGATGCACAGCCACGGCCGGGAGCGCACCATTTCTCCGGGCAGCGCATTGAGCCACTCGACCAGGATTCCCAGGTTGCCGTGATCCATCATCCCCAGGACGTTTTTTTCCGCCAGATGGGCCACGCGTTCCACGTCGTGCGCGGCCTGAGCATGCATCACCGCCTCGACGATCAGGTTCTGTTCTCCATACCACTCGCTGGCCCGCTGATGCAGGATCACCACCTTGTTGGGTTGGGATCGCTCCAGCCGGGAGCGCAGCAGGTCGGCAAAGAGATGGTGATATCGATACCAACGCCGCCCGTCGTCCAATGGAACCAGGAACAAGTTGGCCTGCTCCATGCGGGCAAGGACGGCGTGGCTGTCCTGCCGGCCGGTGAGGGCGTCGCACAGGGAGGCGGTCATCCGGTCCAGGACTGCGGTTTGTTGGAGAAAATCCTGAACATCGGGATGCTGCCCGTCCAATACTTCCTCCAGCAGGTAATCCAGGATAAACCGGTGGCTACCGTGGAAAGCCCGGATGAATGCCGAGGCGTCCTTGCGACCTTGCATGGAGAGAGCTGCCATTTGCAGACCAACGATCCAGCCTTCCGTGCGGTCCTCCAGAGCGGTGAGGTCGTCGGCGGACAGCTCCAGCCCCATCACGTTGTTGAGGAAGGCAGCAGCCTCCGCCGCGGTGAAACGCAGGTCGTCGGTTCGCAGCTCGATCATCTCCCCCCGCGCCCGCAAGCGGGCCAGAGGCCACGGCGGATCGGCTCGACCGGCGAGGATCAGGTGCATGGAGGGTGGCAGGTGCTCCAGAAAAAAAAGGAGAGCCTCAAGGATCGGAGGCGCCGTAATGAGGTGGAAATCGTCAAGTACGAGGGTCAACGGTTCAGAGCCGCGGTCGGCGATATCGTTGATCAGAATTGTGAGCAGTGCTTCGAAGGCCGGCGGCTGAGGAGATTGCAGGGCAGTCAGGGCAGCCGTTCCGATTCCTTCCTGGACCTTTTGTAGGGCGGCGATCGCGTATGTCCAGAAGCGGATTGGGTCATTATCGGCCTTGTCCAACGAGATCCAGGCGACACGCTGGTCCTGGCTGTGCACCCATTCGCTCAAGAGCGTGCTTTTGCCATAGCCGGCAGGGGCGGAGATGAGGATCAGTTTACGGCTTGCAGAGAGGCCTTCGTTCAGCCGCTCGATCAGGCGCGGGCGCGCGACGAGGCCGGGCCGCGGCGGGGGGATGTACAGTTTCGTGGCCAAGATCGTGGCGGGCATGAGTCAAGTATACAGCACCCGTCCTGAATTCAGAAAGTGCATCCCTGAGAGCATCGAGATATCGCGTTGCATCGCTAGTGGGTCGTATGGCATGGGTATAGCCAGACCGACGGAATAGATATAGAATGGGTTGATGACGAAAAAGCCAGGAGGAACCCATGACATATAACCGAAAGAATCCATTGCGCGAACTGAGCGAAG
>Ga0209285_10000670_pt1 | contig 11140 bp, 8 predicted proteins | sample PPLLak3March2015_2_FD_187249 | JGI IMG/M metagenome (GOLD analysis project Ga0209285, IMG submission 187249) | Freshwater sediment microbial communities from Prairie Pothole Lake near Jamestown, North Dakota, USA - PPLs Lake P8 Core (3) Depth... | ecosystem: Environmental > Aquatic > Freshwater... | reverse complement strand
GCGCTATCGGAAGGCTCAGCGCATTGCGGAGTTTGCCCGGCTGGATCCCGAAACCCGCCTGGTCATCGTGGGCGACGCGAGCATGGCGCCTTACGAGCTCTTGGCGGCCGACGGCTCCATTTACGCCGAGGAGCGCAGCGGTCGGCCGAGCATCGAATGCCTGATGTTTCTATCCCAAGCCTTCCCCCGCAACGTTTGGCTCAATCCGAAGCCTGCCGAGACTTGGGGCTACACCCGCACGATCGCCGCCATCCGCCAGATCTTCCCCATGTTCGAGCTCAGCATCGAAGGGTTGGAGCAGGCGGTGAGCCTCCTGATGCAAAAATGACGACTGCGCGAAAAGGCCAATCCCGGCGTTGCGCATCATCTCGCAGTCGCTCCGGCGTACGGCAAGTACGCCTCGCGACACGAGACTCGCGCGCCTTGGTCTTAGCCTTTTCACGCAGTCGTCGAACAAGGTGAATTTATTTTTACCCGATCGGCGACCTCAATGCGTGGCGATCCATCGATCCATGATGTCGCGGACGCTTCTGGGACGGTCGGTCATGATGCCGTCCACCTCTCGATCCAATATTTCGAAAATATCCTTTTCAGAGGGTTCGTGTTTGTCGAGGGCGTGGAATGGCCCGAATTCAGTCAGGAACACATAAGTCGCGCCGCCTGCTTCCCGGACCCGCTCGACGACCCCCCGAGTAGTAAACAATCGACTGTGGACGGTCTCCAGGGCGCGGTTTTTCATTTTCATCTCAAAAAAATGAAAAATCAGTTGTTCCTTCGTAGAAAGGCCGGTAGGGTATATTTCGCTGCTTTGGTCGCGAAATTCGTCGATGTATTCGTCAATGGCGCTGACCACCACTTTAACCCGGCTATCCGGGTCGGCGTTGAGAATAGCTAAAAACGCCCCGATATTGTCCTTCAAGCCCTTGCGATCGCTGTCGTTGATATGCCGCTTGAAAGATTCTTTCAATTCGATGTTCAGGGGCGCCGCCGGGAAACGCTTCAAAAAATCATCGAAAAGCAGAAGGCGGCGGTCTTCCTCCTTCGGAACTCCGGATAGATCTATCTGGCCTTCCTTTAGGCTTTTCACCGCGGGGTCCGCCACCCAGGCTTTGCCGTCCAGTTCGGCCCAATCGTAATCATAGATCTTCTTACGATCTTTATTTCTTTTGGCAGGTCGGTCGTCTGTGCCCTCAATGCGCACATTGTTGAGATCCGGCCCGTGCCACACCACGAACCGGCCGTCCCGGGTCAATTGGACATCCAGCTCAAGGACGTCCACGTGGGCGACTTCCAGGGCGTGGCGGAAGGCTATCACCGTGCTTTCCGGGGCCTCCAGAACCCCTCCGCGATGACCGAAGAGAATCGGGGTTTTCAGATTGAAAATAGGATCGATTCTTGAAGACACTGAATTGTTGTTGCCCAAAGCAGCCTCCTTATCATTCCAAGTTTTTGAGATTTATTCCGCGATCAGCTCCGCCACCATCACCGTAACGGCCTGGCCGCGCAGGCGCACCCGATCCCCCCGGACCGTCACGCCGACCACGCCGCCGCGCGCCGAGGCCTGGTAGGCCCGCATCTCGGTCTTGCCGAGCCGCCGGCTCCAGTAGGGTCCGAGGCAGCAGTGGGCCGAGCCGGTCACGGGGTCCTCGTCGATGCCGACGGCCGGGCCAAAAAAGCGCGAAACGAAGTCGAAGCCAGGCGTGGAAGCGCGGCTGGTCACCATGATGCCGCGCACCGGCAAGGCCCGCAGGCGGGTGAAGTCGGGGCGCAGACCTCGTATGATCTCTTCCGACTCGAGCTCGACCAGGTGATCGAAACGGCTGCTGCGGAAGCTCAAGACCTTAGCCCCTAAAATTTCGGCCAGGCCGGCGGGGGCATCTGCCGGTTCGTCCGGGGTGACCGGAAAATCGAGGTCGATCCCTTCAGCGCAGCGTTCGGCCGTGAGCAGTCCGCTCAACGTGTGAAAGCGCGCAGGCTCTTCATTGGATAGCAAGTTGGTTTGCCAGAGGATGTGGGCCGAGGCCAAGGTCGCATGGCCGCAGAGCTCTACCTCCACGGCGGGCGTAAACCAGCGCAGCCGAAAACCTTCACCCTCCTTCAGCAGAAAGGCCGTCTCGGAGAGGTTCATCTCGGCCGCCACGTTCTGCATCCAGGCGTCGTCTTTCGGGCCGGGCAGGATGCACACGCCGGCCGGATTGCCGGTGAACGGTTTGTCCGTGAAGGCGTCGACCTGGTAAATTTTCATGGGTTACCAAAAAGGGTTAAAGAGTTCAGGAAATCCAGAAGGGCTGGCATCATAGTTTTCGCCATCCTCCTCTTTCTTCTGAACCCTGAACGCCGAACCCCTGAGATCTTAATACTGCTAACCAAAACAAGCCTCCATCCCTCTCAGGCACCATCAGAAACCTGCACGCCCGGACGCCCGGCGTTGCATAGCCCCGAGCAACTGGGCCGGCTCCCTAAAGCGGCTGGTCAACATGACGGCGGCGATGATGTAGGGCTTGAAGCCGGCCTGGATGTAAGTCGGAATGCGGTAGCGCTCGAAGACGCCGGCCGCAACTTCGCCTGCCGCGCACGAGACCCCCGAGATGTCCGCCGGCAGGCAGTGCATGTAAAGCGCCTTGCCGCCGCGCGTTAGTTTCATTTTCGATTCGGTGCACTCCCAGTCTTTGAAGCCGGCGTTGTTGGCCAGGCACTCTTTTTCGAGTGCCTTGAGGCCGGCCGTGTCGTTCTGACGCAGCAACTCGGTGCGTTTTTCCATGACATGGTACGGGGCCCAGCTCTTGGGGTAGACCACGTCGGCGCCGGCAAAGGCCTCGTCCATCGAGTTCACGACCCGGAAGCTGCCGCCGTTTTCCCTCGCAAAGGCGTCCGCCTTCGCGACCACATCGGGGATCAGTTGATAGCCCTCGGGGTGGGCCAGCACCACCTCCATTCCGAAGCGCGGCATCAGCCCGATAATGCCCTGGGGCACAGACAGGGGTTTGCCGTAGCTGGGCGAGTAGGCCCAGGTCACGGCGATTTTTTTGCCCCGCAGGTTGTCCAGCGAGCCGAAGTGGCTCTGGAGCTGCATCAGGTCGGCCATGCTCTGGGTGGGGTGGTCGATGTCGCTCTGCAGGTTTACGAGGTAGGGCCGCTGCTCCAAAACGCCGGCCTTGAAACCGTCCTCCACGGCGGTGGCCACTTCCTGCATGTAGGCGTGGCCAGCGCCAAGGAAAATGTCGTCACGGATGCCGATGAAATCTGTAAAAAAGCTGATCATGTTGGCCGTTTCGCGCACGGTCTCGCCGTGAGCAATCTGCGAGCGGCCCTCGTCCAGGTCCTGAACATTCAGCCCCAGGAGGTTGGCGGCCGAAAAATACGAAAACCGGGTGCGGGTCGACTGGTCGCGGAAGATGCTCACCGCCAGGCCCGAGTCGAAGCAGCGGGTGGAGATGTTTTCGCGGCGCAGGCAGCGCAGCGCCTCGGCCACGGCTGCGATCTGCTTCAGCTCATCAACGGTTTTCTCCCAGGTCAGCAAAAAGTCTTTATGGTAGAGATCGCCTGAAAGTGCACCGATCTCTTTCAATAGGCTTTGAAAATTGGTCATGATTCCTCCTTATAAATCGCAACGGTCAGCCGATGGGCCCGTGGACCCGAGAAACGAAAACGGGCCAACGGGAAAACCGGTGAACGGGCAAACGAATATCTAAACCGTGCAGGCGTAATGGGCATAAAAGGCCGCTGCGTTGACCAGATCCTCGACCGGGGTCTTCTCGTTGGGGGCGTGCGCCATGGCTTCGGCACCCGGCCCGAACCCGATCGCCGGAATCCCGTACATGCCGGAGATGGTGACGGCGTTGGTCGAGAAGGTCCACTTGCCGATTCGGGGCGGTCGGCCGAAAAGCGCCTGGTAGGTCCGGGCGCCGGCCTGCACGGCCGGGTGGTCTTCCGGCCACTTCCAGGTCGGGTAGTATTTTTCCATGCCGTAGCGTTTGCCGGTGTAGGCGGTTTCCTCGTAGTTCGGGACGAAGACCCGCGCATCATCGCCCTTGACCAGCGCCTCGATTTCGCGGACGGCCGATTCCCTGGTTTCGCCCCAGGTCAGCCGGCGGTCAAGGTGGATGCGGGCGTAGTCTGCTACGGCGCACAGCGACGGGCTGCCGGAAACAAACTGGCTGAGCGCGATAGAGCCTTTGCCGAGGAAGTCGTCGGCGGGCAGCCGCTCACTGAGCTGCTCGGCGGCCAGGCAGGCCCGCGAGGCCATATAGATCGCATTTCTGCCGCGCTCAGGGGCCGATCCGTGGGAGGAAACTCCTTTGAATTCAACCTCGATTTCCATGCGGCCGCGCTGGCCGCGGTAGAGGCCGCCGTCGGTGGGTTCGGTGCTGACGACCACCTCGGGCCGGATCCCGTCTTCTTCGATGATGTACTTCCAGCACAGGCCGTCGCAGTCCTCTTCGATGACGCTGCCCACAAAGTACAGCGTGACGTCCCGGTCGAAGCCCAGTTCTTTGAGGATGCGGCCGGCGGTCACCATGGAAGCGACGCCGCCCTTCTGGTCGGCGGCCCCGCGGCCGTGGACGAAGCCGTCACGGATCTCGCCGCAGAAGGGATCAAAACTCCAATTGGTGGAGTTGCCGACCTCGACGGTGTCGATGTGGCCGTCGAACGCCAGGATGCGCTTGCCGTTTCCGATGCGGCCGATCACGTTGCCGAGCCCGTCGATGTTGACCTCGTCGAAGCCGGCGGCCTGCATTTGCTCGAAAAGTTTTTGCGCAACCGCTTTCTCTCCCAGACTCGGGGACTTGATCTTGACGAGTTCGGACAGGTTGGAGGCGGTATCGTCGCGGTAGCGGCGGGACAATTCCAGGATGCGTTTGGCGTCTTTCATATCGGGTTCCTCAAACAATCAGAAGGGCTTGTATATGTCGAGGCTCTTTTAAATCAAGCATCAGGCCGTCAGCCAAGGCGCGCGGGGTTTTGGGATGCGCAGCATACTGTCCGGTATGTGAGCAATCACAAAAGGCCGCGCAACGCCGGATCACGGCTTGAGGCGCCGGTTTCTCAAGTAGCTCGGTATTCTTCGATCAGCCGGTCGACCCTCGCCACCTCGGCCTGCTGCGCCTCCCAGTAGGCCTGGTCGCGCTGGGCGTTCAGCTCTTCGACGGTCTTGGCCTGCTGCTCGACCCAGGTGAAGTACTTGAGGTTGTGCCACTGGGTGCGGTTGCGGCGGGTGCCCTCGTCGATCCAATCCAGCTTCTGCCGGTGGAAGATACTGACCAGGCGAACTTCTGCGGCGGTTTGGTCCATCGGGCCGAAGCACTCGTTCAGGCCGGCCATGACCGAGTGATAACGGTCGACAGCGTCCGTACAGACGGTGGCGATCAAATCATTCTTGCCCATGCCGTAGAACTTGGCCGTCTTGATGGCTCCGAGCACGTTGCAAACTCCGGAAATTCCGAAAATCCGAGAGAGTCGCTGCACCGTTTCCTCGGCCACGCCGTATTTGCGGGTGAGCACCTCCCAGCCGGTCGCCTCGGTCAGCATCTGCAGCCCGAGCTTGCTCTCGATATCGTCGATGCACATGACCGCATCCAGGTTCATGACGTTGTGGATCCAGGTGACGTGCTTGTCGCCGATGCCCTGGATGTCGTGGCCGCCGTAGCCGTTCCAATAGAGCGTCGGGCACTGGATCGGTTCGAGGCCCACGATCAGATGGCGGCCGGGCCACTGCTGCTTGAGCCGGTCGCCGGCCGCGATCGTGCCGGCCGAACCCATGGCGGAAACATAGGCCGAAACCACCCCGGTGCCGACTCCCTGGGTCTCCAGCGCCTTGGCCAGTTCGATGAGGGTGTTTCCGGTAACATAGTAGTGAAACCGGTAGTTGGCGAATTCCTCAAACTGGTTCATGATTCGGACGCGGTCGGGCGCGGCCTGCTTCAGTGCATGGCACTTGTCGTAGATCTCCTTCACATTGCTCTCGCAGCCCGGCGTCAGCTCCAAGCGGGCGCCGTAGCCGCGGACGATCTCGAAGCGCTCCCTGCTCATCTCCTCGGGCAGGATCACGACCGAGTCGAACTGCATGCGGCAGCCCACCCAGGCGCCGCCGATGCCGTAATTGCCGGTGGACGGCCAGACGATGGTATGGCGGGTCGGGTCCACGGCGCCGGTGATAGCCTTCTCGATCAGAACGGAGTAGGTGGCCCCTACCTTGTGACTGCCGGTGGGGAAGTCCTTGCCGTACAGAACCACGATGGGAGTATCGACTCCTGTCAACTCCCGGGGCAGGACTTCGTGGTAGATGCGGCCCGCGCCGTCCTTCCATGAGATATTGTAAAGATTGATGGGGTCGAGCGGGTCCTTGGCTTTGGCGGCAAGTGCCCTTTCCCGCAAGTCTTTATCGATTTTAGCTGGGTCCAGCATTTCGGCGAACGTCGGGCCCGTGATGAGTCGTTTTGGTGTCATGGATACCTCAGTCTTCAGCCTAACCACCTGAACAGAAGATATAAACTTTTCATTATCATTGGGTTCTTGCCCGGTCAAACCCCGTGAAAAAAAGCCCCACCGTTTCCTCGGGGTCAATCACTCCGGATGCCTGCAGCTGGATCAGGCCGGCTAACCCGGAGGCACCTGTCGGGCAGACGGAGACGCCGGTGTGAAGCTGCGCTTTTTCATAGGCTTCGCGGATGGTTTCCTCCGCAAGGATCTCGGCCCTGCCGCCCGAGCGCAGAACGGCGCGCAGCAGGTGGTACCAATCGTACGTGACGTCGTCCAGTATCCCGTGGGCCAGGCTGTGCGGTGGAGCACCGTCCCAGGGCCACATGAAATGGCCGGGTTCGCGGGCCATATCGTTCAACATCGATTGCACCACAGGCGAATCAAAACTGCGCCGAACTAAAGCGGCGATCTCCTGAATCTGATCGGGGCGGGCGGCCGCGAAAGCCGTCGTTCTTTGCAGCTGCACCACGGGATCGGCGCTGCGGTCGTAGCGCAGGTCAAAGGATCGCCCGCTAAGGCGGGCGATTTCGGCCAAAGCCAGCAAATAGGCACGCCCGAAGGGAAAGCCGCCCTCGGGCTGGCAGACATGGATGCGCGGCAGCGTGTCGATGAATCTCAGCTGAAGCGCCTCTTCGAGGGCCTGCGCGACCGATCGCGCCAGGGCCCCGCCGCCTACCTGGATAACCACGCTGTCGATCTTTTCGGAGCGGTCGAGAAGCTGCATCACCATTTCCCAGCCCAGGGTGGCGCCGCCCTCGATGTTCGACCAGTTGTCGCTGCCGGCGCAGGCAAACGGCAGCCAGCCGTTTTGGTTCAACGCTTTTCGAAAAGCGAGGTAGCAGGGGTCGCCTTCCCCGGTGCGCGCGCGGGGGATTTTTTCCACGAGCGTGCCTCGCTCCGCCAGCATGGCGGCCACCGTGGGGTCGACATCCTCCGGCACAAAAGCGTGCAATTCATAACCGCCGGCGCAGGCGACTGCGGAAGCCCCTAACGCCGCGTTGCCGCAGCTGTAGATAGCCAGGATCTGCTTCACCGTTTCACCCTTGAGCTCTCTCAGCGCTTCCAAGTACAGCAGCGTGCCCATCAGGTGCCGGCCCTTGTGGGATCCGGTCACGTTGCCGGTTTCATTCTTCACCCATAGACGGCCGGACCGGCCGAGTGAGGCCTTTAGGTCGGGTTCTTCGGTCAAGGGGGTAACATCAAAATCCCGGCCCTCCAAACGCAGCAGACGATCCGTCATTGCGTCCAGGATTCGTCGATAGCGGGCATAACCGATCAGGCTGCAGCCGGAAAGGAGGGGGTGAAAAAGATAGAAGGTGCGCCTGCTTCCACTGGCCCAAGCCGTTCGGATGCTTTCACTTAATTCTGGATCCGCAGGCAAGGTCCTTCGTAAAATGTGCTCCTCTGCGGGGCGGCTGCCCGGGCAGCCGAATGTGCCCGATTCGATGGAATAACTTTTATCACAGGATGGACACGTGAGGAAATTCGGCGGCACTTAGGCCCCCCTTCGAATTGAAAGTTTATTGACATTTTGCAGCCATTCGCGCACAAGTAACAAATTTTCGTAAAGAGAATCAATCTTAAATCCCCAGTTAGGATTTCAGGAAGTCGATCTCAAAATCCCCCTGCCCCCTTTGTCAAAGGGGGAAACGGAGGGAATGGCGCCAATCGATTTCGATACGGGGAGAATGGCGCTGAGCGTCATTGCCTGCTTCTGACGAGGTGAAGATGATGAGCGCAACTGCAATCACCCGTTTGGACGCCTTCGGCGGCCGGTTGAACTGGGTCGTCGAGCGGTTCTGCGCCCTGCTCATGGCGGCGCTGGTCATGGTGATCTGGTTCGAGGTCTTCCAGCGCTATGCCCTGCGGCTTGGATTTACCTGGGGGGAGGAGCTGTCGCGCTACATCATGATCTGGGCGGCGCTGATGGCCGTCCCGGTCGGCGCCTATCGCCGCGAGCACATCGGGCTGGAGCTTATCCGCAACGCATTGCCGGCCGCTCAACGCCGCTATCTGCGCCTGGTGCTCGACATCATCGGCCTGGCGTTCTTCGTTTTCCTGACGGTCTACGGCATCGGCATGGCGGCGAGCGGCAAGACCCAGTACGCCACCATCTTCGGGATGAACATGGTGGTGCCGTTCGCTTCGGTGCCCCTGTGCGGCGCGCTGACCTCCATCCAGCTGGTCGTGACCATGCTGCGCGATTTTGCGCCGCGAGAGGGTGCGGAGGCCTCATGACCCTCGTCGCCATCATTTTCTTCGGTCTGATGCTGGTCGGCCTGCCGATCGGCTACGTCCTGGGGGTGGCCGGGGTGGCCGGACTCGTCCAGGTGGGCGGCCAGAATTTCCTGGCCATGGCGCCCAAGCGGTTTTTCGAGGGGCTGGACCTCTTCACCTTCATGGCGATGCCGTTTTTCATCATGGCCGGCGAAATCATGAACCGCACCGGCATCACCAACAAGATCGTTGATTTTGCGGATTCGCTGGTCGGGTACATGCGCGGGGGCCTGGCCCACACGAACATGGTGGCCTCGGTCATCTTCGCCGGCATGACCGGTGCGGCCGTGTCCGACACCGCGGCCTTCGGCAACACCCTGGTCCCGGCCATGGTCAAGCAGGGCTACACGCGGTCCTTCTCGTGTGCCGTCACGGTGGCCGGATCCATCATCGGGCCCACCATTCCGCCCTCCAACCTGATGATTATCTACGGCTCGCTGATGGGGGTTTCGATCGCCGGAATGTTCGCAGCCGGCATTCTGCCGGGCCTGCTGATCTGCGCGGTCTGCATGACCTACATCGTGGCGGTCGGCAAGCGCAAAAACCTGCCGATCAGCGACCAGGGCTTCAGCCTGAGGCGGATTGCAGCGAGCTTCAAGTCCAGCTTTCTGGCCCTGCTCATGCCCGCGATCATCCTGGGCGGGATCATCTTCGGCATCGTGACCCCGACCGAGGCCGCGGCGATTGCGGTCGCCTACGCATTTTTCCTGGGAGTCTTCGTCTACCGTTCGTTAAGCTTCGACGCCATCGTGCAGACCCTGATCCGGACCTCCATCATCACGGGGGTGGTTTTCCTGATCATCGCCTCGGCTTCGATCCTGAGCTGGTGGATGACCTTCATGCAGATCCCGCAGAGCATCGCCAAGCTCTTCCTCTCCATCTCCCGCAATCCTCAGGTGGTGATCGCCCTGATCCTGTGCCTGCTGATGATCATCGGGATGTTCATGGACATCAACGCGGCCCTGATCATCTTGGCTCCTGTGCTGGGGCCGCTCACGCAGACGATCGGAATGGACCCGGTGCATGCCGGCGTCATGATCGTGCTGGCGCTCAATATCTCCCTGATGACGCCGCCGGTAGGCGCCTGTCTCTTCGTTATTTGCTCCATCACCGGCGAACGACTGGAAGCCATCGCCAAAGAACTCTGGCCGTTCATCCTGCTGGAAACGGCCGTGCTCTTTCTCATTGCTTTTTGGCCGACGTTTACGCTCTTCATGCCGCGGCTGTTGCTGGGGAAATGATCGCTGCCGCGGCAGGTCAGGGGGCGGGAGAGGATGTATCGTGAGCACCCGTTTGCGAAGCGGTGCCGTGCCTCAACAAACCATAAACCCAAAGGAGGTGGTCAATGAAATCTTCCAAACTATTTTGCGCAGCCGCAGTTCTGATGGCGGCTCTGTTCGCCCTTGCCCTGATTCCGGTTCCGGCCGGTGCGGCCAAGGTCATCAAGCTGCATCATCTGAATAAGGACGATCCTTTCGACAACGCCACGGGCGCCATGGCGACCGTGTTCAAGAGCCTGGTGGAAGCCGGCACCAACGGCGGGATCGAAGTGCAGACTTTCCCGAACGGGCAGCTGGGCAAGGACAACGATGTCGTTACGCAGGTGAAGTCCGGCGTCATCCAGTCCGGCATCCACTCGGTGGGCGGGTTCGCTTCGGCCTACCCCATGATGGGCGTGATCGACGTGCCCTTCGCCTTTCCGAACATCAGCGCCACCTATGCCGTCTTCGACGGACCCTTCGGCGCCAGGCTCGCGGCCGACATCGAGCAGAAGACCGGTCTGAAGGTGCTGGGCTTCGGGGATTCGGGCGGGTTTTTCCACTTCACCAATTCCAAGCGCCCCATCACCTCCCCGGAGGACATGAAAGGGCTCAAAATCCGCACCATGGGCCTGGACACCCACAAGGCCGTTGTAAGCGCCATGGGCGGCCAGCCGGCCGTCATCGCATGGACCGAGGTCTACACCGCCCTTCAGACCGGAGTCGCCGACGGGCAGATGAACCCGGTCCCGATCATTGCATTTTCCAAGTTCAACGAAGTCCAGAAGTACTTGACGCTGAGCGGACACCTGTTCGCACCTTATGTCTGGGTGATGAACAAGGATTTTTATAACGGCCTAAGCCCGGCGGAGAAGAACGTGGTCGCCTATGCGGCCAAATCGGCCATCGTGGCCGGCCGCGGCGTAAGCCGCGCCATCGAGGCTTCCGACCGTGGCTTGGTGAGCCTCAGCAAGGACATGAAAGTCAACTCCCTCACTCCCGAGCAGCTGGTTAAATTCCGCAACGCCACCATGCCGGAGGTGAAGAAGATCATCGTCGAAAAATACGGCCCCGAAGGAGAGGCCATGATGAAGGCCTTCCTGGAGGCCGTCGATACTGCGTCC
>Ga0209285_10000669_pt1 | contig 11148 bp, 9 predicted proteins | sample PPLLak3March2015_2_FD_187249 | JGI IMG/M metagenome (GOLD analysis project Ga0209285, IMG submission 187249) | Freshwater sediment microbial communities from Prairie Pothole Lake near Jamestown, North Dakota, USA - PPLs Lake P8 Core (3) Depth... | ecosystem: Environmental > Aquatic > Freshwater... | reverse complement strand
CTCCTCCGAAAGTGGACCGTAATCCCGTACATCCCGATGCTACGCGAGAACAACGTCCGAAAGGGATTCTTCGAGCATTCGGATTTTCTTGGTTTACGAGATGCCTTGCCCGCCTACATGAAGGGGTTCGTCACATTCGGCTACAAGACCGGCTGGCGCTTTTCCGAAATCACCAGCCTTACATGGGAGCGCGTTGACCGCAAAGCTGGCCTTGTTCGGTTGGAGCCAGGCGAAACCAAGAACCAAGATGGACGAACCGTTTTCATGGATGTTGAGTTGCAGCAGGTAATCAACGCGCAATGGGAGAGCCGGAAACGGAAGGGGAAGCTGTGCCCGCTGGTCTTCCCTGGGAGGGATGGCAAAAGCCCAATCAAGGATCATAGGGGAGCATGGGATTCAGCCTGCACCAAGGCTGAAATCGGGAGAAGGCTCTTCCACGATCTCAGAAGAACGGCCATCAGAAATATGGTCAGAGCGGGGATACCTGAACGTGTTGCGATGATGATCTCAGGTCACAAGACGAGGTCAGTCTTCGACCGCTACAACATCGTCAGCGAGCACGACCTTAAATTGGCCGCCGCCCAGCAAGCCGCCTACCTGGATTCTCTCCATGGGCACAATTTAGGCACAATTTGCCCTTTTCCAGAAAAAAAGGAGGAAAGCCAGAATGGCTAACCTCCTGAAATTATGGTGCCTAGGGCCGGAATCGAACCGGCACGGGACATAGTCCCAAGGGATTTTAAGTCCCTTGCGTCTACCAGTTCCGCCACCCAGGCAGAAAAAGCTCGCGGAATAAGTCTGAAGCCCAAATGCTCGTGTCTTTTGAATTCTAATATAGAATATCGATTTCAGTTTCAAGCGAAAACCGGACTGGCGAATTCGAAGCGCTTCTTTTCGATCAGCATGAGGCAGGCGTCGACCGCATCGGGGTCGTAGAGAATACCTTTCTTGGCGGAGATTTCTTCGAGGGCCTTGTCCAGGCCCATGGATGGGCGATAGGGCCGATGCGAGGACATGGTCTCCACCACATCGGCCACGCCGACGATCCGGGCTTCCTTCAGGATGCGCTCGCCGGACAGCCCCTGCGGGTATCCGGTTCCGTTCAAACGCTCGTGGTGTTGCAGAACGATCTGAGCGACCGGCCAGGGAAAATCAACGCTTTTAAGAATGTCAAAGCCGGCTTGAGAGTGGGCCTGGATCAAACCCATTTCGAGGCTGCTCAGCTGCGAGGGCTTGGTCAAGATCTCTGCCGGCAGCGAGATCTTGCCGATGTCATGAATGGCGGAGGCGATGGCGAGCCCCTCGAGCTGATCCGGCGCAAGCCCCATTTCCGTGCCGATCGCCCGCGCCAGTTCGGACACCCGCTGCTGGTGGCCGGAGGTGTAAGGGTCCCGCTTCTCGACCGTCATGGCGATCGCCATCACAGTGCCGCCGATGATTTTTTTAAGGTGGTCCAGGCTCTGCTGGAGTTCATGCTGGACGTTCCGGCGATGGTTGACTTCGCGGCGCAGCTGTTCATTGGTGCGCTGCAGCGCCTGGGTGCGCTGGTGAACCATGTTTTCGAGATCGAGGTTCAGGAATCGCAGCTGCTGCTCGGCCCGCCACTTGGCGCTCAAGGCCGAAGCACACTGGACGATTTCCTGCGGGTGAAACGGTTTTTGCAGATAGAGCAGCCGGTCGCAGAAGTTCAAATGCCGCGGCAGGCTGCCGGAATCGCTGCCGATATAGCCGGTGACCAGCACGATGTTGGCGGCCGGGTCGATCTTCAAGATTTTCTCGGCCGCCCAGATGCCGGATGGCCCCGGCGGCATGTTCATATCCATGAATATGGCTGAAAACGGAGCTCCCGTTTCAAACGACCGCTCCACCGCTTCGAGCGCTGCCTCCGCCTGGGTGCAGCAACTCACCCGGAAACGGGGGGCCGGCCGGTCCTGCGCCGACGATGGATCGAGGTCTGGCAGCAGTCTCAGATGCGTGGACTCCAGAATGCCCCGGTATATATCAAGCAGGATCGGCTCGTCATCTACAGCCAGAATGTTGAAGGGGCAATCAGCCAATTCAGAAACGGTCCTTTTACCTTAATTTCCGAGTCGGCACACGTTAATGCAAATTTGAAACCACGCGGCATGCAGCCTGCCGCCTGCAGCCCACAAGGCAGCCCGAATGCCGGAGTGAAGGCACGTTCGACGATGGTATCCTTAATTTAACTATTGGATATTATTTTAAATGAATTTAATACCGCATGGCACTTGCAGGCGGTGGCCAGCAAGCAAGGGGATTTGCCGGATTGGATTTGTTGAAGCGCCCCCAGCAGGTCCCGCGGCCGCAGACCGCCAACACCCGCCGCCAGCTGAAAGCTTCGAACAACCAGAATCTTGACGCCCGGGGCGTGCAGGCGCCGGATGAAGGCATGCATGCTTCGCGGACGCTCTCGGCCGGTGAAGGAGCAGGTTCGGCCCGACTCGGAGCAGTCGGGCGGGCAGATGAAATCGGCGTTGCTGGCATACCACTGCCCCTCGCCTACGCGCATGGCATTGGGAAGCAGACCGGTCACTTCAGCCGGCATGGCGACGGGCTCGATGCGGGTGCGCCCGGACAGGCTGGCCCGCACCCACTCGTAGGCCACATGGATCGGGGCGGCCGCCACGATCCATTGCCCCTGAGCGGATCTCGCCAGGCGGCGTTTTAGAAAGTCGATGCCATCGGCTTCAACCACCCGGAAGCCCCGATTCTCAAGTTCCCGGCAGCGGCGGGGGTCCTTCTCCACGATGAGGATGTCGGCCCCCGGACCTGCAGCGCCGATCGTTTCGGCCGTTCGCAGCCCGAACCGTCCGCCGCCGATGATCCAAAATTCCCGCATGCGCCTCCGTCTCGTTCAGCCCGTCTCCTCTAAGCCCGGCGGTTATTCCTACGACTCGGCCCCGGCCTTGTCAAACGCGCCGCCATTTGCTAAACAAAATCCATGAAAGTACCTGAACTCAAACCTAAAATCATCCTGGCCTCGCAGTCCCCGCGGCGGCGCTACCTGCTCGAGCGGGCCGGCCTGCGGTTTGTCGTCATTCCCAGCCGATTGGACGAAGCCGTGGTTACGACATCCATCCCGCATGACTATGTACGCGAACTCGCCATGGCCAAGGCCAGGGACATCGGCCGTACAAACCCCGAGAGCTGGGTGATCGGGGCGGATACAGTGGTGGAGGCCGGAGGCCGAATCCTGGGCAAGCCGGTTTCGACCGCCCAGGCTCGGGACATGCTTCGCAGCCTAAGCGGCCGCTGGCACCAGGTTCTCACCGGTTACTGCCTCTGTCGACTGGCCGACGAGCGCGTGTTTGCGGACACCGTGTCCACGGAGGTTCTCTTCAAAACCCTGACGGAGGACGAAATCGATTGGTACATCCAGACCGGCGAGCCTTTCGACAAAGCCGGCGCCTACGCCATCCAGGGCATCGGCACGTTTCTGGTGAAACGCATCAACGGCTCCTACACCAATGTGGTCGGCCTGCCGGTGTGTGAAGTCGTCGAATTCCTGATCCGCGAGCAGGTGATCGGCTTCGACCAACCGCACCCCACAGCCGGCCGCCCTCAAGGCCAGCGCGCAGCGGCCGATCCATGAACACCATCGCAGCCCGACTGACCGCCATTTTGGGCCGAATCCGGACTGCGGCGGCCGCCGTCGGCCGGTCCGCCGCCGAGATCCGCATCGTAGCGGCCAGCAAGACATTCCCGCCCTCAGCGATCCGGGAGGCGGTCGCAGCCGGTGTGTCGCACATCGGCGAGAACTACATTCAGGAAGCGCGCGACAAATACGGGGTCCTTCAGGGAATCCCGGTGAAATGGCACTTCATCGGCCATCTCCAGACCAACAAGGCCAAATATGCCGTCCGGATGTTCGATCTCATCCACACCGTGGACTCCTATCGCCTGGCGTTCGAAATCGACCGCTGCGCCCGGAAGATAGACAAGCTCCAGGCCGTCCTCATCCAGGTGAATCTCGCTGCGGAGGACTCCAAATCGGGGGCGGCGCCCGATGAGGCCCTGCCGCTCATCCGCCGTGCGGCCGCGCTCGAAAACATCGCGGTCAAGGGGCTCATGACCCTGCCGCCCTATTTCAACGCGCCGGAGAAGGTCCGACCGTTCTTCGCCGCCCTGCGCCGGCTGCGCGACCGCATCGACGCGGAGCGGATCGAAAACATCGCCATGCAGGAGTTGTCCATGGGCATGACCGGCGATTTCGAGGCCGCCGTCGCCGAGGGCGCCACCCTGCTGCGCATCGGTACGGCGATTTTCGGAGAGCGATCATGAAGCTCCTGCTGCACATCTGCTGCGGCCCCTGTTCAATCGTGCCGGTGGCCGAACTGCGGGCGGCGGGCGCGGCGGTCACCGGCTTCTTCTACCGCCATAACATCCATCCCTACTCCGAATGCCGGCGCCGCCAGGATACCCTGCAGGACTACGCCCGTCAGATCGGTCTAGAAATGATCTGGCAGCCGGGCTACGACCTGGAGGGTTTCATCCGCAGCGTGGTCTATCACGAGGAGGAACGCTGCCTCATCTGCTACCGGCTGCGGCTGCAGGCCACCGCCGCACAGGCGCGACAGAGCGGCTTCGACGCCTACTCGACCACGCTGCTCTACAGCCGCTATCAGAAGCACGACGTGCTGCGGGAGATCGGCGAGTCCGTCGGGCGTGCGCTGGGCGTTCCCTTTTACTACCGCGACTTCCGGGTCGGCTGGAAACAAGGCGTCGAAGAATCCCGGCGCATCGGCCTCTACCGCCAGAAGTACTGCGGGTGCATTTACAGCGAAAAGGAGCGTTTTTTCCGCGAATAACCGGCTTGCGGAATCTTTGATAGGACGCCATGTACGGGAATTTTATCTATTTCATCCTGGTCCTGCTCATCTACCTGACCTATCAGCCGTCCGAAGACCCCACCTTCAGCGGCCTGGAAAGCCTTTTTTTGTTCGGAGGCCTTTCGCTGGCCTTCGCGGCGCTCACGCGCCTCATGTTCCGCCGCATTGAACGCCGAGTGGGGCGGGCGGACTTTGCGCGTCTGGATCAGCTGTTCCATGCGACGCAACTGCGCAGCTCGATTCTGGCCGTGGTGATCTTCGCGCTGGACATTTACGCGCTGAACCTGCCCTCTTGGGTGAACACCCTGCCGTTGCTCGATCGATGGCCGACCCTGCAGGCGTTCGCCTTCCTGCTGCTCTTCATGGGGTATCTCAGCGTGGTCTGGGGCTGCGCCTACGACGCCTACCGCCAACTTTACCACCCGCATTTCACGCGCTGGGACTACATCGGCTCCAACATCTCCTTTTCGGCCCCCATTCTGCTGCCCTGGCTGCTGCTTTCGGGGGTCGCCGATCTAATCCAAGCGCTGCCGCTTCCGGGTATCCAGGCGTTTCTGGACACCACCGAAGGCCAGACCGCCTATTTTTGCGCCTTTTTAGCCGTCGTGGCCGTGGCCGGCCCGCTCATGATCAAGACCTTCTGGCGCTGCCGGCCGATGGCCCCCGGCCGGCAGCGCGAACGGATCGAGCAGCTGTGCCAAAGGGCCGGTATGGCCTACCGTGACATTTTATATTGGCCGCTGTTCGGTGGAAAAATGATCACCGCCGGCGTGATGGGCCTGGTCCGGCACTTTCGCTACATCCTGGTCACCCCCTCCCTGCTCAGCCTGCTCGCGCCGGCGGAGATCGACGCCGTAATCGGCCACGAGATCGGTCATATCAAGAGAAAACATCTGCTGTTCTACCTGATGTTCTTTACAGGCTACCTCGTCCTTTCCTATGTCACCTTCGACGTCACCGTGTACGCGATGATTTTCGCCGAACCCGCCTGGAGGCTCGTGCATCGTTCGGGAGCCAACCCCGGGATGGTGACCTCCATCGTCTTCAGCGCGATGATCATCTGTGTGTTCCTGGTGTATTTCCGCTATGTGTTCGGGTTTTTTATGCGCAACTTCGAGCGCCAGGCGGACGGCTACGTCTTCACGCTGTTCGACAGCGCCGCCGCCCTGATTTCGACCTTTCACAAGATCTCCCTGACCAGCGGCCAGCCGGCCGACCGACCCAACTGGCACCACTTCAGCATCCGCGAACGGGTCGACTTCCTCAGAAAGTGCGAACAGGACCGCAACTGGATCCGCCGCCACGATGCCCGCGTCCGTCGCGCGATCGGTCTTTATCTGGTCGCGCTGGCTTTGCTGGCGGGATTCGGCTATCAACTCAACATGGGGTCCATGGGCGCCAAACTGGGGGATCATCTTATTGCCGCCATCATTCAGCGCGAGATCGAACGTGCCCCGGAAAACCCCAGCCTGTATGGCCTGCTCGGCGACCTGCACTACCGGCGCCAGGACTTCGTTGAAGTCAAACAGGCCTATGAAAAATCTCTGACCCTGCGGCCGGATCAGCCCCAGGTGCTCAACAATCTGGCCTGGCTGCTGGCCACCTGCCCCGACGAGCGCCTGCGCGACCCGTCCCGCGCGCTGGAGCTGGCCCAGCGGGCGGCTCAGTTGGAAGAGTCCGCCTTCATCCTGGACACGTTGGCGGAGAGCTACTTCGTCAACGAAAACTACGCGCTGGCGGTACAGGCAGGCAGGCGGGCGCTGGCCCTGGCGAGCGGCGACCGCAGCCGCTATGAAGCGCAACTGCGCCGATTCATGCAGGCGTTGGACGAAGGGCCGCGCCGAGAAGGACGATCATCCGACGGACCCCTGCGGAGGAGGTAGGCAGCGAGGCTTACTTTCCCGGTGGGTTTTTCGACCTCAGCGCCCGCCCGTGGACATAGAGCTTGCGGGCGCCGCCGCCGATCAGGATCACGACCATGAAGTAAAAACAAAAGTAGATGAACGGCAGCGCGGCGTCGAGAGACTGCATCTGCCTGATCTGGGGGATGAGCTGGGGGATGCGGAAAATCAGCCCGACGCCGGCCATCACCAAAAGCAGCCCCCAGACGATTTGGAGCATGGCTTTCGTGTTCTCATCCATATCGACAAGCCTTCAGAAAAAGGGATCAGGATCCGGGGTTCAGGTCCGGCAAGGCACGGGCAGCTTTTTTCCTGAACCCTGCATCCCGAACCCTTCCCCTACCCCTGCAGTTTCCCGGTGAATACCGCCTGGCGCTTTTCCAGAAACGCCGCGGTCCCCTCTTTGGCATCAGCACTGGCCAAGGTCAGGGCAAACGCATCGGTTTCAATGCTGCAGCCGGTGGCCAGGTCCGTGTTCAAACCGTGGTTGATCGCCTGTTTGACCGCCCGCAGCGCAACCCGGCCCTTGGCGGCGATGTCGCGGGCGATCTTGAGCACCTCTTCCATCAGGGCGACGGAGGGAACGACTCGGTTGACCAGGCCGATTTGCGCCGCCTCGGGCGCGCCGATCATTTTGCCCGTGAGAATGAGCTCCTTGGCCTGATTGGCGCCGACTAGCCGCGGCAACCGCTGGGTCCCCCCGAATCCCGGGATGAGTCCGAGATTGATCTCCGGCAGCCCGAACCTGGCATTCTCGGCGGCGTAGATGAAATCGCAGGCCAGCGCGATTTCGCTGCCGCCTCCGAGCGCGAAGCCGTTCACGGCGGCGATCACGGCGATCGGCAGTTCCTGCAGCTTGGCAATGACGGCATGCCCGGCGCGCGAAAAGATCTTGGCCTGCAACGCCGTAAAGGTTGCCAACTCCCTGATGTCCGCTCCGGCCACAAATGCTTTCTCACCGGCGCCGGTCAGGATCAGCACCCGAACGCCTTCGTCCGCGGCGATGTCGTCCAGCGCCTGGGACAGTTCCGCCAGCAGGGCCTGGTTCAAGGCATTCAGCGCCTTGGGCCGGTTGAAGGTGATCGTTGCAATCCCCTGATCCACCTGGAATAGAATGTTTGCGTAGGCCATGGTTCTCCTTCCCGGAAGCAATGGATGCGGATGACGGATTTAGCCCGATGATCCCGGCACGGGCTCGTTGAAGGCCGTCGGGTTTATTTCTTTGATGTAACCGCGCAGTCCCTGAACAATCGATTCAGCCAAGTGCTCCTGATAGCTCGCGGTGGTGAGCTGACGGCATTCTTCGCGGTTGCTGATGAACGCGGTCTCAACCAGGATCGAGGGCATGCGCGCCCCCAGCAACACATAAAAGGGCGCTTGTTTCACCCCCTTGTCCTTGACGCGGTCGTAGCCCCGGCTATTCAGGTTTTTTACCAGCGAAGACTGCACGATCGCGGCCAGCCGGCTGGATTCGTTGATCTTGGCGTTCTTGAGCAGGTCGTTGAGGATGGAATGCAAGTCACTGATGTTCTTCGTCGAAGTGGCATTCTCCATGGCCGCTACGCGAATGGACTCGTCGTCGGTGGCGAGGTTCAGGAAATAGGTCTCGGTCCCGTACGCACGCGGGTCGCGCGAAGCGTTGGTGTGGATGGACACGAAAAGGTCGGCGCCGCGGGTATTGGCAAAAGCCGTACGCTCCTCCAGCGTCAGGTAACGGTCGTCGGAGCGGGTGAGGATGGCCTCCAGGTTCGTCTCCTCGCGGATCTTGCGGGCCACACGCTTGGCAATGGCCAGCACCACGTCTTTTTCATGAATCCCCGGGATGAATCCGGGGGCGCCGAAATCTTTGCCGCCGTGACCGGGATCGACGACGATGCGCCGAACGCCCAAGGCCAGCTGCCGGGCCAGGGCCCCGCGCGGGACCTTCTGGCTGCGCTCGACCATTGCACCGGGCGGCGGGGGCGCCGATTGCTCGTCCGGGTCCGAGGCGACCGCCCCCGCGCCGTTGCGTCCCCAAACATCGATGACGATGCGGAACGGGTCGCGCAGCGAAAAAACCTTGTATGTATCGAAGGACTTGATGTCCACCACCACCCGTACCGAGTCCAAAGTGTAGCGCGCGGCGCGTGCATCGCTGAGCAGATCGTCGTTGATCGGGATGGTCTTCTGTTTGCCGCCGCCCAAGGTGCTGTTGCTCAGGTCCACATATAGGCGAGGCGGCTTTTCGATGGTCGGGTCTTTTTTCAGCAGGCGGTGCGTGAAGTCGGTTTCGCGGTCGACGTAAACCACGACGCGGGTGTAGTTCGGGTTGGACCAGTGCCGCAGGTCCTGCACGACGGCAAGCCCCTCTTCGCCCTCAGCCGGCTTTACGGGTTCTACAACAGCCTCCGTCGGAGCCGGCGCGGCTGGTTCCGGCGGAAAGGAAGGCACCGGAGGAGGAACGGGTCGGCGCGCCATCGTTTCCGGCCGGCTCCGCGCCGGCCGCATGGCCTTCAGCTCTTGGGAAGCCTTGACCGCGAACGGACTTTCTGGGAATTCCTTGGCGACTTTCTCAAAGTTCTCACGGGCGGCCCTCAGGTCTGAATTGAACTTCAGGCGCTTATGCAGATCCTGATAGAGGACACCCTCCAGATAGAGCGCCTGAGCGGCCGCTGGACCGGTCGGGTCCTGCGAGTAGACGTTGCGAAAGCGGCCGATGCAAAGCATCCATTCACGCCGGGTGTTCTCGGTGGGCTGGCTGCCGCGAAGTTTTTGAAAACATGCATCCGCTTTAAGAAATTGACTACCAGCGGCGGGTGCGCCAGCCGCCGGGGGGGTGTTTTTCGCTTCAGCGGATTTTTTCTGTTGTTGTTTGCCGGAGGCGACCGGTGTTCCGCGTGAAATCTCCCGATCGGGCGGCGCTTCCTTGGACGGCCCCGGTGCTGCGTTCAGTTTCTGAAGCTCGGCGGCGGCCCGGTCGCGGTACCCGCTGTCCGGAAATTTTTTCTGGAGCTGCTCAAAAAGCTCCGTAGCGGCTTTTGTATCGGCGTCGTTTCGGGAACTCCTGGACAGCTCCTTATAAAGCAAGCCGCAGTGGAATAAACTGGCGGGCGCCCACGGGCCCTTGGGGTCCTGACGGTAGACGGCCTGGAACTTGTCGATGCACTGGCTCCAGTTCGATCGGAACTTGATTTTTTGGGGGCTCTTGCGCAGTTCGCGGGCGCAGGCTTCGGCCTCGAAAAACGCGTCGCTGATTGCAACGCCGGCGGCGCGGCCGGCTCCGCAGAGTGCAATAAAAAGGCAGAGACAAACTGTAACGGAGAAAAGCGATCTAAGCATTATGAACCGTATTGATGAACCGTCGAATTATTTTGACAGTTTAGCGCAAAAACTTATAGTTTTCCATAGGCATTCACCTATTTTTTTTCAGTCGGCGGCTTGGCGCCGCCCTCCTGCAGAGCGATTTCCTGCAAGCGGTTGAGCTGGTTCAAGGCCTCGAGCGGCGACATCCGGGAGATATCCAGTTCACGCAGCTTTTCGAGCACCTTGCTTTCCGCCGGCCGAAACAGGTCGAGTTGCGTCGGCGCCGATCGCGCAGACCGTGCAGAAAGATCCGGCCATGCGAATCCGTGTTCACCGTTTTCAATGCCCCAGAGGATTTTCTTGGCCCGGGCGACCACTTCGGCCGGGATGCCGGCCAGCCGTGCAACCTGGATCCCATAGCTGCGATTGGTACCGCCGGGGATCAGCTTGCGCAGGAAGATAATCTCGTCGTTCCATTCCCTAACCGCAATGTTGAGATTGGTGACGCGCGGCATGTGGTCGGCCAACTCCGTGAGTTCATGATAGTGGGTGGCGAAAAGAGTCTTGACGCCCTTGTGGCGCAAGTCATGCAAGTATTCGGCCACCGCCCAGGCGATACTCAGTCCGTCGAACGTGCTGGTCCCGCGGCCGATCTCATCCATGATGACCAAGCTGCGCTCGGTTGCGTTGTGCAGGATGTTGGCGGTCTCCTGCATCTCCACCATGAAGGTGCTCTGTCCCTGGGACAGATTGTCCAATGCGCCCACGCGCGTGAAGATCCGGTCGACGAGGCCGATGCCGGCCTGGCGCGCTGGAACGAAGCCGCCCATCTGCGCCATGATGACCGACAGCGCCACCTGGCGCAGGACCGTTGATTTGCCGGCCATGTTGGGCCCCGTGATGATCAGGACTTGATGGGCATCATCGTCCATCTCGATGGTATTGGGCACAAAGCGCTCGGCGGTGATCATTTTTTCGACCACCGGGTGCCGGCCGTCTTCGATTCGGATGGCGCCGTCCGCCAGGATCTGAGGCCGGCAGTAGCCGCTCTGAGCGGCCACCTCCGCCAAGTTCAGCAGGCAATCCAGCCGGGACAGAAAACGGGCGACCGACTG
>Ga0209285_10000666_pt1 | contig 11157 bp, 12 predicted proteins | sample PPLLak3March2015_2_FD_187249 | JGI IMG/M metagenome (GOLD analysis project Ga0209285, IMG submission 187249) | Freshwater sediment microbial communities from Prairie Pothole Lake near Jamestown, North Dakota, USA - PPLs Lake P8 Core (3) Depth... | ecosystem: Environmental > Aquatic > Freshwater... | reverse complement strand
TTTAACCTTTTCCTCTCCAAGGTTTTCCAACCTAAATGATACATCAATTCTTCCTCTTGAAATTTGAGAGCGGATGATCTCTTTGATTCGGTTTTCGAAAACGTTTAAACGCTTGGGAAGTTTAATGTTGATGTCGCAGTATCGATGGTTGACAGAACGAGACTCCACGACCACTTTCCCCAAGGTTGTATCCCCCTCTGCTCTTCCAAAACCTGTCATGGATTTCAACATGGATGGGTGGACCCCTTTCTTAAATTTTCTATGTATTTTTTTCGGAATTGGTTAAAAAGTGTGATGACCTCTTCTTGGCGATAATCGGGATAGGTCCATTCCAGTGGCTGAAAGGATTTGTTTCGATAGATCAATGTCAAATCAGCATAAATGCCATTCCTGAGATAGGGCCGATGGGTATATCCCTTCGTCGTCGCGAGAATCACATGCTCTAAACAAATGTATCCAGGGTCGATATTGATTCGCCGATTTCCATTGGGAGTTGCGTATTTCTCCTCCAAACGATTTGTCGCCTGTTTCATATCAGGGAGGGCTAAAATGGAAATGAGCCGTTCGAAAGTGATGAAATGCCGGAAAAGAGGTTTTCCCATCTCTTGTGTGTAATAATCCGTAAAACCAAAAGGAAACCTTTCACTGATCGTATCGGTTTCCCCAAGGGTTGAACAGAGGTCTTCCACCCCTTGGTGAAACATACCAGGCTCTAAGGCAATAAGACTCATAAAAAGTTTAACGGATGGAGGTTCCTTTGGCTTGCCCATAATGCAAAGTCCAGTTTAGGAATTGCCAACATTCTCAATTCTTCAATTCCGACCTTCTCTTTTCAAGTAGATGAAAAATTCTTTGTTCCCTTTGGGGCCGAGCAATGGAGACTCGATCACCCCCAGTACCTGTAGGCCCACCTCTTGGCTGAATTTTGAAATCCGTTCAATCACTTTCCGATGCAGCGCACCATCCCTCACCACGCCTCCTTTCCCCACTTCCCCTTTTCCCACTTCAAATTGGGGTTTGATCAGGCTGAGGATGGAACCTCCTTTTTTAAGAAACCTCACAAGAGATGGAAGAAATTTTTCGATGGAGATGAAGGAAGTATCGATGAGAATTAAATCTGTCTCATCCTGGACCTCCTCCCTTTGAAGATAACGGATGTTTCTCCTCTCCAGGTTGATGACTCTCGCATCTTTTTGAAGTTTCCATGCCAGCTGTCCGTATCCTACATCCACGGCATAAACCTTTTGTGCCCCTTTTTGAAGAACACAGTCTGTAAACCCTCCTGTGGACGCCCCGACATCCATCACTACCATTCCCTTGGGATCGATTCCAAATATCTTCAGGGCTCCTTCCAATTTTTCACCCCCCCGACTTACGTAAGGGGATTCATCTCCTCGAAGTTGTAGGTTAGCTTCTACCTTGATCTGAACCCCGGGTTTATCAATCACCTTCCCTTCCACAGCAACTTTTCCTGCCATGATCAATGCTCTTGCTCTTTCACGGCTCTGGACAAACCCTTTCTCCACTAAAAGTTTGTCCAAACGTTCCTTTGTCACCCTGTTACCAAGGATCAACTCGATCAACCGCTCTATCCTTTTTTAAGGTCCACGGATCGCCTAATTTTATTTGGGGTTGGAAAGAGGGCGGCGTCTGATTGGATCGTACGCAAAAACTCCGCCCCACCCTCCTCAAGCATCTCCTTGACCTTTTTAAAAATTCCATTCTCATCAATTTCATACTTTTCTCTGAGAAGAGCTTGAGATCCATGTTCTACAAAGATGTCAGGAATCCCTAAGCGTTTGAACGGGATGGGACCCAAACCTCTCTCCTGAAAGAGTTCGAGGACTGCACTTCCAAATCCTCCCTGAAGGACATTTTCTTCAACCGTCATGACCCTCCCTGTCTTTTTTGCCCAATCGCAAAGGAGGTTTCCATCCAAAGGTTTTAGAAATCGACTATTGATGACGGCGGCTTGGATTCCAGCCCCTGCTAATTTTTCTGCTGCACGGAGGGAAGGATAAACCGTAGAACCAATGGCGATGATGAGAATATCGCGACCCTCTCTCAGGATTTCCCCTTTCCCGATGTCGATCGACTGAAAGGACTCTTCCCTTTCCCCTCCCACCCCTTTCCCCCTGGGGTATCGGAATGCGACGGGCATGGGGCATTCTACTGCTGTCTTGATCATATTTCGAAATTCATTTTCATCTTTAGGCACCATGACGATAAGATTTGGGATATGACGGAGATAAGAAAAATCAAACAGTCCATGATGGGTTGGACCATCCTCTCCGACAATCCCGCCACGATCCAATGCAAAGACAACCGGAAGATTTTGCAAACAAACATCCTGAAGAACCTGATCATAAGCCCTCTGCAAAAAAGTGGAATAAATGGCCACCACAGGTTTCATGCCTTCGAGGGCAAGACCTGCCGCAAAGGTCACCGCGTGCTGTTCGGCGATGCCAATGTCATAAAATCGGTCCGGGAACTGTCTGGCGAATTCCTCCAGTCCTGTTCCGCTCTGCATGGCTGCGGTGATTGCGACCAACTGTTTTTCCCTTTTCGCCAATTGGCAGAGTGTTTCCCCAAATACTTCTGTAAAAGTAGGGGGGCCCTTGGAGGGACTGTTCTTCAGTTCCCCTGTTTCGATGACAAAGGGGGGGACGCCATGAAAACGAGCAGGATTCATTTCCGCAGGGGGATATCCCTTTCCCTTTTTGGTGATCACATGAACGAGAATGGGTCCCCTTAATTTTTTTACATTTTGAAAGGTCTCAATCAAGTAATCCAGGCGATGTCCATCGATGGGACCGATATATTTCATTCCCAATTCTTCAAAGAGGAGTCCAGGCATCAAGAGGCCCTTGAGAGACTCCTCTGCCTGTTTTGCAAAACGGAGGACCGACTTTCCGATCCCAGGGAGGGTTTCCAGGAAGGCCTTCATATCGTCACGAAAACGATTCACGAACTGACCGGTCATCAATCGGTTAAGATAAGAGGAGAAAGCTCCAACATTGCGTGAGATGGACATCTCATTGTCGTTCAAAATAACGATGAGATCTTGGTCAATGTGTCCAGCCTGATTCAGACCTTCAAAAGCAAGGCCTGCGGTCATCGATCCATCTCCGATCACGGCAATGACCTTCCCCTTTTCACCTTTTAACCTTCGGGCCTCTGCCATTCCAAGAGCAGAAGAGATGGAGTTGCCACTATGGCCAGAATCAAAGGCATCGTACGGGCTCTCATCTCTTTTTGGAAATCCGCTGATCCCTTCATATTGTCTCAGGGTATGAAAGCGATCCTTTCTCCCTGTCAAAAGCTTATGGGCATAGCTTTGATGGCCCACATCCCATACCAATTTGTCCACTGGGAAGTCAAAAATATAATGAAGAACAGTGGTCAACTCTACCACGCCCAGATTCGAAGCGAGATGCCCTCCATTTTTTGAAACAGTAGAAAGGATCTCCTCTCTGATTTCATGGCAGAGCGTTCTCAATTCCTCAAGATCTAACTTCTTCACATCATGAGAGGCCTGTATCTGATCTAATATTTTCATTATTGTTCAACCTTGTTGTTTAAAAAATGAATTCCGATCCATCATCCTGAATGAATTGACCATTGCTAACCTGTGAATATCATTCATATTTAAAACCGCTACAGGATCATCCCTGGTCAATATTTTCGTGACAGAGCGAATCGAGCGATTTCCCGAAGCGGCTCAGCCTCAGCTCCCAGTGAGCAAATGGCATTCACTGACATTTCAACTAATTCCTCGGCCCTTCTCTTTGACTCTTCAATCCCTAAGACAGAGGGATAAGTGGCCTTTCCCCTGGAAAGGTCGCTCCCTGTTTTTTTGCCGAGTTGGGTGGCTTCCCCTTCGATATTTAAAATATCGTCAGCGATTTGAAAAACAAGTCCAACCCCTTCCCCATAACGTGTCAAAGCCTTCAGCGCTTCATCGTTCGCTCCTCCGAGCTTGGCTCCCACTCGAACCGAAACTAAAATCAATGCACCGGTTTTATGGGTATGAATATATTCCAGTGTAGGAAAATCAACCTCCTTTCCTTCTGATTCAATGTCTAACATCTGCCCCCCGACCATTCCCGACATTCCTGCAGCTTGGGCTACTTCATGGATCACATTGAGAATCAATTCTGGAGGATGGCTGGAACGTTCTCGGATCATTTGGTTTGTTATCAATTGAAAAGCCTCAGTTAGAAGGGCATCTCCAGCGAGAATTCCGATCGCCTCTCCAAATACTTTGTGGCAGGTGGGTTTCCCCCTTCGATAATCATCATTGTCCATTGCAGGAAGATCATCATGGATGAGCGAGTAAGTGTGGATCATTTCTAAGGCGCAAGCAAAAGGAAGAACTCCATCTCCCCTTCCACCAACGGCTTCATAAGCAGCCATTGATAAAATGGGACGAATCCGTTTGCCTCCAGCAAAAAGGCTATACCGAATCGCCTTGTAAAGGGAAGTTGGAAATGGACCCGATCCCTTTGATTCGGTTTGGTTTGGAAAATATCTCTCCAGCGTTGATTCCACAATCTCTTTTTTCTCTTCGAAATAACGTTTAATATCCATCTAAACTTTTTCTTCCTCTTCTTCTAATTTGCCCATAGAAGTCTGTTCTGAGCTTGTCGAAGGATCAAAAGGATGTGGCTTCAGCATTCTATTTTTACCTTTTAAAAGAATCTCCACTTTCTTCTCTGCCTCGTCCAATTTTTGGTTGCAAAATTGTGAAAGTCGAATTCCTTCTTCAAAAAGTTTCAAAGATTCTTCTAAGGGAATATCGCCTTCCTCCAATTTCGAAACAATTTTTTCCAGCTTGTTGAGTGCGTCTTCGAACCTTTCTTTTGGCATCACGCCTCCTGTCGGTTCATAAAAAGATATTTTAACCTTTAATTCTAAATCTTTAAACCTCTGATCGTCAAGGTCCTTCCGTTTTTTCAACCCTACAGAACAAATTTCCCCTATAAAGTCTCACCTCCACTTTGTCCCCTTCTTTCACATAGGCCGCATCTCTTAAAACTTGCGCTGAGGGAAGCTTAACCGTAATGCTGTACCCCCTTTGAAGGATTGAAAGTGGGCTCAAGGAATTTAATTTCCCTAATTGTCCTCCAACTCTCTGCCTTTGGATCTCTATGGAATATCGGAGGTTCTGTTCCAGACGTCGATTTGCCTCTCTAATAAATAGCCTTATATTTTTCACCCGTTGCATGGGATTTCGAAGGAGTAAGCCTTCGTTGAGACGCAAGCCTTTTTCTCCCCCTTTTTTGAAAATCCATGAGGTTAAAACGCGAAGGCGGTTGACGAGGTCATCCACTCTCAAAAAATATTGTTCAATCTTCTTTCCAGGCTCTTTGAATATTTTTCTGATATAGGATAAATCTGTACGATATCCTTGCAACATTTGGATCATTTGATTTTCCAAACGACCTCTTAAATAGCTAAGAATATTACTCACTTCCCTTTTATCCCTGACCGCCAATTCAGCAGCTGCGGAAGGGGTGGGAGCCCTCAGATCGGCAACGAAATCTGCGATCGTGTAATCGGTCTCATGCCCTACTGCAGAGATGATAGGAATTTTAGAGTGAAAAATTGCCCTGGCCACCCCCTCTTCGTTAAAAGCCCATAAGTCCTCCAGTGACCCTCCTCCTCGACCAATGATGATGACATCAACATCCGTTAATTGATTGAGATATTTTATGCCTTCAGCAATTTCGGACGAAGCTCCTTCTCCTTGAACCCGAACCGGATAGAGAAGGATATGAAGATTTTCAAATCGTCTTTCAAGGATATGGAGCATATCCTGAATCACAGCTCCAGTGGGAGAAGTAATGATCCCAATTTTTTGCGGGATCATCGGAATAGGTTTTTTATGAGTCGGATCAAAGAGCCCCTCCTTCTCGAGCCTCTCTTTTAATTGGAGGAATGCCAGTTGAAGAGCCCCGATTCCTTTGGGCTCTATTGTTTCTAAAATCAACTGGTACTCTCCCCGTTTTTCATAAAGACCTACCCTGCCTTGGCATATGACTTGTAGTCCATCTTTTGGGACAAAACGAAGGGCCCGAGCCTGCATTTTAAAGAGGACGGCCCGAATCTGACAGAAATCGTCTTTCAGGGTGAAATAGATGTGTCCGGAGGGTGGAACCTTAAGGTTTGAAACCTCTCCTTCAACCCAGATATCAGGAAATTTCTCTTCAAGAATATCTTTGATCTCTTGGGTGAGTTCTGATACGGTCAGGATGTATCGGAAGGGAAGCTCCATGGTTAAGTTTAAAATTCGGTTTTTGAGTTCGGAGTCCTTAAGCCTTAAATATCATCCCTTGCTTTTTTAAGGAAATCGCTATGGGATTTATATAACAATATAACAGAAAGGCATTAAAGTGTAAAACTCAAGACTCCATCCCAGCCAACCTCATCCTCTAAATTGGGAAATCGAAAGGTTGACTCAAAAGGGTATTAGAGTTATAAATTTTACATAGTTAAGCCGGAGGATTGAATGGTGGGAACCATTTCTTTGGATGAGATGAGGAGGATGGCGAAAGATATTTTTTTAAAAGCGCTCACGGCGGTCGACCCTTCGAAAATTTTAAAAGATAGAATTCGAATTGAAAAAGACCATCTATTGGTTAGAATAGAAGAAAATTCGGAAAATATTTTTGATTTAAAAGCTTTCGACAATATTTTTCTTGTCGGCACTGGAAAGGCCTCTAATTTAATGGCTCAAGCAGTTGAAGAAATCCTTGGGGGAAGAATAACAAAGGGAATCATCACCACCAAATACAGTCATCTACTCCCTCTCAAAGAGATTGAAACGATTGAAGCCGGGCATCCCATTCCTGATCAAAATGGCTATGTGGGAGCAAAAAAGATTCAGAATCTGCTGAAAGAAACGGGGCCAAAAGACTTGATCATCTTTCTTCTTTCTGGGGGGGGGTCAGCTCTGCTTCCATTTCCAGCCCAGGGCATCGACCTGAAAGAAAAACAGGAGGCGACTCAACTCCTCCTCGATTGCGGAGCCGATATCAAGGAAATAAATACGATTCGAAAACATATCTCCCAAATGAAAGGAGGATGGCTTGCCAAGTGGGCTTATCCCTCCACTGTGATCGGGTTCATTCTTTCTGATGTCGTGGGAGATCAACTGGATGTCATTGGCTCTGGCCCCACTGTTCCCGACCCCTCCACCTTTGAAGAAGCTTGGGAAATCTTAAAAAAATATGGTTTGCTCAACGAAATTTCCCCTTCGATTCAAAAATATCTCAAATTGGGGAAAAAAGGGAAAGAGGAGGAAACACCCAAACCTGGAGAAGTTGTCTTCGAGAAGGTTTATAATAGTCTGATTGGGTCAAACATTCTTGCCCTTCGTGCGGCAGAAAAAGAGGCCAAATCCTTCGGCTTCAACACCCTGATCCTCTCCTCCTCCATTGTAGGGGAAACAAGAGAGGCTGCTCTATTTCATTCTGCCATTGTAAAAGAAGTTGTTTCAAGTGGAAACCCCATCCATCGGCCTGCCTGCCTCCTTTCGGGAGGCGAAACCACAGTGACGATCAAGGGAGACGGCCTCGGGGGTAGAAATCAGGAATTTGCCTTGGCAGGAGCCATAGAGATCAACGGAATTGAAAAAGTGGTCCTCCTCAGTGGAGGGACGGATGGAACAGATGGCCCCACAGATGCAACAGGTGCGGTAGCTGATCATACTACTGTTCAACGAGCCATATCCATAGGCCTGAATCCAAATGCTTATTTAACTAATAATGATGCTTATCCTTTTTTTCAGAAGCTTGGGGATCTGCTGATCACAGGTCCGACGCAAACCAATGTGATGGATGTCCGAATTTTTTTGGTGGACTGATGGATTGCTAAAAAATAGAAATCTTAGGTTAGGGTTGATATAAAATTAGGTAGAAAATAAAGTCTCTGTGATAAGGTTAGGGTAAGGATGCCGGTTTCGTAGTTGGGTTAGGGTAATGGGTTTTAAGTCATTAGCCGTTTCCTTTACCCTTTGACCAAACTGGCTTCCTAACCTTAACCCTCACCCAAAACCGCAAATAGTTATTTTCAGTGTTCGCGGGTGACGCTCCGGGCATGGGGCATAAGAAAGGAACCTATTATGTATGAAATTACGGTCATCTCTCACTTCTCCGGCGCTCATCGATTACGTTACCTTCACGGAAAATGTGAAGAACTTCACGGCCACAACTGGAAAGTGGAGGTCTCTGTTATATCCAACCGATTGGCTAAAGAAGGAGTAGCCATCGATTTTGGAATCATGAAGCTGAAGGTGGAAAAAGCCTTGAAGTCTTTGGATCATACATATCTCAATGACCTTCCTTTTTTTTCTGGAATCGAACCTTCTTCTGAAAATATTTCAAAATATATCTTTGATAAAGTTAAAAGTGAGTTAAAAGGACATCCTGTGACTCTTAAAAAGGTGACCGCCTGGGAGTCGGAGACAGCCTGTGCCACCTATTTTGGGAGAGTGCCATGAATGATATTCAGAATCAAAGGGATCATCGAAGAATCGAAATCAATAAAGTCGGAGTAAAAAATATCCGCTACCCGATCACTGTCTTGGATAAGGCAAAAGGTTTTCAACACACCGTGGCCAGCGTGAATATGTTTGTGGACCTCCCCCATCGCTTCAAAGGGACTCACATGAGTCGTTTTGTGGAAATCCTCAATAAATATAAAGGAGACATCGCCATCAAAAACCTCTCAAAAATTTTGATGGAAGTGAAACGAAAACTGAAGGCTAAGACTGCTCACCTCGAAGTTGAATTCCCTTATTTTATTGAAAAAGAAGCTCCTGTGACCAAATCCAAGAGCTTGATGGAGTATATTTGCCGATTCTGTGGTTCGAGCAACGAAAAAGAGGACTTTTATGTCGGGATTGTTGTCCCGATCACCACCGTATGCCCTTGTTCGAAAGAAATCAGTCAATTCGGAGCACATAATCAAAGGTCCCTGGTCACGGTCAATCTTCGATTTAAAAAGTTCATCTGGATTGAGGACATCATCCAGTTGGTGGAGGAATGCGCTTCCTGCGATCTTTACTCGATCCTGAAAAGGCCGGATGAAAAATTTGTGACCGAAAAGGCCTATGAAAACCCGATGTTTGTCGAAGATGTGGTGAGGGAGATAGCGAAACGATTAAAAAGAGACCGAAACATCACCTGGTTTACGGTGGAGTCCGAAAACTTCGAGTCGATTCATAATCATAGCGCCTATGCCTACGTGGAAAGAGCGATCGATGATTAATCAATCAGTAATGGGGGTTAGAAAAGGTATTAATATTTTCTTCCGGTTCTCGTCTTCGCCAGATCCCAGCAATAATCATAGATATGGAGTCCCTTACTCGAAGCGATGATCTCCCCATCCTCTACCCCAATCTCCTTCGCCATATATTCCTTCAGCAATTGAAGACCAGCGAGATTGGATGGAAATCCAGCCCACAGGTCCCATGAGCGGAAGTAAAGCATAAAATGAAGTTTTCCATAACGAATACGCGTATCAATGCCTCGAAGGCATTGGGGGTCCTGGAGTAAGATCGAGCTTGCATCGCCGACCGCCATATAGGCCTGATTGGTATTTAATCCCTCTTCTTGATACATCCGGATGACTTCATCGATCTGTTTTTCGAGATCTTCCCCATAGGTGTAGGTTTCATGAACATCTTTTCTCGAAGTGATTAGCTTTTCCAGGTATTGCTCGACATACTCCATGGAGGTGGGAGGGGGGACATTGCATCCAGGAGGAATATCAGGAATAAGAGGCCTCTGGCCAGGATGGGTGATGTGAACGACGATATAGTCATATTCAATTCTTTTTTGACCTTTAAAACTTCCCCGATCGATCACATATTCATATCCCTTCTCGAAAATATGATAGACACACTGGAACCATGCATCCGGTAGATCTCTTGCTTGAATCAACTCAATCTTCACTATTTCCCCCAATCGGTTGCGGATTTAATCAATCTGAATTATTAACCCGCCCATTACGAAATGGTGAACAGAGAAGGCTGGACAATTCGTATGGAATCTTGTATTCTAATTGTGTCTTTTGTTTCTCTTTCATCGACGCTAACCCATTTGCCGGTCTAACCTACTTGTAGCAGGTAGGAGGTCTGCGCATCATTTTTTTCGTCCGGGGAGTAGCGCAGCCTGGTAGCGCGCTTGGTTCGGGACCAAGAGGTCGGGAGTTCAAATCTCCTCTCCCCGACCAGTTTTCCTATCTTTGATCATCTGTTTATAAAAATGTGCCAAAATACCCCCCAGCTATGCTGGGAGGAGAGTTTTTTTTGAGTTGGATACCGCGCAGCTCTGCTGCGGGGTAATTCATTTACACAATAATTTATTTAACCCTTCACCGATTGATCCTGGGGGGGTGGCCATCCAGTTTGCTTTATCAGGTTTGGTAGAAGATATAATTTTCCCCTTTTTTGAGTATGCAGTGATTTCAAGAAAGGCTTCCTTTTTCTCAAGGCAATTCATTTCCAATAAAATGATTCTATGGCTCAAATCCTTATAAGATTGCCCCGATTTCTCAGCCTCCCGGTTTAAACTTTTTTCGGAATAAACCACTTTCAACGACACTCTTACAATGCCTTTTGATGGGCGAACGAGGCTGTCTACATCGTAATAACCCTCATCTCCAGCTTTGTTCTTTGAAACAAACTTCCAATCCTCTCCCCAGACCTCTGCAGAGCCAAAAGTTAAACATCCGATCACCCAGATGATCATCAACTTACTGATAGTTAATTTCATTTAACCACCCTCCTTGTTTAGTGAGTTGCGGAAATTATAATATGATTATTGTAATAATGCCACTTGCCATTACATTCAGTCCGAACAGTCCACCGATGATCATTGAAGGAATTCTTCAACAGCAATCCCTCATGCGATAAAGTGTAAAAACTAAATTGGCCGGGACACTGTAAGAGTCTTGACCCTGCCTGTTCGTATTCACTTTGAATCAGGGGCGACTATCAACTAAATATCAAGCGATAAAAGTTCCTTTTTTATATTTCCAGATGACCAATTTCTCCTTTCTTAAACGAAGGAGAGCGATCTGAATAGGATTCCTGCTCACATTTAACCGAAGGGCAAGTTTTTCTTCTACTAATCTTTGACCCTTCTTGAA
>Ga0209285_10000665_pt1 | contig 11158 bp, 9 predicted proteins | sample PPLLak3March2015_2_FD_187249 | JGI IMG/M metagenome (GOLD analysis project Ga0209285, IMG submission 187249) | Freshwater sediment microbial communities from Prairie Pothole Lake near Jamestown, North Dakota, USA - PPLs Lake P8 Core (3) Depth... | ecosystem: Environmental > Aquatic > Freshwater... | reverse complement strand
TCGAGGCCTTCATCGAGCAGCTTCAGGAGCGGCGGCACGGTTAAGCGGGAAACAGGCGTGCTTAATTTGGCTATTCTTCGAACAGGCGGAGCGGGGTATTCGCCGCAGCGCGGCGCCGCCATCCTTTCAATGCACCGGCGTACGGCAGCCAGCCCGCTCCATATATATCCGGACAGCCCCGAAGGACCGACTCTCACGGAGCCGTCCATCGTCTCTGCCTGTCTGCAGTTCCTCTAGACGGCTTGGGGGCGTGGCAGGATCACCTGAAAATTGGCGGCGCCGCGCTGCGGCGAATACCCCGCTCCGCCTGACATCGACTCAAGGTGCAGCGGGTGAAAGAAAAATAGAATCTCGGCATTGCTACGAAGCCGGCAAAGAAGGAGGATGACATGCTGGAGTCCCTATTTCGACCCAAGGCCGTGGCCGTCATCGGCGCTTCGTCCAAGGAGCTTTCCATCGGTAACCGGGTGATCAAGAACCTGATCGACTTCGGCTTCCGGGGCAGCATCTATCCCATCAACCCCAGCGCGGACCAAATCCGCGGGATCAAGGCCTATAAATCGATCCTGGACTGCCCGGGCGATGTCGACGTGGTCCACATGGTGATCCCCGCCAAGTTCGTGCCCCAGGCCGTAGAGGACTGCGGCAAGAAAGGGGTCAAGCACATCATCATCAACTCGGGCGGCTTCGGCGAGACCGGCCCCGAGGGTGCGGCCATCGAGAAGGACTTCCTGGAACGCGCCCGGCGCTACGGCATCCGCATCCTGGGGCCGAACTGCCAGGGCGTCATCAACACCGATGCCGAGATCCGCGCCTACTGCAACTTCACCTTCACGAAGCCGGACCCGGGCTTCATCTCCATCGTCGCCCTGAGCGGCGGCGTGGCCGAAGTCATCCACCAGGCCTTTGCCCAGATGGGAGTAGGGACCCGCATCTACGCCTCCAACGGCAACGCCGTGGACGTGACCATCCCGGAAATCATGAACTATCTGGGCGACGACGAAGGCACCCGAGTCATCGTGACCTATGTCGAAGGCCTGCGCGACCCGGCCAATTTCATGAAGGCCGCCACCGCGGTCGCGGCGCGCAAACCCATCCTGGCCATGAAGGCGGGACGCACCAAAGAGGGCGCCAAGGCCGCGGCCTCTCACACCGGCGGACTTGCCAAGGAGGACATCGCCACCGACCTGATTTTCAAGAAGGCCGGCGTGCTCTCCTTCCGCGACGAGGGCCACCTGATTCAGGCCGCCGCGGCCTTCGCCACCCAGCCCATCCCCAGGGGCAACCGGGTCGGCATCATCACCAACACCGGAGGCCCGGCGGTCATCGCCACCGATGTGCTCGTGGCCGCCGGCTGCACCCTGCCTCCGCTTTCGGAACCCACCCGCGCCCGGCTCAAGGAGCAGCTCTACCCCGAGGCTTCGATCGGCAACCCGGTGGATGTGCTCGCCACCGGCACGGCCCAGCACTACCGGGCCTGCATGGACGCCATGATGGCAGACGACGGCTTCGACTGCGTCTTCGTCAACTTCGTGACCCCGTTCTTCGTCGACAACGAAAGCATCGCCCGCGAGATCGTGGCCGTCAGCCAGCAGCGCCGCAAACCGCTGGTCTGCAACCTCATGACCGACCGGCAGCAGTGGGCCGAGGTTGTCCGCATCCTGCGCGAGGGCGGCGTTCCGTGCTACCCGCTGCCCGGCGAAGCCGCGCGGGCCATGGCGGCGCTGGTGCACTACCACCTCCTCCGCAGCCGCGAAAGCGCCGCGCCCCAGTGCTTTGGGGATGCCACGCCGGACAAGGCCCGCAAGATCATGGCCGGGGTTCGTGCGGCCGGCCGCACCCAGCTGGCGGCGGCCGAGGTCTACGGCATCCTCGAAGCCTACAACATGCCGGTGGCCCCGTGGCGCCTGGCGGCCAGCTCGGCCGAAGCCGCCGCAGCCGCCGCAGCCATCGGTTTCCCGGTGGTGGTCAAGGCCGACGCGGAATCCGTGCTGCACAAAAGCGACCTGGGAGGGGTGGCGGTGAATCTCGGCAGCGCCAGCGCCGTGGAACAGGCGGCGGCCCAAATGCAAAAGAGCATCTCCGCCCCGGGCCTGCGCTTCTTCGTGCAGAAGTACCTTCCCGGCGGACTGGAGATCATCATGGGCGCCAAGGCCGAAGAAGGCCTGGGCCATGCGGTCGTGTTCGGGCTGGGCGGCATCCACGTCGAGGTCATGAAGGATGTGGTCTTCAATCTCACCCCGGTCAGCGCCCCGGAAGCTAGGGAAATGCTCGCAGCCGTCAAAAGCGCCGCGCTGCTGAGCGGCGTGCGCGGGCAGAAAGGCGTCAACCGCGAGAAGCTCGCGGAGATCCTGCAGCGGCTGTCTCAGCTGCTCGGCGATCTGCCGGAGATCCAGGAAATGGACCTGAACCCGGTCATAGCCTTCGCCGATAAAGCGTGGGTGGTGGATGCAAGAATCAGCCTAAAAGAATCAGCCTGAACACGGCTGATTCTTTTGTAGGGAGGGAAAAATATGGCCGGCTGGCTCAACCTGGGTCAGATTTTGAAAGTCAATGCGAAGAAGTTCCCGCACACCGTCGCGCTGAAGGATTGCGAGCGCGGCTTCACCTATCCGGAGGTCAACCGCCGGGTCAACCAGCTGGCCCATCGCCTGCTGGCCCTCGGCCTGAAAAAGGGGGACAAGGTGGCGGTGCTGCTCGAGAACAGCATCGAGATCGTCGAGGCCTTCCTCGCCACCGCCAAGACGGGCATCGTCATCGTTCCGATCAACTTCCGGCTGATCAGCGCCGATGTGGAATACATCGCCGACAACGCCGACGTCAGGGCGTTCATCGTCCACGACGAGTTCGTGAGCACCCTGGAACCGATCCGGCCGCAGCTGCAAAAGATCCCGGCCGCGAACTATATCGTCGTCGGCCGGTCCACACCCGGATACCGCACCTACGAGGAGTTCATCGCCGGCGCCCCCGAAACGGAGCCCGAGGGCGAGGTGCTGCCGCAGGACGATTGGATCCTGATCTACACCTCCGGCACCACCGGCAAACCCAAAGGGGTGGTGCGGACCCACGAGTCGCACATCGCCTTTTATCTGATCAACGCCATCGACTTCGGCTTCAGCGAACACGACGTCTGCATGAACGTCATGCCGCTGTGCCACATCAATTCGACGTTTTTCACCTTCACCTTCACCTATATCGGCGCATCGGTGTACATTCACCCGGCGCGCTCCTTCCGGGCGGAGGAAATTCTGGAAATCGTCGCCCGCGAGAAGATCTCCTTTATTTCGCTCATCCCGACTCACTACAACCTGATCCTCAACGCCTCTTCGGAGGCCCGCACCCATGATCGCAGCTCCATCCGCAAGCTGCTGTGCTCCTCCGCACCGGTGCGCAAGAGCATGAAGCTTGCCATCATGGAGTTTTTCCCCGGGGTTCAGCTGTACGAAGCCTACGGATCGACCGAAGGCGGCATCGTCACCGTGCTCAAACCCGAGTACCAGATGAAGAAACTCGGTTCGATCGGCTTCGAGTCGTTGGGCACCGAGTTCGTGAAAATCCTGGATGCCGATAAAAACGAAGTCCCGGCCGGGCAGGTGGGCGAGCTTCACTCCCGCGGTCCGATGTTGTTCAAGGAATACTACAAACTGCCGGAGAAGACCGCGAGTTCCTTCCACCGGGGCTGGTTCTCCGCCGGCGACATGGCCACCCGCGATGAAGACGGCTTCTTTCACATCGTCGACCGCAAGGACAACATGATCATCACCGGCGGCGAGCACGTGTATCCCAGCGAGGTGGAGGAGGCCGTCGGCAGCCATGAATGCGTCTTCGACTGCGCGGTGGTGGGCCTGCCCGATGAGAAGTGGGGGGAGAAGGTGGCCGCCGTGGTCATTACCCGGCCCGGCGTGGACCCCAAAAGCATCACCGACCAAGACATCATGGAGTGCTGCCGGGAAAAACTGGCCGGCTACAAACGGCCCAAGGAGGTCATCTTCATCGCCCAGGAGGAAATGCCCCGCACGCCGACCGGTAAAATCCTGCACCGCATCCTGAAGGAAAGATTCCGGTTACAGAAGAAGTGAAACGTTAAACCCATTCACCGTGGAGGTTCGACTCATGCTCACAAAGGCGTTCATTCCCTACAAAGGCTATTTCAGCTCACCGTTCGCCCGCTGGCAGGGCAGCATGGCCAATGAGCACGCCATCATCCTGGCGGCCGAGACCGCCAAGCGCTGGCTGGCGGAAAAACGCATCGACCCCAAAACCTTTGACTATGTCTATCTGGGGCTCACGGTTCACCAGCATCAGGGATTTTACGGCGGCCCCTGGGCGGCCGGCCTGATGGGGGCGGGCGGAGTGCCGGGCCTGTGGGTCAGCCAAGCCTGCTCGACCTCCACCGTCGCCATCTACTCCGCCGCCATGGGGGTCGAGACCGGTCTTTTCAGTGCGCCGTTCTGTCTGATGACCGACCGCTGCTCAAACGGCCCGCATGCGGTGTGGCCCAATCCCATGGGACCGGGCGGGCAGGTTATTTCCGAAAACTGGCTGATGGACAACTTCAACAAAGACCCCTGGGCCGGCCAGGCCATGATCAAGACCGCCGAAAACGTGGCCAAGGAGGAAGGCATCACGCGCCAGGAATGCGACGCGGTAGCGTTGCAGCGCTATCAGCAATACCAGGATGCGCTCGCCAACGACCGCGAATTCCAGAAACGCTATATGTATCCGGCCATGATCAAGATCTCCAAAAAGCAGACCCTCATGCTCGATGCGGACGAGGGCGTCATGAACACCACGGCCGAGGGCCTGGCCGGGCTCAAACCGGTCCTGCCGGACGGGGTCCACACGTTCGGGGCCCAGACCCACCCGGCCGACGGCCACTGCGGGATTATTGTCGCCAGCCGCGACAAGGCCAAGTCTCTCAGCGGCGACCCGTCCGTGGAAATCCAAGTGGTTTCCTACGGCTACGCCCGGGTCAAGCCGGCCTTCATGGCGGCGGCGGTCTACCCCGCCGCACAGATGGCGCTCGACAACGCGAAGATCAACGCCAAAGACGCGAAAGCCATCAAGACCCACAACCCCTTTGCCGCCAACGACGTGTTCCTGGCCAAGAAGCTCGGGGTCGAGGTGATGACCGGGATGAACAACTATGGATCCTCGCTGATCTTCGGCCATCCCCAGGGACCAACCGGGGGCCGCCTGATCATCGAAGGCATCGAGGAAGTCGTGATGAAGGGCGGCGGCTATCTCCTGTTTGCCGGCTGCGCCGCCGGCGACACCGCCGCCGCCATGGTATTGAAAATTAGCTGAAACGCAACCTTCCACCTTGAATTTGGGGCACCGGTGTTCTGCCGACAAACCGGGGCCCGTGCAATCGGCCTTGATGGGCACTCCGGTAGCCGATCCCCGGCGATGGAGTTCTATGATGGTGATCACGCGCAGCGATTTGGAACCTCTGGTTCAAGCCGCGGCCTTCCCGGACAATACGCCTTACCGGAGTCTTTCCGTTCGGAAGATCCAGGAACTTGCCAAGCAGACCGGCTTGAGCGGCCGGACCATCGAGCTTGCTGCCCTGGAAAACGGCATCGTCCCCGAGCGCTATGCCCGCAACCTGCGCACCTTTTCGCTGGCCGACCAGGCCGCCCTGCTCAAATCCCATGCCGGCGTGGTCGGCCTGGGGGGGCTGGGCGGAACGGTGACCGAGATCCTGGCGCGCATGGGCGTAGGCCGGCTGACATTGATCGACGGCGACCGCTTCGAGGACAGCAACCTGAACCGCCAGCTGCTGAGTTCGCTCGCCAACCTGTCCCGGCCCAAGGCGGAAGCGGCGGCCGAGCGGGTCGGCCAAATCAACCCTTCGACCGATGTGGCCGTTCACGCCTGCTTTCTAACCGCCCAAAACGCCGCCGAATTGCTGGCGGACTGCCAGGTCGTCGTGGACTGCCTGGACAACCTACGCACCCGCTTCGAGGTCGAGGACGCCGGCCGGCTTATCGGATGTCCGATGGTTTCCGCGGCGGTGGCCGGCGCCTCCGGGCATATCACTACCATTTTCCCCGAAGACCGCGGCCTGCGCCTGGTATACGGTGAACCGCACGGCCTGCCGCTGAAAGGCGCCGAAACCTCTCTGGGAACCCTCCCCTATTCGGTCGCGTTTCTGGCATCTCTCGAATGCGCCGAGGTCGCCAAGATCCTTCTGGGCAGAGGCCACCTGCTGCGCAACAAGTTGCTCGTGGCCGATCTAACGGAGGGACTCATTGAAGTGATGAACCTGCGCTGATTTCCCCGGAGCTCTCTCGCCGTGCATCTCGGGCGGATGAACAACTTCGTTAAGCACCCTCAGCAATTACTTCCCCTGCCGGCCCGGTGCTTGACAGTTCTATCTCTTTCGGCGATACTGCCCGCATTCATGGCTTCATTCCGCCCCGGTTCCGATCTGGAAAAGCCATTCCCCCTCGGGGCGTTCATGTGGAGGGAGATCACGAAAATGCGGGAATTCGGTCTTCGGCCGGTATTATCTCTGGGTCTACTGACGGCGATTTTTGCGGTCGCCTGCGTGTCTTCCAACGTTCTCGGCGTGAACTACCTGCTTCCGGCACGCCCCGCGGCCCCCATCGGGCGCAGCGTCGTGATCACCTTCGAAGACGCACGAAAAGACAGCGCATTACTCAGCCCGAGCGCACAGGCGGAACTGGAGGGGTTCACCAACGTCTATGCCCTTACGGTCTCCAGACCCGGCCGCAGCGGCGAACTCAAGGGTGCCTATACGCTCGGCCCGCTGTTCATGGAGATCCTGCGCTACCGCCTGGAAGAGGCCGGGCTGAGGGTGTTGCCGTCCGGCGCCGCTGCCGACGCGCAATTCAAGTTCGTGCTCAAGGAATTCAGAATGGATTTCGGCGACCGCAAATGGAGCGCAGCGGTCGCATACGAGAGCCGTCTGCTGAAGAACGAAGCGCTGCTCAGCCAGCAGACGGTCAACGGCAGCGCCGAGAGGGTCATGTGGATGAAGAAGGCCGACGCGGAGAAGGTGATCGGGGAACTGGTGAGCGATGCCGTCAATCAGATGGACCTGGCCTCCCTTTTCAAACAAGCCGGCCTGTAGGAGAATCTCCCATGGATGAGTTCAGTTCGCCCCTGGGCCGTTTCGGCACCATGGCCCGGCTGTTCAGCCTGGTCGAGCAGCTGCCAAGAGACCAGCAGTTGATTCTGCTCAGGCAGCTGCTGGGCGAACGGATCACCCAGCACCTCTACAAGCTGGTTCTGGAAATGTCCGAGGACCGGCGCCAGCAGCTGTTTGAACAGCTGGTGGAATCCCCGCCCGAGCCGGCCGAGGTCACCACGGTCAACCTGGACGAAGACGATGCACCCATGCGCCAGATCTTGCGCAAGGCATGTCGCCTGCGCGCGGTCTGCGTTCTCGATGCCAACACCTTCGACGGCACCATCACCGATATCAGCACGGTGGGCATGTTCATCAAGACCGACCGGTCCTTCCCGATGGGGAAACCCATCCGCGTCAGCTGCCGCCTGCCCGGCCAGGACAGGCCGCTGATCCTGAACGGCGAGATCATTCGCAGCGAACCCACCGGCATCGGCATCCGTCTGAAAGCCCTGCGAGCCGAGCAGGAGCGGGCGATCCAGGGCTTCATCAATAACCGCAACCCCCGCGGATCGAGCCGCCGGCCTTAACCGCCGACCGCACGCCCCCCCGATTTCAAGCCCTCCGCCCTTTGTGCCCGGCCCTTACCGGAACGCCCCCTTGCGGTAGAGCCTCCAGGACAGCACGCAGATCGCCAGGATCGGATGCCGGCGCAGACGCGGCGGGACTTCCGCGGTGACTCCGGTGTGGCGTTCGATCTTCCAGAGGATGTAGTCCAAGCCGCCGGAAAACGTAAAGGCCCCTTTGAGCAGCCGGACCATCGAAAGGATCTTGCCTTGCAGCGAGCGGATCCGCCAGCCGAACCGGCAGCCGAACCGCCGCCAGTGCGAAATACGGGCTTCGAATAAGAGCTCGTCGGCTGCGATGCGCTCGATGCGGTAGGGCAGCAGCGGCAGGGCCGCGGTAGTGATTTGGTCGTAATAGTCGGCCGAGGCTTGAAACAGACCGGCCACTTTCTCGGGCCGTTCGGCCCGGAGCTCGGCGCGATAGCTCAAGGACAAACCCTGCAGCCAGAGCTGCCGGGTTGAAAACCGCTCGGGGGCACAGGCGATCACCCGGACCAGAAATGTGATCGCGGCCTGTCCCAGCGCCTGATGCAGCTGCTCGGCAATGCCGGCGTCTTTCGCATAGAGGACGGCGGCGGGCTGGGCGAAACGACCCCACAGATACGAATGGAACCAGGCGCGCGATGTGCCGGCCTTGAGATCCGCCAGCGAGAGAACGGCGTATTTGGCCCGCACCACCCGTCCCCCCGCACGGGTCTCCAGATAGAAGACGTTCGGCGGCAGGATCTTGTTGAGAACGGCCCAGAACCACGAACGGTAAGCGTCGCGGTAGCGCTCCACGATGACATAGAGATCGACCATCCCGCCCCGGTCGTCACCCGACCGCAGGCAGGATCCGTAAAACAAAATGCCATGAACCGCATCGCCGAAGGTGGCTTGAATCCGCTCCGCCAGAGCCTGAACCGCCTCAGCGGCGGGCTGGGCCGCCTTCTGTCGGATCAGATCAAGCATTATTTCAGGAATCACCCCATTCACAATCTTAGGAACTCCGCCTGCCCGCCGTCTTCGATCCGAACCGGCCCGGTGCGGGGATCGGCCCTGAAAAGCTCGCCGTCGACGGCGAATCCGCCTTCCATATCGAGCTGGATGGCGGAGGTGTTGCACGTGATGTAGCCGTTTTCAGGCCGTGCGTAGGAATGATGCCGGCCCTGAAGCATGAACAGCAGGGTGCGCAGCAGATGCCGCGGCCGCACGTTGACGGCCGCGAGCTTCAAGGGACCCTCGCCTTGCTGCCGGAACGGGCGCAGCCCCAGGATGAGCCGGTCCAGCGTGGTGACCAACAGCAGCAGGTAATTGCTCGGCTCGACGGTTAACCGGCCCGCCCGGATTCCGGCGCGAAGCGCTGCCACCAGTGCGTCATCCCGACGAGCCAGTGCCCATAAAAAGCGGGCCATGATCAGCAGGTGCGCGACGTCGCCGCGCAGCCCCGTGCGCTGGACCCGGGAATGAAAAAACCGGATTCCGTTGAATATGCAGGCCGAGCCGAAAAAAAGCCCGTAAAGCGGCCGGCCGCTCGAGCCGGTCTGAACTTTCAGCACCGTTTGACGTCGGATCCGTGCTGGTCCGTCGCCGTGATACGCCCAGGCGATCACCCGACTCACGGCCTCGCCCGGAGGGCCGGATACTCCCAGATCTTGGTGGGTCATGTTGGTGGTGCCGCCGCTCAAGAGCGCCAACAAGGGCAGTGAATCGAACAGCCGTTGCCCCAGCAACACCGTCAGCACCGCCTGAACCGTCCCGTCCCCGGAATTGATCACAATCAGGTTCAAGTTGCGGCGGCGGAAATCCTCCAGCGCCGTCTGCACGTCTTCGACGCCTCGCACCAGGTGGTGCGGAACTTCAGGATACTGCTGCAGACACCGCCGAACGGCGCCAAGCCCCCGTCGCCGGTTGGCACCGCTTAACGGGTTGCTGATCATGCCCACGCGCCAGGGCCCTCGACCGGCGCAGGCATCTGGCGGCCGGCCGGAAGGATGCGGTTCTGAGTAATCTGAATGCCAGGCTGTGCTCATTTCGTACGGTCGGTGCGATGCCCTCGGGAATGGATGCGCCCGGACGTTTCCGGCGTTGAAATGCAGAGCATCGTGGTTTATATATGTCGCCATGAGTTTTGTAAAGACTGGCCGGGACTACGTTCCTTTCACCCTGATCCACATCTCCGATTTTCATTTATGCTGCCCGCAGAAGGCTGCCTTCACCGCATTCGGCAACAAGCGAATTCTCAGCTACGTCAGCTGGCGGATCCGCCGGCGGCGCCAGCACGATCCGCGGGTCCTCGATGATCTCGTTCGAGGCGTTCGGGCTCAAGCCGCCGATCACGTCGTTGTGACCGGAGACCTGACCCAGCTGGCATTGCCCGCCGAGTTCGACGCTGCGCGCCGATATCTGGAGACCCTCGGCGCCCCCCGCGACGTGTTCATGGTACCCGGCAACCACGACGCCCTGGTGTCGACGGACTGGGAGGCGCGTTTGTCCCGCTGGGCGGACTACATGAGGTCGGACGAGCCGGCGTCGCAGGCCCGATCGCTGTTGCCGGCCCTGCGAGTCCGGGGCCCGATCGCTTTGATCGGGCTGTCCAGTGCGCAGCCGACTCGTCCGTTCTCGGCTGCCGGCAGAATCGGCGCCGGCGCCCTGGCCCGCTGTTCCGAATGGCTGGTCGAAGCCGCTCGGCGCTCGCTTTTCCGAATCGTGCTGATCCATCACCCGCCCGTTCCCGGCATGGTGTCCGCTCACAAGCGGTTGTCCGACGCCGAGGCGTTCGCCCGCATGGTTCAGCGGCACGGCGCCGAGCTCATTTTGCACGGCCACACGCACCAGCGCTCCCGAACGTACCTGCCCGGCCCGGGATCGCCCATTCCGGTCCTGGGTGCACCCTCCGCGTCGGCGACCGGCCGGGATCCGATCCGCCGGGCCGGTTTCGGTGTGGTTCGGATCCGCCGGGCTTCGACCGGTTGGGAGGCCACGTCGCAAGACCATTGGTATGCGCCGGAACAAGAGCGGTTTGTCCCGGGCATGGAAGAGCCGATCTGGAGCCTCCCCAACATCTAGTGCCCGGAATGGAGAAAACATACCGGTCGTTGTGTTTTTTCTTTACATCGAGTGCCCCCCCTGCTATTATTGACCCACTGATCGCTCGCCGAACCATTGGACGCGGTTTAAAACCAGGGTTCTTTTCTTGGTTAAATTTAGTTTATGCTGTTAATTTGGCGTGTTGCCCTGCGCACGCACGCCTTTTTCGATCCTGCTGATTCGGATTTCACCACCTTGGGAGGTTAAGCGGTCCCATGAAGCTTAAAAAATTGGAAATCACTGGTTTCAAATCCTTTTATGACCGAGCGGCCATTGATTTTCCCGAAGGCATCACGGCGGTCGTCGGCCCCAACGGCTGCGGTAAAAGCAACGTGATCGACGCCATTCGCTGGGTCATGGGCGAACA
>Ga0209285_10000663_pt1 | contig 11176 bp, 8 predicted proteins | sample PPLLak3March2015_2_FD_187249 | JGI IMG/M metagenome (GOLD analysis project Ga0209285, IMG submission 187249) | Freshwater sediment microbial communities from Prairie Pothole Lake near Jamestown, North Dakota, USA - PPLs Lake P8 Core (3) Depth... | ecosystem: Environmental > Aquatic > Freshwater... | reverse complement strand
TCTCAACGACCCGATCATGGGCTACGTCATCGACCACCTGCCGCGGACGAAATGGGGACGCTTCCGACCCTACCTGGTCCTGGGAACGGTCATCCTGTGCTTGAACTACCTGGTGCTCTGGTTGGGCCCCAGCATGGCCACCTCCGGCAAGATGGCCATCGCCGTGATCAGCTATATCCTCTTCGGGTTCACTTTTGACCTGATGGATATTCCCCTGAATTCGATGATCCCGGTGATGAGCGACCGCGACCGGGACCGCAGCACCCTGGCGAACATCAAGGGCGTTGCCTACCTTGCCGGCGGCATCCTCATTACCATCGGCGCCCTGCCGCTCATCGAGAGCTTTGCATCGAAGCGCGAAGGCTTCCATGTGGTCATCATCGGAGCGACGCTGTTCGTCCTGCTTTTCTCCATCCTGGGCACACTGGGCATCAAGGAAAGGATCGCCCCGGTCAACGCTGAAAAATACAGCATCATCGATGCCCTGAAGATCCTGCGCGCCAGGCCGGTTTCCATTCTCTTTCTCAATACCCTCATCCTGCAGATCGGGAACGGCATGACCCAGGGCATCGTCCTGTTCTTCTTTATCTATGTCCTCAAACGCTCCGATCTCTACCCGGTTGCCGGTGCCAGCTACATCGTCGGCACCATCGCCGCCGTGATCCTCACCCCCATCCTGGTCAAAAGGATTGGTGCCAAGAACACCAAGAGCATCGCCAATATCCTCAACCTGGTGGGTATGCTGATGATGTTCTTCATCCCGGCCAGCCTGCCCTTGGTGTTCATTACCATCCTGCTGGTCACTTCCCCGGGGGCGGGCGTCCAACAGATCCTGTTCTACGGCTTGCAGGCGGATGCCACCGATTACGTCGAATGGAAATTCGGCTATCGTGCCGAAGGTGTCATCGCTTCCGTATTCTCATTCATCGTCAAAGCCGGCTTGGGCATCGGTTCTGCCATGGGCGCCTATTTCCTGGGGATCTATCATTATGTTCCCAATGCCGAGCAGACAGCGGAAACGATCCAGGGCTTGTATACCGTGAATTTCCTGATCCCTGGCATCCTTGCCGCCGTCGCCGTGGTCATCTGGATCATCGGCTATCCTTTGAACAAGATCGCCCGGGAAAAGATGATGATCGAAATGGTGGCGATTCGCAAAGCAAAGGATGGCTATATCAACCAGTGACCAGGGAAGGCCATCTGGCTGCCCATCTTCTGGAAAGACGAAAAGCCCATGATCTCCTGGAAAGATGAGCGACTTCTGGCAGATACAAATGATTTGGAGGTTGAGCATGAAAACGGACCGAAAAGAAATCCAGCAGGGAATTGAAAGCGGGAAGACCACGCTCGGCATCGAGTTCGGTTCGACGCGCATCAAGGCTGTACTGATTGGCGAGGATCATACGCCGATCGCCTCGGGAAGCCATGATTGGGAAAACCGGTACGAGAACGGCGTCTGGACATACCATCTCGAAGAGGTTTGGACTGGGCTGCAGGACTGCTATCGGAAGCTTAGCCGCGCGGTGTTGAAGAATTACGACACCCCGCTCCAAATAGCTGGCGCCCTCGGCTTCAGCGCCATGATGCACGGCTACCTGGCCTTCGACCACGACGGGAACCTGCTCGCGCCCTTCCGCACCTGGCGCAACACCATGACCGCTCAGGCGGCCGAGAAGCTCACTGACCTGTTCCAGTTCAACATTCCCCAGCGCTGGAGCATTGCCCACCTGTACCAGGCGATCCTGAACCAGGAAGTCCATGTGCGGGAGATCGCTTTCCTGACCACCCTCGCAGGATTTGTGCACTGGAAACTGACCGGTCAGAAAGTGCTCGGCGTGGGCGAGGCTTCGGGCATGTTTCCCATTGACAGCCAGTCCAATACCTATCATCAACGCATGCTCAATCTGTTCAATGAGCAGGCAGAAGTGGAAAAGCTTTCATGGAAGCTGCAGGAGATCCTCCCCAGGGTCCTGGTCGCGGGGCAAGGAGCAGGGGTTCTCACGGAAGAAGGCGCCAGGCTGATCGATCCCACGGGCAACTTGAGAGCAGGCATCCCGCTCTGTCCACCCGAGGGTGACGCAGGGACCGGCATGGTCGCGACGGGCAGCGTCGCCGAGCGGACGGGCAATGTCTCCGCAGGGACCTCCGTTTTCGCCATGATCGTTTTGGAAAAGGCTCTATCGAAGGTCTACCCCGAGATCGACCTGGTAACGACGCCTACGGGCAAGCCGGTTGCCATGGTGCATTGCAACAACTGCACCTCCGATCTCAATGCCTGGGTCGATCTGTTCCATGAATTCACCACTGCGCTTGGCGTGCAGGTCGCTCAATCCAGGTTGTTCGAAATGTTGTATGAAAAGGCACTTGATGGGGATGCAGACTGTGGAGGGTTGCTTGCCTATAATTATCTTTCGGGTGAGCATATAACGCACTTCGAAGAGGGTCGCCCTCTGTTTGTCCGGACACCCGATAGTCATTTCACGCTGGCGAACTTCATGCGTGTGCACCTGTTCTCGGCGTTGGGCGCGTTGAAGATCGGATTGGACATCCTCTTTGAGCAGGAACACGTGAAGATCGACCAGATCCTGGGCCATGGTGGTTTCTTCAAAACCAGGGAAGTCGGTCAAAGGATCATGGCCGCGGCGATGAATGTGCCCGTGTCAGTCATGGAGACTGCAGGCGAGGGTGGTGCCTGGGGCATTGCCTTGCTGGCCTCCTACATGCTCCAGAAGACCATGAACGAATCCCTTGAGATGTATTTAGCCAACCGGGTCTTCGCAACACAGAACTGCAGCGCGGTCGCTCCTGATCGGGCGGATGTTGCTGGCTTTGGGGCATTCATGGAACGTTATCAGCAGGGCCTTATCATCGAGCGTGTTGCTGTGGATGCGTTGAGGTAAAGATGCTGAAACAATTGAAAGAACAGGTATTTCAGGCAAACCAGCTTCTTCCCAAGCACGGACTTGTCACCTTCACCTGGGGCAACGTCTCGGGCATTGACCGGGAACAGGGACTCGTGGTCATAAAACCCTCGGGCGTATCCTATGACAAGATGAAAGCCGATGATATGGTGGTTGTGGACCTGGAAGCGGGCAAGGTCGTGGAGGGAGCGTTAAAACCTTCTTCCGACACCCCCACACACCTCGAACTCTATAAAGCGTTCCGGAACATCGGCGGAGTCGTTCATACCCACAGCCGTTGGGCAACGATCTTTTCCCAGGCAGGCCGCGGCATCCTGCCGCTCGGCACGACCCACGGCGATTATTTTCACGGCGAGATCCCCTGCACGCGAAAGATGACGAAAGATGAAATCCAGGGCGAATACGAGAAGGAAACAGGGTTATTGATCATGGAGACCTTCCGGGAGAAAGACCCGGATGGTATCCCTGCCATCCTGATCCACAGCCACGGGCCGTTTGCCTGGGGCCTCGATCCCTTGGATGCCGTCCACAATGCGGTGGTGCTGGAGGAAGTCGCGTTCATGAACTTCCACACGCTTATTCTTGAGCCGGGCATACCGCCCATGCAGCAGGAATTGCTGGATAAGCACTACTTGAGAAAACACGGCGCCAACGCCTATTATGGACAGACTAAGAAATCGTAGACAGGAAATACCACAATGATCAACCTAAAACAATATGAGCTCTGGTATGTGACCGGCAGCCAGCACCTGTACGGGCCCAAAACCCTGGAGAAGGTTGCTGAACATTCGGGCGAGATCGCTGGAGCGCTCGGTGCATCGGCTCATATGCCTGTGAACGTAGTTTTCAAGCCTGTCCTGACCACGCCAGAATCCATCCGCGAACTGTGCCTGGAAGCAAATTCTGCCGGGAACTGCATCGGCCTGATCACCTGGATGCACACCTTCTCCCCCGCCCGCATGTGGATTGCCGGATTGGGATTGCTCAAAAAACCGTTTGCCCATCTTCACACCCAGTACAACCGCGAGATCCCCTGGGCCGAGATCGACATGGATTTCATGAACCTGAACCAGTCCGCCCACGGCGACCGGGAGTTCGGCTTTATCGGGACCCGCATGGGTCTCAACCGCAAGGTGGTGGTGGGTCACTGGCAGGATGAGGAGGTTCAGGCCGAATTGGGGGCTTGGGCGCGCGTGGCTGCAGCCTGGGCCGACTGGCAGGGTGCCAAAATCGCCCGCTTTGGCGACAACATGCGCGAGGTCGCCGTCACCGAAGGCGACAAGGTGGAAGCCCAGATCAAGTTGGGCTTCAGTGTGAATGGCTATGGGGTGGGGGATCTGGTCAAGTCGGTCAACGATGCCAGCGATGCCGATGTCAAGCAGATGACGCAGGCCTACCTGGATGAATACGAAGTAGCTCCAGCGCTCAAACCCGGCGGCGAGAAACATGTTTCTCTCGTCGAAGGTGCCCGGATCGAAGTAGGCATGCGCAATTTCCTGCAAGATGGCAGTTTCAAGGCTTTCACCACCACTTTCGAAGATCTGCACGGCCTGGCGCAGCTCCCCGGCCTGGCGGTCCAGCGCCTGATGCGTGACGGGCTTGGCTTTGGCGCCGAAGGCGACTGGAAGACGGCTGCCCTGGTGCGCGCCATGAAGGTGATGGCGTCCGGGTTAAAGGGTGGTGTTTCCTTCATGGAAGATTACACCTATCACTTCAGCGCCAGCGGAGACAAGGTGCTGGGGGCGCACATGCTGGAGGTATGTGAGTCCATTGCAGCGAGCAAACCCCGCCTGGAGGTCCTGCCCCTGTCCATCGGCGGCAAGGCTGACCCACTGCGCCTGATCTTCGATGCCAATACCGGTCCGGCGGTCGGGGCGTCGATGATTGACCTGGGCCGCCGCTTCCGCTTGGTGGCGAATGTGGTGGATGTCGTCCCAACCGATGCACTTCTGCCCAGACTGCCGGTGGCACATGCCCTGTGGCTGCCGCGCCCCAACCTGAAGACTGCCGCGGCGGCCTGGATCTATGCCGGCGGCGCACACCATACCAGCTTCAGCTATGGCGTGAACGCAAGTCACCTGCGGGACTTTGCTGAGATTGCCGGGATCGAGTTCCTTCTGATCGACGAGAATACCCGCATTGAAAATTTCAAGCAACAACTGCGCTGGAATGAAGTGGTGTATCAATAGGATGGCTGCATCAGGAAACAATCATCTTGCCCTCGACCTCGGCGCCGAGAGCGGTCGGGCCATTGTCGGTACGCTTGTTGATCGGCGACTGATCCTGAAAGAGACGCATCGCTTTGCCAATACTCCCCTGAGTCTTCCCGCCGGTTTGAGATGGGATGTGCCCAGGCTGTGGAGTGAGATCAAGGTCGGAATTGCCGCCTCTGCGTGTGAGTTCGCGCTGGAAAGTCTCGGCCTGGATACCTGGGGCGTGGATTTTGTGCTGCTGGATAAAGACGGCGTCCTGCTCGATAATCCCTGCCACTATCGCGATGCCCGCACCGATGGCATGCTGGAGGAAGCGTTTCGACGCGTTCCGCGCGAGCAGATCTTTTCCCAGACCGGCATCCAGTTCATGCAGATCAACACGCTCTACCAACTGCTGTCCATGTCTATAGCCAAATCTCCATTGCTGGATTCCGCCCGGACTTTTCTCACCATGCCGGACCTGTTCAACTACTGGCTGAGCGGCACAGCGTGTTGTGAATTTACAATTGCGACGACAACCCAGTGCTTCGATCCGGTCCGCCGCACGTGGGCGTATCCCCTGCTCGAGGCGCTGGCCATCCCAACCCGCATCCTGCCCGCTGTTTGTGAGCCGGGCACTTCCCTCGGGTCTTTGCTCCCGCAGGTCGCAGCCGAAACCAGCTCAGGGTTCATTCGGGTGGTTGCTCCGGCCTGCCATGATACCGGTTCCGCCGTTGTTGCCATCCCTGCCGAAAACAAGGATTTCGCCTGGCTCAGTTCCGGAACCTGGTCCATCCTGGGCGCGGAAGTTCGCCAGCCTGTTTTGAGTGAGAAAGCCCTGGCGTACAACTTCACCAACGAAGGCGGAGTGTTTGGTACGTGGAGGCTTTCCAAGAACATCATTGGCTTGTGGCTTGTCCAGGAATGCAAGCGTGAATGGAGTCTTTCATACAGTGACCTGACCCGGCGCGCGGCTGAAGCGAAACCCTTCCTGGCAGTGATCGATCCGGATAGCCCGGTTTTTCTGCATCCAGGAAACATGCCCGAGAAGATCCGCAAGTTTTGTGCCGATACCGGGCAGACGGTGCCTCAAACGGAAGGCGAGATCGTCCGGGTTGCGCTGGAAAGCCTGGCGTTGAAATATCGCCTTGTGTTGGAATGTCTGGAGGAACTGGCAGGCAAACATCTGGAACCGCTGCATATCTTTGGCGGTGGGACCAAGAACCGGCTCTTGAACCAATTCAGCGCGGACGCCACCGGCCGGACGGTGATCGCTGGCCCAGTGGAAGCGACCGCGATCGGGAATATTCTGATGCAAGCTCATACCCTGGGTGAGATCGATTCGTTTGAGAATGCCCGCGGGCTGGTGCGGCGTTCCTTCGAGATCGAAGAATACCATCCAGAAAAAAGTGATGCTTGGGAACAAGCATTTGGGATGCTGAAATCGTTATTGGCATAATATTTCGTGAATGAAAGGAAACGAAATGCTAACTCCTCCTTATCCTGAACTGGATGACCTGCTCCACATGATGGGGCAGGCAGGTCGTCACCTGGCTGGGATCGAAGCCAGCGAAGGGGCCGCCGGGAACATCTCGGTTTGCCTGCGCTCCCGGAAGGACACCGGGACGGTGTGGCCATTGGAACCGCGCACCCGTTTCCCGGTCGTGGGCGAGATCGAACTGCCCCAGCCGGTACCGGAACTGGCAGGCGCGACCTTCCTGGTCAGCGGATCGGGCCGCCGTCTGCGCGAGATCATCGATGAACCGGCGGCCAACATCGCCTGCATCGTTGTGAACGCGGGCGGGAAGACCGGCGCCCTCTATACCGCTTTCCAGCGCCGCTTTGAGCGTGTGACCAGCGAATTCAATTCGCATCTTGCCGTACACTATGATCAGATGGTTGCCACCGGGACGAACTTCCATGCCGTCATCCATGCCCAGCCGATGCACCTCACTTTCCTGAGCCAAATTCCGCGCTACCAGGATGAAGGCTATCTCAACACGCACCTCCTGCGCTGGCAGCCGGAGACGATCATCAACCTTCCGGAGGGGATCGGATTCATCCCATTCCGTATCCCCGGTTCGCCGGAACTGATGGCGGCCAACGTGGAATGCCTGAGAAAACATCGCATCGTCATCTGGGCCAAGCACGGTGTGATGGCGCGCTCGGATGTCTCCGTCAAGCGTGCTGCCGACCGGGTCGAATACGCGGAAACCTCCGCTAAATACGAGTACCTCAACCTGACGGTGGGGGAAGCAGGGCAGGGCTTGAGTGCGGAGGAGCTCCGGACGATCTGCAAAACATTCGATATAAAGCAAAAGATCTTTTAACAGGTGCATGATGAAAACCTCAGAATCACAACTCCAATCTGCCTACGAGATCGCCCGGGAACGCTATGCCGCCCTGGGCGTGGACACGGAAGCTGGCCTCGAGCGTCTCGAATCGATCGCGATCAGCCTGCACTGCTGGCAGGGCGACGATGTCAACGGCTTTGAGAGTCCCGGCGGCGAACTGACCGGCGGGATCGCCGCCACCGGCAACTATCCCGGCAAGGCGCGCAACGCCGCCGAACTACGCCGGGACCTGGACGTGGTATACCGTTTACTGCCGGGCAAACACCGCCTGAACCTGCACGCCATTTATCTTGAATCAGATACGAAGGTGGAGCGCAACAAGATCGAGCCGTGCCACTTTTCGGGCTGGGTGGACTGGGCCAAGGCGAACGGCCACGGGCTGGATTTCAATCCCACCTGTTTCTCTCATTCCCTGGCCGCCGATGGCTTTACTCTCTCCCACCGCGACCCGGCCATCCGTCAATTCTGGGTGGAGCACTGCATCGCCAGCCGCAGGATCGGCGAGTACTTTGGACGCGAACTCGGCACACCGGCGGTGACCAACATCTGGGTTCCGGACGGTTTCAAAGACACCCCGGCAGACCGGCAGGGGCCGCGCCGCTTGCTGATGGAATCGCTGGATACGATCCTGACAGAGTCTTTGCCCCACAATCTTGATTCGGTGGAACCCAAACTTTTCGGCCTCGGCTCCGAAAGTTATGTCACCGGGTCGATGGAGTTCTACACCGCTTATGCCGTCAACCGCAAGATCCTGCTGACCCTCGACAGCGGTCACTTTCATCCCACCGAGACAATCGCCGATAAGATCTCCTCGCTGCTGCTGTATCTTGACCAGCTCCTGCTGCACGTCAGCCGCGGGGTGCGCTGGGACAGCGACCACGTGGTGACCTTCACGGATGACCTGCAAGCCATCGCCAATGAACTTATCCGCTGCAATGCGCTGGAGCGGGTCCATATCGGGCTGGACTATTTCGACGCCAGCATTAACCGCATTGCAGCGTGGACTATTGGCGCACGCAACACCCTGCGCGCCCTGCTCCTCGCGTTGCTGGCGCCCAATGGCCACCTCATTCAGCTGGAGGCCGATGGAGATTATTCCAGCCGGTTGGCGCTCCAGGAAGAACTGAAAGTCATGCCATCCAACGCGGTCTGGGATTACTACTGCGCCAGGAAGGGTGTACCCGTTGGCATGGATTTCATGCAGGCGATCAAGGAGTACGAAAGCCGGGAACTTTCCCGCCGGAGTTGAAATGCCGCTCATTAAGTTGTACGCCAACCTGCGCACGGTCACTGGGAAGAAGGAATTGATTATCCCGGGTGAAACCATTCAAGCAATGCTGGGAACGCTTACCCAGGATTATCCGGTATTGGCGCGATTCCTTTTTGAGAAAGAACAGCTGCTTCCGCGCGTGATCATTACCATCAACGGTCAGACGCTTGATCCTGCAACTGGATTGATTACGTCCGTTTCCGAGAAGGACCAGATCGCCATCTTTCCACCCGTCGCAGGCGGATAATAATTCAGGAGAGTTATTTATGACAGGTTGGAACGAGAAAATATTGGATATCGACCTGACCACCGGCTCGATAAAAACATATCCATTGGATATGGACATGGCGCGCCTGTTCGTCGGCGGACGCGGCCTGGGGGCGCGTCTGCTCTGGGACCTGGTCGGTCCGGGCGTGGAGCCGCTTTCCCCCGAAAACGTGCTCATCTTTACCAACGGCCCGTTGACCGGCACTGCCTACCAGACGAGCAACCGCTTCTCGGTCAGCACCAAAAGCCCACTCACTGGAACGATTCTCGATGCCAACTCGGGCGGTTTCTGGGGTATGCAGTTCAAGAAGACCGGCTTCGCAGCTTTGATCGTGCGAGGAAAAGCGGAAAAGCCGGTCACCATCGAGATCAAGGATGAACGGGCGGAAATCCACCCTGCTGAGGAACTCTGGGGAATGCGCGTGAGCGAAACGACCAGTAAACTGGGGCAGGATAAGAACCGCCGTAATGTGCTCTGCATCGGTCCGGCCGGGGAGAACCTGAGCCGTATTGCCGCCATCATGAACGACGGGCAGCGTGCCCTGGCGCGCGGCGGTCCCGGCGCGGTGATGGGCTCGAAAAATCTCAAGGCGATCGTTGTGGAAGGGAACGGCAGGACAGAGATCGCGGACCAGGACCAGTACAAGTTCATGGTCTACGAAACGCGCAAACTGATCGCAGCCAGTCCGCTCACCAGCCAGGCCCTGCCGGAGTTCGGCACGGTGGTGATGATGAACCTGGTCAACAACATCGGCGCGCTGGCCACCCGCAACCACCAGCACAACATGTTCGAAGGGGCTGAAGCTATTTCTGGGGAGACTCTGTCCGAAACCTACCTGGTCAAGAACGACGCCTGCTGGGCCTGTCCGATCCACTGTACCCGCATCAGCAAGACAAGCAAAGCCGAAGGAGAAGGCCCCGAGTTCCAGACGACCTGGGCCTTTGGGGCACAGTGTGGGATTGACGACCTGGAAGCTGTGATTGAAGCAAACTTCCTGTGCAACGACCTGGGTTTTGACACCATTTCAGCCGGGAATACCATTGGCTGTGCCATGGAATTGAGCGAAAAGGGCTTTGTAAATTCTGACCTGCGCTTTGGCCGGGCGGATCTGCTTGCTTCCACCCTGGAAGATATGGCAACCCGCCGCGGGCTGGGCGCGGACATGGCCGATGGAAGCTGGCGCCTGGCAACGAAGTATGGAGCACCGCAGCTTTCGATGTCAGTCAAGGCGTTGGAGTTGCCCGCTTATGACCCGCGCGGGATGCAGGGTCAGGGATTGCTCTTTGCCACTTCCAACCGCGGCGCCTGCCACATGCGCGGCAACATGCTCGGCCTGGAAGTGCTTGGCTTGCCCAAATTGATCGACCGTTTCCAGGTGCAGGGAAAATCCAGCTACGTGATCCTGAACCAGAACTCAAGCGCGGCGATCGATTCACTGGTGCTGTGCAAGTTCACCAGTATGGCGGTGGCGGACGAATACTTTGCCCGGACGCTGACCGCGGTCACTGGCATCAAGTATGCCACCGGCGACATGATCCGGGTGGGGGAGCGGGTCTGGAACCTGGAACGGCTCTACAACCTGCGCGAAGGCTTCACATCCAGGGACGACACACTGCCTGCCCGGCTGCTCAATGAACCCGCGCCGGATGGGCCAAGCAAGGGGTGGGTGGTTCACCTGGAGCCGATGCTCAAGGAGTATTACCGTGCCCGCGGCTGGGATGCCAACGGCGTTCCCTTGCCCAAGAAACTTGCCGAATTGGGATTGAAGGAGCTGTAACCATGGTTGACGAGCGAATATACGAGATGTTTCGAGAGATCGGCCGCGACTTGTATGCGCAGAACATGATCAGCTCGCACGGCGGCAATCTCAGCATCCGCCTGGGAGACAAGGTCATCATCAAGCGGCGCGGCGCCATGCTGGGGGCGCTCAAGCCGCATGACCTGATCGAGACCCGCATCGACAAGAACGACAGCGGCGTGGCGTTGGCCTCCACAGAATTATTGGTGCACCGCACGGTTTACCAGCAAACGCCTGCGCTGGCTATCTGTCACTGTCACCCGCGCACAGCCATCGCTTTCTCTCTTTCGCGCGACGAGATCGTGCCGATCGACAACGAAGCCTCCTACCTGCTCAAGAAGATCCCGGTGGTGACCGAAGAGTTCGCCTCCGG
>Ga0209285_10000661_pt1 | contig 11202 bp, 13 predicted proteins | sample PPLLak3March2015_2_FD_187249 | JGI IMG/M metagenome (GOLD analysis project Ga0209285, IMG submission 187249) | Freshwater sediment microbial communities from Prairie Pothole Lake near Jamestown, North Dakota, USA - PPLs Lake P8 Core (3) Depth... | ecosystem: Environmental > Aquatic > Freshwater... | reverse complement strand
CGCTGCGAACGATCCTCGAAGTTATGCAACAGTCCTTTCTTGGATGATGTGCCCCATTCCTGGCCGTGAACTTCGGTGTACTCATGGCCGGTCTCGACCCACTTGCGAACCATATCCCAGTGCGCCACATCGACCTTGGGACGCTTATCCATCTCTTCATTTTTCAGGAAGGCATCGATACCGTCCGCAGCAATACGCGCATGACCAATGGCGGTGGTTAACAGATGGGGACGCAGGACATCGCCGCCGACGAATACGTTCGGCTTGCCAGGGAAGCGGTAGTTCTTGTCCGCCTTCATCAGACCATTGTTGTTGTTGAAAACTTCCAGGCCAGTGAAGTCAACCGCCTGCCCAATCGCGGAAACGATCAGATCGGCAGGCAGATCGCGCTCGGTGCCTTCAATGAGCTTGGTGTTGTTGCCTTCCATGACGAAATCGGCAACACGCAACGCGGTAGCGCGGCCATCGGCACCCACAACAACCGCCACGGGCGTGACGCCACCAATAATCTCGATGCCTTCAGTCTGGGCATGTTCGATTTCAGTCTTGTTGGCTGCCATCTTGTCGATGGTGGCACGAGAAACCAGCACGACTTCAGCGCCCTGACGCGCGGCAATTGAACTGACGTCGTGCGCGGTGTGACCGGCCAGAACATTCTCGGGCAGGTCTTTGTCGGTGACATTGGTGATCTTGCCTAGACGGCGAGCAACTGTCGCAACGTCAATCGAGGTATCGCCACCACCGATTACGACTACTTTATGACCCACGTGTTGCAGACGGCCTTCGTTAAACGCACGCAGGAATGACATTGCAGTGACGCAGTTAGGCGCCTCGGCACCCGGTACTGGCAGAGCACGACCGGACTGCGCACCAAGCCCCATGAACACGGCATCGAAATCCTTCTCGATTTGCTCCATGGTGATATCGGTGCCAATACGGCAATTCAGACGGGCTTCGACGCCCAAATCCAGGATGCGCTGGATTTCGCCATCAAGCACATTACGGGGGGTACGGAAGCCCGGAATGCCGTAACGCATCATGCCGCCCAGTTCAGCATGGTCGTCAAAGATGGTACAGGCATGGCCTTTTTTAGCCAGCTGGTAGGCCGCTGCCAGTCCTGCGGGACCGCCGCCGATAATGGCCACTTTTTTACCCGTGGGAGCAACGCTAACAGCGTCAAACTTCATGCTGTTATTCAAACCCCAGTTACCGATGAAGTGCTCAACCGAGTTGATGCCAACATAGTCTTCGACCTGATTGCGGTTACAGCCGGACTCGCACGGCGCCGGGCAAACGCGGCCCATAACAGCAGGGAAAGGATTGGCATCGGTAATGCGACGGAAAGCGAATTCCTGCCAGGTCATACCAACGGGCGGCTTCTCGATGCCACGAACGATATTCAGATAACCACGAATGTCTTCACCAGCGGGACAAGAACCTTGGCAGGGTGGTGTAGAGAGCACGTATTCCGGGCACTTGTGGGTCCAGCTAGCCTGAAAGATCAATTCCTGTGAACGGCGATAATTTTTGCTCGTTTCACCGTCCTTGTAACGGCGCCAGGAAATACCCTCGGTCTTTTTTACATCTTTGGAAGTGACAGCCATCTTCGCTCTCCTATCGTCAATTACACGTGGCGCAAAGTCTGCTTGCGCCCAAATTTCGTTGGCACGGCGTACCGTACCGCTCTAAATCAAAAATCAATCCAGCTTGATGGCCGTGCTGACGAGCTGATGCACGCCGCCGACCTGTCCTCGATCAAAACCGTAATACGGCAACACTTTGGTAAATTGAGCTTTGCAGATTGCGCAAATCAGGGCGAGGAAATTTACCCCCTGACCTTGCGCCACATTGTTGTAAGCATTCATGCGCGGCAAGGCGCCCTTCACACGCACTTCAATCAAGTCATCGGTCAGCAGACCGCCACCACCACCGCAGCAGAATGTAGTTTCACCTATCGTTTCCGCTGCCATATCGTGGAAATTGTTGGCGACCGCCTTGATTATGTTGCGCGGGATGGTGAATTGACCGCCCGGTTCCGTTCCCATGCGCGAGCCACGTGCGACGTTGCAGGAATCGTGGAAGGTGATGACCCGGTCGTCGTTCAACGACTTGTCAAACTTGAGAACGTCCTTCTCGATCAGATCCCAGGTGTACTCGCAAATATGCTGCGGCTGCGGATAACGGTTATCCAGTTGCTGTTGCAGTTTCTGAGAGAACGGGTCGTTGCCACCGTACCCAATGCCGGTCAACGTGTTCCAGAAGCTGTAAGCCACACGCCAGGCGTGGCCGCACTCGCCAACGATGATGCGCTTGCAACCCAACTCGAGGGCGGCATCGCGAATGCGCATGGCGACCTTTTGCATGGTTTCGTAATTACCGTTGAACAGACCGAAGTTGCCTGCTTCCGATGCCTTGGTGGACAACGTCCAGGACACGCCTGCGGCATGGAATACTTTGGCGTAACCAATCAAGGATTCAACGTGCGGCTCAGAGAAAAAGTCAGCAGAGGGCGTCACCAACATGATTTCCGCGCCTTCGACATCCAGCGGCATCTTGACCGGAACACCCGTATCCGCCTCGATGTCTTCCTCCAGGCCCAACAAGGTGTCCTCAAGCGCCGGGCCAGGAAGGCCGAGGTTGTTACCTATTTTCTGAACCTTGACCAGAATCTCGCTGGAATACTTCTGACCGATCCCAATATGGTTGAGGATTTCACGACCCGCCATAGTGACTTCTGCAGTGTCAATGCCATAGGGGCAGAACACCGAACAGCGACGGCATTCCGAACACTGGTGGTAATAACCGAACCAGTCGTCCAACGTTTCCTTGGTCAGATCCTCAGCGCCCACCAGCCATGGCGCAATCTTGCCGGGTAGCGTGAAATAACGCCGATACACCTTGCGCATCAGATCCTGACGGGCGACCGGCATGTTTTTCGGATCAGCCGTGCCCAGGAAGTAATGGCATTTGTCAGTACAAGCGCCACAGTGGACGCATGCATCCATGAAGACACGCAAGCTGCGGTATTTGCCCAGCAGATCGCCCATCTTGTTGATGGCGCGTTCTTGCCAGTCCTCTGTCAACGTCCAGGGATATCCCAGATAAGTCTGACTGACTTCCGCGGCAGGGAAGGTTTTGACGTGTGCCGTCGCACCCTCTTTGATCTTGGGAACGACCGTATATTCCGTCAGCGTGGGGACTTCGAACTCTGCAGCGGCCACGTTGGCTCCTTAAAACTCTTTTATTCGATCACTAAGTTGGCTGAAAGATCTGTCCAGATCCTTCAGGCCTTATCCCGCTCCATCGCCGCAGCCCAGGGGGCAATGTGGCGAGTTTCACGAGGGTTGTCCTTTTGATTGCGCGTCGGACTGAAGAAAATCCCGGGGGCGTGCAACAACTTGCTGACCGGAAAAATGATCATCAACAAGGCAACCAGTGCGAGGTGAATCAACAAGATTGGATCGCTGGGGACAGGCTGGATATCAAACGTCAGCAGACCAAGGGCAAATCCCTTGAGTGCGACGATATCGGTGTGTACGACAAAGGTCATCATCGCGCCTGACATACCAATAGCAATCAGCAAGGCCAACATCAGGTGATCGGAAGGCGTCGAAATATAGCGTACGCGATCAACCAGAAAGCGGCGCGCCCACAGGCCAGCCAAACCAGCAATCATCATGAAGCTGGCGTACTTCCCGAATGGCTGCAAGAATTCGACCCAGAACCAGACCGGTTCCTGGAAATAGCGAATATGCCGTAACAAGACCAAGGCGAGGCCGACATGGAAAAGCCAGCCAAAAACCCAAATCCACTTATTTGATTTGAACAGGGATTCAAACAGCACAACTTCCCGCGCCATCCGCATGGCGACACCCGTGTTGGTAGTTGGTGCGGGCGTAGTCGGAATCACGAGCGGAGCCGGGGTTCGGCTGTACTCATAAATGCGAAAGGCCACCCCGCCGATCAGCACAATCGTGGCGAAGTAGAACAGGCCCGTATAAATAACGGTCAGCGAAGTCATCCGTTCCTCTGCGTTGGCAGATCAAAACTGTAGCGATCCGGCTTAGCCGGCTCACTGATATATAAGCACCCGGCGGGAGCAGATAAAACTCACCGCCGAGGATCGATCAGATTAAATCGATCAGATACAACCGGTCGGCTTGGGCAAACCTGCAATTTTACAAGCTTGCTTGGCGGGGCCGTAGGGGAACAATTCGTACAAGTACTTGTTGTTACCTTTTTCCGGGCCGAGCTTCTTGGCAACGGCTTTGGTCAAGACGCGAACGGCGGGAGCAATCTGATACTCGTCGTAATACTCGCGCAGGAAATTGACCACGTCCCAATGATTCTGGGTCATCTCGACCTTCTCTTCCTTGGCCAGATATTCAGCGATATCCTGGTTCCAATCGTTCAGGTTGGTCAGATAGCCTTCCTCATCAACTTCAAAAGATTTGCCGGCAACTTCAACCATAGGCATAGCGAACTCCTTAAGAAAAATTACAACCAGGATTGACAGCTATTGTGCTCAGTGACTAGATCCACAAAACCGCCGTAATCAACAACTTTCACCCCATCTAGTACGCGAGCTGACATCCCGCGCGCATCCAGATCGGGACCCAAGGCATAAATCTGAACATCGGCCATGGCCGACTGAACCTTTTCTGCTGCCACGCTGCCCTTGGTCGCCGCATAGACGGCATCCTCGATCAGCAACAGCGCAGAACCTTTCGTAGCCATGCGGAGCGCACTGTCCAGAGAATTGCGCTCGGTAGCCGACTTATTAACAATATGAAGCATGTTCGTCTCCCTCAGTAGCTGATCACAACGTCTTGTTCAGCCATGAGATTGGCCATCTCGTTGCTGTCTAGCACGGTCACATCAACGATCAGATCGTCTTCAGTCAGACCACGAGCATCCATTGATGCCTTTTCGACATACAGCTTTTCGATGTCATAACCCTCAAGCGCACGGTAGGTTTTCGAGAAATCCTTGACCTCGATACCCTTGGTGTTGACACCCTTGATCAATTCATAAACGCCGTCATCCACGAACACCATGCTCACATCCTGATCGAATGCAGCGGAAATCAGAACAACCTCCAGACCTTCCAGTGCATAGATCGTGCCGTGGGGCGCCTTGCGGTTGACGAACATGAATTTCTTGACGACGCCTTCGCCGCCTTCTTCCATGTCATCCATCATGTCGCTCATCGTTATCCCCTTAATCGCCGAAAGTCACCAAGCGATCACATTGGATGCCGGCTTCCACCAATTGACCCAGACCAGAAATACGGAAGCCTGGAGCCAGAATGTCATCAGTAATGCCACGACGCATACCGGCAGCAACACACACCACCAAGTCCACCCCGTGATCTTCTGCCAGCTTCGACCAGCGATTGACAACATTGCGATCATCCTGCGGAGGCTGAGTCAATTTGGTCGAGTTGTTCACACCATCGTGATAGAAAAAAACACGCGGAACTGAATGACCCTTTTCGATTGCGTTACGCGCAAACAGATAAGCCGTGTCGCTTGCCTGATGGTTGTAAGGCCCTTCGCTAACCATAATACCGATTTTCATTTAAATATCCCTATCTCCGAATATCCGTTTTGACCCAACCCGGCGCAATGCACCGGGTTTGATCATCAGAAGCGGATATGAGCAGACGCGTTCAGGCTGCTACGACCACCACGCCAGTTATCAATGTGATACTTGGTGAACGGCAGACCCGTTTTCTCAAAGAACGCAGGCCAACCGATACGGTCGATCCAGTCGTTCATACGCTCCCAAGGACGGCCATCGGCCTTGTAGGCACCCAGAATCGTCTTGACGATCTCGCTGACTTCTGGCCAACGCGGCGGGTTGTTCGGGATACCCGAGGCAACCAGCTTGTGGAAAGTCGGACGCGAACGGGCATTGGAGTTTTTGCCACCAACCCAGATTGCGAACTTGGAGAATTCCGGATCGTTGATTTGCATCGGGGGGCACGGGGGGAAACAAGCGCCACAGCAGATACATTTCTTCTCGTCGACTTCCAGCGAAGGCTTGCCGTTGACCAGAGCCGGACGGATCGCAGCAACCGGACAACGGGCCACAACGGAAGGACGCTCGCAGACGTTGGCAACCAGATCATGATTGATCTTCGGCGGCTTGGTGTGCTGTATCACGATCGCAATATCCGCTTGACCGCCGCAGTTGATTTCGCAACAGGAGGTAGACAGCTTGACGCGGTTAGGCATCTCGCACTTGATGAATTCGTCGTACAACTCATCCATCAGTGCCTTGACCGCACCCGACGCATCCGTACCAGGAATGTCGCAGTGCAACCAGCCTTGGGTGTGCGCAATCATTGAAACCGAGTTGGCGGTGCCGCCCACGGGGAAACCATTGTCGGTCAGCGCCTTGATCAGCGGCTCAACCTTGCTGTTGTCGGTGACCATGTATTCGATGTTGGCACGCGTAGTGAAACGCACATAACCATCAGCGAACTGGTCAGCAATATCAGCCAGCTTCAGGATGGTGTAGTGGTCCATCTGACGCTGCGTACCCGCCTTGACAGTCCAGACTTCAGCGCCATTCTCAGCGCGGTGATAAAGCACGCCCGGCTTGGGATGCGAGTGGAATACCCACTTCCCATAGTTGTCTTTCATAACGGGGTGCATGTAGGGCATCGGATCCGGCGCGCCAGATTCGATGGTTTCATGTGTCCTTTCAGCCATACTTTTCTCCAACTAATAAGATCGGAAAACTTATCATTTTCCGAGGCGCACCAATGGTGCGTCTCGGAAATACGTAATTACGCAGCAGCCTTACGCTCGAACCATTTTTCCGCTTCCTCATCCCAATCATCAGAACGGAAATACGGGTTGGTACGAGGATGCACGATCATGCTGGGATCAATTTCAATATCCAGGCCCTCGAGGAAGTTCACCAGGCCGATACGCTCGATCATCTCGCCGGTACGCTCATGCTCCAGTGCATTTTCGGCGAAGAAGTCGAGAATGCTCCGGGACAGGTCGTTCAGCTTTTCGAAGTCTTCGTCAGATTCCATCTTCATGAACGGAATCACCACGGTACCCATCGAAGCGCCGATCTTCAGCACACCCTTGCCGCCAACCAGAATGGTGACGCCCTTGTCTTTACCCGGCAGCAATGCGCCTGGCATGACGTTCAGACAGTGCATGCAACGCACGCAGTTGTGGTTATCGATTTCGAGGCAGTGATCATCGGAAATCGCAACTTTGGTCACACCTTCGGCAGCGACAGCGCCGTCGTTCTTCTTCAGCTGAATTGCCTTGGTTGGACAGTGATTGACAACCATGTTGATGGTGTCTTCGATGCTGTGAGCGGCATACCAAGCACGCGCGAGTTTCTCATCGGCACGAATGCTGTCACGCCAGGTGCCGATCGTGGCCATATCAGAGCGCTGGATAGCATTCATACAGTCATTCGGGCAGCCGGAGAACTTGAACTTGAACTTGTACGGCAGGGAAGGACGATGCATGTCGTCCAGATTGTTGTTGATGACGGTGCGCAGTGCGCGAGCTTCGTCATAGCAAGACATTTCGCAACGTGCCGCACCAACGCATGACATTGAAGTACGCAGCGCAGGGCCAGCACCACCTAAGTCAAAACCCATTTCGTTGAACTTGTCGAACGCCTTTTGCACGTTCTCGGTCTTGATGCCCTGGAACATGATGTCGCCAGACTGCCCATGGAAAGCAACCAGACCAGAACCACCGGTTTCCAGCCAGGCTTCTGACAATTGACGCAGCAGGTCAGAGGTGTAATGCATACCTGCAGGGGGCTGAATGCGCAGCGTATGGAACTCTGCCGCCTCAGGGAACTTGGGCGCACCGTTCTCATCCTTCAATTCAGTGAAACGGGGGATAACACCACCACCGTAACCCACCACACCAACCGTACCACCCTTCCAGTAGCCGAACTTGGTCTGGTAAGAGGTTTCCAGCTGACCCATGAGGTCAACCATCATGTCGTTATCTTTTGCCAGGCGCTTCAGACCGGTCACGAAAGAGGGCCACGGGCCAGTCTCGAGTTCGTCCAGGTTCGGCGTTGCATGCATTGGTTTTGCCATCTGTATATCTCCTTGAAGTCTTGAACCACAGGGTGTCGTCACAATTCACAGCACCTTCCCGCAGACAAACCGCCTTACGGAATGAGTGCTTGCATATTAGGGAGCGCTTATCCTCCTAACCATCATTCCGAAGGGGTAACCGGGGCTTTCACTCGGGTAACCCAATACCTACCCTTTAGGGTAGGTCCAATTTACCCAACTGGCGATGTCTATATCCGACTGAAAATGTCGGATAATCAGCACATCACCAATTACTAATTTATTATGGACCATATCAGCCAACTTGCGAAGTTTCGTAACCCTTTCGGCAACCAGGAAATTGAATTTCAAGAGATTGTGTATGAAGGGGGAGGTACGCCTATGCTTCGTTTGCGCATTCGAGAACGGGGCGCACGCTTCACGATTTTCGACATTGACCCAGTCACCGCAAAATTCTGGGCCGATGAGATGCTGAAATGGGCCACTCCCCTGGCAGAATCGGCCAGCAACCACAGCGAGAGTTGAACTATGCGCATGTACAACCCGGAGTGGGAAGCGATCAAGCAATTCAACTACACACCCAGCTTCATGGATCTTCAGTTTGACTTGTCAGGCATGGAAATCCCTGAGGATCATGGCTATGCACTGTTCGAAGAGATCGCACACCATCTGCCCTGGCTTCGCGACCTGCCTTCCGTCGCCATTCACCCGGTTCACGCCACCCCCAGTGGCCGCAATCACAATCTGGTCATCAATCGACGCGTAAAACTGGTTTTGCGCTTGCCTGTAGAACGGGTGACTGACGCGCGGGCACTCGTCGGCAAGCAAATTGATCCAGGCGCCGGACAACTCCGTATTGGCGACTTGAAAGAAAAAGCAGTGACGCCATATGCGACGCTCTACTCGCATTTCGTTGCTCTTGAAAATGATGATGAAGCTGGATTTCTCGAAGAAATTCGTCGTCAGTTGCTGGAAATGGATATCCAGGCCGGCCTTATCCCCGGCAAGCCCCATAAAATGCACATGCCCGAAAGGGTAATTGGCGGTTACAGCCTGATGTTGCACGATGTCGACTTGATGCAATCCATGACGCTGCAGGAACGCGGCCTGGGTTTGTATCGTGGTTATGGCTGCGGAATTTTTATTCCGCACAAATCGATCAAGGAAGTCGCGTTTGACTAAGCACGCTCTGCGCCTACTCTGGCCGCGGCCCCTGATGAGGTTTTTTAACTTTTTTCAACCCGTTCAATAGGAGAAAACCATGGGATACATCGTTAACGGCGAAGAACTCGAGACTGACGACGACGGCTTTCTGCTCGAAGCCAATTTCAGTGATGCCGTCGTACCGGTCATTGCCGCTGCAGAAAAGATCAACCTGACGGATGAACACTGGCAGGTTGTTCGCTTCATGCGTGAGCGTTATCAGGAAGACGGCCATACGCCCAACTTCCGCAACATGGTGGCCATGCTCGACGAAGAAGACGACAGCGTGGACTGGAAGAAGAAACTGTACGAACTCTTCCCGCTCCAACCCAACCGTCAATCCGCCAAGGTTGCCGGCATGCCGAAGCCATTTGGCAAAGGCGGCTACTAACCTGGCTGTTACGCGCTGCCGCAGGTGTGGCGGCGAGTTCACTCCACCCATCGACAGCGCGTAACTCGTTTCACACTCCCATGTACATCAACACGCTCGTTACCACTGAAGACCTGGCTCAACATCTGGATGATCCTGACTGGATCGTGCTCGATTGCCGCTTCACCCTGACCGATTCCGAAGCGGGTCGTCAGGCTTATCAGAAGAACCACATTCCCGGCGCACGTTACGTCCATCTTGATGAGGACCTGTCCGCGCCAATCACCGCATCAAGCGGCCGCCATCCCCTGCCCGATCCGCAAGTTTTCGCTGAGAAGCTTTGCCAACTGGGTGTTGGCATCAACAAGCAAGTCGTCGTCTATGACGACAGCTTCGGCGCAATGGCCGTGCGCGCCTGGTGGATGCTGCGCTGGCTGGGCCATCCTGCCGTTGCCTTGCTGGATGGCGGCTATCCCAAATGGCTGCGCGAAAAACGCCCCATCTCGGCTGAGTTGCCGGAACTCCACAAAGGCCAATGCGCCTGCCTGCCGGAACCCACCCAAATTGTCTCGGCTGCCGAAGTGCTGCACGCCACCAACAGCGGCGAGCAACTGATCATCGACGCGCGCCCGGAACGCCGTTTCAGCGGCGAATTCGAACCGCTCGACCCGGTCGCGGGCCACATTCCCGGCTCGATCAACTGGCCATTTGACGAGAATCTGGACATGGACGGCACCTATCTACCGCCCGAAGCATTGCGTGAGAACTTCCAGGCCCTGCTTAAGGGGCGGCCCGCCTGGCAGGTGATTCATTCCTGCGGCTCCGGCGTCACCGCGTGCCATAACCTGCTGGCCATGGAAATCGCCGGCCTGCCCGGTTCACGCTTATACCCAGGCTCCTGGAGCGAGTGGATTCGTGACCCGTCCCGCCCGGTCGCGACCGGAGAATAAGGAAAACGCCAAGCATGCTGCGTGTCAAAACCACCTGGTTCAAAAAAGAAGGCGAACGGCCGCCGGAAGAAGTCGCGACAGTCATGGCTTCCATGCTCTGGCGGCTTGCCGACAAGGCCATCGACAATCTTTCCAAAGCCAACTTCGACATCATCACTCCGCAGCGCGGCTTCAAGATCATCGCCGAGTTGACCTGTTTTCTCGTGCATTACATCGACCGACTCGCGTTTGATCGGATGGACGACGCCCAACGCCAGGAACTGGTCAGCGCCACGGGAATTCGGCTGGCCGAAGTCATGGAACAGAACATCCTCGACTTCAACGATGGGGAACGCGACCCCGACTACGACCATCAGGAAGGCTACATCGAGCTGCTGAACAAGCGGATGCAGGACTACGCCGAATTCGCCGAAATCACGCTGCCTGATGGCAAACCCAGCTTCCAGGCTTCGCGCTTTCTCAGCCTGATGATTCGCGAAGACATGGAAAAGACCGACCAAAGCTGGATTCAGGACCAGCTCATGGACATCGAAGTCCCGGCCATGATGGTCATGGCGAAGAAGAACATGGATGGGTTTTACCCGCCTGCCAACGCGTGACCATCA
>Ga0209285_10000660_pt1 | contig 11211 bp, 12 predicted proteins | sample PPLLak3March2015_2_FD_187249 | JGI IMG/M metagenome (GOLD analysis project Ga0209285, IMG submission 187249) | Freshwater sediment microbial communities from Prairie Pothole Lake near Jamestown, North Dakota, USA - PPLs Lake P8 Core (3) Depth... | ecosystem: Environmental > Aquatic > Freshwater... | reverse complement strand
GTAGACGGTCTGTCGGATGGCGACGACGTTGGGGTCGGCCGCCGCCTGCTCGATGAAGTCGATTACCGGCTGGAAGGATTCGAAGGGGTGATGCAGCAGGATGTCGCCCCGGCGGATCTCGTCGAAGATATCGTCGCCCTTGGCCAGCCGCGAGGGCAGGGCGGGAACGAAGGGGACGAACTTGAGGTCCGGGCGGTCGACCCAGTCGGGCACCTGCATCAGGCGCACAAGGTTGACCGGGCCGTGAACCTGGTAGAGGTCGTCGGGCTCGAGTTCGAACTGTTCGAGCAGGAAGGCCGCCATTGAGGCCGAGCAGTTGTCGGCGACCTCGAGACGCACAGCCGCGCCGAAATGACGCTGCGGCAGTTCGCCCTGCAGGGCCTGGCGCAGGTTCTTCGTCTCCTCCTCGTCGACGAACAGGTTGGAGTTGCGGGTGACGCGAAACTGGTAGCAGCCCTCGATCGTCATGCCGGTGAACAGCTCGCCGACATGGGCGTGCAGGATCGAAGACAGGAAGACGAAGCCGTACTCGCAGCCCGCCACCTCGCTGGGCATGCGGATCACCCGCGGCAGGGAGCGCGGCGCCTGCACTACCGCGGCGCCGGAATTGCGTCCGAAGGCGTCGCGTCCTGAGAGTTCCACCGCGAAATTGAGGCTCTTGTTCAGCACACGCGGAAAGGGGTGCGAGGGATCCAGGCCGATCGGGGTCAGCACCGGCATCAGTTCGCGGAAGAAGTAGTCGCGGATCCACGCCGCCTGGGTTTCGTTCCACTGGGTGCGGCGGATGAACTGGATCCCCTGCGCCGCCAGTTCGGGGATGACCTCGCGGTTGAGCACCTCGTACTGCCGGTCGACCAGCTCGTGCGCCATGTCCGACACGGCATGGAACTGCTGGTGCGCCGTAAGACCATCGGCCGAAAGCTGGGTCGAGTTGGCGCGGATCTGCTCCTTGAGTCCGGCCACCCGCACCTCGAAAAACTCGTCCATGTTGCTGGAGACGATTGACAGGAAACGCAGCCGCTCCAGCATCGGCATGTTCAGGTCCTCGGCCTGGGCCAGCACGCGGCGCTGGAAAGCGAGGATGCCGAGTTCGCGGTTGATGAGGGTTTCGGGGCTGGGAAGGTTCATGGAAGCGGCTTCATAAAGATTGGCTATGATAAAGCGCGGCCAAAGAATACAACATGACACTTCCATGACGGACACCCCCCCACCGCTCGAGATCGAGCTCAAGCTGGCATTGCCCGCGGAGCAGGTTGCGGCGTTCCTGCGCTTGATGGCGCGGCGGCGCTGCAAGCCGGTCAAGCAGACCCTGCATACCCTGTATTTCGATACCGCGGATTTCGATCTTGGTCGCCAAGGCATCGCGCTGCGGGTACGGCGTGCGGGTCGCCGCTGGCTGCAGACGCTGAAGACCGAAGGGCAGCGCGCAGGCGGGTTGTCTACACGCGAGGAATACGAGACCCCGACCCGGCTCGGCACACTCGACTGGACGCGGTTTCCCGAAGCGGCGCAGGCGCGGATTGCGGACGATCTGCGAACAAACCTGGGAATCCGCTTCGAGACCCATTTCAATCGCACCGCCTGGCAGATCGTTGGACAGGGCGGGGCGCGCATCGAGGTCGCGCTGGATGTCGGCAGGCTGAGCGCCGGCGATCGCAGCCAGCCGATTTGCGAAATCGAGCTCGAACTGCTTTCAGGTCACATCGATGCGCTTTTTGCGCTGGCGCAGACCTGGGCGCAGCAACTCGACCTGGTGCCGTTCGATATCAGCAAGGCCGAGCGTGGGGTGCGTCTGGCGAAAGGCGAAGCACCCGGCCCGGTGAAGTCCATGCTGCTGCTTCTGGATCGCAGCATGACGGTCGAGGAGGGGTTTGCGGCGACCTGCCAGGCCTGTCTTGCGCAGTTCCAGGCCAATTTGCCGGGGATTTTGTTTGCTGGGTCTGAGGGTTCAGGGCTGGAGAGTCGGGAAGCGAGTTCCGGGACAAGTCCGGGGAGCGCTTCACCCGCCGATGGAACTACTGGCCATTCGACTAAGCTCGCAAGCGGGCAAGTCGCTAATTATCCCCAACCCTCCCCCGTCGAGGGGGAGGGGGCGAACGTGATGCCCACACCGATTAAGGACAACATCGAGTATGTGCATCAGGCGCGGGTGGCCCTGCGGCGTCTGCGTGCGGCATTGCGGGTCTATCGTAAGGCCTGCGTTCTGCCGCTGCCTCTGCTGGACGGGTTGCGCACGCTTGCCGACAGTCTCGGGGCGGCGCGCGACTGGGACGTGTTATGCGGTGAAACCCTGCCGGCGATTGCACCGCACTATGACGACCCATCGGACTGGCAGGACTGGATGGCGCGTTTGGAGGCACATCGAGCCAGGATCCGCGAGAACATGCGGCAGACGCTTGCAGCTGCCCATCCGGGGGCATGGCTGCTGTCGTTCCAGCAGTGGCTGCTGCAGCATGGCTGGCGTGCTGCGGCGCCGGAAAAGCGCCTGCTGCAGATGGCGCCGCAACTCGACGCCGCCCGCCGCATCCTCAAAAAGGGTCATCGCGGCATAGTCGGGCGTGCACGAGAGTTCGAGCGCCTGAGTCCGCCCGAACGCCATGCGCTGCGCATCGCGATGAAGCGCCAGCGCTACGCCGCGGAATTTTTCCAGGGGCTGTTCAAGGCGCGCCCGCAGAACAGCTATCTCTGTCTCGCCCGCGACATCCAGGACAGCCTCGGGCGCGCCAACGATGCCCACGTCGCGCTGACGCTGCTGGACGAACTCGACTTCGACAGCAGCCGGGCAGGCGGATTTGCACGCGGCTGGCTGGCGGCGAAAATTTACAGCGGAGCGGACAGCGAAAGCCCCGCGCTGGTGCAGGAATTCATGGGTCTGCAGCCTTACTGGTAAAGGGCTGCAGGACCGAGTTGCTATCAACCCAGACTGGCCGAACTGCGGCTGCTGTTTGCCGCAATTGGCCCAAACGCAAAGGAAACACATGGACCTCATACTCTGGCGCCACGCCGAGGCGGAAGACGCCTACCCCGACAAGGACCGTGCCCTCACCGGCAAGGGCCGCAAGCAGGCTTCCCACATCGCCGACTGGCTCAACCCGCGCCTGCCCGAGGACATCCGCATCATCGCCAGTCCGGCGGTGCGCACGGTCCAGACCGCACAGGCGCTGGGGCGCGAATTCGAGGTGGACGATGCCTGTGCCCCGGGCGCGACAGCGGCCCGGATACTGGAGGCGGCGGGCTGGCCGGATTCCGCGAGGCCGGTGCTGATCGTCGGTCATCAGCCGGTGTTAGGTCAGGTTGCCGCCCGGCTGCTGTTTGGCCAGGAGGCCGACCTGTCGATCCGCAAGGCGGCGGTCTGGTGGTTCCATGGCCGCGATCGCTCGGAATCGGAGGTCGCGCTGCGCGCAGTGGTGAATCCGGACTGGTTATAATGACCGCGCCTGCCCACCCGGACACGCAGGCGGAGACAACATGATACGAAGCATCAGGCAGGAGCTCGGGAATTGCCAGGCATCCTGACGTCAATCTGGGAAGGATTCACCACCGCCAGCCCCCTGCGCAAAAGCGCGCTCGTCCTTTTGCTGGTGGTGCCGGTCGCCGCACTGGTGATCGCCTACCTGTGGTTGAACCCGACGCCTTATCGGGTCCTTTACAGCCAGTTGTCCGACCGCTCTGGCGGCGAGGTGATCGCCGCACTGGAGCGCATGGCCATCCCCTACCGCCTGACCGAACCCGACGGCACGATCGAAGTGCCGGCGAACCAACTGCATGCCGCGCGTTTCCGCCTGGCGGCGCAGGGACTGCCGAAAACCGAAGATGACGCCTTGCAGTCCCTCAACGAGTCGCCGAGCATCGGACTGTCGTCGCTGCAGGAGCAGATGCGTTACCAGCGAACGCTGGAGACCGAACTGGCACGCTCGATACAGGGCCTGAGCGGGGTCAAGCTGGCACGCGTCCACCTGGCCCTTCCAAAAACCTCTCCCTTCCTGCGCAATGCGCCACCGGCCACCGCTGCTGTCGTTTTGCAGTTGAAGCCGCAGAGCCGGCTTGCAGACGAGCAGGTCGTGGCGATCCAGTCGATGGTGGCGGCCAGCGTGCCGCGGCTGCGGGCTGCCGATGTGCGGGTGCTCGATCAGCAGGGCATGCTGCTTGGCGCGTCCGGCAGCGAGGGCCTGCATGAACCTCGAGCCATGCTGGAACGGGATCTCGCGCGACGGGTGATCGAGGTGCTCGGTCCCTGGCTCGGACAGGACAGGGTCAGCGTTCAGGTGACTGCGGTGCTGGAGGAGAGCGAGACGCGCGAGACCGTCGAGCGCTATCGCGACCGCGTCGTCGACGGGCTGGCCCGGCCGCTGGAAAAAAGCGTCCAGACCACCCGCCTGCCGGAAGGCCGGATCAAGCGCCTGAATGCCACGATCATCCTCGGCTTCGATGCCAGCCGCGAGCAGCTGGCAAAAACCGAAACCCTGGCGCGTCAGGCGCTTGGCCTGGACCGTCGCCGCGGCGACAGCCTCAGCGTCTTCGCCTTGCCGGCTGCCGCGCCGTCGTTGTCCGCAGCGGCAGACGAAGCTGAACCCGACACGGTGCAATCCCTCCCCGAGGTGGCGCTTGCTCCAGCGATACCGCCGCAGTCGCAAGCCATGTCGCTTCCGGCAGTCGGCGTATGGGCGCTTCCCGCGCTGCTGCTGCTCGGCATCGTCGCCTGGATTCGCCAGTCAAGACGCAGCAGGCAGCCTGTCGAGACCATTCCCGAGGAAACCTTCGACAGTCTGCTCGAGACTGCGCGCAGGCAAACCCTGGACAACCCGCGCGTCACCGCCGATGTGCTGAAGCTGTGGATGCGCGCATGAGCAGCGACGGCGTGGATAAATCCGCCGCCCTGCTACTGGCCCTGGGCGAGGAGGCGAGCGCGGCCGTGCTGCGCTACCTCAGCCCGCTGGAAGTCACACGTCTCGGCGCAGCCATGCGCGAGATGGGTGTGCTGCCGCGCGAACGGGTGCGTGCCGTGCTGGCCGAATTCATCGCCGAGGCGGCGCAGCAGACCGGCTTTGCCACCGATTCCGACCGTTTTCTCGACGAAACCCTGAAGCGTGCCCTCGGTCCCGAGCGCGCCGAACCGGTGCTGCGGCGCCTGGGTGCGGCGAGCCTGAAACAGATCGGGCAACTCGCCTGGCAGGAGCCGGCTGCCATCGCCGCGCGCCTGGAGTCGCAACCGGCGCAACTCGTCGCTACGGTGATTTCGCAGCTGCCGCAGGATGTCGCCGCTGCGGTGCTCGAGCTGCTGCCGGGCAGGCAGCGCGCCGACACCTTGCTGAGCCTGGCGCAAGCCGAGGCCCCGGGACCGGACGTGCTGCGTGAACTCGAATCCTGGCTGCTCGCAGGCAATGAACAGGGCGCACAAAGCGGCGAGGGCGAGGCGGCAGTGGCGCGCCTGCTGTCGAATATGAGCCGCGGCAGCGTCACGGCAGCGCTGACTGTTATGGATCGCGAGGACGCCGGGCTGACCGCGCGTCTGCGTGCGCAGGCAATGCAGTTCGAGGACGTGCAGCGCCTGCCGCTGGACGGTCGCAAGGCCTTTCTGCGACGCATCGGCGCACGCACGCTGCTGCATGCGCTGAAAGGTTGCGACAGCCGGGTGCTCGAGGCCCTGCTGCAGGCGATGAGCACAACTGCCGCGCAACGTCTGAAGGATGATCTGGATACCTTGGGCAGTCTGCGGGTGACCGATATCCAGTCGGCCCAGGACGAAGCGGGCGAGGTGTTGCGGCAGCTGGTGGCGGAGGGCACGCTGGCCTTCCCCGAAGAGGAGGAAGCATGAGCAGCGACGACCGCACCACGGCTTTCGAGCGCTGGGAAGTGGTCGAGCTTGCGACCAGCCAGCCCGATCCTGAGCCGGCGACGCTCGAGCAGGAACTCGAGGCGCTGCGCAGTGAGGCGCATGCGCAAGGCTATGCGGCCGGGGTCGAGGCCGGCAGGCAGGAAGCCGAGGAAAGCTGCTCGCGGGTGAAGCAGCTGGCCGAGAGTTTCGCCAACACCCTCGACAATCTCGATTTCCGTCTCGCCGACATGGTATTGGAACTGGCGCTCGACGTCGCCCGTCAGGTGGTGGCTGGCGAACTCGCGGCGCGCCCGGAGCGTATTCTCGATGTGGTCAACCTGGCACTCAAGCAGATAGCCGAATCCACCCGCGAGGCGCGCCTGCTGATGAATCCGGAGGATGCCGCGCTGGTGCGGCCGCGCCTTGAGCAGGTGCTCGACAAGAACCGGCTGCGCATCGTCGAGGATGCGCGCATCGTTCGTGGCGGCTGCCTGATCGAAACCAGCCAGGGCGACCTCGATGCCACCCTGCAGGCGCGCTGGCGCCAGGTGGTTCAGGTGCTCGGCTCCAACAGGAACTGGCTCGAATGATCGATCGCACCGTCCGCCTTCGCGAATACCTGGCCGATTGCCGCCGTGCCGTCGGGTGGGCGACGCCGATCGCGGCCAGCGGACGCCTGACCCGCGTCTCCGGCCTGGTGATGGAGGCGGTCGGGCTGCGCCTGCCGGTCGGCAGCCAGTGTCACGTGCAGATTCCCGGCGGCCAGAGTGTCGAGGCGGAAGTCGCGGGTTTTTCCGGCGACCGCCTGTTCATCATGCCGGCGACCGATATCTATGGCGTGATGCCGGGGGCGCGGGTCATTCCCGACAACCCGATGGCGGCGCAGCCGCCGCGCCTGGGGATGCGCTACATTCCGCGCCGCCGTGCGCAGGACCGGGTGCGCCAGGTGCCGGTCGGCGAGCGCCTGCTCGGCCGGGTGCTGGATGGCTCCGGGCGCACCCTCGACGGTCTTGGCCCGCTGTCGCTGGAGCGCCGCGTTCCGCTCTACAGCCGCCCGACCAACCCGCTCGAGCGCTCCACCATCAACCAGACCCTGGATGTCGGGGTGCGCGCCATCAACAGCCTGCTGACAGTCGGGCGCGGGCAGCGACTAGGCCTGTTTGCCGGCAGCGGGGTAGGCAAGAGCGTTCTGCTCGGGATGATGGCGCGCTACACCGAAGCCGACGTGGTGGTGGTCGGACTGATCGGCGAGCGCGGCCGCGAGGTCAAGGAATTCATCGAGCGCATCCTCGGCAACGAGGGCATGGCGCGCGCCGTGGTGGTGGCGGCGCCGGCCGACCATCCGCCGCTGATGCGGCTCAACGGCGCTGCCTACGCGATGGCGATCGCCGAGTATTTCCGCGACCAGGGCAATCACGTGCTGTTGATCATGGATTCGCTGACGCGCTATGCCATGGCGCAGCGCGAGGTGGCGCTGGCGATCGGCGAGCCGCCGGCAACCAAGGGCTATCCGCCGTCGGTGTTCGCCAAGCTGCCGCAGCTCGCCGAGCGCGCCGGCAACGGCAAGAGCGGCGGCGGCTCGATCACCGCCTTCTTCACCGTGCTGATGGAAGGCGACGACCAGCAGGATCCGATCGCCGACGCGGCGCGCGCGATCCTCGACGGCCACATCGTATTGAGCCGTGACCTCGCCGACGCCGGACACTATCCGGCGATCGACATCGAGGCTTCGATCAGCCGTGCCCAGCCTGACCTCCTCAACGAAGACGAGCTCGAGCGGGTGCGCCGCTTCAAGTACCTGTATTCGCGCTACATGCGCAGCCGCGACCTGCTGGCGGTGGGTGCCTACGTGCCTGGCGCCGACCTGGTGCTCGACGAGGCGGTGAAGTGCTATCCGCGCATGCAGGGCTTCCTGATGCAGGGGATCCGCGAGAAGGCGTCGCTGGCGCAATCGCGCGCCGAACTGAATGAGGTGCTGAGTTGAACGGCTTCACCCTGCATCGGGTATTGCAGCTGGCGCAGCAGCGCGCCGAGAACCTGTCGCGCGCGGTCAAGCAGGCCCATGGCGAATGGCTGCGCGCGCGCGGACGGCAGGTGCAACTGCGCGGCCTGCGGCAAACCCATGCCGCGCGCCTGGCCGGGCGGCTGCGTCAGGGCTTGCCGGCCAGCCAGCTGCTTGATGCGACGCGTCTGCAGCAGGCCCAGGACAGGGAAATGCGTGCAGCACAAGGCGCCATCGACGCGGCCTACGCCAAATGGCAGGCCAGGCTGGCGGTATGGATGCAGGCAGAGCAGCGCGTCAAGGCGCTGCAGGTGCTGAAGCAGCGTGCGCTCGACCGTGCCGCGATCAAGCAGAAGCGCATCGACCAGCGCCAGCACGACGAACTGGTCGAGCTGGCGCGCTTCCGTCAGGAGTCGCGCCGGCCATGATGCAGCTGTTGCCTCTGACCGCCGCAGAAGAGGATTTTCTGGCTCGTGGCCCGCTTGCCTCGAGTTTTCCGCCCGAGCGGCTGACGCGTTCACTGGCGGCCTGGCTATCGGCGCGTCTGCGCCTGCCGCTGCAAGTGCAGGGTTTCACGATCCCGGTTCCGTGTAGCGTGGCCGATGTTCCGCAGTGGCGGCGCGATCCGCTGCTCGACACCCTGTGGCTGACCTGCCGGCTCGGCGGCCGACAGGTGCGCGGCGCAGCAGCGCCAGAGCAGCCGGGGCTGACCCGCACCCTGAATCAGTTGCTGGCCGAAACCTGGCTGGATACGGGCGATGCATTCGAACTGCCTCTGACTCTCGGCTGGCAGATAGGCTGGCCAGGGCAGAGCGCCACCCTGGAACTCGACCTGCCGGGCGAGCGCAGGCGAATGAAACGCTGGGCTCTGGAGGTGATCCGTGACATCGATTAAGGCCGGTGTGCTGATCCTTCTGGGGTGCCTGGCGACGCCTGCGTGGGCTGCGACCAGCACCACGACCAGCGTGGCGACGGTGCTGATCAGCCTGGTCCTGATCCTCGGCGGCTTTGCCCTGGTGGCGTGGCTGGCGCGGCGCTATCTTCCAGGCCTGGGGGGAACCCAGGGCGCAGTGAAGGTGGTCGGCGCAACCATGGTCGGGCCGCGCGAGCGGGTGGTGGTGATCGAGGTGGAGGATGCGCGCCTGGTGCTGGGGGTGGGCGGCGGCCAGGTAAGGCTGCTGCATACCCTGCCGCGCGCTGCAACAGGCGGGAACAGGGTAACGTCGACATGAAGTCGCTCGGGTGGAGTTTCGTCGCTGTGTTGCTGCTGGCGAGCGGCTGGACCTGGGGCGCCGACGCCAGCGTGCCATTGTTCGTCGTGACGCCCACCGCAGCCGGGCAGGTCTACGGCGTGTCGGGCGAAAGCCTGCCGTTTCTGCTGCTGTTCCCGTTCCTGCCTGCACTGCTGCTGGCATTTACCGCCTTTGCCCGGATCGCGGTAGTACTGTTCCTGCTGCGCCATGGCTTGGGCAGCCCGACCGCGCCCCCCAATCTGGTCTTGACCGGTCTCGCCTTGCTGCTGACATTCTTCGTCATGATGCCGGCGATGGAAAAGATCAATGCCGACGCCTACGCCCCATATCTCGACGGCAAGCTGGAACTGGACACGGCGCTGGAACGGGCTGCCGAGCCTCTGAAAGGCTTCATGTTGCGGCAGACGCGCGCCGAGGATCTCGGCCTGTTCGTCGGTGATGACAGCATGGTCGATCCGGCGCAGGCGGAGACGGTGCCGTTCTCCGCGCTGTCACCCGCCTTCCTCACCAGCGAGCTCAAAACCGCCTTCCAGATCGGTTTCATGGTGATCCTGCCGTTCCTGATCATCGACCTCGTCGTCGCCGCGGTGCTCACCGCGCTCGGCATGATCATGCTGCCGCCGCAACTTGTTTCGCTGCCGCTGAAGCTGCTGCTATTCGTCGCGGTCGATGGCTGGCACCTGCTGGTCGGCTCGCTGATCGGGAGTTTTTAACGTGGCGGACCTCGCCCGCGACGCCCTCGGACTGGCTCTGCTGATTGCTGTCCCGCTGCTGCTCGCGGGGCTGCTGACCGCATTCCTGGTGAGCCTGTTTCAGGCCGCCACCCAGATACTCGAACCGACTCTGTCGTTCGTTCCCAAGCTGCTGGTCATGGCTGCAGTGCTCGCCGTGTTGGGCAACTGGATGGGCGGCCAGCTGGTGGAGTTCGCCCGCACCCTGCTGGTCGACTTTCCCGGCCTGATCGAGTGAACCCAGTGTGCTAGGAGCGGGCGTGGCCGGAATGAGCGAAGCCGCCATGGCTGCCTGGCTGTTCGCCTTTGCGCGAATGGCGGGCTGGGCTCTGCTCGATCCGCTGCTGGCACGAGTCCCGGTATTTTTGCGGCTGCTGCTGGCTGCAGCGCTGGCTGCTGCCTTGTTGCCGGGCCTTGCCGACGCAACGCTGCCTGCGCCGTTTTCGCTTGCGGGCGGCTTGGCGCTTGCGGCTGAGGCGCTGTGGGGGGCGGCCCTGGCATTGTGCGTGTGGCTGGTGTTCGCGGCGATGGAAGCCGTGCTGGTGTGGTTCGGCCACAGTGCCAGCGGTGGGCTGCTGATGCTCACTGCGGAGCAGGCGATGCCCGCCGATGCCGCCTGGCGCAGCCTTGCCGGCTGGCTGGCGGCGATGGCGTTTCTTGCGGCGAATGGCCATTTGCTGGTGATCAGTGCACTGACGCAGAGCTTTGCCGCCATGCCGGTAGCCGCGCTGCCCGCAGGCCCCGACCTGCGCTTGCTGGCCGAAGGCGCGGCCTGGCTGTTCACCGCGGGGATCCAGCTCGCCCTGCCGCTGCTGGCTTTTGCCCTGCTGCTGCAGCTGGCGCTGGCGGTGGTGGCGCGGACCATGCCCGGGGTGGACATGTTCTCGGTCGGGCTGGGACTCGCGGCGATGAGCGTGCTGGTGGCGCTGGTCTGGGCGATGCCGCTGATCAGCACCGGAGTTGAGAGCGGAATCGAACAACTGTCAGGCTGGCTCGATAGGTTGGCGGGTGCCAGATAGATTAGAATCACGAGGTTTATCGATCAGGCGCCGCCGGACGGCGGCCAATACGGAAGAATCATGATTCAGGGAAGTCTGGTTGCAATCGTTACCCCGATGTTCGAGGACGGCAGCCTCGATATCGAAGGACTGCGCAGTCTGGTTGACTGGCACATTGCCGAGGGCAGCGACGGCATCGTCATCGTCGGCACCACCGGCGAGTCGCCCACGGTCAGCTTCGACGAGCACTGCCAGCTCATTCGCGTCGCTGTGGAACAGTCAGCCGGCCGTATCCCGGTGATCGCCGGCACCGGTGCCAATTCCACTTCCGAAGCGATCGAGCTGACACGCTGCGCCAAGGCAGCAGGTGCGCAGGCCGGTCTCTCGGTGGTGCCGTATTACAACAAGCCGA
>Ga0209285_10000658_pt1 | contig 11273 bp, 10 predicted proteins | sample PPLLak3March2015_2_FD_187249 | JGI IMG/M metagenome (GOLD analysis project Ga0209285, IMG submission 187249) | Freshwater sediment microbial communities from Prairie Pothole Lake near Jamestown, North Dakota, USA - PPLs Lake P8 Core (3) Depth... | ecosystem: Environmental > Aquatic > Freshwater... | reverse complement strand
CGTCGCGAGTGTCCTTGACGATGAAACCCAGCGACTGGATCGCGTCGCGCAGCCGGTCGGATTCGGCCCAGTTTTTGGATTCCCGCGCCCGGCGGCGGGCTTCGACCAGCTGCTGCACCTCGGCCGGCAGCTCCTCGCGTTTGTCAACCTGATCCAGGCTCAGCCCCAGCACCCGGTCGAGTTCAAGGATGGTGGCATGTTTGTCGCTTCGCGGGATATCGCTTTTCAGCATTTCCTGCACCACGGCCATGGCGCGCGGCATGTTCAAGTCGTCGTTGACGGCTTCCCGGAATTTTTCGCCGAATGCCGAACTGACAGCTCCCCCGGTCGTTTCACCGTCATTCGTGAGCTCACGCACCTGATTGCAGAGATGATCGAGGCCGTTCTTGGCCGCCTGAATGGACTCGTCGCTGTACTCCATGGGCTTGCGGTAGTGAGTCAGGAAGGCCGCGAACCGGTAAGCCAGCGGCGGGATGCCGCGTTTGAGGAGGGCATTTTCCAGCGTCAAAAAGTTCTCTTCGCTCTTGGCCATTTTCTTGCCGCCCTGAATGTTGAGAAAGGCCCCGTGCATCCAAAAATTGAAGAACTTACGGCCGGTGGCCGCCTCGGACTGGGCGATTTCGTTGGTGTGGTGGATGTCGATGTGGTCGATCCCGCCGCAGTGGATGTCGAGCTGATCCCCGAGAAACTTCATGCTCATGGCGGAGCACTCGATGTGCCATCCAGGAAATCCGACCCCCCAGGGGGAATCCCATTCCATCTGGCGCCAGGCGCCGGGCGGAGAAAATTTCCACAAGGCAAAATCCGTCGCGTTGCGTTTCTCCGGGTTCTTTTCCACCCGGGCCCCTTCTTGCAGAGCCTCCAGGTTTTGGCTCGAGAGCCTGGCGTAGCTCGGAAATTTGGCGGTGTCGAAATAGATGCCGTCGCTGGTCTTGTATGTGAACCCCTTCTCCTCCAGAATGCGGATGAGATCGATTTGTTCGGGGATGCTGTCGGTCGCCTTGCACCAGACGGAAGGCTCCAGGATGTTCAGCTGCGCGATGTCCTGCATGAAAGTGCGGGTGTAATACTCGGCGATGCCCCAGGCCGTCTTGCCTTCACGGCGGGATCCGGTCTCCATTTTGTCTTCGCCCATATCACGGTCGCCGGTCAGATGGCCGACATCGGTGATGTTCATGACGTGGCGCACCGTGTAGCCGTTGAAAACGAGCACCCGCTTCAAGACGTCCTCGAAGATGTAAGTACGCAGGTTGCCGATGTGGGCGAAGTTGTAAACCGTCGGGCCGCAGGTGTATAGGCCGACCTCGCCGGGCCGGATGGAAACGAATTCTTCTTTCTGCCGCGTCAGGGTGTTGTACAAGAAAAGCTTCATGCGTCGTCTCCGTTTCAAAGCTTGCCCTTCTTGAGAATGGCGACCAACAGCCAGATGCCCATGAGAGCGGCCGCCAGAAAGCCGATGATGCCAATAAGCGAAATACCGTAGAACAGCGGCGGGGTTTTGGAGATGACGATCAGGGCCGAACCCACGATGAGGGCGGCAATGATGATGGCGAAGGCAATGCGGTTGCTGATCTGATCGTGGGTGGCCAGGATTTTTTCGAGGCCGTCGTGCTTGATTTGCAGGCTGAGTTTCTTCTGTCTCAGCAATCCGGCCAGATCCAGAAGCTCCTTGGGAAACTGGTTTAGAAACTTCAGCATCTGGACCGCGACGTCGCCGACCGCCTCGGCCATCCGCTGCGGTTTGAAACGTTCCATGAGCACCTGCTCGATGAAGGGCGCCGCTTTTGCGATCATATCGAAATCCGGGTCGAGCATGCGGCCGACCGCTTCCACCGTGCTGATGGCTTTAAGCATCAGAAAAATATCCGGCGGAAGCCGCAGTTGAAACCGGGTGGCGATCTCCAAGAGATCCTGCAGGAGCTTGCCGACCTCGATGTCCTTGAGCGGGCGGAAAAGATGCCGGCCCATGAATTCCGAAAGCTCGCGCTCCAACTGCCGCAGATCCGGCGACTGCTCCCAACTGGTCAACCGAAGGAGAACCTGGGCGGCTCGGACTTCGTTGCGGCGCACGACGCTGTCCACCAGTTCGACGAACATCTCCCGCGTCTGGCGGTCCACCACCCCCACCATGCCGAAATCCAGGAGACAGATCACGTTACCGGGAAGTGCAAAAATATTTCCGGGGTGCGGGTCCGCGTGGAAAAACCCGAGGGTGAAAACCTGCTTGAGGACGATGTCCGCGCCGCGCGAGCAAAGCAGCCGGCGGTCATAGCCGGCGACATCCAGCTGGTCGATGTTCGAAATCTTGATGCCCTCGACGAATTCGGTGGTGAGGATGCAGGCGGAGCTGAACTCCCTGAAGACGGCCGGAATGTAGACCGTCGGGTCATCGAGAAATCCCTGGGCGATCCGATCGACATGAGTGGCCTCGATGCGGAAATCAATCTCCTTCTCCAGGGTACGGGCAAACTCCTCGACGATTTTGACCGGTTTGTGCAGAGCCAGCTCCTCCACATGCCGTTCCGCCAAGGTAGCCAGGTGCAGCATGATTTCAAGATCCACCTCGATGAGCGTGCGGATGCCGGGGCGCTGGATCTTGACGGCCACGGCTTCGCCGTTTTTCAGCTGCGCGCGGTACACTTGGCCGATAGACGCCGAGGCCGTCGGCTCCCGGTCGATGGTTTCGAATACATCGGCGGACGGTGCACCCAGCTCACGCTGGATAATGGCTTCGGCCTCGTCGAAGGGAAACGGCGGAACGCGGTCTTGAAGCTTGGAGAGCTCGTGGATGAACTCCACGGGGATGAGGTCTGGCCGGGTCGAGAGCACCTGGCCCAGTTTGATGTAGGTGGGACCAAGCTCCTCGATCACCAGCCGCACGCGCTGGGGCCTCGTGAGCGGCTCTTCGCGCGGCGCCCTTTTCTTCGAAATCATTTGAAGACCGACCTCGATGTACTGATCGATCTTCAGGGACTCCACCAGCTCGCCGAATCCGTGCTTCAGCAGCACCGCCAGGATGTGGCGGTAACGGTTCAGGTGGCGGTAGGTCCTGCTGATGACACCGATCTTGCGGATGCTCAGCATGGCGAACCCGGAGCCGAAGCCTTTGACGGTCAGGCGGAGGGCTTGGTTTTGGACTTGCTCTTGGAGGCGGCGGCCTTCCCGGGCTTCCATCCCTTGGTCGCCCGGGCCTCCCGGAGCTCCTTCCGGAGGCTCTGGATCTCTCGCTTGAGAGACTTCACGTCATCGCTGGTGGCGACGTCGGCTTTCTTTAGAACGTCCTTAACCAGGTGATGGGCCTGCATTTGCATTTTCTTTTGGGTCTTCTCGTAGCTCTCCCTGAGGTTTTTGAGAAGTTTGCCGGCATCTTTTTCGGAGAGCTGGGCCTTTTGGATGATCTCTTTGCCCGCCGCCTCGACTTCCGTCCAGGTTTTGAGGGCTAGCCCGATTCCTGTCGTCAATGCTTTCTTCAGCTGCTCGATCATGCTCGCTGATCCTTTCTGATAGGAGTCCTTCGGTTGAAACACGCCTGCCCGTCCGGTCATTTCAGCTTACCGAGCACCGCGCTCGCAATGGTGTTCTTCTGGATCTCCTTAGTGCCCTCGTATATCTCGGTGATCTTGGCGTCGCGGTAAAAGCGCTCCACTTCATATTCGGTCATGTAACCGTAACCCCCCAGCAACTGGATGGCCTCGTCCGCCACCTCGACCGCGGTGCGCGCAGCGAACATCTTGGCCATGGAGGTGAGCTTGGGATCGATGCGCCCCTGGTCGAAGTTCCAGGCCGCCTTGTAGGCCATCAGGCGGGCCAGCTCGATCTTGGTGGCCATGTCGGCCAGTTTGTGCTGGGTCACCTGGAAGTCGGCCAGACGGCGGCCGAACTGCTGGCGTTCCTTGACGTAGGCCAGCGCACGGTCGAAAGCGCCCTGGGCGATCCCCAGGGCCTGGGCGGCGACCAGAATCCGGCTCTCATCGAAAAACTCGAGCACCTGGTAGAACCCGCGGCCCTCCTTCCCGATCAGGTTGGCAGCCGGTACCCGCACGTCCTTATAATTCACCTCGGCCGTGGCCATCATGTGAATGCCCATCTTCTCGCCGACATCGGTGGCGGTCAGCCCCGGACGATCGGCCTCCACCAGAATCATGCTGATCCCCCGATAGGTCGGCTGAGCGCCCACGTCGGTCTGGCACAAGGTGCAGTAAAAGCCCGCCAGACCGCCGTTGGTGATAAAGGTCTTGGTGCCGTTGATGATCCATTCATCGCCGTGCCGCACGGCCAGGGTGTCCAAAGAGGTGATGTCGGACCCATGACCGGGCTCTGTGAAAGATCCGCTGGAAAGCATCTTGCCCTCCGCCACCAGGGGCAGGAACCGTTGCTTCAGTTCCTCGCTACCGAACCGAAGCACGCATTCAGACGCGAAGCTCGCAAGGATCACGGCGCTGCCGATGCCCGAGTCCCGGGCGCAGAATTCCTCGGCGATCAGAATGTTCTCCAAGACGCCAAGCCCCTGGCCGGAATACGATTCCGGAAAGTGCACACCCACAAAGCCGAGCTGGGCCGCCTTTTGCCATATCTTCTTGGGGAACTCGTGCTTGCGGTCCCATTCGAGTGCCAGTTCTTTGTCGAATTCACCCCTGGCAAACTCTCTGGCGGCTTTCTGAATCTCTTTCTGCGGCTTGCTGAGTTCAAAATCCATCGTTTTCTCCCCTGTTGGTTTGTGCGCTCGAGTCACACCGTCCCTCTGGGTTGCGCTTAGCATAGGCTTGCAGCCATTTCAAGGCATTTGCAGTGCGTGCCCTTAAACGCGGCCGCTCTCTGAAGGCCGGTTTAGAAGCGTCTTGACTGTTTCATAAAACTGGCCTAAAAAATACAAATCTCAAAAGACTCTGCATGCCCCATGCATGCGGACGTTATCCATAGAAAGGAAACTCGAATCCTCATGGCGTTCTCGATCGCCTTGGCCGGTAAGGGCGGTACCGGCAAAACCACTCTAGCCGGTCTTCTGATCAAATATCTTATCAAACACAACAAGACGCCGGTGTTGGCCGTGGATGCCGACAGCAACTCCAACTTGAACGAAGTACTGGGTGTCGGCATCTGCGGCACCCTCGGAAATGCCCGTGAAGACATGAAGAAGGGCAAGGTCCCCAGCGGCATGACCAAGGACGTCTTCATGTCCATGAAACTGGAGCAGGCCGTGGTGGAATCCGACAGTTTCGACCTAGTGGTCATGGGCCGACCGGAAGGCGCCGGGTGCTACTGCGCCGCCAACTCGCTTCTGACGGGATTTCTGGAGAAGCTGGTTGACAATTACCCGTATATTGTCATGGACAACGAAGCCGGCATGGAGCATATCAGCCGGCTCACCACCAAGAATGTCAACGTTCTGCTGCTGGTCTCCGACCCATCGCGGCGGGGCCTCCAGGCGGCGCTGCGTATCGACGAGCTGGCCCGGGAGCTGAACATTGGAGTGGGCAGGAGCTACCTCGTCATCAACCAGGCCAAGGAACCGCCCGACGCCGGCGTTCTAAAAATGATCGCCGACGCCGGCGTGGAGTTGGTCGGAACCGTGCCGGCGGACGGGACCGTTTACGATTTCGACTACCGGGGCCGTCCGACCATTCAAATGCCGGAAACCAGCCCCAGCGTTCAAGCGGCGTTTGCGATCTTCGACCGAATCGTATCCTAATCGGCGCCGGCCGCCTTGATGCTGGCGGCACGACAGCAGGACCCACGCTCAAGAAGGATGAAAGCCGATGAAGCGAACAGGTTTTCTCTACGATGAACGCTACCTGCGCCATCAGACCGGTCCCTACCACCCGGAAGTCCCCGAACGGCTCACCGCCATTTATGAGGGCATCGTGCAGAGCGGGCTGATTGAAAAACTGATCCGCATCCCGGCCGCGCCGGCCGACCTGCCTTGGATTGTCAGCGTTCACACCGCCGAATATGTAAAGCGCCTTGAAGCCGCCTGCCGCGCCGGCAAACAAATGTTCGATTCACCCGACAACCAGATGTGTGCACAGACCTATGAAACCGCTTTGCTGGCGGTCGGCGGTATTTTGGAGGCCTGCCGTCAGGTCATGGAAGGCCGATTGGACAATGCCTTCTGCGCGGTCCGCCCGCCCGGGCATCATGCCGAGATCAGCCGCGCCATGGGCTTCTGCTACTTCAACAATGTGGCCATCGCCGCGCGCTACATTCAGAAGCAGTTCGGCCTCGCCAGAGTGGGCATCGTGGATTTTGATGTGCACCACGGCAACGGCACCCAGCATATCTTCGAGGACGACCCGACCGTCTACTATTACAGCATCCATCAGCACCCCTCCTTTGCATATCCGGGCACCGGACGCGAGTTCGAATATGGCCGCGGAGACGGGTACGGGTTCACGAAAAATTCACCGGTTCTGCCGGGGCAAGGCGACGAGGACTACCAGCGTCTCCTGGAACGCGACCTCTTCCCGGCATTTGCCGACTACAAACCCGAGGCCATCATTGTTTCGGCCGGCTTCGACGGTCACCGCGACGACGACATGTCCGATACGAAGCTTTCCACGGAATTCTACACCTGGATGATGCAGAGAATAATGGACCTGGCCAATTCTTCCGCCTCCGGTCGTCTGGTGTCCGTGCTGGAAGGCGGATATTGCCTGCGCCGGCTGCCGGAACTTGCGCGCCATCATGTTGAAATCCTGTTGAACGGCTGAGGGGGCTAACCTTTTTTAAAGAACAGGGGGAGACTATGTTTGTCAGCAGATCGATGACCCGCCGGGTCGCCACCATCGGTCCCGAAGCGTCCATTTTCGAAGCTCAGGACCTGATGGCCAAAAACAGAGTTCGGCATATTCCGGTAGTCGAAGAGGGCAACAAACTGGTGGGCATCGTCAGTGACCGAGACCTGCGCAGCGCCCTTCCGTTTAAGTATTTCCAAGAAGGCATCAGCCCGGAGGAAAGGGCCAAGCTTCAGAACCTGCGCGTCAAGGACATTATGACGAGCAAGGTGTTCACCATTTCACCCGGCTACACGATTCAGGACGCGCTGTTGGTGATCCAAAACTCCAAAGTCGGCGCACTTCCGGTAGTGGACGAGGAGGGCCGCCTGAAAGGGATCCTGTCGGTGCGGGACCTGCTGCGGGCCTTCATCAACGTGCTGGGAATCGGCCAGCCCGGTACCCTGCTGTGCATACTGGTCGAAGAGAAGGTCGGACAGCTTAAGAAGATCGTCGATGCCATTACCGAGATCGGTGTCTCCTTCGGCAGTGTTCTCGTCGCCCGTTATTGGGAGGAAGACAAGCGTGCGGTCTTCCCCTACCTGCTGACCCAAAACGTGGCTCACGTCAAGAAGAAGCTGAAAGAGATGGGCTACACGCTGCTGGATCCGATGCAGTGGTATTTGGACCAGCTTCCGGAAGAGGACCGGCCGCCGGACCAGCCGAAGCCCTAACTCCCCACGTATGCCCCATCCTTACGAGGAGTTGTATATTTACCAGCTGGAAGGCCGCCTGAACCCTCGCATCGCCATCGATGCCGGCGCGTTTCTGGGCCACTGGCAGGAAGAGGATTCGGCCTTTCTGTTTTTCTCAGCCCCCATGGCTGAAACGGTGGAGGGCATTCTTCGCCGACAGCCGCATCTTCGCCTGATCGACAGCACCCGCATGGCTTACGACCAGTGGCAGGGAACTGTTACCGGCGGAGAACGCATCGGTCGGTTCCGCTTCATCGCCCCTTGGGACCCGGCGGCGGTGGATCTGCAGGCATCCGATGGAACCGCCATCCTGCTGGACCCCGGGCTGGTTTTCGGCGCCGGCACGCATCCCACCACCCGCGACTGCTTGAAAGCCCTGGATCTAGCGGCAGACAGCGGCGGCGTCCGAACCGCCATGGACCTGGGAACGGGGACCGGCATCCTGGCGCTGGCAATGGCGAAGCGCCTGGACGCCAAGGTCCTGGCGGTCGACCTCAACCTCCTGGCGGTCCGGACCGCCGCGCGCAACGTCCGGCTCAACCGGCTCGGCGAACGTATTCTGGTTGCCCAGGGGCGGGCCGAGGACGCCATCGACGGACCGGCGGATCTCGTGGCCGCCAACCTTCACGGTGCGGCGATGCTGCCCATGATGGACGCCCCAGGGTTCCGGAGGAAAGGCGGGTTCATCCTTTCCGGCCTGATGCGCAGCGACGCCAAGGAAGTCCGGCGCCGGCTTTCTGTCTTGGGCATCGGCATCCGGGAGGAGTGGACCCGGGACGGCGTCTGGCACACCTATTACGCCGAGAATCTTTCACCCTTCGAACCCTCGATCCCTTGAACTCTTTGGAGTATTATGGAGGCTCTGATCGCACGCGCGGTTAACGATCTCTCGCCCGCCCGCCGGGCCGTCGCCTTGACTGGCGCGGGCATCTCCATCGACAGCGGCATCCCCCCGTTCCGCGGCCACGGAGGGCTTTGGGAGCGGTTCGACCCCATGGAAATCGCTCATATCGACTCCTTCCTGCGCAACCCCGCCATGGTCTGGAAGGTGCTGGTCAAGGATCTGAAGGACCTCATCGACAACGCCCAGCCCAACGACGGGCACAAGGGCCTCGCGCGCCTCGAACAGCTCGGCATTCTCAAGTCGGTCATCACCCAGAATATCGACGGGCTGCACCAGATGGCCGGAAACACGGATGTCATCGAGTTCCACGGCACCTTCGCCTGGCAGCGCTGCATGCAATGCGACCGGCGCATCGAGACCAGCAAGGTCGATGCCAGCGAGCTGCCGCCGCGGTGTGCCTGCAGCGGCATCTTGCGTCCGGACGCGGTTTTTTTCGGCGAGATGATTCCGCCGGTCGCGTTATGGCGCTCGCAGGAGGTCGCATCGCAATGCGACGTCATGCTGGTGGTCGGGACCTCGGCGGTGGTTCAACCAGCCGCCAGCATGCCCGCCATTGCCAAACAGTCCGGCGCCATCGTCATCGAGATCAACCCGGAGCCGACTGCCCTGACCGGCATGATCAGCAGCTATCTGATCCCGGGCAAGGCCGCTGAAGTCATGAACCGGATTGTCTCCGGGCTGGAAAGAAACCGGTGAACACCGCCGCCGCTCCTTGGGTTCGAATCGTCGTTCTGCCGACGCCGACGATCCATAACAACATCGCCGACGCGGACCGCCTCAGGGCTGCGTTGGCGCTGGCGCTCCCGGGCGAAACGATCGACATCGACCTTGATCTCCTCAAACTACTGCCGGCTGTCGTGCGCGAGTGTAATTACCGGCTGCGCTGCGCCTTGTTTCGCGACCGCAGCCGATGGATGGTAACCGGCATCTTTAGCGTCGACGACGCCCGGCCCATCCTCGGCCTGGCCGTGGATTTAGGCACCACCCGCGTGGTGCTGCGGCTGATCGACCTTCTGAACGGCGCGCCCCTCGCCGAACAAGCCTTCGATAATCCCCAGTCCGCGGTAGGACCGGACGTGCTGACGCGCATCCACCATGCCGATACTCCCGAAGGCCTGCATCACCTCAACACGCTCATTATCACTGGCCTTAACAGCGCCATCGACGCGATCTGCCGGAGCGTTGAATTTCAACCGCAGGACATCGTCGCCATGACAGTCGCCGGCAATACCTGCATGACCCACCTTCTTCTGGGTCTGGAGCCGCGCTGGATCATTCGTGAACCCTACATCCCGGTCGTCAACCGACCCGGCGTTCTCAAAACGGCGGCCCTCGGCATCCACGTGGGCCCCTTGGCCCGGGTGCTGGTCTTTCCCAACATCGGCAGCTATTTCGGCGGCGACCTTATCGCCGGCATCTTGTTTTCAAAACTGCACCAGCGCAAGGACACCGCCATCTTGGTCGACGTCGGCACGAATGCCGAGGTGGTCCTGGGAAACCGCGACTGGCTGATCGGCTGCGCCGGCGCGGCCGGACCGGCGCTGGAAAGCGGGGTGACCCGGATGGGCATGCTGGCCGGACCGGGTGTCGTGGATCGGGTGGTGATCGACCCGGCGACCGGCGCCTTTGCGATTCACGCGATCGAAGAGAAAACGCCCAGGGGCATCTGCGGCTCGGGAGTGATCGATCTGGCCGCCCAGCTTTTTATGAACGGCATGATCGACCTGCGCGGCAAGCTCGTTGCCGCACGCTGCGGCGGCCGGCTGCGGGTGGTTGACGGCATGCATCATCTCGTGGTGGTTCCCGCCGAGCAGTCCGCCACCGGTGAGGATCTAACGATCAGCCAGGCGGATCTCGACAGCTTGATCCGGTCCAAGGCCGCCATGTACACCATCCTTGAAACCCTTGCCATGACCGTCGGTCTCAACCTGAACGAGCTGAACGCTTTCTTTGTGGCCGGCACCTTCGGCTGCTTCATAAACCCGCGTTCAGCCATCGCCATCGGCATGCTGCCGGACCTCCCGCTCGACCGCTATATCCCCATCGGCAACAGCTCGCTGGAAGGTGCGGCTTTGGCCCTGATCTCCGCAACCGCCATCGACGAGATCGACCGCATCCGCGACCGCATTACCTACCTTGAACTCAACGTCAACCAGGACTTCATGAACCGCTTCAGCGCCGCCAAATTCCTGCCGCACACGGACCCCGGCCGGTTTCCTTCTTTGCCGCATTCATGACGGCGCTGTCTGCTGCATACGCACAGGTTCTTTCAACGGAGGAACTGATCCGGAACATCCAATGATGTGCCGCCAACCCAAGCAGCTTCACCGATGGCGCTTGCTTTGCCTGTCGATCGTTTTCGGTGCCGCTGCAGCGGCCCAGCCGCTGTCGGCGGCTGCCGCTGAATTGCGGACCGAGGAGACCGGCAGGATCGAAGCCCTGATTGCCGCCGTCGCGCGCATGACCGACGCCGCTTTCATTCGCAATGGCCAGGCGTACGATTCGGCCGTTGCTGCGGAATTTCTCCGCCGCAAATGGCGGGCGAACGCCACGCATATTTTCTCTGCAGAGGACTTCATCGCGAAGGTGGCTTCGTTTTCCTCGACCTCTGGGCGGCCTTACCTCATTCGCTTGGCAGATGGCCGGGAGATCCCATGTTCGGTATATCTCCGGGCGGAACTTGCTAAACTCCAGCCGATGAGGCCTTGATTCGAGGTCGTCTCGATGGAGGAAGGATAGGAATGTGAAACCGATCTACCTGGACTACAACGCTACCACGCCTCACGACCCCGAGGTCATCGCCGTCATGCGGCCATTTCTGGAAGAGGAGTTCGGCAACCCTTCCAGCGGACACCTGTACGCGGTGAAACCCCGTCAGGCTCTATCCAGAGCCCGCCGGCAGGC
>Ga0209285_10000654_pt1 | contig 11295 bp, 7 predicted proteins | sample PPLLak3March2015_2_FD_187249 | JGI IMG/M metagenome (GOLD analysis project Ga0209285, IMG submission 187249) | Freshwater sediment microbial communities from Prairie Pothole Lake near Jamestown, North Dakota, USA - PPLs Lake P8 Core (3) Depth... | ecosystem: Environmental > Aquatic > Freshwater... | reverse complement strand
GCTCTTAAATACCGAAGGTTGGGCGAGTTGCTGAATGAAAAAACGACCGGCACTCGTGGGCTCCACACCTACATTCTCGCGTGGGATTTTTCCATGCTGTTCGTCAGGGAGCGGGAATGGCTGCCCATTCTGAACCTGGGGTGGAAAACCCATCGCCGGGTCCACTTTCACTTGGACGGTCGCCATCCGATCGGTGCATCCCAGCATGAGAAGCTCGTTGTAATCGACGATCGCATCGCTTTTTGCGGAAGCATCGATCTGACCAAGAACCGCTGGGATACCCCGGAGCACATGGTGGATAATCCGCTGCGCTGCGATACTTCCGGGCTCACATACGGGCCCTATCATGAGGTCCAGATCCTCATCGACGGGGATGCAGCGGCAGCTCTCGGCCAGCTTTTCAGGGAACGATGGAAGCGGGCGACCGGAAAACACCTTACATCTCCGGACCCGGCCGACAGCCATCCATGGCCTGCTGCCGTCCGTCCGGACATGACCGATCTGACGGCCGGTATCGTGCGGACCCAGCCGGCTTTTCTAGGCGAGCCGGAAGTTCGCGAGACCGAGGGATTGTTTCGAGCCGCGCTTGGCGCAGCCCAGAGCGTTATTTATATCGAAACTCAATACTTGACGTCCGCGGCAATAGCGCAGGCCCTTGGGGAAATCATAGTTCGACCAACGGGTCCCGAGATCGTTATAGTGCTGCCGCAGGCATCCAGCGGGTGGCTCGAACAGAGCACAATGGATTCCATCCGCTGCCGGCTCCTGGCTTCTCTCTTCGAAAAGGACCGGCACGGACGGTTGGCCGTCTACTACCCCGCAGTCGGCATTTTAAAAGCGCCGGTGTATGTTCATTCCAAGCTGATGATCGTGGATAACCGGCTGGCGGTGGTCGGATCGGCCAACCTGAACAATCGTTCCATGGGACTCGATCGGGAGTGCTCCTTAGCAGTGGAAGCCAGCCGTAGCCCGCACCATCAGGCCATAGAGGCTTTCCGCAACCGCCTGTTGGCGGAGCACCTCGGGTGTTTGCCGGCGAACGTCGAGGAAGCCGTGAGGAATCATCGGTCCATTATTCGAGCCATCGAACACCTGGGAACTGCTCAGCGTCGACTGGAAAGATTGAACCATCACACGCCGCCGAGCATCGATGCCGTCAAACTGATTTACGATGCCGCGCTGCTGGACCCTGAGAGACCCATGGAATTCGAGCGAATGCTGGACGAATTCTGCCGGGAGGCAGATGAGTCTACCTGGAAATCGTGGCGCCTGCGATTGTCCTTGAGCGCGGGGTTTCTCCTGGCCATGCCAGCTGCCTGGCATTGGACTCCGTTGCGAGAATGGCTGAGCATAGACCGGCTGGCGGCCTGGGGCTGGTTGCTGCAGAGCGATGTCGCTTTGGTGGCGGCGGCGATCGCCGCTTTTACGCTGGGAGGTCTGGTGATGGCGCCGGTGACGTTGATCATCGGTGTAACAGCAATAGTTTTTTCACCGATGCCCGCCGCGCTTGTCTCCCTGGGCGGTTGCCTGATCAGCGCCGCCCTCGGCTATGGCATCGGCGCGAAGATCGGCCGCAACCAGGTCCGCAGGCTTGCAGGCAGACGCTTGAAACGCCTGAATCAACGCATGGCCAAACGGGGGATACTGGCATCCGTCCTCATTCGCAACCTACCTCTGGCGCCCTTTACCATCGTCAACGTGCTGGCTGGGGCGTCGCGGATCAAGTTCAGCGACTATATGATCGGTACCGGGATCGGCATGCTGCCCGGCATAGTGGCCATCAGTATCTTTGCCGACCGGCTGGCTGCCGCAGTGCACCACCCCGACTGGCAGAATATCATGGTCGTTACAGTGGTGGTGATCGCCCTGGGGTTGGGATTCTGGTGGCTCCACCACAGGCTTTTCGGTCCTAAACCCGCTTCTGCCCCGGAGTGAAGTGCGATCTTCGAATCACCTTCAGCTCGAGACGAGAAGCAGCGAATGTTCGGACTGCTTGAGCAGGCCAGCCGCGAGGCGGCCGAAAGATAGGGTCTCGCCGGGGCGGCGGCTGACGCCGAGCACGATTAGGCAGCGGCGGCTCTTGCCCACGGCCGTTCTGACCGCCTCCTGCGTGTCGCCTTTCCCGACCAGGCTGCGGACGCCCACATTGAAGTAGCCGGCCATCCGCACGATCTCCCGCAGAATTTCGACGTCCTCCCTCCTGCCATGTCGCCTTTCGCTCTCGAGCGGGGCGCCGACACTCGCGATTGCCAAAGCGGTGATTGGCGCGGACGCCGCTTGGGCGATCGCCAGCGCCACTTCCGCGCCATTCCGAGATACGCCTGAACCTGGGATCGGGACGAGGATTTCCATTGCCGGATCCAGCGGATCCTCAGCGAAGGCGCCGCGAGCGACGGCGATGGCCACCGAGCCCTCGAAAGCCCCTGCCACACCTCGGAGAGACACGATCCTCGAACCCGCCCTTCGGCGCCATGTAACCCTTTGCAGCCTCTTTCGCTCAATCGATGCTATATTTTGATGGTCTACTGGAGGTAGTTTTCCGTGCCTTAATCGGCCGCCGGGAGGGTTCGAGAACTGGTGGGTTTAGCTGAACGAATATGCAATTGCGGCGATGATTGGATTCATCGCCGAATATATGCCATCATATCGTTTTCCTGCTTTTCCTTCATTCAAAAACTTTGACAACCACAAGAGTCCGAACCAGGAGACACAAAGAAACTGGATCGGGCAGCCGTGGCGGCGGGCGATCTCTTCGCAATCCGTTCGCAGCAGGCCCCAAGCCTTGAGAGCGTGCTCGTGTCCCAGGAGCGGATATCCACCGTGAAGTGCACCCGTTCGGGTATGGTGTTGCGCGAATTCGGGTGGTTCTGGATTTCACCGACAGTTGCGACCATGTTGCCGCCATGCGCTACGGCAGCCGGCTCGCCTTGACAATCTTCTCGGCCGCAGCGGCCAAGACATCGTGCCGGTCTTCCATGGGGGTCGGGCCTATCTGATTCGCTTCGCCGCTGAGATAGACGTCATACCAGTTCAGGCAGAGGATACCCTTTGGGGCGCCGATTAGCTTCTGCTGCCGTTCCAATGGATTTTAACTTGTTCGCCTCATCCACTTAAACATCTCCATCACCAGCAACACCGTCAGCGCCAGCGCAGCAGCAGAAGCCACTGCGCGAAGGCCACCGGCTTGGTTCCCAAAATTTTATGCATAAAAGGCAGATACATGCTCAGAATATGGATGCCCTGGGCCGCCAGCACCCCAAAGATTAGGATAACATTCCTTCGCAGCGGCACCTTCAGGGCGGATACCGCTTCGGAGCGGCAGTTTAACACATGCACATTCTGGAGTAGAACCATGAACAGCAAAACGAGGTTTCGAGCCACGGCTTCGTCCATCATTTCCACGCCCACCACCCAGTACCAGGCCCCAAGGGCCAGGGCGCCGATGGTCAGCCCCGAAACAATAGTCTGCCAGACCATCTGGGGGTCGAAAATCGTTTCCTCGGGCCTTCGAGGCCTTTGTTTCATGGCGTCCGGCTCGCCGCCTTCAAACGCCAGGGCCACGTCCTGAATGCCGTTGGTGACCAGGTTGAGCCACAGCAACTGCACCGCTAAAAGCGGAATGGGCAGGCCCGCGAAAATCGCGGTGATAAACATCAACACTTCCGCCGCGCCGGTGGAGATGAGCAGGTAAATCACCTTGCGCACGTTGTCGTAGGCAAACCGTCCTTCTTCGACGCCGGCCACGATGGAGGCGAAATTGTCGTCGGCAACGATCATGGAACCCACTTCCTTGGCCACATCCGTGCCCGAGCCCATGGCCACGCCGATGTTCGCCCTTCGAAGCGCCGGGGCGTCGTTGACCCCGTCGCCGGTGACGGCGACGAATTCCCCCCGGCGGATCAGCACATCGACGATTTCCAGCTTCTGGGTCGGAGACACCCGGGCAAACACGTGGGTCGAGGCCACCAGCTTTTCGAAAGCCGGACTGTCCGGCGATCCGGCTTCGCTCAATTGCGCCCCGGTCACCACCGGCTCATCGCGATCGGACAGCCCCAGTTCCCTGGCGATGGGGCCGGCGGTCGCGGGATGATCGCCGGTGATCATCAGAACCTGGATACCGGCCTGCTTGCAAATCTTCACCGATTCGACGGCTTCCGGGCGCAGGGGATCAATGAATCCCACCAGTCCGTAAAAAAGCAGTCCGGAAATGGTTTTCTCTTCAGCGGAACCGCCGGATGGGGCGCTTTCGGTTTCGCCGCCGGCAACGGCCAATACACGGAGCCCTTTTTTTGCCATGGCTTCCGCCTGCTGCTCGACGTCTTCCCGGTCGAGTTTCGCCGGCCTGCCGTCTCGAACCATGCCGCTGCAAAATTCCAGAATCGTTTCCACGGCGCCCTTTGCAGCTACATGTCCGGTGCCGTCTTTTTCAAAAAAGACCGCCGAGTATTTCTGCTCGGATTCATAGGGCACCTCCCGGGTAACACGGACCTGACTTTTTACCTGTTCCGGATTCAGGCCCAGCTTGTAACCCATGGCCAGAAAGGCCACATCCATGGCGTCCCCGCGATGTGTCCGGCCGTCTTCTTTCTGGACAAGCGATCCCTCGTTGGCCAGAATGGCCAGATCGGCCAGCCGGTTCAAATGCTCCTTATCGGCTGGGGATATCTTGTTGCCTCTGCCGCTCTCCGAGACATCACCTTCGCCGTTATAGCCTTCTCCGGAAAATTCGAAAATCCGCCCATCCGCCAACACAACAGTACGGACGGTCTGCTGGTTGACGGTCAGGGTGCCTGTCTTGTCGCTGGCGATCACCGTGCAGCTCCCCAGGCTCTCCACGGCCGTGAGCTTGCGCACGATGACGTTGCGGTTGGACATCCGCTTGGTGGCGATGGAGAGCGACACCGTCAGGGCCACGGGAAGCCCTTCGGGAATGGCCGAGACCGTCAGGGCCACCACAAAGAAGAAAATCGCCGCAAGATCGTTGCCCTGAATCCACAGAAGAAGTGCCAGAAAGGCGCTGATCACCAGCACCAGGATGCTGATGTGTTTGACGAACCGCTCCATCCGAAGCACCAGTGGCGGTTTGCCGCTTTCCGATTCGGTGACGGTTTTGGCGATGATGCCCACCTGGGTCTCGATGCCGGTACTGACGACGATCCCGACTCCCCTGCCGGAATTGATGGTCGATCCGGCAAAGGCCATGTTCTTGCGGTCCCCCACAACGGTCTCCTCGGGCAGGCGTCCAGTGGTCTTTTCCGAAGCGATGGATTCGCCGGTCAGAAAACTTTCGTCGGCCGCGAGGCTGTTGACCTCTACCAGACGCAGGTCGGCCGGCACCTTATTACCCGACTCCAGCAGTACAATGTCGCCCGGCACCACCGCTTCGGCGGGAATATCCATCTCCTTGGCCCCTCTGCGCACCCGCGCCGCAATTTTGAGCAGTCGCTGTGCAGGCCGGCAGCGCTCTTTTCAGCTTGATACTCCTGGTAGGCCCCCAGGCCACTGTTCAAGGCAATGACGATGAGAATAAACACGGCATCTGCGCCTTCGCCGATGGCCAGCGAGGCGACTGCCGCAGCCAACAAAATGAATATCAGGGGGTTGAGGACCTGATGCAACAGGATGGACCAAGTCGTGGGCGGTTCCTTGACAGGCAGCGTGTTGGGTCAGTAATACGCAAGCCGCTTTTTCGCCTCCTGCTCTTCCAATCCGTCCGGCCCGGACTGAAGCTCCTCATAAACATCCTGTTCTTCAAAGGTGTGCCATTTTTCTTCACACAACCGGCAGGCATGTTCTTTTTGTTTCATCCCCTCCTCCCAATGCTGAATCAGCTAACCGTAGTACCGGAAGATGTCTCTTCACACAGGATATTCCCGGAGCATTTCATGGATGCCTTTGTGCATGTCGTACCAGAATTCGTAGGCGGCGGCATGCTTATCGCGCGTGAAAAACTCGACCCAGCGGTCCAGTTCAGGGTGGCTGGTCCCGTCGATCTGTTTTTTGTTTTTCAGGAATTCAAACACCATGTCCATGTTGCGTTCCGACTCCCAGAACACGGATGCATTCCGGCTGGTGATGCGGCTTGCGGTCAGGGTGATCGAGCGCAGAAACGCTTCTCCGCACCCGAAGATATTTTCCACGATCTCGGGTATTAGTGTTTCGGCCCAGGCTCGATGAAAGCGGCAGATCCCGAGGTTGTCCAGCATCAGTTCCTTGAGCATGCGCCGGGCATTTTCTCTTCCCAGCTCACGGGGCGGCAGGAAGTCCCGGCCGTAGTGCATGTAATATTTGCCCGTGATGGCCATGGGCGCAAAAGCACCCGGCGTCCAGTACTGGTTGGGAACCATCCAGCCTTGACGGGCAAAGGCATTGTATACAAACCGGTCAAGCACCGACTTCCCCTTTTCTCGTGCAAGACGGCGCGCAAATTTTCTGGCCCCGAATTGCAACGGTATTTTTCCGCCGGGTTGCGTTATCTGATCCAGCAATGCCATGCCCAGCCCGGCATTGTGCATGGAATCGCCCACCACATCAAACGTCGCCATCTCCCACCTGGGCTTTTGATTTACACCCAACGCTGCGGGTGTGATCAGACCATCATCCAGGCAATCCATGAGCCAGGCAAGGGTCCCGCCGACGGAAATGGCATCGAAACCCAGGCGGTCGGCATGGTGGTTGAGTTGTTCGGCGGCCCGCTGGTCGAAGATGCCGCACAAGGGCCCCATGGACTGGTAGGGTTCGTAGTCTTTTTTATAGACACCGTGCATTTTCTTGCAAACCGCCGCGCAAGGCTCTCCGCATGTCTGCTGCTGTTTGGCTTCTATGGTCTCTGCGTTGAACTGTTTGAGGTAATGATTCAGGATAAACCGTTCATGAAGATCCCGTCGCGCTTCCTGACTCCAGTGGATGGTGCGGTAATTGAATGCCAGGATATCGCCGTCCATGGCAGCGTAATTGACCCCGAACGTACCGCCGGTATTTAATTTCGGGTCGTAACGGTACTTGGTGGTGACCTCCATGTCCTTGGCCGCCATCCGCTGGTTGAATTTATCCTGAAACCATTCATCCGCTACGGAGCGATCGCGAAAATCCTCGTCGATATAGGTTCCACCGTATATGATGCCCATAAGGCCATGCTCCTGAAACAACTTGCTGCCGAAGCCTCCCCGACCGGCCCAGGTATCCACATGGGTCAGTTCCCCCTTTTTCAAAGGGGCGGATCCAATGGCGCCGAAATCCGAATCGCGTGCGGCCGGACCTGTCGCCAGCACCCGGGGATCCTTTTCATACCTCTGACCGAACATCCGTATGGCGGCTTCCATTACGGCATACACCCCTTGGCGGCCGGATTCCCAGATCTGTTCGGGTACGACTTGAATCAGTTCCACCTCGATTTCTTCGCCGTGGTTGCGGTTCAAGTACAAAAGCGAAGGATGCGGGGCTTTGCCGATGAGACTGAGCATGTTGATGCCGAGGTTGTCGAACACCAGGGCCGCGCCACCCATGGAGGAGACATAAAAACCGTGCCAGCAGGGAGAGATGCCCGCGAAGATCAGCCGGTTGGACCCGGGAAATACAGAGCCGGCCAAAAGCCCGGCGCCGATGGTCAAGGCGTTATGCTTGAAGGCCAGATGAATCCCCAGGTCCACGGGGCCGAAAAAATCGCCGACACGGTAGCGTTGCATGCGATAAAAGCCGGTGGCGGCATCCAGCATCAGCACTTTGAGTTCATGTTTGATGTCGTGCATTTCGAACTTTTCCTTGACGCGCCATTATCAGGCGCGAATTATTTTGAGCGAGTCGGTTCCATGCATGTCGTTGGTTGATTCGTCCTCTACCAAAATCACTCTCTCGTCTTTTTCAATCAAACCTGCCTTGCCCATAAATCGCATGGCCATATCGGCAAGGCCGTATGGTTCATCATCGAGGCTAACAGGATGAACCCCGTATGACAGGGCCAAGAAATGATTCGTTTTTTCGTCGCCGCCGCAAGATAGTATCCAGCAGTCCGGTTTGAATCTGGAGATACGGCACGGGGCGCCCATGCTTTGCGAGTGGGTCAGTATATAGCGCACATTCAAGGCATTCGCAGATTCGACGGCATTCAAGGAAACGATATCCTCAACGGTGGTGTCGTCGGAACCTGGACCTGTTCTGAAGTAGGCGGGCAAATCGGCCATTGCCCTGACAGCTTTCCGTTCCGGCTCAGCAGATGTTGCGATCTTACTTATCATTTCAACCGCTTCTACAGGATACCTTCCTATGGCCGTCTCTTCGGACAACATCACGGCATCTGTGCCGTCCAGGATTGCATTGGCCACATCGGATACCTCGGCACGGGTCGGCCGGATATTCTCCGTCATGGATAACAACATCTGCGTCGCCGTTATCACGGGCCGACCCAAAAGATTTGCCTTGTGGATCAGTTTTTTCTGAACGGCCGGCACGTCCTCTAAAGGGATTTGAACCCCCAGGTCGCCGCGTGCAATCATGATCGCGTCCGCCGCTGAAAGAATCGCATCGAAATTGTTAATGGCTTCGGCCCGCTCAATTTTGGCAACCACATACACGGATTGCCCTCTTTTTTCTGCAAATCGCTTCACCTTCAGAATATCATTGGCTTCTTCCACGAATGAAACGCCAAAGGCATCTACGCCCTCCTGCAGGGCAAAAGCGACAAACTCGAGGTCCGTGTCCGACACCGCTTCGGCTATTATATTTACCCCGGGAAGATTTAATCCTTTGTAGGAAAGGAGTGGGCCGCCGATAACCGTTCGGCAGAAGACCTCCTCTTCGAACACCCTCTCTACCTGGAGTTGTATGAAGCCGTCGTTGAGGAAAATAAGGCTTCCTGGGTTCACGCTCTCAGGCAGTCTCTTATATTGAACAGGTATCTGATTGGGTGTGCCGATAAGGTCTTTGACGGTCAATACAACCTCCTCCCCCTTTTCCAGCAGGAGCGGTTCCTCCAGGAGTTTGCCGATTCGTATCTTGGGGCCGGGAAGATCCGCCATAATCAAGCAATAACGCTCAATCCTTGCCGACACAGCGCGGATGCGACGGATATCCTCCTTATGCCCCTGCAAGGATCCATGGGCAAAATTAAGCCGCGCCACATTCATGCCCTGCAGCATCAAGCGCTCCAGGACAGCCTCAGAGTTGGATGCCGGGCCTATGGTGCAAACGATCTTGGTCTTATGGGCCGGCAATTTCATGGCCGCCTCCGTATTCGAATAAATGGGATGTATCCGTACCCTGAAACCATGTTTTCAAACAACTATAACCGACAGATCAGGCCTTCTCCATGGTTAACCCCTTTCCGGCCATGAACTCGGCAAAATCAACGAGGCGGGCGGAGTACCCCCATTCGTTGTCGTACCAGGAAAGAATTTTAACGATTCTATTGTTCAGAACCATGGTGCTCTGTGCATCAACGATGGATGAGTGGGGGTCTCCGATGATATCCTGGGAAACCAGCGCCTCGTCCGTCACCCGCAGGATCCCTTGCAGGGGCGGTTTCTCCGACGCCTTCCGCATGGCGGCGTTGGCCTGTTCCGAAGTCACGTCTTTTTTCAGGGAAACCATCATGTCGGTAATCGAACCATCGGGGACCGGAGCCTTCAAGGGCCCACCCGTGTCTTCGACCGCAATGCCGCGGGCGAGGCCTTGGGTGGGGGTCAGCGCGATGCCACGCACGCGATGCGCGTCGAGTTGGGCTAAAACCTCTATGGCAATTTCCCCCTCCTTCGCGTGCAGCAACGAGTAGATGGGCGGTAAATGTTTATCGAACCGTATATCTACGACACTGCCGCGCACAGAGACCACTGTGCCGAGGTTCAAAGGATTGGTTGATTTCGTTATTTTTGCTCTCACTTATCCACCGCCAGTTTGCCTTCTCTTCCCCTGGCACAAAGCAGGCTCGGCTTCGAGAGTTTCTCGCACGCGCGCCAGCCGCGTGTCGATCCTCGCACGGTCATGGGCGGACTCGACGGTACGCTCGGTCAACTCGGCGATCCACTGCAGTTGTTCGCCAAGCGCCCTCCGGCGGTGGGGGCTGGCCGTCAAGCTGGCAAGGGTTTGAAAGGCGTCGAGCATTCGCGATATGATGGCGACATTGCCTTCGGCGTTGTTTCGAATCTGGTCGAATGATTCAGCCAGCATGCTTTCAAAGTTCGGGCCTTTGGCGATCACCCGCAGTTCGCCTTCCTCGTAGCGGTGCGATGAGGGGATTTGCCGAGGCGCTATCCGCGCCAGAATCGCCGTCAGATAATCCACGCACATCACGGCTGTCGTTGTGTCGTTGATGCCGGGGGAGAGTGCTTTCAACGCCACATCCACGATCTGTCTGATGCCGAAGGCCGCATCCTGTTCCACCGTGCGGTGGCTGCTGATGCTGAAAGTCGCCTGCAGGGCGCCAGTCGTCTCTTGATCCGGCGGGTCTTCCAGAGCGAGTGAGGCGAGCGTGGTGTCTTGGACAACGAAATCGCCGATGCCGTGCTCCATCCGCACGATGCTTTTCCTGTCTCGCGCCAAGCGCATGAGCGCCTCGTTATTCACGCTCTGGATGAAGCCGCTCTCCTTGGCCGGCACGCCGCGCCAATTCCGCCCTGATAGCGGCCGTAGCGTCTGGCCATCATCGTCTTCGCCCGGACCTTCTCCAAGTCTTTCCGGAAACATCCGGTCAATGGCAGTTATGGTTTCCCGAGCGACCGAGGCGATGATGCTGGAAGCCTCGATCGATGAGGCGATGTGATGAATGAAGAACATGAGGGCTCCCACACCTCCGAGCGCCAGCACGAAACCAAAGAACACCGCCAGGCTTGGAACAAATGCTCCCTCATCGCCGCTGCGAATGGTGCGCAACACGATCAGGCAATAGGTAAAAATGCCGGCAAAGATGCCAAGTACGACCTGCGTAACGCGGCTGCGCATGAAGTTCCGCAGGATGCGCGAGGTGTATTGACTCGATGCCAGCGCCAGCACTACCAGGATCATGGAGAACGTGACCCCCACCACGGTCATCATCGAACCGGCAATCGTGGACATCATCCCGCGCGCGCCTTCCGCACCGGCCCCAAACAAGCGCGGCCACTGGGCCAGCCATCGGTCGCTGCCAGCTGAGTCCGCTTCGATCAACGCTACCGCTAAGGCTATGCTGCCCAGGACAATCAACGAAGGCAGAAACCAAAAACTCGATCGCAGATTGCTCCAAAGTTGCTTGAATTTATTCATGGGTCAAACCCACTTCCAGTTCCGGATTTCCGGCATGTCCTGGCCGTGCTGGTCGATGTACTG
>Ga0209285_10000652_pt1 | contig 11307 bp, 8 predicted proteins | sample PPLLak3March2015_2_FD_187249 | JGI IMG/M metagenome (GOLD analysis project Ga0209285, IMG submission 187249) | Freshwater sediment microbial communities from Prairie Pothole Lake near Jamestown, North Dakota, USA - PPLs Lake P8 Core (3) Depth... | ecosystem: Environmental > Aquatic > Freshwater... | reverse complement strand
TCGGACGATAGAGTCCTCACAAAGCACAATTCTATTGTCCCGTGCGATCGACTCGTTTGCGATTAACTTCATCAAAGCGATCCGGTCCCGCAACTCCTGGGAAAGTGGCGTGTAACTCCGACCATATCCTGGCGTGTATTTGATAAGCACCCGACGATACGGCATACCCGATCCGATGGCATACCCGACTGCATGAGCGACTCCCGAGTCAGGGATCCCTGAGACAAGATCTGCTTTCACAGAATCCCGTTTGGCTAAAAACTTCCCACAGTTCTCCCGCACCTGTTCGACATTAATTCCTTCATACGTAGAAGCGGGAAAACCGGTGTACACCCAGAGAAAGGCACAGATTTTACTCAGATGTCGTCCCTTCTTTTTTTCCTCAATTTTATCCTTACTGATGAAAATGATTTCCCCGGGCATCACATATTTCTTTATAGAAAATCCCAGGTTGGGAAACGCACAGGTTTCACTAGCCACAGCAACTTCTCCTGTTTTCTGGCCGATTGCAAGAGGGGTCACGCCGTTACGATCCCGCGCGCAATAGATGCCTTTCTTTGTCAAAAGCAAAAGTGATATCGACCCGATGATCCTATCGTACATCCGGTCGATCCCATAGGTGATCGTCTTGCCTTGATTGATCAAATGAGCGACCAGTTCAGTTGTGTTGATATCACCACGCCCAATCTCACTGAAAGAGATCCCTTGTTGGATCAGTTCTTCAGCTAGTGTTTCTTTATTGGCAACAAGACCCGCGCAGCAGATCGCAAATGCACCAAATTTACTTTCAAACGTTAACGGCTGAGGGTCCTTATCTGAGATAACCCCGATTCCCAGGTGGCTTTTGATTTTGTCAGAGCCTTCATAAAACTTAGACTTGAACTGTGAATTTTTTATGTCATGGATTTTCTTCACAGGCAATCCATTTTTTTCGATAAACGCAATACCACCGTATTCTGTCCCAAGATGCGTATGATAATCAGTCCCGTAATACAGACTCGAGATACAGTTATTGTTACTCACGACACCGAATAGCCCACTCATAGTCTCCCCCTTTTTTTAAAAATGAAGAACCAATGAATTATATTTAAGGATTTTTAAAATGTGAGTCTCATTGTTCTAATAATCGATTTTCAAATTTTATCGCCCCGTAGGGATAAGTAACAGAGGGAGAACGTCTTCATCTAATTCCAATACGGACTGAAGTGCAAAAGCATCTATGGGAAAGACAATGGTTGCAGAGAGATTCCAGGCGGTTGCCTCGAGCAGTACGTTATGAGCAGCCGCACCCGCCTCAAAATACCAGAACCGCCGGTTGATCTCCCCCGAGAGATCATCTTTTCCAGGTGGACGTGTCATGTCCACATCAAGGGCTATGGCTAGGATAAGCGGAGCGGATGCGATGGACGGCAGAGCGGATGACCCCGCAATTTCCTGGCGATAATCACCAGAGATTTTTTTGACAAGATACGTCAGGATTGGTAGTCCGATGAAATCAACCTGGAATGTTTTGAATTTCATAAGCAGGTTCGGTTGATAGTAAAAGATTCCTTTCTCGGTGACTGCGTACATCTGCAGTGGATAGTAGCCATGGGCGCTGGGAACTGAACGATGCCGTTTTATCGCATTACTCTCCTGTTCACTTCTATCAAGATAAGGGGAGAACCCGTAGGTGCACCAGAGGAACTGGCTCAGCTCATTCCTCGACAGCGTTCCATTAAATGATGTTGTTTCTCCTCGCTGATCTAAGGTAAAGGTAAGCGAAACATCTGACGTTTGGATCTGTGGAAAGGTAGAAAACCACAGTGGCCGGTTCTTAAAATGATACACTGAGAGTGGATGGCCTAAGGGCATCACAATCATCCCTTCCTGATTGTCTGGGATCCCCAGTGGTTCTATCGCTGGCGGTAACTGACCGCAGACGACAGTCCCTAGCCCAAGGGCGTTTGCCATAAGCTGGATGTTCTGACCGATTTGACCAAGCTCCGCTCCACCAAATTTCGCCTCAGCCTTGGTAGTATCGTAACATAACCCGAGTTGTATCGGTGCCGTATACTGCCAGCCGACGACATCTCGCCAATCTCCTGCCTTGAAGAAGACAAGCGAGTGATTCACTGGATTATACGTATAGGCAGCATCCTGCTTAAGAACATAAATAATCCCTGAATAAGTGTTGTTGATTCCGGCGATCGTCCGGCCCCCATCTGATTGATATCCGCAGGCCGCCCATAGAATGGTTGACAACTGCTCATCGGTCACAGTCTCATTGCTAAAATCACGGACAGACATCCGACGAAACATCGACTCTTCCACGTTCATTTCGACTGATAGCGGAGGAGGTAACGGATATTCCTCTTGAAAGCCTGCATTTGAAAAAGGCAAAAAAATAGTGCTGCAGAGAACAGTAAGTATCCCTATAACCAACACCTTTCGCCCCCAATTCCCTTTCTTCATAGATTGCTCACCTAAATATTATAATTCAGACCAGGAATATAAATCTTAGGTTGACTAGTATTGGACGGTTGCAACTACAAAAGATGAAACAGTTTTTGATTGAACAAAAGTCGACGCGGCTTCATTAAATAAAAAATTAAAAATCGTCATGATTTTTTATTTGTGTCATTTTATCATTTTGGAAAGATACCTCGACACATCTTAATAGAAGCAATGACAAATAGTAGCATAGAATTATCAAGGAGGTAGTGTACTTGGTGAAGACATTGAATCACGCGAGGTCTGCTTTTTTCCATAACAAAAACAGATCTGCCTCCTGGGTGTTTCTCATCGTACTTTCAAATTTCTTCTTCCTACAAAAGCATAATAAAAAGCGCTCCATCTGCCCACAATACAACATTGCATCAAAAACAATCCTGGAAGAATCCTGCGACCACACTATTCAAACCACCGGAGTGGGGGACGAGTAATGAACCGGCAACAACTCACCTACCTGCGAGTCGTTGCCCTTATCATGGCTGGTCTGGTTGCATCACTCACCATCGGGAACCTTTTTACTATTGCGACAAAAGGCATATCGGTAACGCTTCCTTCCGAAGAAGAAATCCAATGGTCCATAGACCCCCTTCAAAAAGAAATCTTGTTCCGCACGTCTTTTTCTGTAAGAAATCAAGGCGCGTACGATATCCGTGACATCGATATAACAGCACAGCTTGTAAAAAATGACAAAACACGATTGTTCTCCTATGAAAAGCAAGATTTGGTCGTACTACGAGGTACGAATACCACCTTTGATTTGCTAATACCAATTGATCTTGACACCATCTCGTTTGTTGATTGGTTCAGCCTCATTTACAAAAACACGACACTGCAGCTCCTGCTCGATATCGACGCACTTTACATGTATGGGTTGGTGGAGTTCACCGCCAATGAAGCAATCGATATCCCCTGGTCTCAGCCCCCCCTGAATATTTCTGATAATGGAACGATACAGGCAGGAATACAGGGTCTTTGCACGATCTTCAACATTACCGAGAACAACTCAATCATGTCGATATCCGATGTTTTTTCGTTGTTGTCTATCCCAGAACTTTACTATTCATCAGGGAATGGTTTTGTCTTTAACCTGACGATCACCTCATATTCGGAGACGCTGAAAAACATCACCTGTCAGATCATCACACCACTCCTTATCGTCAATGGTTCCTTTGAATTCACCGCTTCGTTCCTCGTCGGTTTTGAAGAAAACACCCCTGTGTTTCGTATCCAGGAGGTTGGCATAGAATATGTCGCTTAGGAAACATTACGTCTCAGCAAAAGCATGGCTTACCTTTTGTTTTTACTTCCTTATTCCGCTCTGTTCACTTCTGCTGATCCTCCACGAATACCCAGAGCTTCCTTCAGATCGAATCTATACACGTATCTACTGGGTAATTCCAACAGCGCTTGTTATCGTTCTTCTCGCTCAGCTTGGTTCCTATTATAAAAAAGGTGAGACGAAACGATTTGTTCTCAACATCGGTTTTACCATTATGACAATCATCTGGATGTTTGGGCTTCTTGGTGGTGGTCTGGTGATGACTACGTTTTGGAATGAGTATGAATTCTCCATTCATATGGATAAATATGTCCTGCTGATTATTAGTGTCGCGGCACTCAATGTATTGTACTATACATTCGAATGGAGGGTGTACCGAAAAGAAAATTCATCGTTTCTTCCCCCTGAGAAAAAAAAGGGAAGAACGGTTGTTGATTAAGCCAACCGATATACTACTTTTCATCCTATTTTAAATATGAAGCGACGAAAAGACGATAGGTCAACAGAGCAATAGTACGTATTCGACTGTGATTTGACAACATGTTGAGATGCAAAGCTATTGGAAGATATACAAAAATATATATTTTATAGCTTCTTGGCAAACTCACCTAGCTTCGTTTCCCAATCTCCAATAAACGCGTTTCCACTCGTAAGATTTTTTCCCACCTGAAAATCTACTTCAGCTACCTTGACCATGTCCTTCTTCGACAGGATTTTTTCCATCTTCCCAAGACGGTTCTTTTTCATCGCATGAGTATTCATAATCCCGTATTTTTTCCCCTTCATCCCTGAAAGGTTCTTGAGGAACGCTCTCATATCGTGCTGAAGGTTAAATTTTTCAGCGGCAGCCGAGAAGACATAAAGGTCTGCATTCGGCAAGCTTGTTGGATTTGCTTCCGCAGTCATTAAAACCTGAGTTTCTGCTCCTTTCTTTTTCAGCATCTCTGACAAAGAGTTGACCAGTTTTTTATTATGCCCATATCGAGACCAATATAACAAAACATACTTCATTTGTTCACCAAACCAGTGATTTCAATGTGTATATAAAAAGCTAGTAGCAAGATGGTATCTTTTACAGGTTGGAAAAAAAATCGCAGATATATTTTTAAAGGATGAATCTTATAATAATAGAGTAAGGTGCAAAAAATCTTGAGCAGAACACGAGTATTACAGATATATTTGACCCTGGGAGTCATTCTTCTCTTCATAGGAACCTGCGTTATTCCATCCACTGCATACGATATGGAGAAGCTATCGATGCCGACCTCCGGAGGGACTTGGTTATACGTTGGTGGAAGTGGCCTAGAAAACTATACGCAGATTCAGGATGCAATAGACAATGCCAGCGAAGGAGACACAGTCTACGTATATAGCGGATGGTATAATGAAAGTATTGTCATTAAAAAGTCAATTGTTGTCTGCGGTGAAGATAGAAACACAACGTTCATCGTAGGTGAAAACAAATCAGAGATAGTTCATATCGATGAGACGAGCGCTGATTTCAAGAGATTTACCGTTGAAAGCCGTTATAATGAGTTTATTAATGGAATCTATATAAGTGACTGTTGGTCTGCCAACATCAGTGAGAATTATGTGAAAAACTGTGAATACGGAATTCTCATAACATCTTCTGAGTCGCTCATCGTTTCGAATAATACCATACTGGACTGTTCATCTGGCATCGTAAACGTTATCACAGGAAACGTCACCATCACCCAGAATAGAATCGAGGGGAATGGAAAAGGATCTGGTATTGAGGTTCAAGCAGCGATGTTTAAAAATTATATCATACGAAACAGCATCACAAATAATACGGTAGGGATTAATCTTCTGTTCACATTATTTACCATTGTCCAGGAGAACAACTTGTTTGAAAACCAACTACCAGCCTATTTTACCAGCTCATTTTTTTCAAAATGGCAACAGAACTACTGGAACAAGACTCGCATCTTACCAAAAATGATCCCAGGGCAGTTCGGCGGTATGATTATCCATAAAAGAATCCCGTTCGTTAATTTCGACTGGAAACCTGCCCGGGAACCATATGATATCAGCGGATGAGGAAAACCGATACAACTCGTGTCTCCTCCCCTTGTTTTTCATGAAAAATACAAATTTTCTAAAAACTTTAAGAAATCCTTTTTTTATATCCTCAATTCGCAGGTGGATAACAAAGCGGTTTCCTTCCTAACTCCAGCTAGAATATCTCCTATAATAACGAAGAAAATTTTTAACCCTTTTTTGTCTAATTTTTTGGCAAGAATATTTAAGGAGAATCAGTTACTTTTAACTCCTTCACCGGTGTTCCATCACTCCAAAGACCCATGAACCGCTGCTCTGAAGTATTCCCAAAACAATATTCCCTGTTTATCCCATAAAAAGCATAATCCGTCAGTGCATCAAACAATTTCCAGGTTGAATAATAATCCATCGCATCAGTTTTTCCAAACCCCGCTAATGGAATCGTCGGAGTAAGTGGAGCAGAATGATCACCCCTAAGATCAGGATAACCATATTTATCGGTAATCTGAGTCACAAAGTCCTTATTTTCTAAGGGTATCTTATCTGCTCCATAAAAAATCTGTTTTTCCACCCCTTCCTTTATGAGAGGATCATCTTCTCCATAAATAACTATCATCAGGGTTGAACCAGGTATTAAACTAAGATTAGTTCTCCAAATTGCTGCGTGTATCGGCATAATTGCTTTTGGGGTAGGTAATCCTTCAGATTCAGCCAAAGCAGCCATATCACAAGTTATGCCACCACCAAAAGAATGCCCAACAATTGCAAAATAATCAAGTTCAGGTTTAACATGCTCTCCTTGTTCTAATTCATTCATAGCATTTTTTACCGCTGTTATTGCATTTGAATAAAAATGTAAAAATCCGAGTGGTAACCACGTTTGTTGATATCGAGGATACACCACGATATTACCCCGTTTAACTAAATGATTAATCCAATTTTGATACCAAAAAGGAACCATTGCCCCCCATCCATGATTAAAAACAATTAACGGGGCAGTAGCTGGTTTTGGATCAGTAGGCTCAAAGATCCAATACTGTAGAACACCTACTCCATACCTATGAACGATAACACCTGCATGGGAATAATTTGATCCTCCGGGTCCTGTTGGAGGTTGTTGGGGTGGTGTCGGAGGAGGAATTGTTATAAAAGCTGTTGATATCAGTCCCGTAAATATATTCAGTATAATCAGTGAACAAACAAAGATAATCCATATCTTTTTCAGAACATTTCCCCCATTATTCAATTTTATAATAATATTCTCCTTTAAAAACATATTCTTATAACAGGTGGAAGGAGAAATATTATTACAAAAATATGATAAATTAATGGTAGTTATGCAACCAAAACCATTAAAACTAACAACCGATTTCAGTGCATATTCCAACAGGAGGAAACCACAACTCGTTTACCATGGGCGGGTAACAAAGTGGCTATGTGGCGGACTGCAGATCCGCCTACGAGGGTTCAAATCCCTCCCCGCCCTTAAATAAAAAAAAAGTCTGGGAGAAAATTGTATGATTCGAAAAAAATACTATATGGATATGTTAATATTTTTTTGTATCTTGGCAGGTTTTGCATTCCCATTCATGCATCAACCAGTGAAATCAGGATCACTTGAGACACTTCTGATCAATGAAGTCATGTTGCATCCGTTTGAAAATGAAAATTCAAACGAATGGATTGAGCTATATAATCCAACCTCAGAGTCTTTTGATGTCGCAGGATGGTTGATTGCTGATGAAAAAGAAACAGACTCAATCTGTGCTGACACAGAAAATGGTGACGGCACCACCAGCATTTCACCAGGTTGTTATGCCATTATATCAGATAAAGGAACAACCATCGATGAGACTTACAGCATTCCTGACAATGCAGTAAGATTATCTGTCGATGACAGTACCTTATGTGGATATGGGTTGAATAATCAACAAGAAAAAATCATCCTCATGGATAGGGAAAGCATCCTTATCGATTCAGTCGAATGGGGCAAGGATTACGAGGATGTCTCTGGTGCTCCCTTTAGTATTGTTACAGAAGGGAACAGTCTTGCGCGATATCAACAAGTAGATACCGATGATTCTTCGCTGGATTTTTTTGTATGTAGCAATCCAACACCAGGCAGCGAAAATATTCCAATGATACAAGAAGAACAACCTGAGGAAGACTCTTCGGAAGATAGTGCATCCGGAGAAACCGCCGAAGACCTCTCACCTTCGGTTCTTATTAGTGAACTATTCTATGACGCTCACCCGAACATCAACGCCGAATACATCAGACTTCTTAACCCCACGAACAAGTCAATAGACGTCTCTGGCTGGTATATTACTGATAAACCATGGAAAGCACCTGACGATCAACCAAAGGTCCTCTTGCCTGAACATACAATCATACCACCGCAGACGTCATGGTATATTACAAAAAATGCATCTGCGTTTTTTTGGGAAACAGCCGTGATTCCTGATTTTGAATACGGGGTAGACTCTCAACAATCAGTCTCTCAGCTCCTCACCTACAGGACCGTTAGCTTCAGCAATACAGGTGGGCTCGTCGGGTTATACAGCGCAGGTCATAGGCTCATGGATCTTATCATCTATGGAGAAACCGATGAGTACGTCTCAGGTTGGGTTGGTCCATCGATTCCTTCATCAGGACAGGGGGTCATCCTGAAGCGAAACAGCGCCAATGGAACAGTGGTGGATACGAACTCGGCATCGGACTGGACACATCCTCGTATCTATCGTATCGGACAATCAGAGTTTCCCCTTCACACCGTTACATTCACTGGTGAGATAACCACCTTTGTCTCACCAGATAACAGTTATGAAACCATTGCACGTGAACTTCGCAATGCTCAGTATTCGATTGATATAAACATGTATGAATTCACTAATCCGTTCCTCTACCAGGAACTCGCTGATGCGCTTCAACGAAATGTCACGGTCCGGCTTTTCATGGAGGGTTCACCCATCGGTGGTATAGACGACCGGGAGATATTCATTCTAAAAAATCTCGCAGCCCAGGGTGGTCTGATCCGTTTCATCGTGAGCGATTCGGAAAATAATGTGAATGCTCGATATCGATTCAATCATGCGAAGTACCTTCTCATTGATAATGAAACCGTGATTGTTGAAAGTTGTAATTGGGCGAAAACTGGGGTCCCAAAAAACCCAAGCTTCGGCAACAGAGAATGGGGGATTGTCGTTCGAAACAAAGAGGTGGCGACACAGTTTAGGCAGGTGTTTCAGGATGATTGGGACCCGCTTCATTCAGACAGTTGTCCCATCGAAGCAATGAATATGACTTTTTTCCCTGATTTTATGCTGGATTATGAGATACCAACTGGTTTGTATCTCCCACAGTTCACCGCAAAAAACGTCAGCGGACCTTGTATAATTACCCCTGTTTTTTCCCCGGATTCTAGTGAGCAGGCTCTTCTTGATGCGATTGATACCGCGACGAGCACTCTGTATGTCCAGCAGCTATACATCTACACAAACTGGGGTGAGACACCAAGTCCTCTTGTTCAACATCTTGTGAATAAATCAGCTGAAGGCGTCCAGGTCATGGTCATCCTTGATTACAACATGGAGTATGAGGAAACCCTGTTGATGTTAGACGAAACCAGGGAGGTTCTTGAAGCATCCGGTGTCAGAGTGAAGTTCATCTCAAGTGAATGGTCACCTTTTACTACAATCCACAACAAGGGGATGATTATTGATAACACCACGGTTCTTATCTCAAGTATTAACTGGAATGAACAATCTGTCAGAAAGAATCGTGAGGCAGGGCTCCTTGTCACGAATCATGAAGTTGCGATGTATTATGCGACCGTGTTCCTCTCTGATTGGAACCTGGAACCTTACAAAATCAGAGCATCTGTTTTCTCGTGGGCAGACTATAAATACCTCGTGCTGATTGCCGTAGTAGTTTGCATCACTCTCGTCTTAATCGTACGAGATTGGAGAAAACGAAAATGGACATAGTATTTCTTCAACCATCATTAATCTCTCTTGTTGCTATTGCTATCATGATTGGAACACTTGTTGTTGCTTTTCTGAAAAAGATTACCCTTACCTATTCAATCATTATCGCGAATTTCTTTGTCTTCCTGATCAGCCTGTTCTTTCGAACTCAGATCATCAGCGAACTAGGGTTTCGACCAATCTATCTTTCTTTAGAGCTGTTGCCAAACATATACACCTTATTTACCTCCATGTTTGTCCATAGTGATTTTTTACATATCCTTGGGAACATGTTTGTGTTCTTTTTCATGGGTATCGCCTTCGAACAACGGATAGGACCAAAAAAATTTCTGCTCATCTATCTCATCACTGGTGTCTGCGGTGCCCTGACGCACTCTTTGTTGAACATCGATTCGGTAATTCCGCTTATTGGTGCTTCGGGAGCGATTTTTGGTATCCTTGGGGCGTTTGCCTACGCGTACCCCCGAGACGAGATCGTCATGCCTGTCCCGATTGGCATCATGTTTATCATGCGTATCAAAGTCATTTACGCCACCATCCTTTTTGCGGTCTTTGAAACTATAATCGTGATGTTCTCAGTCGAGGACAGCACCGCTCATTTCGCACACCTTGGAGGATTAGCAAGCGGTGTGATCCTTGCAGCAATACTGCTGAGGAATCGAGCAGAGAAACAGACACAAACAACCAGCATTAGACCAATTGATTACATGCAGATTAAAAAAGATGACACGATTAATTTTTCACATCTGACGAAACTGGTGAAAAACTCTGAGGAAAAAAAAATACTTCAACGCATCGAGAAAGAAGACGTCCTACAGGTACGGGACATGTGGCTTGAGCATTTTCTTGAGAAGGTCACCTGCCCGGTGTGCAACAAACCATTGAATCATATTGACCGGAAAATTTGGTGCGAGCAGAATCATTTCCAGACAGATTACTAAAAACCAAGCCCCACGAGGTTTCCAAAAAAGACGTAGCTTGAGATGAGATACCCGAGGATCGCACCGCTACAGAGCAATGGCAGTCCTGCTTGTGGTTTTCCTTTTATCACAAACGTCATAAGAACTAAAAAACCGAGCAGAGTACCACCGAGAACCGAGAGGGCGACTGGTAACCCATTCGATATGTTATGATAGGCGGCTACCACCAGCATGCCTGGCATGACGATATCCCCAAGTCCCATGAAGAAGGCGTCCCGCTCCTCATGTTCCTCGAGTTTTTTCTTTAAGCTCTTTGTTTCATTGATTAAAGAATAACGCCGTATTTTTGGGACCACTAGTAAGACTGGTAATTTGAGGTCCATGACGGTATCTGCTAGGTCAATCATGTGTTTTGTCTGGTAGACTGATATCGCATCATACACCGCCAAAACGACAAGAAGGATGATGACTAACAAGATACTTAAGGAAATACCAAAGATAGCGATAGCACCAGCTCCTACGATCACCCCGCACAAATCGATAACGTACCATTCAGGATATTTGTACAGTGCTACCACAAGAGCTACGGCGATAAGTAATGAAACAA
>Ga0209285_10000651_pt1 | contig 11316 bp, 10 predicted proteins | sample PPLLak3March2015_2_FD_187249 | JGI IMG/M metagenome (GOLD analysis project Ga0209285, IMG submission 187249) | Freshwater sediment microbial communities from Prairie Pothole Lake near Jamestown, North Dakota, USA - PPLs Lake P8 Core (3) Depth... | ecosystem: Environmental > Aquatic > Freshwater... | reverse complement strand
CGCGAGAAGCCCGGATCGCTCGCCATATACCCCAGAGAGTACACCTGGACCAGGAAACAGATGCCAGTCACCACCGCGAGCATGATCAGGCTGAGCGGATCGATGAGGACCCCGACGCGGATGCTGATGTCGCCGCCCGCGACCCACAGCGCGGAATATTCGATCGGCCGGACGATGCCCCAGTGCGTCACGAGCAGGAAGCCGGCGCTGGCGAGCGAAACGGCGATCGCTGTGAGCGACAGCCCGGCGGAGAGCCGCGGCCGGGCGCGGGTCAATAAAAGGATGATCGCGAACGCCACGAACGGCAGTTTAGCGGCCAGGAGGGCGGCGAGCAGAGTGGTATCGGTTAATCCGGCGGCGGTCATGGCTTACTTCAGCACCTGGTAGTCTTCCGGATCCAGCGACCCGGTGCGATGGTAGAGATAGACGATGAGCGCCAGCCCCAGCGACACCTCGGCCGCCGCGATGGCGATAATGAACAGCACGAACGCCTGGCCTTCGAGCTGCTGCCAGCGCAATGCCGCACCGATGAAGGCAATGGCCGCGCCGTTCAACATGACCTCGACTCCCAGTAGAATCATGATCAGATTACGCCGGGCCGCCGCGCAGATCATCCCCAGCACCATCACGGTGCCGGCCAGGAAGAGCACGTATCCGAAAGGGATGCCCATGGGTTTATTCTTCGTCTTCCCTGGCCGGGCGCTTGCCGACCAGCAGCGCCCCGATCATCGCCACCAGCAGCAGCAGCGAAGCGATTTCCACGGCCAGCCAGCTCTGCGTGAAAATGTATCGGCCGAATGCCGACGGCTCGGTCCGGGCTTCGGCCAGCGGCGTGGCGGCGGACGGGTCGTTGATCAGCAGCAGCCCGCCGATGACGACATAGGCCGCGGCAAGGAGAACGGCCGGTACTATCTGTCGCGGCGGAAACAGACGCTCCTCCGGCGCCTCCACCCTCAGCATCATGATGATGAACAGGAACAGGATCATGATGGCCCCGGCGTAGACGATGACCATTAGGGCCGCCAGGAACGGGGAACCGAACAGATAAAAGAGAAACGCGCTGCCGAAGAACCCGAAGATCAGGTAGATCACGGCATGCACCAGGTTGCGCCGGGTGATGGCGAGCCCTGTCGAGGCCACGATCAGGGCGGCGATGGCGAAAAAAAGTATGTTGAACAGGGTCATGGCATATTGCTCCGCACATTGACCGGCCGGTCCTCGCCGATGTGCGAGCCCTTGCCGCCGGCCGCCGTGACGATCCCCGCGTGTTGGTAGAAATCGTAGTCCGGATCCTTGCCGCCGTGGTTCACGAGGAGGTCTTCTTTTTCATAAACCAGTTTCAGGATGTCGCGTTCGCAGGTCTCAAAAAACGGCGTGAGCTGGATGGCCGAAGTCGGGCAGGCCTCCTCGCACAACCCGCAGTAGATGCAGCGCGCAAAGTTGATCCGGAACCAGGCCGCGAGGCGTCGGCCATCCTCGCTTTCCGCCGACTGCATCGAGATGCAGCTGACCGGGCAGACCGCAGAACACAAATAGCAGGCCACACACCGTTCCCCTCCGTCGGGGTCACGGGTCAGGATGATGCGGGCCCGGGTCCGGCTCGGCAGCGGGCGCTTGAACTCGGGATATTCCTCGGTGATGGGTTTGCGAAAAAGATGCTTGAGCGTCAGCGCAAACCCCGCGGCGATGGCTTTGGCCCCCTCCCAAACCGCCTGGATCGGCCCGGACGGTTCTTTATCGATCAGATCGACACGCATCACCACAACAACCTCGCGCCGGTGAACACCACGTTCAGCAGCGCAGTGGGAATCAGGACTTTCCAGCCCAGGTTCATGAGCTGGTCATAGCGCAATCGCGGCAGCGTGCCACGGATCCAGATCATGACCAGACAGACCAGCACGATCTTTACCGCCAGCCACACCGGCCCCGGCAGCAGCGGGCCGCGCCAGCCCCCCAGAAAAAACACCGCGATCAACCCGCCCAGCACCTGCATGTGCACGTACTCGCCTAGAAAAAACAGACCGAAGCGCATGCCGCTGTACTCGGTGTGAAAGCCGGCCCCGAGCTCGTTTTCGGCCTCGGGCAGGTCGAAAGGAATGCGCTTGATCTCGGCCATGGCACTGATGAAGAAGATCGCAAAGGCGACCGGTTCCAGCAGGATGAAGGGCAGGTCGGCCTGGGCGTTGACGATCTCCACCAGGCTGAGCGAGCCGGCCTCCAATACGACCGGAATGAGGGACAGCCCTAGCGCAAGCTCATAGCTGACCATTTGGGCCGCCCCGCGGATACCGCCCAAGAGGCTGTACTTGGAATTGGACGACCAGCCACCCAGGGCCGCGCCGTAGACGCCAAGCGACGACAGGGCGAAAATGAAGAGGAGGCCAACGTTGATGTCGGTCACCACCAGCGGGATTCGATGGCCGGACACGGTGATGTCCGCGCCGAACGGGATCACCGCGAACATCAGCAGAGCCGTAAAAGCCACCACGGCCGGCGAGAGCAGAAAGATGATGCGGTCGGCTGCGTCCGGGACGACGTCCTCCTTGGTCATCATCTTGAGGGTGTCGGCGAACGGCTGGAGCAGGCCGTATTTGCCGGCCCGGTTCGGGCCGTAGCGGACCTGGATCCGGCCGAGCAGCTTACGTTCGACCAGCACCAGATAAGCGGCCATCAGCAGCAGGAAGAGCAGCACGGCTCCCAGTTTGAGGATCAAAACCCCGTATCCGATGATCCAGATCTGTGAGTCCATATCCATCATCAGGCCCTTCGAATGTCCCGACGCCGGATGCGTTTTCCGAACGCCTGCCACGGCAGGCGCCGCAGGCGCGGTATCATCACAACACCGGCGGCCATGTTGTCATGAACTCTCGCGACCATCTCCAGCTCGCCATTTTCGGTACGAATGGCGATGCGGTCGCCGTCGCGGATGCCTAAAGCCTCGGCGTCGTTGCGGGGCACGCCGGCGAAGGGCACATCCTCCAGAGCTTCGAGACAGGCGGAATAGGTTGAAAGCTCCTCGGTTCCGAATGTGCGCTCGGTCAGGATGACCTCAAGTTCATTCGGATCTGCCGCAGCGGCTGGCCGCAGATTGGAATGAAAGGGGTCAACCGATTGGTTTTTGGGAGTCAGCCGAAACCCTTCCTCGGGTATGGCATCGGTGTCTGACGGCCCGGCCGGCCCCGAGCCGGCCCCGACCAGACACTCTCGCCATGCGGCGGGTCCAGATGCCATGGAATCCCCGGCCAGGCGAGCCAAGAGCTGTCCGGCCGGCTGAGGGCCGGATCCCGGCAGCCCCGATCCGAAGACTCGCGGCGGATGGTCGCGGCCTCCGGTTTCACGGACGGGCGTTCCCCCTGCGAATGCCGCCGCCGAGGATTGAACGCGGCCTTCCTGGTTGATGAAAATACCGCCCGATTCAAAGAGGGTCTGAGTGGGCAGGAACACGTGGGCCATCCGTGATGCGGGAGTATCGAGATAATCCAGCACGATCAGCAATTCGATCTTGGATAGGGCCATTTCCAGCAGCTTTCGGTCCGGAAACGTGGCAACAAGGTCGTTTTCCACCAAAACCAGCGCCTGGATATCGCCTTCAACCGCCGCCTTCAAAATCCGCTCGGTCGTCGCATCAGTCTGCGCCAGCAAACCAGCTGCAAATGCGTTGGCCGCAGCCAGCACGTAAAAGAGCCCGGCCTTCTTCCGAGCGGCTGCGAGCAGCAGGGCCGCGTCTGCCGCAAGGTCCACGCATTCGGGCGCAACGATGTCCGTCCCACAAATGATGAGCGGCCGGCGGCTGCCGGCCAGCTGTTCCGCCGCCCGTGCCGGGAGTTCTGCGCCCGGTGGCGGGTCATCCGGCAGGGATGCGTAAAACCGTGCGGCCGGGCCGTCCAGGTCGGCCGGATCGAGGCTCTTTTTTACCAGTCGCCCGAGCACGGCGTTGAGCGCTTTCGGAACCGCCGGGATGTGGGTGAACTCGAAGGGCAGGGACACCGGCCGAGGGTCGAGGACCCATACCCCGGCGCCCTTCTGCACCGCCTGGCGAAGAGCCAGGGCCAGCATGGGTGCTTCGTTGACGGGATCCGCACCGACGATCAGGATGAAATCCGCCTGATGGATCTCCCCCAGTGAAACGGCCAGTCCGGGCTCCAGCCGCGAGACCGCCGTCTGGGCCTTTAGGGCCGACTCGGCGTTTGCGAAAAAAGCCGGACCCTGCCAGCCCTTGAGCCGGGCCGCCTGCCGGGTCAGCGCCAGAACCTCAAGGCTGCTGCGCGGCGATCCAACAACGGCGACCCTTGCGGGCGCCAGGGCCTCCAGCCGGCTGCGCGCATGCGCCAGGGCCTCCTCCATGGAGGCGGTCTCGCCTTTGATCGCGGCCTGCCGGGGTCGGGCGGCAAGGCTGGCGTAGAAAAACCCATAGCGGCCGCGATCGCAGAGAAACCAGCCGTTGACCGTCGCACTCTGCCGCGCTTCCTGGCGGACGACCTGCCGGTAGCGGACGCTTGTCACCGCATGACAGCCCAGGCTGCAGTGGATGCAGACGGTCGGGGTGCGCTGGTAGTCCCAGCGGCGGCCGATGAAACGCGAGGGCTTGTCGGTGAATACCCCCGTCGGGCAGATGTCGCTCAGGTTCCCACTGAAGGGGCTTTCGAGATGGCCGCCAGCCACCCGGCCGAAATAGGTACGGTTGCCGATGCCCAGCGCTCCGAGGTCACGGTAGCCGCAGAACTGCTGATAAAAGCGGGCGCAGCGGTAACAGTGGATGCAGCGGTTCATCTCGTGCTGGACGAGCGGTCCCAGGTCCTGGTCGGGGAAGGTCCGCTTTTTTCCCGGAAAGCGGCGGATGCCGTGGCCGCCGGACACGGTCATGTCCTGGAGCAGGCAGTGGCCGCCCTCATCGCACACCGGGCAATCATGGGGGTGGTTCATCATCAACCACTCGATGACGTAGCGGCGAAACTCGACGGCCTCGCTGTCCGCCGTGGAGACCTTCATGCCGTCTACGGCATCCAGCATGCAACTCATCTGGATGCCCTTGGCCGGCCCTTCCAAGACCTTTACGGCGCAGACCCGGCAGGCGCCCACGGAGCCGAGCGCCGGGTGGTAGCAGAAGCGCGGGATCAAAATCCCCAGCCGCGCAGCAGCCTCGATCACCTTGGTGCCGACGGGGACTTCGATCTCGCGGTCGTCTATGATCAGTTTCGGCATAAAGAAATCATCGCGGCAAGATGCCGCTCCCACAAAAACTTGAAATTCATCAGGGTCAAGCGATGAACCGAGGCTTGACCATCTCGGCGCCTCCGCGCCCCGCTTCTTTCTTGAAAGGGCATCGCTTTTCCTGAATGTGCTCCAGGATTTCCTCCTTGAAGTGCGCGAGCAGGCTCTCCAGCGGCGCGGCCGCTCCGGGCGCGAACGCGCAATAGGATCGGTAGAGGTGGACCTTCATCTCCTCCAGCATGGGGATGAATTCCGGTTCGCCGTCACCCGCCTCGATGCGGCCCAGCAGCTCGCGGATGTAGGGCAGCCCCTCCCGGCAAGGCGTGCACCAGCCGCACGACTCGCGTGCGAAAAATTCCATCAGGTTCAGGGTGGCTCCCACGAGGCAGGTCTTGTGGTCAAACACCATGATGGCGCCGGTACCCAGGCGGCTGCCGGCTTTCTTCAAAGCGTCGAAGTCCATCTCGACGTGGTAGTGCTGCCGCGGCAGAAAACCGGTGGAGGCCCCGCCGGGCAAACAGGCCTTGAACTCCGAGTCGTCAAGCATGCCGCCCGCACACTCTTCGATGATCGCACTCAACCGGATCCCGAGGGGCAGCTCGTAACACCCCGGCCGTTTCACCTTGCCGCTGATACCGAAAATCTTGGTTCCGGCGCCGGAAGGTGTCAGGGCGAGGCGTTTGAACCAATCGGCGCCGTTTTGCACGATGTGCGGCAGGCAGGCAAACGTCTCGACATTGTGGACTAGGGTCGGCTTGGCCCACAGCCCCTGCTGGGTAAGATAAGGAGGCGGCTGCATGGGATTGGGGCGTTTGCCCATCAGGGCATTGATCTGGGCCGTCACCTCGCCGCAGATGTAGCGGCCGGCGCTGCGGTGCACGACGATTTCAAAGGAGTAGCCGGTGCCCAGGATATTGCGGCCGATATAACCATGCCCCTTGGCGACGCCGATCTCACGCTCCAGGATGCGAGCGGCGTTTTCGTATTCCGGCCGTATGAAGATGATGCCCCGGTCCGCCTGGACCGACCAGGCGGCAAGGATCACGCCTTCGATGAGCAGGTGGGGGTCGGCATGGATCAAGACGCGATCCTTGAACGTGCCGGGCTCCATTTCATCGGCGTTGCAGACGACATAGCGCGGGTGAGGCGCGTCCTCTGCGATGGTCATCATCTTCCGGCCCGCCGGAAAGGCCGCCCCGCCACGTCCCAGGAGCGCCGCGTCCAGGACGATCTCGCGCACCTCCGCCGGTGTCCGACGCGTGAGCGCTTCGGACACCGCCTGGTAGCCGCCGCCGGCCCGGTATTCTTCGAAGGTGGCGATGCGGTCGGGGTGTCGGTTTTTAAACAAAACCTGGGGATACGTTTCGTTCATAGCTTGCTGCTTTCATGCCTGCATGTCTCCAGAATTTCGTTGATCTTCTCCGGCGTCAGTTCGCCGTAAACCCGGCGGTTGACCAGCATGGCCGGCGAACGGTCGCAGTAGCCGATGCAGCAGACCGGCAGCAGGGTGAACAGGCCGTCAGGGGTGGTTTCCCCCAGAGCGATGCCCAGCTTGCGGCAGAGGTAGTCCCGCACCGGCTCGCAGCCGTTCATCCAGCAGACCACGCTGTCGCAGACGTGGATCACGTATTTTCCGACCGGCTCCCGGAAAGTGAACGTGTAGAAGGTGGCCAGCTCGTCGAGCTCCAGCGGTGTCATGCCCAGCATCGATGCGGCCTCGCCGAGCGCCTCATCGCTCAAATAGCCGAAACGGTCCTGGATGGCGAACATCACGTCCACCGCCAGCTCCCGCGGGTGCTCGACGTGCTTGATTTCGGCTTCCAGCCGGTCCTTGATCTCTTTCGGTAGCATCTCTTACCTATCGATATCCGGCAGGATATAGTCCACCGAGCCGATGACCGCGATCAGATCGGCAATGGTTTCGCCCCGCGTCAAGATCGGCATCACCTGCACGTTGGCGAATCCCGGCCCGCGCACCCGCAGCCGGTAGGGGTGGCCGAGGCCGTCGCTCACCACATAGTAGCCCTGCTCGCCGCGAGGGATCTCGCACGAGGCATAGGCCTCACCGCGCGGGATCTTCATGCCGCGCGTAACATTGACGAAATGGTGGATCAGGCTCTCGATGTCCTTCAGCATGTCGGCGCGCTTCGGAATCACGTAGCGGTAATCGTCTGTGACATGGCGGCCGGCCGGCATATTCGCCGCCGCCTGGGCGATGATCCGGATACTCTGGCGCATTTCCTCCATGCGCACCAGGTAACGGGCATAGCAGTCGCCGGCGATGGCAGTGGGCACCTCAAAATCGAAATTCTCGTAGCCCGAGTAGGGGAATTTCTTGCGCAGATCCCACTCCAGGCCGCAGGCGCGCAGGTTCGGTCCGGTGACCCCCCAATCGATCGCTTCCGCCAGTGAAATCCGGCCGACGCCCTGGGTGCGTGCTTTGAAAATAGGGTTCTTGCGGGTAAGTGTCTCGTATTCGTCCAGGCATTTTGGAAAAATCTTGACGAGTTGATCCACGGCCTCCTTCCAGCCTTCAGGCAGGTCCGCAGCCACGCCGCCGATACGGAACCACGACGGATGCAGCCGTCCGCCGGTGATAAGCTCCACAATATCGAGCACGCGCTCGCGCTCGCGGAAGGCGTAGAAGGTCGGGCTCATGGCGCCGACGTCGTGGGCGTAGGTGGAAAACCACACGAGATGGTTGCTGAGCCGAAAGAGCTCGCTCAGCAGCACCCGGATCGTCTGCGCCCGCTCCGGGACCCTGATGCCGGCCAAAATCTCGACGGCCCGGACATAGGGCAGGTTGTTGGCGGCTCCCGCCAGATAGTCCACGCGGTCCGTGTACGGAATGAACTGGTGCCAGCTCTGGCGCTCGCCGATCTTCTCCACCGCGCGGTGGTGGTAGCCGATGTCGAGGTCCATCCCGGTGATCTCCTCGCCGTCCAGCGTGAGAATGTAACGGATCAGGCCGTGGGTGCTCACATGGTGTGGGCCGACGTTGAGGATCAGGCGATGCTCCTCGCCCGGCCCTTTTACATAAAAGCCGGCGTCCGTCGGCTGGTGGCGCTGCGCATCTTCCCGTGTGTAGGGAGCCATCTCGGTAGCCCGTCCGGGGTGGGACTTTCGCAGAGGGTGGCCCTCCCAATCGTCGGGCATGATAATGCGCCTAAGATTCGGGTGGCCCTCGAAACGCACGCCCATGAGGTCGTAAACCTCGCGCTCGTACCAGTCGGCCGAGGGCCAGATGTCCGTGATGCTGGCTGCCGCAGGATCCGGTCCGTGCAGCGGGACTTTCAGCCGAACGCGGGTGGGCGGATCGAAGGCGAGCAGGTGGTAGATCAGGGTGAAGTCCGCTGCGCCGTCGCGCGCGCGGCGGGCCGATTCGTCGACCGCCGTCAAATCTTCCAGGCGCTGGAAGCGGGGGGCGGCCTCGTGCTTGAGATGCTGCAGGACCTCCTTGAGCCGGTTGGCCTTTACTTGGAAAGTCGGCATGTCGGCGGGATGCGGCTCCGGCCGCACGGCGCCGCCGAAGCGTTCGACCATAGAATGAGCCAAATCGTTTTCAATCACGTTGAAAACGATTTGGCGCGCCGGAGGCGTCCACATGAGGTCTGAACGGCTGTCGGCGAAATGCGGCGGGGTGTCGGAGGTGCCGCGGATGACGATGCCTTCCATGCCAGGTCCGCGGGGGTCGCGGGACTTGGTCCGGCCGTCGACGAGGACGGGCCGGCGGGTTCCCTGGGTGCCGCCCTCAAGATGGAGGACCGACCGGGTGGGCCGCTCCTCAGCCATGATTTTTTTCTGGAGCAGCACCAGCCCTTGCAGGACCGCTTCCGGTCGGGGCGGACAGCCCGGGATGTACACGTCCACGGGCAGGATTTGGTCGATGCCCTGCACGACGCTGTAGGCGTCGTACATGCCGCCGCAGTTGGAGCAGGAGCCCATGGAAATCACCCACTTGGGCTCGGGCATCTGCTCGTAGAGCCGCAGGATGACGGGCGCGATTTTCTTGAAGATGGTGCCGGAGGTGATCAGCAGGTCGGACTGGCGCGGAGAGGGACGTAGAACCTCGGCCCCGAAGCGCGCCACGTCGTAGCGGGCGGTGAATACGGCAGCCTCCTCCACGAAACAGCAGGAAAGTCCGAAGAACATCGGCCACAGGCTGTACTGGCGCGCCCAGTTGATCAGCAGGTCCGTGCCGGTGAGCAGCCGCCCGCTTATGCCTTTTTCCGCGCCGGCCCCCACTCGAGCCCCCCTTTTCTCCACACGTAGACCAGTCCCAGCATCTGCATCACGATGAAAAACAGGATTTCAAACCAGCCTTGCCAACCGAGCTCGCGGAAGGAAACCGCCCAGGAGAATATGAACGCGCCTTCGACGTCGAAGAGGAGAAAGAAGATGGCCACGAGGTAAAACGGGACGGGGTAGCGCAGCCGGGCCGTCCCGGTGGGAATCACGCCGCATTCGTAAGGGCGCATTTTTTCCCTGGAATAGCGCCGTTCCCCAATCCACGAGGATACCACCAGCATGGCGATAATGAAACCCAGGCAAAGCAGGGCGAAAAGGCCCAGGCTGAAAAGCCCGACTTCCCAGGGTGAGTACCAGGGGGTGGAGGGCAGGGGGTGCATCTCGGCTCCAAACGATCCAAACAAATAGCGAGGCGGCCGGATTCCGGGCGCCCCGCTATACATAGATTCAGAGTCGCATGATTGTCAACACAAAGGGATAGGTAACTACACAGGTCGAGAGGATTCAGGGGGTCGGGGTTCGGGATATTGGAGGTCCTGCGATTTTACCCCCATACCACGCTATTTTTTGGGAGGGCGCAATTTCCGGTCCCATCCCCAGTTTTCATAATACTCCCAGCTGGCCATGGCGGTGAGATCCTTGATTCGGGCGTCCTTTTCCAGCAGACTGGCACGCATCACATCGCCGATGGACAAAAGGCCGATCGTCTTGCTTCGGTGGGTGATCAGGATGTGGCGTATGAACAACCCCAGGAACATCTCCTGGAGCTTCAACAGCGGAGTATCGTCCGGTGCCGTATAGAGCCGGGTGGTCATGTGATCCTCAAGGGTGGCGGCATCAATGTCGAACCCGGGCTTGAGGACATCACGGGCCAGGTCGCGCTCGGTCCAGATGCCCACGATTTTTTCCCCGCGCTTGATCAGGATGGCGCCGATGCGGTTCACCTGCATGCGCTCCAGCGCCTCGCGGAGTGTCTGCTCCGGCCGCACGGACACCATGTCCCGCTTTTTCTCGTTGAGGATGTCTCCTGCGGTTTTCATATCCCCCTCCGCTTATTAAGTGTTCGTTCCAGGCATGAAATTAACCCGCGGATGGCAGAAGTCAATTTGGTTCCTCACAAAAAGCACGCCCTCAGGCGTGCGTTTGGCGCAGCACTTTCTTGTCCAGCTTGCCCACGCTCGTCTTCGGAACGGCGTCGACGAACTCGAACCGATCCGGCACCGCATATCGCGGCAATTTACCCTGCTCGGCGAATTCCGCCATGAACCGTTTGAGGTCTTCGTTGCCGACCTTGCCCTTGTGCTCGGGCTTCAGCACCACGAAGACCAGCGGCCGCTCGCCCCACTTCTCATCCTTGACGCCGATGGCGGCGGATTCGAGCACTGCGGGATGCTGGCTCAGCAGGTTCTCGAGGTCGAGGGAGGAGATCCACTCGCCGCCGCTCTTGATGACGTCCTTGATGCGGTCGGTGATCTGCAGATAGCCTTCCGTGTCGATATGGCCGACGTCGCCGCTGTGCAGCCAGCCGGAGCGCCACAACTCGGCGGAGCGCTCAGGGTCCTTGCTGTAGCCGGCCGTGAGCCAGGGAGTGCGCATGACCACTTCCCCGACGGCCTTGCCGTCGTTCGGCAGGGGGGCGTCCAGAGGGTCGACGATTTGGAGGTCGACCAGCGGAATGGGCCGCCCGGTCTTGATCACGATGTCGAGCTGCCGCTCGGGCTCCCAGTCGAGCATGTGTTCCTTGGGGTTGGCCAGGCTGATAACCGGGCAGGTCTCGGACATGCCGTAGCCGACGTTGACCTCGATCCCGCGGTCGCGCGCCATCTGGGCCAGTCCCCGCGGCAGCTGCGAGCCGCC
>Ga0209285_10000648_pt1 | contig 11356 bp, 8 predicted proteins | sample PPLLak3March2015_2_FD_187249 | JGI IMG/M metagenome (GOLD analysis project Ga0209285, IMG submission 187249) | Freshwater sediment microbial communities from Prairie Pothole Lake near Jamestown, North Dakota, USA - PPLs Lake P8 Core (3) Depth... | ecosystem: Environmental > Aquatic > Freshwater... | reverse complement strand
ATCCTGGCCGGGATCCTGGGGCTGGTTTTCTGGCTGACGTTCACGATCGGCAGTCCGCTCCAAGGCTGGCTGGATGAGCAAGTGATGGTCCCGCTGGCCGGCCTGGTTGCAGGTGCGCTGGCCGAGTCGCCGTTCTGGCTGCAAGGCATGCTGGTGGACGGGTTGATCGGCGGGGTTGGCTCCGTGATGACCTTCCTGCCCATCCTGGTGATCTTCTTCGCCGCGTTTGCCCTGCTCGAAGATGTGGGCTACATGGCACGCGCCGCTTACGTGATGGATAATTTCATGCACCTGATGGGATTGCATGGCAAATCGTTCCTGCCGCTATTCCTGGGCTTTGGCTGTAATGTTCCGGCCATCATGGGGACGCGCGTCATCGATTCCTGGCCTGCCCGCCTGCTGACCATCCTGATCGCCCCGCTGGTTCCCTGCACGGCGCGCATGGCGGTGGTGGCCTTCATCGCCCCAGCCTTCTTCGGTACAAATGCGATCTGGATATCGTGGGGACTGGTGCTGCTCTCCCTGCTGGTACTCGTTGCAAGCGGGGCGCTGCTCAACAAGGTTATTTTTAAAGGCCAGCGTTCAGCCTTCATCATGGAGATGCCGCTTTACCACATCCCCAATGCCCGCACCATCGGCCTGCTGGTCTGGCAGCGCTCGGTCGCCTTCGTCAAGAAAGCCGGGACGGCCATCCTGGCCATATCCCTGCTGGTATGGGTGCTTTCCTACCTGCCGGACGGCGACCTGAACACCAGCTTCCTGGCGCGCTTCGGCCAGTACCTCTCGCCGGTGGGACGCTGGATGGGCTTCGACTGGCGGCTGACGGTGGCGCTCATCACCAGTTTCCCGGCCAAGGAGAATGTCATCGCCACCCTGGGCGTGCTGTTCGGCAGTTCGCCGGATGCCGGTCTCGCTGCCACACTGGCAGGCACTTTCTCCACCGCGACGGCGCTCTCGTTCCTGGTGGTCACCATGCTCTTCATCCCCTGCATGGCCACTGTGGCCGTGACGAAGCAGGAAACCAACTCCTGGGGCTGGACACTGTTGAGCGTCGGCCTGCTGCTGGCACTTTCGGTGGCTGCCGGGGCAGGTGTTTATCACCTGGCTCTCTGGATTGGATTGTAGCCATGCTCGAAAAACTCCTGGCAGAGATCCGTTCCGGCGGCACATTCGAGACCGGGGTACTGGCCGCCAAACTGGGAACGACTCCCGCGCTGGTGGAGGCCATGCTCGACCATCTCCAGCGCGCCGGTCAACTCCATCCCTACGAAACCTGCGGCGATGCCTGCGGCGGGTGCAGCCTGAAGAAAGAATGCAAAGCACACCCGATAAATGTTGTGCGACTCTGGCAGGGATAAACCCTGTTTGGAAGAAATAAAACAGCACTCACCAATCTGGAGATGAGTGCTGTGTTTATATTCTTGACAAGTATTACTGGATACTTCCTGACAGGTTTACTTGACCTTATCCAGTGGGATTCCCAGTGCTTCTGCCACTCCCTTGCCATAAGCCGGGTCGGCCTTCAGGCAGTTGCCGATGTGGCGGATCTTGATGAATTCGGGCGCGTCGCCCATGGCCCGGGCGGTATTCTCGAACAGCACTTGCTGCTGGGCCTTGTTCATCAAGCGGAAAAGTTTTCCTGGCTGGGTGTAATAATCGAAATCATCCTTCCAGCGAAACAAACAGGATTACGCTTCGGTCAAGCGAGGTCGAAACGATCCAGGATCATGACCTTGTTCCACACCGCGACAAAATCGTGCAGGAACTTCTCCTGGGAATCCGCACACGCGTAAACCTCCGCCAGGGCCCGCAGTTGGGAATTCGAACCGAAGATCAGGTCGACACGGGTGCCGATCCACTTGATTTCGCCCGTTGCGCGGTCACGACCTTCGAATACATCACCATCTTCCGATGTGGCCTTCCACACTGTGCTCATATCCAGCAGATTCATGAAGAAATCATTGGTGAGCGCCTCCGGCCGTTTGGTGAAGACGCCGTGCTGGGACCCTCCGAGGTTGGCATTCAAGACTCGCATCCCCCCCACGAGAACTGTCATCTCAGGAGCGGTCAGGGTCAGCAATTGCGCCCGGTCGATCAGCATTTCCTCAGCCGATATAGCATAACGGGCCTTCTGGTAGTTGCGGAAGCCGTCCGCCTTCGGCTCGAGCACAGCAAAAGAAGCCACATCGGTTTGCTCCTGTGAGGCGTCCATGCGTCCCGGCATGAAGGGAACCGTCACCCCGTAACCGGCATTCTTTGCCGCCTGCTCGACACCCGCACAACCGGCCAGAACGATCAGGTCAGCCAGTGAAACTTTCTTGCCATCGGACTGCGCGCTGTTGAACGCGTCCTGGATGCCCTCCAGAGTTTTTAGAACCTTCGCCAGCTGGGCGGGTTGGTTGACTTCCCAATCCTTCTGCGGTGCCAGACGAATACGGGCACCGTTCGCACCGCCGCGCTTGTCGGAGCCGCGGAAGGTGGAGGCCGAGGCCCAGGCGGTCGAAACCAGCTCCTGGATGGACAGGCCGGAGGCCAGGATCTTGCTCTTGAGGGCGGCAATATTCTTTGCATCAATCAGTTTGTGATCGACGGCGGGGATGGGGTCCTGCCAGATGAGTACTTCAGCCGGAACCTCCGGGCCGAGATACCGTGCGCGTGGACCCATATCGCGGTGCGTCAGCTTGAACCATGCCCGGGCGAAGGCGTCTGCGAATTCAGCGGGGTTCTCGAGGTAGCGCCGCGCGATTTTTTCATAAGCAGGATCAAACTTGAGAGAAAGGTCGGCAGTCGTCATCATCGGGCGATGTTTCTTGGTTGGATCATGCGCATCTACTACCATATCCTCTTCATCAACATCCTTTGCAAGCCATATATAAGCTCCTGCAGGACTTTTTAGCAGTTCCCACTCGTATTTGAACAGCACCTTCAGATAGCCCATATCCCATTGGGTCGGTTTCGGCTTCCAGGCGCCTTCGATGCCGCTGGAGATCGTATCGCCACCCTTGCCACTGCCGAAACTGCTCTTCCAGCCCAATCCCTGCTCCTCGATGCCAGCGGCTTCCGGCTCAGGACCTACATGGGATGCAGGGCCGGCACCGTGGGCTTTGCCGAAGGTGTGTCCACCTGCAATCAGAGCAACAGTTTCCTCGTCATTCATGGCCATGCGCGCGAAGGTCTCGCGAACATCATGTCCGGAAGCTGCCGGAATAGGTTCTCCATTTGGGCCTTCAGGGTTGACGTAGATCAGGCCCATCTGCACCGCGGCCAGCGGGTTCTCGAGATCCCGCTCTCCGGAATAGCGCTTGTCGCCGCCCAGCCAGGTTTCCTCGGCGCCCCAATAGACATCCTGATCCGGTTCCCAGACATCCTCGCGACCGCCGCCGAAACCAAAGGTTTTGAACCCCATTGTTTCCAGGGCGACATTACCAGCCAGGATCATCAGGTCGGCCCAGGAAATCTTCCGGCCGTACTTCTGCTTGACCGGCCAGAGCAGGCGCCGCGCCTTGTCCAGGCTGACGTTATCGGGCCAACTGTTGAGCGGCGCGAAGCGCTGCTGGCCCCTGCCACCGCCGCCGCGGCCGTCGCCGGTGCGGTAAGTGCCGGCGCTGTGCCACGCCATGCGGATCATCAGGCCGCCGTAGTGACCCCAGTCGGCCGGCCACCAATCCTGCGAGTCGGTCATCAGCGCCGCGAGATCTTTCTTCACGGCTGCCAGGTCGAGACTCTTGAACTCCTTACCATAATTGAAATCCTCACCCATCGGATTGGACTTGGAGGAATGCTGGTGCAAAATCTCCAGTTTCAACCGATTCGGCCACCAATCCTGGTTTGTTGTACCACCGCCGACAGAGTGTTTGTGAACCGGGCACTTGCTCTCTTCGCTCATCGTATTTTCTCCTTCTTGTTGTGTGAATTTCATGCCAGCGTAACATTATTACGCTGCCCATCATTTCAATGAAAAAGCCAGGGTTATGTGATGTGATATATCGCTTATCTGACAGTCGTTTGTTGTTTGTCGAAAAATTGTGTAAATTTCCCTGGGGAATCACCTCCTCATAATCATTCCTAAAAGATAATTATTCTCCAGTAGTACGTAAAAAAAGATAGCTCATTGGCTGTTTCGTTTGCAATCGGGGCAAAGGCCATAGAAAGTGATTTGAGGGCGAACGATCTGGTATCCTGAACTCTCCTCCAACTTCCTGATGGAAGGAAGATCAAACTCCAATTTCCCATCTACGATCTTATTGCACTGCGTACAGATCAAGTGAGGATGAGGATCCGGCCGGTTGCCATCGTAGTGGCTGTCATCCCGCAGGTCGATCTCCAATACCTGGCCCATATCCTTGAGCAGGGCCAGGGTTTTATAGACAGTCGCCGGACTCATGGTGGGGAACTGGTTCCTGACCTTGGCATACAGTTGGGCCGCACTGGGATGCCCTTCGCTCCTGGCAATCAACCGTACCAGCTCGACCCGTTGGGGGGTCAGCCGGAAATCGCGTTCTTTTAGCGCAGTGATCAGTTCATCGAATCGAGCTTTTGAATCTGCCATGGTTTGTTGATATTATATCTTTTTAGAGAATAATTATCCGTAAGTATACTCGATTGCAATAGAAAATACAAGAAACGTTCTGGAGATTCAGCTCATAATCCTTGTAGGAGTTACGCAGTTGCGAAGGATTCGGGGGTGTGGTGTGCGGGTGAAACCCGCACACCACACCCCCAACCAACCTGAACTGCGCAAGTTCTACCTTGATTACATAGCTAGAGGGGGGTGCGGATAGGATACGGATGCATCCACGCCACGCTGATGGATGCGGTACATGCGCCAGGCTTGAACCTGGTGCCTATCCCCTCGGACGGGATGGATGGTGTAGGTCAGTATGTTGCCAATCTATTCAAGTGGCGTTGGTAACCGGTGGTATTGCCATCATCTTCAGAGAGTTCGAAGCGGTTGTCTGCGCCAGGGAAGGTGGCGTGCAATTTCTGCACCAGCGATTTGATTTGCGATACAACGAAATAAGCGAACATTCCCCCGAGATGGACGGGAAAGGACGCGGGCGATAAGGTAATTAGCACAAACTTTGGTTCGTGCTTCCGTGATCTACTGATGGTACGTTTGATGCTACAATTACCTTATGATAGAGTTGAAGGAATTGCAAAAAGTACTTGACCAGAAAATCGTGGTCGATATCCCCTTATTTGCAATAAAGGCGGGGGAGGTTGCGGCGCTGATCGGACCGGTGGACAGCGGCAAGGAGATTGTATTCCAGTTGCTCACCGGGCGCATGCGTCCAACGAGTGGCAGTGTTCGCCTGGCCGGGCTGGATCCCTATCGTGAGCGGAAAACCTTCAGTCGACAGGTGGGCGTATTATTTCCGGAAGATAACCTATACAAACGTTTCTCCGTACTCGGAAATTTGCAGTTCTACTGTCGTTTGTGGCGTTTACCGAAAACCCGGGCTGTTGAGGTGTTGGAACAGGTTGGCTTGGCCGACCAAGCCAGTGCTAATACGGAGAAACTCTCTCCCGGCCTATCCAGAAGACTCGCGTTGGGACGGGCAATTCTCAATCATCCCAAGGTCTTGTTACTGGCGGATCCATTTGCGGGCTGTGAGCAGGCATCGGTCAACCTGATCAGCCAGGTTGTTCGCAGCCTGGTGGATGCCAGAGCGACGGTATTGATCTTTACCCAGGATCCTGCGAATCTGGAGAACCTATGCGATACTGTCTACCGCATGGGGCAGGGCAGGGTACTCGAGTCATTTGACCCCCGGGATACACAGCAGCACCAGCAACCGTTCATGGTTCCTGCCAGGGGCGAGGAAAAGGTTATCCTGATCGACCCGGCTGAAATCCTTTTCGTTTTCGCACAGGATGATCGCACTTATCTCCAGACCCTCGATGAACGCCTGCCAACCCAATTTACCCTGGCCGAATTGGAAAAGCGTTTATCGCGCAGGGGATTCTTCCGCACTCACCGCGCCTACCTGGTCAACCTGCAGCAAATTAAGGAAGTGATTCCCTATACCCGTGACAGTTTCAGCCTGCGTTTGAAGGATCCTGCTGGGACAAAGATCCCCTTGAGCAAGTCCGCCGAGCGCGAATTGCGTGAGCTGTTGGGATATTAACTGATTCCGAATCTGCCTTTTTAGGGCAATAAAATAACCCGAAAATTGTGCTATTCACCCCCTTTCCTGGGCCTTTTGCCGCCCCTTTACGCCGTTTGCCGATTTTTTGTTGCACGGCGTATTTCTTTTATATATACTGGTAGGTAGAAAGAAGCAAGTGTAATGGCAAAGTTGATCGTTGAAGGAGTCACAGAATGAAAGCAATCGAAGTTCAAGATCTAGTTCGAAACTATAACGGTCTGCGTGCCGTGGATGGGATCAGCTTCAGCGTTGAGCCCGGTGAAATCTTCGGCTTCCTGGGTCCGAACGGCGCTGGCAAGACTACCACCATCCGCATGCTGACCGGCCAGTTGCTGCCCACCTCCGGAATGGCCAAAGTTGCCGGTTACGATGTGGTCAGCGAACGCCAGCAACTCAAGCCCAGGATCGGGGTGGTGTTCGACAGCCAGAACATCTACGAACGTATGTCGGCGCGTGAGAACCTGATTTTCTATGCCCGTCTCTACCGGATCAAGAAATCTCGCGTAGATGAGGTGCTGGCCCAGGTTAGCCTGACCGAGCGTGCCCATGACAAGATCCAGAAGTATTCGAATGGCATGAAGCAGCGGGTACTGATCGCCCGGGCCCTACTCCACAAGCCCGAGATCCTGTTCCTGGATGAACCGACGCGCGGCCTGGACCCGCACATTGCCCGCGACATCCGCGGCATCGTAGCCAACCTGGCCAAAGGCGGCATGACCGTCTTCTTGACTACCCATTACATGGAGGAGGCCGAACAACTCAGTCGGCGGGTTGCATTCCTCGACCGGGGCCGAATCGTTGCACTGGATACCCCGGCACGCTTGAAAGCAGAATACGGAAAAGATGAAAAAACTACCCTGGAAGATATTTTCATCCAGCTAACAGGAAGTGATTTGAGAAAAGAAAGTGAGTAACGATGAAAACCCTGATCGACACTCTATACATTACCTGGATCATTGGCACAAAAGATATCCTGGATGCTTTGAAAAACAAGAGCAGCAGATCCAACATTATCATCATGGTTGGCATGGTGGTGTTTTTCTACTATCTCAGCGGCCTACGCCCTTTCGATAAGGAAGTGAGTGTTGTCGTGTACGATGAGGGAGATACCTCCCTGGCTGTTGAATCCGTCACGCTGGGAGATGGAGCTGAATACTCATTCCGCGAGGCAGCTTCGCTCCAAGAGATGGAGCAGATGATGGCTTACCAGAACCTGGGCCTGGTGCTCCCAGCGGATTTCGAACAGACCCTGGCAGCTGGTGGCAAACCGATTCTGCGTGGTTACATCTTCTGGGTCGATCGCATGAAAGTGACCCAACTGGAAGCGAAGTACAGCCAGGCCTTCAGTGAAATCCTCGACCAACCGGTACAAGTTGTCATTGGACAAAATATTGTTATCCCTCAAGCGGATGCGGATGGCAACCAGACCAGCGTGACCTACCTGATGATCTATTTCGTCTTCACGACGGCGCTGCTTTTAATCCCTCATTTGATGGTGGAGGAAAAGCAAACCAGGACGCTGGATGCACTGCTAACCTCCCCGGCCAGCCCCGGACAGGTTGTCCTGGGCAAGGCACTAGCAGGATTTTTCTACATCCTGGTTGTCGGTGGATTGGGAATGGCTCTGTTCTCACTGTACATCGTTAATTGGACCCTGGCACTGGCTGCCTTCCTGGGATATGCCCTGCTGGCCGTCGGCTTGGGGTTGGCGCTCGGCAGTTTTATCAAATCCATGAAACAATCGGGGATCTGGATGGTGGTGCTGATGCTCTTCCTGATGATCCCGCCGCTCTTCTATATGGAATCAAACCTGAAAGCCGGCATCCGGATGATCTTGACCTGGCTTCCATCATCGGCGCTGGCCAGCCTCTTCCGCTTCTCATGCTCCATTGGCGTTACACCGGCGCAGTTATGGCTTAACCTGGCCGTTGCCGTAGCAAGTATCGCGGCAGTATTTGGCCTGGTGATCTGGAAAGTGCGTCGTTCTGACCGGTAAATTTGGTCTCGTTGCCTTTGTTATGTGGAGAAACCTGAGATGGCTAATTCAAAACACACATTCTATGATAACCTGAACATCATCTGGACGATCGCCTCCAAAGATATCGTTGATGCACTAAAGAACAGGGTGGTTATCCCGATGATCATCATGTTGAGCATCATATTGGTTCTACCGAAAATGTTGCCTTTTATTTTTGAGCAGCCGCAAACGGTGCTACCCATTTACGATATGGGTGATTCGAACCTGGTCAAAGAACTGCAAAATACCTCAGACATCTCGGTTGAAAAGCTACGCTCCGAGCTGGAATTGCGGACCGCGCTGTGTGGCGGAATGAATCCGTTGATTGGCCTGATGCTTCCAGCGGATTACGAGCTGGCAGCCGGGGCAGGCGAGTCGATCGAATTCCAGGGCTATGTGTGCTGGAGCAAGCGCTACCAGATTTCGGAATTAAAGTCGAAACTCGAAGAAATGCTCTCGCAGTCGTTAGGTCGACCGGTGACCATCCAGATCGAAGGGAATATTGTTTACCCTCCCTCGGATGGCGTGCTTTTCCTCAGCCTGGCAACCGTGAATTCGGTGCTGTTGATCCTGATGATGGGCATTTTCCTGGTGCCAAGCCTGCTCTTTGAGGAGAAAGAAACCAAGACGATGCAAGCCCTGCTGGTCTCTCCGGCCGGCATCGGCCAAGTAGTGGTAGGGAAAGCCATGGCAGGATCGTTCTATATCCTTGTGACAGCCGTAATGATATTTGCCATCTCCTGGGTGGATGTGATCCATTGGGATATGGCGATCCTGTTCGTGATCAGCGGTGGGTTCTTTTCGGTAGCGGTAGGTCTGGTGCTGGGTAGCTTCTATGAGAAGCAGCAAGATGTGGTTGGATGGATCACGATCCTGCTGCTGCTCTTGGTCGGCGCAATATTGGTCAAGATGCTGGGCATTGAGCTGCCAGCCCTGGTGGAAAGCGTTCTTCCTTGGGTGCCATCCGTCGCCTTGGCCGAGGTCTGCCGGGCCGCGTTCTCGGAGACTTATTCTACAGTCAGCATCTTTACCAACTTGGGATTTATCCTGGCTGTTTCATTGCCGCTTTATGCCCTGGTTATCTGGAAAGTGCGACGATCAGATCGGTAGGCAAATGCGGGATAGGATGATGATTTTTTTTGTTCTTCCATGCCAGAGAAAGTGGCGCCCTCAGACGGATATCCTGCTTAGAGAAAACAGAAGCTGAGAGATTGCAGACACAGCCTGGGGATATGCGTTTGACACTTAAATCGTATGCATCGAAATGAGGTTGTTTTCTACCTTGTGAATTTAAATTTAACAACGAATGTATCATCCGGCTTGAGCATGATGGGTTCGAGACTCAGGGTGCGCATCGCTGGTTGGTAAGCGAACGGGTGCTGACAAGATACCAGTGCATCCACGCCGCGCAGGTGGATGCGGTAGGTGCGCTGGGCTGGAACCTGCAATTTGTCACCCAGAATCGGATGGATCGTGAAGGTCAGTGTATTGCCAGTTTGCTCGAGCGTGAATGGGGTCAGGGCATAATCGCCGTGCTGGTAGTTGGTGGTTTCGCCATCATCTTCATACAGTTCGAAACGGTTACTTGAGCCGGGAAAGATAAAAAGGTCAAGCGCTTCCGGGTTCTCGATCCCGCCCCAACCGGTAGGTGGACCCAACGGAACGATGGCCCCGGCTTTGGCAAAAACGGGAATATCCTCCAACGTGGCGTGGATAGTGTGCCAGCACCCGCCGGGGAATATCTCCCCTGTGAAGAAGTTGAACCATGTTCCAGCAGGTAACCATACCCGTTTCTTCGCCAGGCCTGTGGCGCGCGAGGTAGGTGAAACGATCGGGGCGGCGATCATCTCGGAGCCAAAGAAGTATTCATCCGGGCAGGAAAAGGCCTGGGGTGAGACATCTGCATAGTAAATGGGTAGAACCGGGGCAAGGCCAGTCTGGTGGGCACGCCAGGCCATCGTGTAGATGTATGGGATGAAAGCGTGGCGCAACTGCATGGCAGAACGGGCGGCGTGGAAATAACGCTCTGGTTTCCCCCAAGGACGGCGATCAAGGCTGGGGCTTTTGGTAGCGTGCAGGCGCAGGATGGGGCTGAACAGGCCAAACTGCACCCAGCGAACGTAGAGTTCGGGCGTTCCCTCCAAGCCCATGTGGCCGCCGATGTCGTGGCTCCACCAGCCATAGGCCACGTTGGCAGCGGTGGTGGTGAATCGAGGCTGGAAAGCGAGCGACCGCCACAGGATGATGGTATCGCCGGAAAAACCGATCGGGTAGCGGTGGTTGCCCAGGCCGCCCCAGCGCGAGAACACGAATGGACGCTTGCGCCCATCACGCCCGAGATCGTGGAAGTGCAGGTGGTTCAGCCACCAGAGCGGATCAAGGCCGGGCGTTTTGGATTTGCGCCCCTGCTGCCAGTCGGTCCACCAGAAATCGATGCCCATATCCTCCTGCGGGTGATGCAGGAGTTTGAAGTAGCCTTCCATGAAATGCGTGTCGTTCACATCGAACGGGATGGGCTGCTGCGAGTCCGGGTCGATGCCCATCCAGCGCGCCATCTCGGGGTATTGCTCCTCGTGCGGATAAACCCCTTTGGCCGGGTGCAGGTTCAGGGCGGTTTTGAGCCCCTGGTCATGCAGCCAATGGATGAAGCCGGGCGGGTCGGGGAAGAGCTCGCGGTTCCAGGTGTAGCCGGTCCAGCCATTGGATTCGTTCCCGGTCTGGGTGATGTGCCAATCCATATCCACGATGCAAACCGAAAGGGGTACCTCGTTTTGGCGGAACTCTTCCATCAAAGTCTGTAGTTCATCCTGGGTGTAGTCCCAATAGCGGCTCCACCAGTTGCCGAGGATGTAACGCGGGATCATTGGCACAGGCTCGGCTGCATGGGTGAAATCCTGGATGCAATCGGCGAAGGCCAAACCATAACCGAAGAAGTAAATATCGACCTGCGGATGATCGCGCGGTGTGAGCCAGCCCCTATCATCGAAGACGAGTGACTGCGAATCATTCACCACTGCCCATCCGGATCTGGAAACGAGACCCGCTTCGAGGCGCGTCTTCCCGGCGACGGCATCCAGTGTCCGGGCGGTGCCGCCCAGGTTGCCGCGCGGCCGCATGCCGTAGCGCCAGGTTGTCCCGGATGGCTTGATGCGGATGGACAGTGTGGTCCGGTGGAAGCCGCGTGGATTGA
>Ga0209285_10000647_pt1 | contig 11366 bp, 8 predicted proteins | sample PPLLak3March2015_2_FD_187249 | JGI IMG/M metagenome (GOLD analysis project Ga0209285, IMG submission 187249) | Freshwater sediment microbial communities from Prairie Pothole Lake near Jamestown, North Dakota, USA - PPLs Lake P8 Core (3) Depth... | ecosystem: Environmental > Aquatic > Freshwater... | reverse complement strand
GATTTTTCCACATCCGGTCAATCGATTAAAAAAGCTTGTGAGGTCTGTCAGATTTTCATTGTTTAAGCTATCTTTTAGAAGTGTGGAGATCGAATCAATAAAAATAATCTCAGGGTCAAATAGTTTTCTTCCTGTGATAAGCCCCTCAAGGAATGTCTTCCGAGGGAGGGTTTCTGCAAGGGTTACCTCAGTGGAGATAAACAATAACTTCCCAGCCATGAGAAATTTTCGAACATCATAACCAACGGACGCAGTCTGTCGTAAGAAACTTTTGATAGTAAATTGTGTCGACACATACGAACATGAACAATTATTTTTTAAGAGGCTGTAGCAGAACCGTTGGCAGAAAATGCTTTTACCGGTTCCTTCTTTTCCTTCGATAAATATCAAGGATCCGTTAGGGATTACTCTTCCGAATCGTTCAGCAAATCCATCTTTTTCCCCTTTTCGCTCCAGGATGATGGATTTAACTCCTTCCATAGTTCCTCATACTCTTCTTCTTTTTATTTCATAAAATCAAATTCTCTATCGACTGCTTGTGGTCCTACAACCCGTAATGCGTGATCGCCGCTGACAAGGGTTGTGTTGACATAGAGGGTTGTTATTCCTTCAATGGGAATTGATGTATTTTCAAAATAATACTGTGAAACTCCAATAAGATCCCCGTCGATAAAAATCTGAAACGTCTGATTTGTGGTTGTGAGTCGTACACCACCGACATTTTTCAGATAAAAGAGGTAATAGCTTCCTATAACAGGTATGATATTTGGATCATTGATGATATCAAAGTCCGTGTCGAGTTGTTCTGTGACCCGGTCTCCACGATTGGAAAGACTTGTTGTCACATTCATAGTAACCGCAATAAAAACACCTGATACCATGCCTGCGACAATGACTGAAGCGACGAAGAAGATCACATGCGTCCCGGTTAAGCTAAATCCCATCTTTTTTCCCTCATCCTGTATAGGTATAGTAGTCTGCTATACCGTTATTTGTAATTACTTTTACTCGTTGCGATCCATTACCAGCTATGTTCATGATTTGAAAAAACACGATGTTTTCTGGATACAGGTTCTCACGAGAACAGGTGAATTGATATTCAGATCCGTTTATTAAAATCTGAAAATCTTTTGTAAAAAGCGTGGCACTTCCTGTATTTTTCACAGAGATGTTATAATCGTAATTAGACCCATTTGGTGATTGAAGGACCATGGTGATATTTATATCAGATTGGAGTTGGTTCTGATATCTGTCTTTCATGTCTCCATAGGACTTGTTCATATCCTCAATGGTTGGAAGAAGTTCGCTTGTTATGATTTCAACAGCCATGAATAGTGTTAATCCTAAGATAGCAGCAGCTGCTATCAGTGAGAACCCCATCTTTTATACCCTCTAAATGAGTTCTATGGATGTGCATCCATTGAATCAATTAACCGATATGTAATATGATATAATGATAATAAAGTTTCTTCTCCATCTCACTGTTATTTGAGTGGATACCCCTCGAGACTTTTCACTATTTTCTCCATATCCCGCTCTATTTTATTGAGGAACCGGTCATCCAGTTGTACTCCTTTGAGTTTCTGGATGAAAAGTAACGATTGGAGATGATCTTTTGTGGGTAACTGTGGTGGATGGGTACCTGTTTGTGACGGTTCTTCGTTTATGCCCTTCGAATAATTAATCAGATCTAATCGAACATCTTCAGAAATCCACCCGATATCAACATAATATCCTAAGGTATCGGGAAGATTATTTTTTCCGGTTCTATCGACGAGGTATTGTAACCATTTCATGATAACAACAATGCTTTCTGGGTCACTGGGAATCTGTTCTAATGGTTGTAAGTGTTCTTCGAGTATGTCTGTTGATTGGAAGGTTTTTATATCCTTTGTTTTCACAAGTTTGCCGCTTATCTCTTTCAGTCCGTCGATTGTATTTTCTTCGATTATTTTTATACGTTGGTTTAGTTGATCCATTGCATCGAGTAGCCTTTTCATATCGGTTGTTTGAACCGGGGTACCATTGTATGTTTGTGTTTCCACTTTCTTTGATTGTGCAGGTTGGCTTGGTACAGATGTTGTGTAATTGTATAAGGCGTTTTGAATTTTCTCTGTTAATCGATAGAGTTGATTCTTTGTAATTCTGATGTTTTTTTCTTTTAGTTTTTCTGCGATTCGTAGTGCGATTTTTTGAGGGAGTACATTTTGTGCTACCAGAGTTGATAACTCTGCACTCACCTCACTGTCTTCAAGAGGTTTCTCTCCTTGGTTTTGTTCTCCTTCGCTCATTCACCTGCTCCTTACTATGAACAGATTTCCTTTATTTTAAATTTATGAAAAATTCATTAATCATAGTATCTATATTTTGTTCCATTAGGATTGATTCAAATGATTTATTGAGGAGGGCATCTAGTTCGTTCTCATTGAGGGTTTCAATGATTGATGCTGGTATTCCTACTGGCTGTGACACTGAGATGGTCTGAGGGGTCGTGCCGGTAACGGATGCCTCCGGTTTTGTATTCTTATCCATGGGTGGTTTTTCAGTTATCGGAGTCGTACTGCTTTTTATGCTGACACCGTTTTTTTCGATGTTGGATTCAAGATCACCAATGCGTGTTTTTACCCCATCGACCTCTTTGATGATATTTTCCAATGCATCGAGTCTCTTCTTTGTGACCTTCGAGAGTCCAACAAAAGGATTCATTTGTTCTGAGACTATTTCGTATAAACTTACAAGGTCATCGAGGTCTTTTGAGAGGTTCTCGACTTTCTGATTGATAGTGGTAAGTTCTTCTTGGTTTTTTTTAATTTGGAAATCAAAATCTTTCATATTTTGAAGTATGTTTCGTCTTTGCTCGAGATCTTCACGTGCTGCATCCGCTGAGGCTCCAGGTGTTTTATCTGTCATGATTTTTATGGAATCTGGGTTGGTTGGTGTCTTGTTCGTAAGAGGCTTTTTTGTGGGATCCTGAGCTGAGGCATCCTCTTTTTTCTGTTCTGAAGGTTTTTCTTGTGTATCGAATTTGATAATTTTTCTTTCTGGTTCTGGTCTTTTGTCCTTTTGTTCGTTTGGTTTAATAAGTGGTGCTGTCTCTGAAGTCTTCTGGGGTGTGATTGATGAATCATTTTGAGAAGGTGTAGGCTCATCTTTCCCTAATTTTAACTTTATGTGTACCCCTCCGTATTTTCCGAACCTCTAGTTGAATCCCAACCATATCAACAATAATCGTATATTTATACTTTTATGTCTTTGAGCAGTCGTGTGTTGTTTCTCGGATATTTTTAGTCGGGTATCTTTTGGTAAACATCTAGGTTTGGTCAGGGGTGAAATAGAGTAATTTTTTTCAGAATATTGTATTCTTTTCAGAAAGCTTTTTCGAATCTATCTGATGTCTTTCTTTGGTCAAAACAAAACGTTTTAAAGGAATCAAAAGATAGAGAACAAAAAGAAAGATATAAGATGTATCACAACCTACCGTGGTATTGAAGATGGCGACTATTCCTACTCTTGAAGAGTTAAAACGTTTGGATACCAGTCATGATTTGATACTCAGTCTCACCCCTGGTGAGGAGATTATCCAGTTCAATAAGGAAAGTGAACGATTTACAGGGTATCTACGAGATGAGGTGTTACATAAAAAAATTAGTGAGATATTGATTCCAACTGATTCGACCAAGCAATGGAAAGACCTTTTTTCCTCGATTCAGCAGGATATGTGGATTGATAATTTTGTGCTCCCTTTAAAAACTAAGGAAAATCAGATACATATGATCACTTGGACTGGTTTTCTTGTGAAGGATGAGCATGGTTTGGTTAAGGATATCTGCATCTTTGGAAAACCGTTAAAAACAGAGCCAAGAGAACAACGACAAGAACTATCCTCTGAACCTGTGCTACAACAGAAAGAACCAGTTTTTCAACAAAAAGAATCTGAGACGCAACCTGAGACAAAACCTGAGATGCAGCCTGAGATGCAATCTGAAACGCAATCTGAGACGCAACCTGAGACAAAACCTGAGATGCAACCTGAAACAGCGCCTGAGATGCCACCTAAGACGCAACCTGCGACAAAGCCTGAGACGCAGCCTGAGATGCAATCTGAAACACAATCTGAGATCCAAATAAATTTGACTACAACAGTACCTCAAACTGTGCCTCAAGCGGTACCGCAACACCAGAAAAGAGAGACTCCGATGAAGCATGGGGTAAAAAAAATAATCTTTGCCCGTGAAAAAAATAGTACTCAAGAATACACTCACCCTATAGCGCCAGAGAAAGCGACTCCTTCTGTTGAGAGGGAAACGTCTACTACACCATCAGAAATCATTGCGAAACAGCGTGACGCAACATCACAAAAGCTGGATTTAATACTTCAGTCTCTTTCAGACCTTTCACAAAAATATGAGACTGTAGTAAATCGTATTACAGAACTTGAAATGAAAGACGAACCAACGGAAAAAAACCACATAGACCTGGAGACTCCCCAACAGTCTCATACTGAAGAGCACCGTCCTTTGATAAAAAACCAACCCTCTATCAATCCCGACACTGAAGCTGAAGATCAGCAACAATCTGAAGAAACGGAACATACGTTTTTTTCAGATCCATTTGGATTAAAACGACAACATACAGAGCTGGATTTAAAAAAACAACGATTAGAACTCCGTATGAAGGAATTGGAATCTTTCGAAACACGTTTGATGAAAGAAAAAGATATTTTCCATGCTCGTGTCGAAGAATTCAGCAGGTGGCAAGAAAAATTGATAGCCTTGGAATCGGAGATTGAGAAACGACGACAAGAACTGATCAAACAAGAAAATTTCGTTCTTAAAAAAAATCCTCAACCGACTACCAATCACACGACAAATCTCGTTAATCAAGATAGTCAAAAAAGCACTGCTTCAGAGGTTCCTCGTTGTGACGATGAGACATTGGATAAAATTCCTCAATCAGCAGCGATTATTCAGCGTGGGATCTTAAAACAAATCAATACCCCTTTTTTAGAATTACTAGGGTATTCTATAGAGGAAATAGTAGAAAAAAGCTATTTTGATTTTATCGCCCTTGAAGGTCTTGCTGATGTAGAGCAATATTACCTCGACCGGTTAAAGGGAGAGAGTATCTCTGTGTATCGGACCGTGTTTTCCGCTAAGGATAATACCAAAATATCTGCCGAGGTCAGTATCAAACAAACCATCTATAATGGTGAAAAGGCTGAGATCGCAATTATTACCTGTATCGGTTCTAATCCAATATGATGTGTAGATGAATGTGTATAAAAAAATAAAAAAAGGGAGAGATTGTGTTCTCTCGGATACGTTTTTTTTATAGTTCGCACACTTGGTATTTGAATGCCATCGGGGCTTGAGCGACGAAGACACCTGATCCACCAAAATCTGGTACCAGGGTTCCTTCGAGGACTTCACCGGGCAGCAATCCACCGGTTTCTGATAACACCGCTGAGAGGTTGACGAGGAATATCGCTTGATCTGTGGCGCTCATACCATTGGTCTTCATGATGGAGTCATCACGGTCATGTATTGAAATTATTCCATAGTTTGTCCCGTTGAGTTGACCGAGATCCAATGCATGGAATATGCTCGTATATCCGTTGCTGGATACTTTCTGTGCGAGATTGAGACTCAGGACGGAAAAGTTATTTAATTTGAGGTAGAGCAGTGTCCTGTTCAGGTCTATATCAAGGGATCCCGCTCGGGGTGAAATTGCGATTGCAAGATATTGAATTTTTGTTTTATTTACGTCAGTGTATCCTGTGACTTCGATGACTTGGAGACCACTGGAGACGTCTCTAATGGTTTGTTTACCAACCGCATAGGCTCGTTGTTGGAGGTTTTCTGCGGTTTGTATAATGACACTTGCAGCGACCGCTGCGACTAGGATCATTGCGATGAATACAATTAATGTTCCGATACCAACAGCAGCTTCTTCATCTTCTTTGATTGTTGTGTTTTCTGGTCTGTGTTTCTTTCCGGGTTTGATTGCTATGATGGTATCAATTCTGAGGCATCCGAGTCCTTGTGAGGAATCTACTAAAATAAATCCATCTTTGTAGTCGACGTCTTCGAGAATGCCAGATACGACATTTGCGCGTTCTTCACCAGGTTCTTTGGTGACGATTTTACAGTATTTGCCCACCAGCTTTTCCATATACCTTTTTGTCATTTCTTTCACCTACCTTTCCTTTCCTGCCATTCATACTCATGGCAGTTTTTCACATGTAACATGTTCGCAAATGACACTATATAAAGATTCGGCGGTGGACCATCAAAATGTAAAAATCACACTACGACACTTTTACCATCTCCTCCTGTTGCTTGATACCCCCCAAACGATAAGAAAAGCAAAAAAACCACCACAAACCACGGTCTCTTCTTCAGACCACCATAGATTCTTCCAGGCTCATCCAAACAGATAACAATTGTATAACAAGATATTTATATTATTCAAGGAGACTTTTTATCGAGGAAATCAGAGATACCATGGACGACCAAGCCAAACTCGGAGCCATCGCCGGGATACTACTTCTCATATTCATCCTAATCGGAGCAGTTTCCGCATCGGTCATAATAACCGATTCAGAGAGCATCTCCGAAAATGACCTAAACAATTTCACCAATGATATCGTCGATGAACTATGCAGCTATTTACAAATAAAACAAATCATCGGAAAATACCAGACAATCAATGCAGAACAAAGAATAAATAAAATCGCGATCCTGATCAAACCAATGGTATCTCAAAACATCGATATCTCACATATGACCCTGGAGCTATGCGACGGTGAACATTACAACATCCTTTTCTTCAATGGATCCGCAGGGTCCATCCGCTCCCATTCACTCTTCGAACATCCTCTCTGGGAGTCTATAACAAATGAAACGTTCGGTCTGCTCTCCACAATCGATGACGATAACTCTATAATCAATTCACACCTAATAAACAAAAATACAGACATGACCTTTATCATTCTAAAACTCCCCTATGATACCGCGATGAAACAAGATGATGTACTCGAAATAACCATTCGCCCATCACCAGGCATCGGTCGAACAGTGACACTTGAAGCCCCACTCCCCATAAAAAACGTCGTTACTCTCTACGAATAAAACACTCTCAATTATTTTGGAACTTCATCTTTTAATTTCTTTGTCTTGAGATGATCCTCCGCGGTATGATCAAGACATTTATCAATCTCACTACAAATCCGTAACTTCTCTTTCCAGGTGATATCCTCATGAAGTTGACTTTGATGGTCCTCACTGGTCTTCATGATATGGTCAATATCTCCGGCGAGGGATTTTTTTTCAGCTGGAATATCAGATGCATCTTCTTTCAGAGTACTAGGGAGTTTTTCTTTTTTGTTCAACAATGATTCGAGCCAACGAACCTGCTCTTTATTGATAGTTCCCTGGTTTTTCCTCCATTGTTCGAAGAAAGGTGCGATCTCTTTTCTTTTGATCTCGCCTTCCATTCCTATCTCAGATAATTTTATGGTCAAATGATCAAAATCAGTATGACTGTCTCTTAAAACCGCTTGGAGTTTTTCCATCTCCAAGGTTTTTGTATCTAACTCTTGTTTTACGGCCCCTAACTCTGTCACCACCGAGGTGAATCGAGTCTGCTGATTCTCTGTTTCATTTTTCAGCTGACCAAGGGTCATAGATTTTTCATCTAATTGATCAAGACGTTTTTTGAGATCACGTTTTATCAGTTCATTTTCCATGGTACTTTGCTGTTGTGCTCGCTTCAGGTTTTCTACCTCTTCAAGGTGTCCCATAATCTCATGATGAGCCTTTTGTAGTTGTTTTTGAATGTCCGCCATTGTTTCTTGAGTGTTATGCATAGAATTTATTGTATTCTGTAACTCTCTTTCTTTCCCATCTACCACATTTTCCAGGGAATGGAGATCGTTTTCTTTTTTTTCTAATTCCTGTTTACTACTAATAAGCTCTTCATTTTTTTCCATTAATTCAATTTCTTTATCTTTCATAGTGTCGGATAATCGTTCCATGTGCGCTGTTTTTTCTAGGACGGTCATCTGATTTCCTGCGAGCTGTTTTCCGATTTCATCAATGATATGGTTCTTTGAGAGTATCTCAGTATGTAAAGAATCAACCATTTCCCGAGTAGATGAAAGTTCACCAATGCGTGAATTAAGTTCATCGTCTCGTTTTCCCAGTTCTGATCGAAGTGTTTCGATCATCTGTGTCTTTTCCATTACAAACATTTGTCGCTCTGAAAGCTGCTTTTCAAGCTCCTCAATAAGTGTATTTCGAACCACTACCTCTCTGTTGAGTGATTCTAAATTGTCTTGTAAATTCTGATTATTTATTGTAAATTCCATTGTTTTTTTGTTCAGATCTGTCTGTAAATCGTTTAACAGGTTTTCTCTTTGGTCAAGTTTCAATGTTAGTTCTTTTACCTGTTCCTTGTTATCCCGAAGTTCGATGGTTGTTACTAACGCATCAGCCCATCTTTTCTCCGAGTCCCTGCTTAGCAGGTTGAACTCTTCCTCTTGTCGTTGTAACTCTCGTTTACTGGCAAGCAATTGTATGTTTTTTTGCTGTAATTCCAGGGAGGTTTTTTTAAGGTCTTTTTCAAGTTGGGCGATGAGATCTTCATTCTGTTGTAAGATAGTATTTCTTGATTCTAAATCTATTAGATGTTTGTGGAGTTCTGTGTTCAGCTGATCGATTTCCTGGTTTTTGCTTTTCACTTCATTTCTGAGAACAGAAGATTCTTTTGTTCGTATCTGAATTTCTTCTTGTTTTTGCTCAATATCTGCCTCAAGGTGCTCAGCTAACTGTGTTTTTTCGATAAGATGTGTTTGTTCAGCTGCGAGTTGTTCTTCGATGTTTTCAATGATCCTGCTTCTTGAGTCGATTTCCCCCCGGATCATATCTAATTCTACCTGGGATTCTTGCAGCTGCAATCCTAGCCTATGAAGTTCGTTATCTTTTAGGGTTATCTCCTGTTGTTTTTGTTCGAGGATGTTTTCTTTCAGTTGTAAGAGGGTTCTATTGCGCGACAGCTCGTCCTGCAATTGCTCTTTGATATTCGAATGTTCAATAAGGATAGTTTGTTTTTCTGTAAGTTGTCTGGTGATAGAGTCAATGATTTGATTTCTCGAATCAATTTCACAATGAAGCCACTCAAGTTCATCTTGTTTTTGTTGTACATCATGTTTTTGTTTTGTGATTTCCTCGTTCTTTTCTTGTATTAGGTTTTGTAATGTTATGGCAAATTCTGTCTTTTCAATTATTGATAGTTGTTGATTTTCTAATTGGTTTTCCAAGGTCTCAATAATTGTATTTCGTGAGATGATTTCCCTCTGTAACTCGTCTATCTCCGCTGTTTTCTCCTCTAAATCTTTACGTGAGACAGTAAATTCAATAGTTCTACTATGTAACTCTTCTTGGATTTTTTTCGTAAGACGACTGCTTTGTTCTAGTTCTCTGCTCAATTGCTCAGTAAAATGGTTGTTCTCAACAACCCAGGTTTGTTTCTCCGCCAATTGTGCTTTAATATCCTGGATAATCGTTTCTCTTTCCTCGATTTGCTGCTGTAGGGTTAGTGATTCTTCTACTTTTTCCTCTAATTCTTTTTTTATAACCCCCAGAACCTGATCTTTTCGTTCTAATTCTTTTTGCAGACGCATGACCGTTTCTGTTTTTTGGATCAGTTGTGTTTGTCGTTCAAGTATCTGATGTTCAAGGTCGTCGAGAAGACGATTTCTGATTTCTACTTCGTTTTGTAATTCTTCTCCGTCATCTTGTGCAATCCCTGGTTCTATATCCTTTTTATTCCTTTGATCATCAGTGATACCCGGTTTTTGTTTCTGAAGTTTCTCAAAATCAGACATAATTTCCTGAAAGTGCTGGTTTTCTATTTTCTCTAAGAGCAGATCGATATTCTCATGGAGCTGAGTCGTTTTCTGCATGGTTGAATGTTTTTCTTGATGATGCATCATCTGTTCCCTGCAATTGATCCCTTGGATTTTTTTGGATTTATTAGGTCGCTGTTGTTTTTCCTTCTTAAAGTCAAATCCAATGTAAAGTTTCTTTTTCTTTCTCGGAGTAAAATCTCGTCTGTTTCTCTGGTTTACGAGTTGAATGTTATTTTCTTTTATTTCCTTTTTTAAAAAAGCCATTTATGACATCCCTCTCATCAGCACAGATCGCATCTACCCTCCGGTAATGGTAATGGGTCTTTTTGTTCATTAACATTTCGGAATCAATGACCGCTGGATGATGATGAATAAAACAAGACAAAAAGAAAAAGAGTCATAAGAAAATAGATTCTTACTGATAGATGATAGAAATCACCAGGTCTTCTTTACGAAGGTTTTATAAAACAACGACTATATCCGGACAGGCATCATGCCAGATAAGTGGAACAATTTTGATCAAATTCCAGTTGAACCACCATTCGATGTTGAATTATTACAACGGGAGGTCGGTCAACGCTTTCCCTTTTATGATATGAAATCAAACCTTAACACTGTCGCGTTTTTCTGTCGTATCGATGAAGAAACCCTTGAAGAAAAATTCGAGTCTCTTCGTCTGACATTATTAGAAAAACAGTATATACCTATGATAAAGAACGAACATGGAGAATATATCATCTATGTCGTAAAAAAACCTGTAAGTAAAAAACGCAGGTCAGTATGGGTGAATATTATCCTGCTGATGGCAACAGTGTTTACCACGACTCTGGCAGGTGCTCTTCAATGGGTTGACATCGACATGGCCGACTGGATGAGCATGTTTTCGTTACAGTACCTCTGGCAAGGCTTCATCTTCTTCTCAGTTCCTTTACTCTTAATTCTGGGGGTCCATGAAATGGGACATTACTACGCGTCAAAAAAACATCATGTCGATGCGTCGTTACCTTTTTTCATTCCGCTTCCACCACCGTTTCTTCTAGGGACATTTGGCGCGTTGATATCAACACGAGAACCTATCCCGAACAGAAAAGCGTTACTCGATATCGGAGTCGCAGGGCCCTTATGTGGATTTCTTGTCGCCATCCCTATATCTTTAATAGGGTTCTTCTTGATGCAACAACAACCGATTCCTCTCCCATCGAACGGAGCAAATATCTCTCTTATCCCGCCGTTACTCCTTCAATGGATGCAAAACCTTTTTTCCATATCTGGGAACTATGTTATTCATCCGACCCTGTTCGCCGGATGGGTTGGTATTTTCCTGACTGCGGTGAACCTGTTACCGGCAGGTCAGCTTGATGGCGGACATGTCGCTCGAGCGATATTAAAGGAGAAACATAAATACGTCAGCTGGGTGGTTATTTTTGTCCTGGCTGGGTTGAGTTTTTTTTACACA
>Ga0209285_10000646_pt1 | contig 11370 bp, 6 predicted proteins | sample PPLLak3March2015_2_FD_187249 | JGI IMG/M metagenome (GOLD analysis project Ga0209285, IMG submission 187249) | Freshwater sediment microbial communities from Prairie Pothole Lake near Jamestown, North Dakota, USA - PPLs Lake P8 Core (3) Depth... | ecosystem: Environmental > Aquatic > Freshwater... | reverse complement strand
TGCAATTTCCAGGTTCAGGTACAGGATAATGGCGGAATAACCAATGGCGGTGATGATACCGGTCCAGTTCACCTTTTCACCCTCACCATCAACAGTGTCAATGATGCGCCGAACTTCACAGCAAGCGAACCTCCCACCATAAATGAGGATTCCAGCCCGCAATCGGTCGTCAACTGGGCCACTTTCGATGCCGGACCCGACGATGAAGACCTTACACAAACCGTAAATGCATATCTTGTTTCGAACCTGGGCGGCACCTGCAATACTTTGCTGTTGGCGGGTCCAACTGTAACCACCGATGGAACGCTCAACTATACTCCTGCGCCCAATCAAAACGGCAGTTGCACCTTCCAGGTCCAGGTACAGGATACCGGCGGGACGGCTTATGGCGGGATCGATCTCAGCGCCAATAAACAATTCACCATCGTTGTGGGTAATATAAACGATCCCCCAGTTGTATTCAATGACATCATCCCGAACAATCCTGAAGATGTAGTTTACGTAATCCCCTTTAACCTGTTGACTGCCAACGACAGCAAAGGCAATGAAAATGAGGCCAGCCAGGGTTTGATTGTCACAAATGTAATCTCCCAAACGGGTGGATTTGTTACTATCGACTCGGTTGGCCAGGCGGTGATCTTTACACCATATCCCAACTATAATGGCCCGGCAAGTTTCCAATACAATGTGAGAGATGACGGCACAACAAACGGTGTGCCTGATCCAAAGAGCTCGGATGGCTATGCCTATGTTAATTTCACGATAACGCCGGTCAACGACCCGCCATCCTTCCTGGCATCCAACCCACCCGCAGTGAACGAAGACGCCAGCAAACAAACCATTTCACTATGGGCAACCTATGACGCTGGCCCTGATGACGAGGACAGTGCACAGCAAGTACTGCAATATGTAATCGTAAATACAACCTGTGCAAACCTATTGTCAGAAGGCCCGTCGATCACCAGCAATGGCACCCTTACCTACACTCCTTTGAAAGACGCCAATGGCACTTGTGCATTTACGGCGCGGGTCCTGGATAATGGCAATTCGGTTCCTCCCCATCCTCTTGATAACAATATGTCACAATCGAAGAGTTTCACCATTACGGTTGGAGAGGTTAACGATGAGCCATCTTTCCTGGATGCCGGCGATGTGGTTGTGGCGGAAGATCAAGGCTGCTATACCCAGACATCATGGGCGACAGCCATATCGGCTGGCCCTCCGAACGAATCCCTTCAAATGCTTACATGGAATATAACCGTCAGCAACCCAGGTTTGTTTTCAACCAAACCTGCCCTGGATCAGAACGGCACGCTGACATTCTGCCTGGCCCCGAACAAGAACGGATCGACCACTGCGCGCGTTTCCTTGACAGACAACGGCGGCACATCCAGTGGCGGCATCAACACCAGTTCCATCCATATATTCACGATTACCGTCACGCCGGTCAACGATCGCCCCGTCGCCGTGGATGACAACTACAGCACAGCGGTCAATGAATCGGTAAATGACAGTGTTCTGAATAATGACTACGATATCGATAATATCGTTACAGATTTCGTTGTATCACTGGTTGAAAAACCCACCAACGGTGAACTGGCCCTGAACTCCAACGGCGCATTCACTTATACACCATACCTGAATTTCGCCGGCAAGGATACTTTCACTTACTCGATCTATGATGGGAAATCCCAATCCAATATAGCAACCGTAACCATTACAGTGATCCCCAAATCTGACGAGTTCCTGCACCCGTGGAGCGTTGCCAAAGAATATCGCTGGGTCAAGGTTCGTTCCGGCGTTTCGACCGATCTGGCCTGCTCGGAAACAGAAAAAGGGATCGTTATTACGCTAAGAACCACAGGCGATGGTATCGTCACGAGTTGTATGCCGGGGAATATAGCCCGGCTGTACCAGCTTGTCGAATCCAACCTGCCCGAAAAACTCCCAAGCCGCTTCAGCTATGCATCCGGGTTTCGCTCGGAAATCTTGCAACAGAACAAACTCCTGGAGGTTTTACCCGGGTGGCTCCGCATCAGTTTTGTAATTCCTGATGAGACTCTCAGCTATACAATACTTTATTGGGATACCGAGACGGAAACATGGTTCGAAATCCCGCCTGCAACAATAGTGACCGGTCAGGGGGATGCATACAGATACGATGAAGAGAGAAAGGTGATTATTGGAGTAAGGACTTTCAAGAGCTATAACCGCATCGAGGCGGTGGTTAACTTTACCGGGATATTCATCCTGGTTGAAAAATAACACAAATGGCTTCAGGGAAAATCAAAAGACTGGGCATTCAGCAGCCCAGTCTTTTGATTTTTCTCGCAGGACCTGTTCTACCCGATATCCACCTGAACCTTGGGCCATAGTTTCGAAAGGTTCTTCAACGATCTATACTGCCAGTGGATATCCGGATTGCCAAGTACATGTATTCCAGATCGGTTTTCCGTGCGTATATCGATCACGAATCTGGAAAGCGCATGGATGCCAGAGCTATTGATGAATTTCAATTGCCGGAAATCCAGAGTAAGAACAAGTTTGGTTTTACAGGCAATATCATACACTGCGTGGAGCAACTCACTCAGCGGCGCATAATCATTCGATGTCTTCAAACGCATGATGCCCTGAAAAGTTACTGTATGGGTGTTTTCATCGTATTCAACCAGGTAATCATTGCCCTTAAATTCTTGAACTGCCATGTTCATTTCTCCTTATGAACGCCTTGTTTTCCAAGACTTCAGGGAAACCCCTACTTCTGCTTGAGAACAAGCATCGCGATATCATCATAGATATGGGCTTCTCCAATGTGGGCAAACATTTCCGCCAGGATATGTTCTTTGATCTCTTCCGCTGTCAACTGGTAACAACGCTTCAAGCTGGCGACAAGACCATCCAAACCGAATAGCTCGTTTTGCAGGTTGACCGACTCTGTAATGCCATCTGTATATAGGATCATGACATCCCCCGGTTCAAGCCTGAGATGGGAAGTCATGATAAAGCCATCTATATCTTCCTGGAGACCAATCGGCAAACCGAGATCCATTGTATCCACTGACTGGACGATTCCATCCTTGCGACAGAGCAGAACTGACTCATGCTGACCAACCATGGAAACTTCCCGGTTCTTATACTGCAGGATGGCCATGGTCATGTTCTTATCTTCCCGGATGCGCTGGATGTTGTTGTACATAACCTTGTTGAGGATCGACAACATGTTTTCCATGTTCCTTTCACCGGTCTTTGACAAGGTCAACATGGCTGTCTGCGCCATTAACATGATGACGCCCGAAGGCAATCCATGGCCGGCCACATCACCGATGCAGATGAACAGGGCATCACCCACTCGTAAAATATCGTAGTAATCGCCGCCAACCTCATCCGTAGGACGCATATAGCTGGCAATATCCAGGTCCGGAATCCGACGGGTCTCCTTGTCGGGCGGCAAAATCATCATTTGCAGCCGGCGGGCAACATCCAGTTCCGCGCCAAGCCTCAGGTTTTCCCCGCGCAGTTGCTCGTTCAGGCGGGCGATCTCCTCGTTTGCCTCAGTCAACTCTGCTGTCCGTTCTGCGACCTTCGCCTCCAGGTTGACTGTATAGTCACGGATATCTGACGCCATGGTTTCGAACACCCGTCCGAGTTGACCAATTTCATCCCGACTGCTGAGTTTCATCTCAACATCATATTTCTTGGCAGAAATTTGCTTGGCAGCCTCTGCCAGCATGCGCACATCACGGGTTGCAGCCGCCGAGAAACGCAATGAAACCAGCATAGCCACGAACAGGAAGGCAACCAGGATGGCCAACGAAGACAAACGGATTTCGGCACTCTGGGATTTTATTGACTCGCGAGTCTCGTTGAAAGTCTTGAATATCTCGTTCTCCGGGATAATGATAACAATTTTCCAAACATCATCGCTATAGTTCTTGCTCGTCAAGGGAGGCAGGCTCTCGTACGCAACAACCTGATCGGTTATGGAGGATTGATCGTAGCCCCGATCGCCATTCTGGATGAGGGATGCCATGAATTGGACTTCCGAGTTGGGCGAATCGGACAACCGGCCCCTGTAATAAACCCGGCCTCCCACCTCGATTTCCGAAAACTCGACCTGGAACAACTGAACCCCCGCCTCAGGCATGGCAATGATTTCTCCCTGGTTGTTCATCAGGAAGGAAAAACTGTTATCCGTTACACGGATATCGAGGATATTATCAACGATGCTGGTAAGCTGAATATCAGCACCGACAGCACCTGCGAATTGGCTCGTTTCATAATCCCACAAGGGATAGAACATCGTTACCACCAACTCGCCCGAATCAGAAACATATGGCGCTTCAACAGTCAAGGGGCTGCTGTACTTTGCCTGCAAATCAGGTGTGATAAACCAACGCTCCCATTCCGCAGCATTATCGGCAAATTTATCCCTCCAATACAGTAAACCGAGCTCTTCCTTTAGGAAGAGGCTATCAAAAACCTGGTTATTGGGATAGATACGCATGACCGGCAGCGCCTCATCGCCAATGAAATAAACGGACGCATTATTGTCATTGGCATCGTACAGTGCCTCCATGGCAATATTCAGCAACCCGATTATTTTCACTTTCTCTATGGCTCGAGGATCATTTGCAATTTCCGGCGGGATATATGCATCAACAGAGGCGCTTGCATCACTGGTCAATGCAAAATCCTCGTCGGTATACCGCACCTCCTGCAATCCGGTCTCGAATAACATGATATCGAAAATTGTTTCTTGGGCTTCAGCATCCGTAGAGGCTGCCAAAAGAACGCTGATTTCCGAATAATTATTAACAATATTTTGCGCCATCCTCCCCAATACAGACAGGTTATCCTGTGCGGCAGCAAGTTGATCCCATGTGGATAGCCTTTTTTCCCTCACATACTGGGTTACAAGGCTGTTGACGATTTGTTCTACGCTCCTCTCGCTCTCAGTCACAGATTTATTGATGAATGCATCGTAGTTATTCACCAAATACAAAAATATAGCAGCTGCGGTCAGGATAACCATAATGAGGTTAAAAAGCAATAACTTGACTTGAAAACTATGACTGATAAGGGCTAAAATCCGTTTCATCCTGTTATTTCCTTTGTTCCTTCCAGGGAATACCTTTTCACACAAAGTCGCTCGGCTGCTTTATTATATAGCACATTATATCCCTCGATATCGAATTAAAATGCAATTAACCGATTGACTTTTCTAGATATTCCCTCTATACTAATCATGAGGTGATTCCTATCCACATTCAGCCAAGCTTCGGAGGAGGAGCATATGTCAGAATTTCCCTGGTTCAAGAACTACGACAAGGGAGTACCCCACCATATAGACTATCCAAAAGGCCCATTGTTCCAGTTCCTGGAAAAAATGGCCAGGACACACCCGGAGAGTGCCTGCACCATCTTTAAGGGCGCCGTCATTTCCTACAAGGAGATGAACGACATCACGGATGCGCTTGCAGGCGCGCTCGCCAGCCTGGGGATCAAGAAAGGTGACCGGGTGGGTATCTTCATGCCGAATACGCCTCAATTCGTCATGGCGTATTACGCAGCGCTCAAAGCGGGAGGCGTTGTGGTAGCGACCAACCCACTTTATACGCCGCCTGAGATCGAGCACCAGGTGAATGATGCCGGTGTGGAAATCATGATGGTGATGAGCAACTTCTATAACTTGATCAAATCCGTCCAACCCCACACCAAGATAAAAACCGTTATCGTCACAAATCTGAAAGAAACCCTGTCTCCGCTCCTGCGAACCCTGTTCACATTGGCGAAGGAGAAGAAAGGCGGTTTCCGCGTCGAGCAATTGGCCGAGGGCGATATCTGGATGAAAGATCTGCTTGCCAAGTTCAAGCCCGCTGACCGGCCCAAACTGGAGATCGGCTCAGACGATGACGCGTTGTTCCAATACAGCGGCGGGACGACCGGCATCTCCAAAGGAGCCATCGCCACCCACATGAACCTGATCGCAGATACCCTCCAGATCAAGTCCTGGATGACCGAATTGCAGGAGGGCAAAGAAACCGTCTTGATGGCCATCCCGCTCTTCCATGTCTACGGCATGGTGGCCGGGATGAACTTTGCCATGGCCGCCGGCGCCGGCATGGTAATGGTACCCAATCCACGCGACCTGAAGGATGTACTGAGCAGCATCCAGAAATTCAAGCCCAGCATTTTCCCGGGTGTTCCAACGATGTACAACGCGATCAACAATCATCCCGATGTACTGGCCGGGAAGTACGAGCTCAATTCCATCAAGGCCTGCATCTCCGGCTCAGCACCGCTCATGCGGGAAACGAAAGAGAAATTCGAAGCCCTGACCGGTGGCAAGGTCTGCGAGGGTTATGGTCTCTCGGAAGCCCCAACCGCCACGCACTGCAACCCCCTGCTGGGCAAGAATGTGACCGGTTCGATCGGCCTTCCATTACCGGATGTTGAAGCCAAGATCATCAGCCTGGACGATGGTGAAACGGAAATGCCGATCGGCGAAATCGGCGAAATTATCATCCATGGGCCTCAGGTGATGAAGGGCTATCACAACATGCCTACTGAAACCAAGAATACGCTGCGGAAACTAAAGGATGGCAAGGTGTGGCTCTACACGGGCGATATCGCCCGCATGGATGAGGAGGGCTATTTCTACATCGTCGACCGCAAGAAGGAATTGATCAAGCCCGGCGGTTACCAGGTGTGGCCTCGGGAAGTGGAAGAAGTCATCATGGCTAACCCGAAGGTGCTCGATGTAGGCGTGGCAGGTATCCCGGATCCTTATCGAGGCGAGACAGTCAAGGCCTGGGTGGTAGTGAAACCGGGCGAAACCCTCACCGAAGATGATGTAAAGAACTGGTGCAAGGATAAACTGGCGCCCTTCAAGGTTCCCACCCACGTTGAATTCCGGAACGAACTGCCCAAGACCACGGTTGGCAAGATCCTGCGCCGCGAGCTGGTCCGGCAGCACAAAGAGGGCGGAGGGAATTAACCCCATTCAAGGGGAGTTGGTAAAAAAAGGATTGCAAGTGCTTCGCACTTGCAATCCTTTTTTTACTTTGGCTAATCCACTTTTTCTATGCCGGTTGCGGGGTTCCGCTTTTCTTTTCATGCGGCGGCGGGAAAAGCGCCTCGAATTCTTCGCGGGTAATACTTTCTGATTCAAGCAATTTCTGTGCCACGGCATCCAATTCCTTGCGATATTTTTTTAGTATGCCTTGAGCCCGAATATAGGCTTCATCGACGATCTTGCGAACTTCTGCATCGATCGTTACGGCAACAGCCTCAGAATAATCACGTTGTTCAGAGATCTCACGTCCAAGGAAGATCAGTTCTTCTTTCTGGCCATAAACCATGTGCCCCAACTGGTCGCTCATTCCCAGGCGGGTGACCATGTTGCGGGCCAGGCGCGTGACCTGCTCGAGGTCGCTCGCGGCACCGGAAGTAATATCATCAAATACCGCTTCTTCCGCCGCCCGGCCACCCAACGCATAAGCCAGCGTGGCCATGAATTTCCGGCGTGACATGAGCAGGCGATCCTCATCCGGGCGGAACCAGGTGATGCCGCCCGCCTGGCCGCGGCCGACGATGGTGACTTTCTGGACCGGATCGGCCTCCGGGATGGCGTTGCCAACCACGGCGTGACCGGCCTCGTGATACGCGATGAGACGCTTCTCTTCATCCGATATCAGCCGGGATTTTCGCTCCGGCCCCATCACAACCCGCTCGATGGCCTCTTCCAACTCCCCTTGTTCGATGGCTTTCTTGTTGCGCCGGGCTGCCAGGATGGCGCCTTCATTGACCAGGTTCTCCAGATCCGCGCCCACAAAGCCGGGGGTACCGCGCGCCAGCGATGATAGATCCACATCGGGAGAAAGTGGCTTTCCCTTGACGTGGACTTTCAGGATGGCTTCGCGCCCGCGCACATCCGGGCGGTCGAGGGTGATGCGGCGGTCGAAGCGTCCAGGCCGCAGCAGGGCCGGGTCGAGGATATCGGGGCGGTTGGTGGCCGCCACGATGATGACATTCGTATCGGTGTCGAAACCATCCATCTCGACCAGCATCTGGTTCAACGTTTGTTCGCGCTCATCATGGGATCCACCCAGGCCGGCGCCGCGCTGGCGTCCGACCGCATCGATCTCGTCCACGAAGACAATGCAGGGCGAATGCCGTTTGGCCTGGTCGAACAGGTCACGGACGCGGCTGGCTCCGACGCCAACGAACATCTCGACGAACTCCGAGCCGGAGATGGAGAAGAACGGCACGCCTGCCTCGCCTGAGACAGCCTTGGCCAGCAGGGTCTTCCCGGTGCCGGGAGGGCCGACCAGCAGCACGCCCTTGGGGATGCGCGCCCCCAGCTGGATGAACTTCTGCGGTTCGCGCAGGAACTCGACCACTTCTGCCAGTTCTTCCTTGGATTCATCAATGCCAGCCACATCCTGGAAGGTAACCGTTGGGTGGTCGCCGGTGAACATGCGCGCCCGGGATTTGCCGAACGACATGGCGGCATTGTTGCTGCCCTGCGCCTGGCGGAAGATGAACCAGAACAGCCCGGCCAGCAGCAGGAACGGCAGGACATAACTGGCAAACGTCATGATGCCCACCCAGGAATTGGGCGGTTGAACCTCGATCTTGACGTTATCGGGGGAAAGCTGCTCGGTTGTCACCCCCAGGCTGGCCAACTGGTCGATCAGGGTCGTTTCGACTTCCTTCTGCACCATCTGCTCGACTTCCTCGTTGCCGCGGTAAATGACCGTCACCTGGTTATCGTTGCCAATAACCAAGCGCGAGACCTTGCCATCCTGGATATCGGATGCCAGTTGGTTCAAGGTCAGATTCTCGCCTGAGTCGGTACCTCTATTGAGACTGAAGAATACGATCGTCACAATTGCCACGAAGAGCAGGAAATAGACGATATAAGATTGGTTCCGTGGATTCACACAAGCCTCCTAAGTAAGCGGGTGAATTATACCAACCTCCCCACCCCAATACCAGACGAGTTCGGAATAATATATAAAACTCTAATAAATATTCGTATCATCTCAATAACCTGGGGGGCGGGAGATGTGTGGGCAGCGAAGTCGCCCACACATCCCCCATCTTCCCCTATTTATTGAGAAGTTACAAATACTCAGATGAGTAGAAATCAGGCTCAGGGAGTTCCATACAATAGAACATGCCCCCCATAAAAATCGCGCCTGCGGATCAATTCCATCTTCGCTGCAAGCGTTTGCGGGATCAGCCCCATTGGATCCGTATACCAGTTATGGCTGTAGACCAGCCAGACCCTGTCATGCCCGCTCAACATTGAAATTAACATGGGCACATCGCTCCCCGTCATCTTTGGTTCCAGGATACCGCTATCGAACATATCTACGGGAACTCCATGTTTCTCCACCTGGATCGAATACTGGCTTTCATATGTTCTAAAATAATAGTCGAACGGGATTTGCACCCAGGTGGCGTTGAAAAGGACCAAATCATCCTTTTGAGCGAAATTTGCAACATAACCGGCAGCCGTGCCCCAATCCTCTTTTTGCATGAACCTGTAATAATCGCTGGCAGAAAACAGGTTGTTTGCGCCCAAAATCCCCACCGCCACGATGATGAGAAAGCGGTATCTTAATTGGGCGATACCCGCCGCCAATACCAGGAACAACGGGATCGTTATCCAGATCAGGGTTTTGTCGTAAAAAATCGGCCGGCGGATGCTGACGATCAACTCACCCAGGAAGGGGATGGCGAACAGGGCAGCCAGGAAAAAGAAGCGCGATAGTCTTTTCCAGTAATGCAGCAACCCCAAGCAAAGCACCAGTGCATACAGGATCCAGATCCACGTGCCCTGGCTGGCCTGACCCGGTGTAGGCGTGGAAGCATTCAAAAAGGATTTAAGCGCCTGGATAACGATATCCCAACTGGGTTCAGGAATCCAAAACTCCTGGTAAACCCGGCTGGCCTGCTGGATAAAAGCCAACAGCCAGGGGCTCCAAAGCAGGAAGATGCCGACCTGGGCCTTCACCCAGTTCCAAAAAGAGGGAGCCTGGAAAGCGGGTGGAGATCCCGGTTTCTTTACCTTTTGAAAAAGCGTCAGGCCAAGAACGAAGATATAGGTGGCGAAAGGGAAAAGGACAGCCGTATTGTGGCTGAGCATGGTCGCTGCCGAGAACACAATGAATGCAACCCAGGCCAGGTCAGTCGAAAGGGTCCGGATGGGTAACCAACGATGGCGGGATATCCAGGCCCTCCATCCGGCTTGATTGCGGGTCTCATCCTTATAGCTGAAATTTCCTTCGGGTTCTGGTTCAACCGGCCCGGATGTACGCCAGGCGTGCAAGTATTCGCGGAATTGGCTGCCGATGGGCATGGCGGCGCGTGGATCCGTCAGCAGCCTGACCAGTGCATAGATCGCCACGGCGGCATTGAACGTCAGGAGGGTGTACATGCGCGTTTCCTGGGCGAAGCGGATGCTGAATGGCGAAAGCGCCAGGAGCACGGCTGCCGCCAATCCCATCACCGCGCCAGACATGCGTTTGCCGATCAGGTAGATAACCGGGATGGTGCCCGCACCGAATAGCGCCGAAAGCAGGCGGACATCATAGGGCGTATCCCCATTGAGTGGGATCCAGTAATGGAGCAGGAGATAATAAAGGGGGGGATGTTGGTCGATCTTGACGATCCATTGCAGCATATCGGGGACACTGTGGTTGGCCAGCCACACGCTGAACGTTTCATCCAACCACATCCCTTTATCATCGAGCAGCAACACCCGCAGCCCACCCCCAATCAATGTGATAAGGAGAACCAACCAGGGCGCCAACTCTTCAAGTTCGTTTTCTTCGTTCATCATCTATACGAATGTTGGAAAGGAAAAAGGGTAACTTCTCAATAAATAAGGGAAGATGGGAGATAACAAGCCTGGCAAACCCAGGATGGATAGGAGCGTCAGGGCAAAACCCGCGATCCCCCACAGCCAGGCGCGCTTCCATCTACCTCTTGCAAATCTCGCGGCAAAATAGCCGACATAGAGGCTGTTCACGACCAGGTAAGGATACACCCAATAGGGCGCAAGGGCAAGAAATACCTCACCCTCTCCATTCCCCAACACGATTTCAGATAGCCAGACGAAGCCAACTGCAAACAGGAGCAAAATCAACAATCCCAGCAGGGCCAGGGTTGCAAGTTGTTTCTTTGTGATGGGATTGTGCATATTAATCATCTTGATTGTTCTCCGTCTTCATTGTCTTTATTGACATTTACCAAAGTTGGTTAAGTTTGAGATTTGCATGTTGAAAGCAGCCAAGTAGGATATCAGGGCGTTTACGTAATCGAGCGAAACCTTGATCCAAAGAATGGCGAATTTCATCC
>Ga0209285_10000645_pt1 | contig 11377 bp, 8 predicted proteins | sample PPLLak3March2015_2_FD_187249 | JGI IMG/M metagenome (GOLD analysis project Ga0209285, IMG submission 187249) | Freshwater sediment microbial communities from Prairie Pothole Lake near Jamestown, North Dakota, USA - PPLs Lake P8 Core (3) Depth... | ecosystem: Environmental > Aquatic > Freshwater... | reverse complement strand
CCCACCACATCGATATCCAAGCCTCTTCCCTTGCTGTATCAACGGTTGCAGATCATTCCCGCTCCGTGTATAAATCTGATCTTTATCCTTGAAAAATCCAGTGTTTACCACCACCGTGTCTTTCCCTGTATTCCAAGCTATTTTTCGGGTAACTGTTGAAATGATGTTATACTTCGTATGAATCCGTTTTAAAAGAATTTGTTCTTTTTCTTCAAAAGGTTCCACGATATATTTCTCTATCTCCTTTTCAAGTAAGTTCAGATTATTCTTCCACCGTGTATTTTGTAGAATCCTTTGCGCATCGGTATAGCCTAAAAGCAGATGGGGGGTCTCTTCAACAGCCTTCCGATCACCGACCTTATAGCTCGAATCAAGTAGATACACCATTGTCAAAAGATCATCGAACCTCAACTGCTGTTTTGTACAAAAATCAGTAATCAAACCATAGATTGCTTTATTTGTTTGAATGCGTTTTTCATGATCACCGATGACCCCAAGCAACGCAAACAGATTCACAGGATTCCCAAGATATTCATTTACGATCCAGCTTGCTGAAGGATACAATAGAGGATCCTTACCTTGTCCGATAGGGTTCTGATGAAACACCCCGGGAATCAGCGGCTGCAGATGATGATCAAAAATCATTACCTTCGAATGTTTTGCTAGCCGAAGAATATTTTCCTCAGGCAACGCCATATCAACAACAATTACAAAATCATATGATGAATACGCAGTGAGTTCTTTTTCTGTGAGAAAATAATTCCCAAGCTCGGGAGTCTTATTGACAATATCTTTCGGGAGTTTTTCAAGCAAGAGCCGTGCTGAACAGATCCCGTCAGTATCCCAATGATGAATCAACAACCCATGCCCTTTTAATTCCTCAAACATACGTCAAACCTTTCCGCAAGCAGGGGAGAAAGCAATTACCTTAATATGGTCTTTTCTGTTACCAAACTCTATGATGATTGATGTCACAATCTTGAACGTTATTCGATTGATTACCGGAACAGTTCTTCTCGCATATGCTTCCTATACTGATGTTAAAACACGACGGGCGGCAAACATGCTTTGGGTCATCATGGCAATCGTAGGAGCAATCCTTCTTCTTATCCAATACCTGGATGGGGGGTTCGCTAACATCTGGTATCTCGTCTTCATTCCGATTATGATTGCCCTTATGTACCTCTTCTTCCAAATGAGGTTATTGTTCGGTGGCGCTGATGCCAAGGCACTGATGGCACTTGCCATTCTTGTCCCCATCCAAGCAACCATGCTTGGTGAACAACTCCCGATTTGGAAATCATTTATGCCCGGATCCTGGATCATCTTTGCCAACGCAACAATCCTGTTCCTGCTTATACCTATCAGTCTTCTTCTCTACAATATCGGCAAACGCAACATCCAGTTCCCCCACAGCCTCCTTGGATACGTTATCACTGTTGAGAAAGCAAAACAAAAATTCGTCTGGCCACTGGAAAAGATAAAAGACGGCAAACGAAGACTCATGTACATGCCAAAGAACTTCGACATCGATGAAGAACTCGCAGAATTCGAAAGACAGGGGATCACAGAAATATGGGTGACGCCAAAAATCCCTTTCATGATCCCTCTTCTAATTGGATTTCTCGCCTCGTTTATCCTTGGAGACATTCTCCTTCAACTCGTCAGAGTACTTCTCTAAACCAGTATGAAATGAAACGCATAATAAAAAAGAAATACCCCTTCTAAATGTACAGTCGCTAGTCCTATGGAAAAGAAAGATTACTATGAGACCCTTGGCGTAGACCATTCTGCTGCAAAAGATGATATCAAGAAAGCGTACCGGAAACTTGCATTGAAATACCATCCTGACAAAAACAAAGAAAAAGGCGCAGAAGAAAAATTCAAGGAAATATCAGAAGCCTATGCAGTCCTCTACGATGACGAAAAACGCAAAATGTACGACCAGCACGGACACGCAGGGATCGACCAGCAATACACCACTGAGGATATCTTCCGTACCACTGATTTTGGTGATATCTTCCGAGGCACGGGATTTGATTTTAATGATATTTTCGAACAATTCTTCGGAAGGAGAAGCGGATATACCAACCGTTCTCGTGCCCCACGAGGAAACGACATCCGTTTCGATATCCAGATAAGCCTCGAGGATGCGTACAGGGGGATGAACACCGAACTGGAAGTCCCACGAACGGAACTGTGTGAAACCTGCAAAGGAACCGGAGCACGACCAGGCAGCAGCCCAAAACGATGCGCCACCTGCGGAGGAACCGGACAGATGCAGGTCTCCCGCCGGACCGCGTTTGGGATGTTCACCCAAATCAGCGAATGCTCCAAATGTCATGGGCAGGGCACCATCATCGAAAACCCCTGTTCAACCTGTCGAGGGCGAGGAAGCATACAGAAAACCAGGAAAATCGAGGTACACATCCCGAAAGGGATCGACGACGGAGCGCACCTCCGGCTCACCGGCCAAGGAGAACACCCACGGGGTGTCACACAAAGCGGTGACCTGTACGTCGTAGTCCATATGAAGGAGCACCCTGTCTTTGAACGACGAGGAGCGGATCTCTACCGCAAGCTTCCCATATCATTTCCTCAGGCCGCCTTAGGAGCAACTCTTTCAGTAGATAGCCTGCAAGGGAAGGAAAAACTAAAAATCCCTGATGGAACAGAAAGCGGGACTCTTTTTAAGCTCAAAGGCAGTGGAATGCCCAAAATACAAGGCTTAGGATACGGGGACCTCTATGTCCTCATCCAGGTGACCACGCCAAAGAAACTCAGCAAAAGAGCCAAGCTTCTTCTGGAGGAAGTGGAAAGAGAACTCGAATATTCAGGCGAAACTTATAAATAGAAGTTCTACTAAGTAGTATAGCGAAAAGAAGTAAAAAAAGGGGGTAGTGACCGATGGATCCTTTTGACGAAGAAAACCATGAAAAAAAGAAAAACCCACATGATCCTTTCCGAGGAGACGATGATATCTTCCGGGATATCTTTAATGATAACAAGATACGAGATATCTTCAATGATGACAAAGTCATGGATGATATCAAGAAAATGGCAGAAGAAATGATGAAAATGTTCACGAACGCCCAACCAGGCAAACCCGTCGTACATGGCTATAAAATCGAGTTTGGGCCTGATGGGAAACCCCAGATCGAGGATTTCGGGAACCGGTCAGTACGCTCCCCAGAGGGAGTTCCCACCATCTCCGATGAAATCGAACCACGCACCGATATCATCGAAGGAGAAAACGATGTGGCCATTACCGTTGAAATACCAGGGGTCGAAAAAGAGGACATTAACCTTGTCGCAACAGAAGATTCCCTGGAAATCAAGGTGGACTCCCCGAAACGTAAATATCACAAACGTATCGACCTTCCATGTAGCGTGAAAACAAAATCAACCAAGGCAACATACAAGAATGGAATCCTTGATATCGTTCTTGATAAAAAAGAAAAGAAAAAGGATCACGGTGGATTTAAAGTCAGTATCGAATAAACCCTTTCTTTCTTCTTTTCATCTCTTTGTACAAATGTTTATGTATATTACTTTGTATTTGTGAACCTGTAAACGGGGAGCAGAAATGGTCACTATAACGTTCTATGGTGGGGTTAATGAAATCGGGGGGAATAAAATTCTGCTCGATGACCATGGGACGAAAATCTTTCTTGATTTCGGGATGAGTTTTAAACGAAGAGGAAAATATTTTGAAGAGTTCCTCAACCCTCGAACAGCCAATGGAATTGGGGACTTTCTCGAAATGGGGTTAATCCCTGATATCCCCGGCATCTATCGATCGGATCTCTTGGAACACCATGGGCGAAAATCCGAAGAAACAACAGTTTCTGCCGTCCTGTTGTCCCATGCCCATGCAGACCATGCGAACTATATTTCTTTTTTACATAAAGATATCCCGATTTATTGCGGAGAAACCTGTAAGAGGATTATTAATGCAGTCAGTGAACAAACCACAAGAGACCTTGAAAACGAAGTCATTGACTTCCGGATCAGACCATTATATCGTTCTGGATATAAGATACCACCGGTGATACGAAAATTCCATACTTTTACCACTGGAAAAACAGTCAAGATTGATACAATTGAGATCAAACCATACCATGTGGACCATTCGGTTCCAGGCGCTTACGCGTTTCTGATTTACACATCCGAAGGACCACTCATCTACACGGGTGATCTCCGTATGCACGGATTACATGCAGACATGACTGATGACTTCATCGAAGCAGCAGAGCAAGCCAAACCAATAGCGATGATCACCGAAGGTACAAGAATCAATAAGAAGAAGACCGATGAATCAGAGCAGAAAATCTACCATGACTCAAAAAAGAAGATACAACAATGCAAAACCCTCTCCATTGTTGATTTCAATTTCAAAGACGTGGACCGTTTCACAACGTTCTATAAAATAGCGAAGGACCTTGGAAAAATCCTAATAATCAACTTCAAACATGCGTGCTTTCTTGAACAATATTCCCAGGATAAAAAACTCCATGTGCCACCAATAACAGATCAACACATTGCCCTGTTAAAACCAAAACGGCTCACCGGCACATACATCAACGAGGACTACACCGATACCTATATTAAAAAACGATTACACTACAAAAACATCATCACCGCAGCAGAAATCACGAAGAATCCCTCCAGATACATGATCGTGCTGAACTTCTGGTATTTCTCCGACCTCATCGATCTGAAACCAAAAAAAGGACTGTACATTCACTCGCTCTCCGAGCCATTCAACGAAGAAATGGAAATCTCATATGACCGGATGAATAACTGGCTTGGACATTTCGACATAGAATTCTTCCAATCCCATTGCTCCGGACATATCAACGGCGACGATCTCAAAGAACTCATCAGAATAGTACATCCAAAGAAACTCTATCCAATCCATACAGAACATCCCAAGTTATTCAAAAAACTCCCCAGTAAAACCATCATGGTCAAAGAGGGAAAAACCTATAAACTCTAAACAATATCAAGGAAGTAGTCATGGGAGGTTACCAGAATGGTGGACATCTACCAATACGAAAAGAAGAAAGAGGAACAAACCATTATTAAAACCGATACGGGAAAACGAAAAAAAGAACAATACATTGAGAACCTGCGAGATGGCGATGCAATTAACGATTTTTTCGCAGTGAAGCTAAAAAAAGCACAACGACCCTACAAACGAGGAATGTTTTTCGAGTTTATCGCAACAGATAAAACCGGTGAGATCAGCGTCAAATACTGGGGCGGGGAGAACAAAGACCGGGTGAAACGCCTTTATGAAAGTTTTAACACCGGCGATGTTGTTCAGGTGCGAACCGGGATGGTCGAAAACTATGAGGATAGACTACAAATCTCGGTAAATGAAAACACCGGGGGAGTACGAAAATGTGCTCCGAATGAATACGATGTCACGGATTTTCTCCCGGCATTACCTGAAGAACGCATCCAAGAGCTCTTTGATATCATCAAAAATGAACTCAAGACCCTGAAGAATGAACCATTGACACATCTGCTTGCGTCCTTCTTCGACGACCCAGAGTTAGTCAAAATGTATATGCATTCACCTTCTGCAATTTCACGACACCATAATTATATCGGAGGAAACCTCGAACATACTGTCGGCGTGGTCCGCCTCTGTCGAAATATCTCTGAGATGTATCCGTCTGTTAATAATGACCTTTTGCTGTGCGGTGCGTTATTGCATGATATAGGGAAACTGAAGGAATACACCTATGCTGCTGCTATCGACATCAGCGATGAGGGTAACTTCATCGGCCATATCGTGATTGGAGAACAATGGATCAGAGAGAAAATTCAGCTACTCAGAACGAACGGAGAGGAATTTCCAAAAGAATTAGAACATCAACTGATCCATCTTATTCTGAGTCATCATGGGAAATATGAGTGGGGTTCTCCAAAGATTCCGAAACTCTTGGAAGCCTGTATTCTTCATCAGGCAGATTTAATGGACTCCCAGGTGAAAAACTACCTTCAGATGATACAGGATGCCAAGAAACTTACCGATGAGGAATGGACATTGGTATACGATTCAGATGCGGGAAAAAAGAGAGCAATCTTTTTAGGCGACTATTAATTCAGGAATATGCTATGAAACGAGAAATCATCAAAATCCTCTGCTGCCCGACCTGCAAAGGAGACCTTGTTCTTTCTGTCGAAAAAGAGGAAAAAGGAGAGATTCTTTCAGGGTCGTTTACCTGTGCTCATTGTCACAGTACGTATCCCATCACTGATGGGATCCCCGACCTCTTACCTAGAGAAACCCAAGGAACTTAGACGTATTCATTCCAGCTTTTTATTTTAAGATCATCAAGGGATGTTCGAGAGAGAGCTTCGACAAAACGTTTCGCAAGTTGTAGGTTCGTGATCAACGGAACATTAAAATCAACAGCTTTTCGACGAATGAGATAATCATTATCCAGTTCTTCTCGTTCGATGTTTTTCGGGATGTTAATCACCAAATCGATTTTTCCCTCAGCAAGATAGGTAAGCGTATTTGGTTCTTTTTCTTCTGACGGCCAATAGAGGACTTCTGCGGTTATGCCATTGTCCTTCATGAAATCAGCGGTCCCTTTCGTCGCATAGAACCGGTATCCCATCGCCTGTAATATTTTAGTACTAGAGAGGAAATCTGCTTTGCTATCAACAGGTCCTGTTGAAAGAAGAATTGTCTTTTTTGGTATCATGAACTCGACAGACAGCAGACTTTTCAGGAATGCTTCATTGAAATCATCACCAAGGCAAGCAACCTCACCGGTTGATACCATTTCGACGCCAAGAATGGGGTCTGATCCTTTCAATCGTGTGAACGAAAACTGTGATGCTTTAACACCGACATAGTCCAAATCAAAAGCAGATCGATCGATACGAGGGACTCGCTTTCCCATAATAATTTTCGTGGCAAGATCAATGAAATTAATCTTAAATACTTTGGATACAAACGGGAAACTTCGTGATGCGCGCAGATTGCATTCGATGACTTTTACGTCATTGTCTTTTGCGATAAACTGGATGTTGAACGGTCCAGTGATTCGTAATGAGGCTGCGATGCTTTTCGCGATGGTTTTAACCCGTCGCATCGTTTCGAGATATGTTCGTTGTGGAGGAAGCACGATAGTAGCATCACCAGAGTGAACCCCTGCGTTTTCCACATGTTCGGAGATCGCGTAACAGTACAGTTTCCCATGGTCTGCTACCGCGTCAATTTCGATTTCTTTTGCTCCAGTGATGAATTTACTGATGACGACAGGGTGCTTTTTGCTGACCTCTGATGCTTTCTTGAGGTATTCACGGAGTTCTTTATTGCTCAGCGCGATACTCATTGCAGCGCCGCTGAGGACATAGCTTGGTCGAACTAACACGGGGTATCCTACGGTATTGGCAAAATCTTCTGCTGATTCTAAACTTGTCAGTTCCTCCCATTGTGGTTGATCAACTTTTAAGGTATCCAATAACCTAGAAAATTTATGACGATCCTCTGCAACGTCGATATCTTTCGGCGAGGTCCCAAGTATAGGTACCCCTGCCTCAGACAAGGGGAGCGCGAGGGTATTGGGAATCTGACCCCCCATCGAAATAATGACTCCTTGCGGGTTTTCCTTTTCATAGATATCCATGACGCGTTCTAGGGTTATTTCATCAAAGTAGAGTTTGTCGCAGATATCGTAATCAGTGCTGACCGTCTCAGGGTTACAATTGATCATGATGGTGTGATACTTCAATTTCCGTAAGGTTGAAACAGAATTGACGCAGCACCAGTCAAATTCCACCGATGAGCCGATTCGGTACGCCCCACCTCCAAGGACTATGACCTGATGTTTGTCTATCGTATCAAGGTCATCAGCAGTTGCATTGTAGGTTAGGTAGAGGTAGTTTGTTTTCGCAGGGTACTCCGCGGCCAGGGTATCAATCTGTTTTATATTGGGTATGATATGAAGTTTCTTGCGACGTTTCCGTACATCTGCTTCGTTTGTTTTTGTAAAAAGAGCGATTTGTTGATCGGAAAAACCTTTTTGTTTTGCATCTTTTAGTAATGAAGGCGGTAAGGAATTTAGATTGTGATCCTTAAGCTGTTGTTCGATGTCAATGATGTTCTGTATCTTGGAAAGGAACCAAGGAGTTACTTTTGATATTTTCGCGACTTTCTCAAGGCTGTATCCTTGTTTGAGTGCGTCAACGATTGCGAACATGCGTTTGTCGGAAGGTTCTCGTAGTTCGGTTTCAAGATCGGAAAACGTCATGGTGTTCCCAACCAGACCTGGCATTCCGACATCAAGCATTCGAATCGCTTTCTGTAATGCTTCCTCAAAGCTCCTGCCGATAGCCATGACCTCGCCGACAGATTTCATTTCAGAGCCAAGACGAATGTTTACTTGTCTGAACTTCTGTAAATCCCATCGGGGAAATTTCACCACCACGTAATCAAGAGCTGGTTCAAAACACGCTGAGGTTTCCCCGGTGATCATATTCTGTATCTCTGGGAGGCCATAGCCGAGACTGAGTTTCGCTGCGGTTAACGCAAGTGGATAGCCTGTCGCCTTTGATGCAAGGGCTGAACTACGGCTCAGTCGCGCGTTCACCTCGATGATGCGGTAATCTTCCGATTGAGGGTCTAAGGCAAATTGAATGTTACACTCACCAATAATCCCAAGATGTCGGATGACTTTAATGGAAAGGGAGCGTAGCATGAAATTCTCAGATGCAGAAAGTGTTTGTACTGGAGCGGTGACAATGCTTTCCCCGGTGTGAATCCCCATCGGATCGACATTCTCCATGGAGCAGACCACGATGCAGTTATCATATCGATCCCGTACCACCTCATACTCCAGCTCCTTCCATCCTCCAAGATATTCCTCAATAAGGATTTGATGAGTGTACGAGAATGCTTTTTTCACCAGTTCTATGAGTTCTTTTTTATTTGCTGCCATGCCAGAGCCTAGACCGCCAAGTGCATATGCTATCCGGCACATCACCGGATATCCGATCTCTTCGGCAACATGAATCGCATCATCGACCGTATTGACTGCTTTGTTGACTGGGACTTTGAGGTTGATTTCCTTTATTTTCTTCACAAATTGTTCTCGATCCTCTGTGTCCTGAATGGCGAGAATCGGGGTTCCGAGAACCTCGACGTTATATTTTTTAAGTACACCTGTTTGCGAAAGCCTGAGTCCTACGTTGAGTGCTGTTTGTCCTCCGAAACCAAGGAGGATGCCATCCGGTCGTTCCTTCGCTATTACTTTTTCAACAAAAGCTGCGGTCACTGGTAAAAAATAGACTTTATCTGCAAGGTAATCGGAGGTTTGTATTGTGGCAATATTCGGATTGACTAAAATTGTTTTTATTCCTTCGTCCTTTATTGCTTTGATCGCTTGACTCCCTGAGTAATCAAACTCACCTGCCTGACCTATGCGGATAGCGCCAGATCCAAGCAGAAGTATCTTTTTCCATAGTGGTTTCTTTCGAGTGATCATTTCATCGCTCTCACAAACAGGTCAAATAAAAACTCAGTATCATCAGGACCAGGGGATGCTTCTGGATGAAATTGTGCTCCGAAGAATGGTTTGGAGATGTGTTTAATACCTTCGTTTGTCTGATCATTTCCATTGAAGAACCATTCACGCCAATCCTGTGGTAAGGTGTCTGCATTCACAGCATACCCATGGTTCTGTGGGGTGATGTAGCACCGATTGGTTCCGACTTCCATACATGGTTGATTCTGACTTCGATGGCCGTATTTGAGTTTGTAGGTATTCGCACCCGCTGCCAACGATAGGATTTGAGAGCCAAGACATATCCCAAGAATCGGAATATTTCCTTCTAACGCATTGGTCACATGGGTAATTGTTTTTTTACATTTTTTCGGGTCTCCAGGACCATTTGACAGGACGATTCCCTCAGCTGTCTCTGTTGTGAAGTCGTAATCCCAAGGGACACGCCTGACGGTGAAGTTTCGTTTTAAGAACGCTTGAATAAGGCTGTTTTTCGTCCCACAATCAACAAGGAGGATGGTTCGTTTTCCTTTTTGATACGTCACCGGTTCGTTAATACTGACTGTCGCGGCTAGATTTTCCTTGTTTGGGTCATAGAAGAATTTCTTTTGATGATCATGAATTATTTTTCCTAAGAGTGTACCTTTTGTCCGTAATTTCTTTGTAAGTGCTCTTGTATCCACCCCATAGATTCCAGGAATACTGTGTTCTTGAAGCCATTCTGATAATGATTTCTTTGCGTTCCAATGATAGTACCTTTCTGAGTAGTCTGAAATAACGATTCCTTCGGCCTGTATTTTTTCTGATTCAAAAAATCGTAAGAGACTGTCTTCTCTTTCATTTCCAGGGACACCATAGTTTCCTATCAACGGATATGTCATGGTGACGATTTGTCCTTTATAGGAAGGGTCCGTCAGTGTTTCAGGGTAGCCGACCATGCCGGTGTTAAACACCACCTCTCCGCTGACAGAACCGAATGCGCCAAAAGAATATCCGGAAAAAACAGAGCCATCCTCCAGTACAAGCTTTGCGCGTTTCTTTGGTTCCACTCGATAACCACCTCACCCATCGCATGATTGAAGTATTCGTATTCTGAATAATGTTGTGTTTTAAAGAAATTCCTACATTTTCGAACTTCTTTGTTGATTCATGAATCGGCTGATATCCATAAGGAGATTTCTTGATTCCTGCATCTCTTTCATATACTGATGGAATCGCGGTGCTCTTTTATCAAGGATGACTGCGACTCCTCGATCGTTTTCATTGCGAATCAAGCGGCCAATTGCCTGCAGCATTTTACGTGCGGCTGGGGCTTGCACTGTGTATTCCCATCCTTTCCCGAATTTTTGATCATAATAGTTCTGCAGGCCTCGCTGACGTGCTGTTGGTTTTGGATATGGGATTCCGACAATCACTGCTATCTCAAGCTGCTCCGCTGGGAAATCCATCCCTTCGCTGATACGTCCCCCCATGACCGTAAAAAGAGTGGCGCTATTGCCGTTTCCGTCGCCGCAGGACTTAAACTCAGTGACCAGTTCCATCAGTTCTGATTGTGACATGTGTTGTTCTTCGATATACAAGCAGCGTTGGATTTCCGCAAAATACCCATTTTTCTGAAACATCGCAAGGGTGTTATAGCTGGGGAAGGAAACCATGGTGTTTTTCTCAAACCTGTTACAGATATCACTGACGTATTTCCACATTAAGGGGACAATGGTTTTGTCTTTCGTAAGCTCATCGTATCGTGTGGTGACATCGCGGACAAAAAAGATCCGTCGGTTCTCTGGCGGGAATGGGGAGGGGTACAACGCCATTCGTGTTTCCAATGGCAGACCTAGGGAGTCACG
>Ga0209285_10000643_pt1 | contig 11404 bp, 8 predicted proteins | sample PPLLak3March2015_2_FD_187249 | JGI IMG/M metagenome (GOLD analysis project Ga0209285, IMG submission 187249) | Freshwater sediment microbial communities from Prairie Pothole Lake near Jamestown, North Dakota, USA - PPLs Lake P8 Core (3) Depth... | ecosystem: Environmental > Aquatic > Freshwater... | reverse complement strand
CATGGGGATCTTGATCGAACCCCAGAAACGGTAATCGATGGCGGCTGCAATCAGAATGACAGCCAGCCCAATGAACGCAAAATTCGCCTGGCGCGAGGCATACTCGGCAAGCTCCTCATTCCCCGCGACAGCAGACTGGATCATGGCAATGCCAAAGGCGATGGCCAGGATCACCGCGCCGAGAAGCCAGTAATCAAAGTGTCTCCAGATATTGGCTCGAATCATATCCAGAACGCCTTATGGAAGGCGCCATGCACCATACTTGGATACGGGATGGATCACCCCCGCCGGCGTCCTGCATTTCGCAACGGGATATCCGCAAGCAGCCGCTGCACTCGCCCATCCTGGGCAACATTGATGCTCACCGCTCCTGGATCGATCTCCACATAGCGGGAAATGGTGCTGATCAAATCATCCTTCAGTGCTTCCAACTCAGCCGGGGTCAGGTCCGTGCGATCGTGGATCAAAACCAACTGCAGTCGTTCCTTGGCGCTATTCGCGCTCTTCTTGCGTCCAAAGAAGAATCCCATGTCACTTCCTCCCCAAGAGACGCTGCAACAAGCCCGGACTCTCCATATCCAGGAACGGCACTTGTTCGCCCATCAGGCGGCGCGCAATATTCTTGAAGGCCTGGCCTGCCCTGCTCCTGCTATCCAAAGATAGCGGTGTGCCCTTGTTGGAAGCCACGAGCACATTTTCATCTTCGGGCACAATCCCGATCAACTCGACCGCCAGCAGATCGAGCACATCATCCACCGACAGCATGTCGCCGCGTTTGACCATGGTGGGGTTGACCCGGTTTATTACCAGCGCCGCCGGGCCTTTCTCCTCGGCCTCCAGCAACCCGATCACACGATCGGCATCCCGCACTGCAGAAACCTCCGGGTTGGTCAGCACGATGACTTTATCGGCGGCAGCGATTGCATATTTGAAGCCGCGCTCGATCCCGGCAGGCGAGTCGATCAAGACCCAATCCACTTCCGGGCGCAGTTCGTCGCACAGGCGAACCATGTCACTCGGTGAAACGGCGCTCTTATCGCGCGTCTGCGCCGCCGGGATCAGGTATAGTTCCGGCAACCGCTTGTCGCGGATCATCGCCTGCCGCAGGCGGCAGCGCCCCTCCACCACATCCACCAGGTCATACACGATCCTGTTCTCCAGGCCCATCACCACATCCAGGTTGCGCAGGCCGATATCACCGTCGATGCAGACCACCTTCATGTTGTTGGTCGCCAATGCAACAGCAATGTTTGCCACTGCCGTGGTTTTGCCCACACCGCCTTTCCCGGATGTTACCGTCACAACTTTTGCTGTCATGTTACCGTCCCGATTACCGATTTCATGCCTTCCAGGGCTCTGCGAGCAATTGCCCATCTTTTAGAAACGCAAATTCCGGCTGTCTTTTTCCTTCCCGCTTGGGAGAGACCGCGATCACCCCGGCGATCCGTAATTGCGTTGGGGATAACTCCAATGCACACACTACAGCCTTCTGGTCGCCTCCTGCGCCGGCATGCACCACGCCGCGCAGCCGTCCCCAGACGATCACACTGCCACCCGAGATGATCTCGGCCCCCGGGTTGACATCCCCCAACACCACAACGTGACTGGGAAACTCGATGCGCGTACCCGAGCGGACTGTCTGGCGGATCCAAAGGGCGGTATCATCACGCACCTCCGTCACCTGCCGGACCTCCTCCGGGCGCGGTTTCGAGATGCGGGTTGCCAGCCCCAGGTTTTGGGCTGTCTGCTCCGTAGTTGGCGATTCGCTCAAGACAGCCCACAGGGAGATGCTGCGATCCGAGAGCAAGTCGCGCAGGGCCGAAAGCTCAGCCACCTTGAGCACATGTTCGCCAACATCCAACACCAGGCGGCCACCCTGGAAGAACGTCGGCTGGCTTTCGATCTGGCTCATCAGGGCAGATTGCAGGTCCGGCCAGGCTTTGCCGCGCAGGGTGACCAACAACCCATCCCGGATGCCCTTGATGTGAATGGCGGGAGGCGGTCCATTCTCCATATCGCTACATTATACTTCCGATTGGGAGGTGTCCTGCCTGACGGTACCTATGGGCTTGTGATCTCCTGGGCGATGTCGATGGCTTTGATCTCGAAGTAGGCATCCATGACCAGTTTGACAATCGGGGCAGCAACCGAACCTCCCTCGCCCGCATTATATGCAAAAGCCAGGATGACGATCTCAGGGTCATCGAAAGGCGCATAGGCCACCGTCCAGGCATGTGTGGGCCATCTGCCGAACTGGCATTTGTCAGCTTCTGCGGCCACATCATCACAATATTCAGCCGTTCCGGTCTTGCCAGCTACTGCAATGGGGTAACCGGCAAAGGAATATGTCCGATTGAGCGTACCGCGTGACTCAGTGGCTGCCATGCGCATGCCGGTCTGGACGCTCTGGATCACCCAGGGCTGGATGGTTTTCATCAAGCCGGTCTCATCACAATAACCGCCTTCGCAGGCATAATCCTTTATGATCGCGTCAACCGTGACATCCCACTTCACGCGCGGTGTAAAAGGCTGGATGATATTGCCTTCCCCATCCACGATCTCACGAACGATCGTCGGCTGCATCAGTTTCCCATCGTTGGCGATCGTTGCTGCCGACATCATCACCTGGAGCGGTGTAGCCACGACATAACCCTGCCCCACACTTGCAATATAGGTATCACCGGTTGACCAGTTTTCCCCTTTATTGATACGTTTCCAGGTTGGATCAGGAATCAGGCCAGATACCTCGCCGATCAGTTCAATACCAGATGCCTCATCATAGCCAAGCGCCCTGGCGTATTCCTTGAGACGCAAGATACCCAACCCTTCCGGGATTTCATCTTCATACCCGCCGCCTAGTTTGTAAAAACACACGTTGCTTGAATAGGCAATACACTGCAAGAACGTTACCTGCCCGAAGCCCACACAAGCGGTTACATCATCGGATAGGCAGGTCCAATCCACGAAAGGCCGGGTACGGCCTGGATCGGTTGGGGAGAATTTTTCCGTAAGGATCAATGCGCCGGGCGCCTCGACAACCTGGTCGAGCGTCACAACTCCTTCGTTCAGCGCCCCGGTAGCCGTGGAGAGTTTGAAAGTGGAGCCAGGAGCATAGGTGGTATTGATGGCAAAATTGAGCAAAGGATTGCGGGGATCCTGGCTGAGTTGCTCATAATAGTATGCAGGGATGAAGCGGGCCATGCGGTTATTCTCGAACGTGGGATATTGCACCATGGCCAGGATCTCACCTGTCTTGGGATTCATCGCAATTACAACGGCGCTGGAAATGCGGTTATAACCCCAATAGGCTTCATTCCAGTATTTCAACTCGCTAAGCAAGGCCGCCTCGGCTGCCTGCTGGAGGCGCGTATCGATGGTCAGGACCACATTATCGCCCGGTACAGGGTCGACAGGCGGCTGCAGATCGCGGATCTCCTGTCCGGCCGCATCCCACTCCACTACGCGCCTGCCCGGCGTGCCTATCAGGTAATCATCCAGGGAGGCTTCCACGCCTGCATATCCAACCTTGTCCCGGTTACCAACAAATCCAAGATCTTCATAAATATCCTCAAGGATGGCTGGAATCGGGCCCAGGAAACCGATCACGGTGGCCGTCAGGGATCCGGTTGGGTAATCGCGAACTGGTTCGATCTGCACATCGACGCCCGGCCAATCCACGGCCTTTTCACGAACCATGAAGGCGATATCTTCACTCACATTGCAAGCGATTTTTACCGGTTCGTAGGGTGCGAGCGAATCCCCCAAGGCCACCAGTTGCGCAATTCCTGGGCCTTCTACACAAGGCGCCACCAGTTTGGCATCCTCGATCGTTCCCTGGTTGACCGGTACTTCCGTCAGAACCGATAACTCGCGGTAGATATTCTGGATATCGGCCGGATCATCCGGCAGGGATGCAGGGGTGATTGCAACCGTGTATGAGGCAATATTGCGCGCCAGGACGATCCCATTGCGATCATAGATGATGCCCCGTTGCGGAGGCAGGCTGATTTCACGAGTCCGGTTCGTTTCTGCTTGAGCCAGCCAATCAGAAAATTCGATGACCTGCAGGTTGAACAGGCGCACAACGAATATGACAAAAACCAGGGCGATGATCCCGTAAAACACATAGTAACGCCAGGATGCAAAGCGGTTCGGGAGCGATGGCGTTGTCATGCTTCAACCGCCGCTGGGTACAGCCTGCGCGCCATATCCCGCACAATCCAGAAAACAGGGATGGAAGCCAAAAGATTCAACAATATACTCGGCAGGATGACCAGGCTGTACGACTCGCCCATTGGCAAGGGGTCACCAAAAAACCGGAGGATCATCAGGGAAAGTGTACCCATAATCAGAGAACCCATAAACGTAATGGAGAACATGGCTAACAAGGGAGCCTGCCAGACGCGTCGCGTCAGCAAGCGGCCTACACCAACCACAACCAAATACCCAAACAGGGAAACATACCATGGCAAACCGGATACGATGCCAACCATCAAGCCGCCCAGAACAGCCCACACCCAGGCGGCTTTCACCTGTTCCTGCAACGCCCAGGCGGCCAGCACCAAAAGTATCAGATCGAACGTACCGGATAGCAGGTGGATCCGGCCAGCAATTGCTGTCTGAAGCACGAGTGTAATCCCCAAAACGGGAACCGATAACAATATGGCCATACGCATCACATCGAAAATTACCGGGTGGGGAGCAACGGCTTGATATCGACTGGCTTGAAGTTGGTGATCACCAGTACGAATTGTACCTGTGAGAAGTTGACGACCGGCTGTACCGAGGCTTGCTGGAATAACTCGTAATCCAGCTTGCGCACACTGACCACCTGCCCAACCAGGATATTGGGAGGATAGCCACCACCCAGGCCCGAGGTCAGGATCACATCCCCCGGTTCGATGATAGCATCTTGCGAGATCATATCGAGTGATAGATCGCCTGTCAAAGACCCTACCAGCATGGCCTCCGTGTTGGCTTTTTGCAAACGCACATTGACCGCCGAAGCCGGGTCATTGATCATGATCACCCTAGCTGCCTCACCGACAACCGCATCGACCTGGCCAACAAGCCCTTGCTGGGTCACCACGGGCATTCCCGGCAGAATGCCATCATTCGCCCCGATGTTGATGATCACATAGTTCAGAAACGGGCTGGGATCCCGGCCAATGACAGTAGCAGCCTTGTACGTATTTTCGGGGTTGGCACGCGCAAAATCCACCAGTGCAGAAAGGATTTCTGTTTCCGTGACCTGTTGCTCCAATTCGATGATCTGGGTTTGCAACCGCGCCACTTCTGCTTCCAGTTCCGCATTACGTTGCCGCAAAGATGCCAGATCGCGCGGGAAGGTTAGGAAATCCACCATCGCAAGGTAGCGATTGGATATCCAGGTTTGGGAATCCACAATCAAACCGCCGAACCAACTACTGGCCGTTTGGAAATAACCACCCAGTGCAAGTACAACAACGCCAACCGCTACCAGCACAATGATGGCCGTCTGCAACGTGCGAGGAGATATCTTTTTCATAATAATTACGGGTGAATCATCTACCGCGCCCTGGTGCGCGGCCGCGCATCACGAATGGCGCGTACTGCCGCGCTCCAGGCCGACCAAATAATGGGAACGGCCATTGAAATCATCCAGGATCATCCCAGTCCCTCTGACAACACAGGTTAAGGGGTCCTCCGCCACCCAAGCGCGCAGGTTCAGCTCATCACTTAGACGGTCGGCCAGGCCCTGGATAAGCGACCCACCGCCCGCCAGGCAAATACCAGTATCCATCAAATCTGCGACAATCTCAGGAGGCACCTCATCCAAAGCATCCCGGATGGTATTGACAATCACTTGCACAGAGCTGGAAAGCGCATCGCGTATCTCTATGGATGAAATCTCGATGGATTCGGGAAGTCCGGTGACCAAATTTCGACCACGGACTTCGGCGGTCTTTTCGATTTGGAGCGGAAAGGCAGAGCCGATTTCCCATTTCAACTGCTCGGCAACCCTTTCACCGATTAAAAGATTGTACTTGTTGCGGAGATACTGGACAATCTCCTGATCCATTTCATCTCCAGCTACACGCAACGACCTGGAAACAACCACACCGCCCATCGACAAAACCGCCACTTCGGTTGTGCCCCCACCAATATCCACCACCATGTTGCCGCGCGTCTCGTCAACCGGGAGGCCTGCCCCAAGTGCTGCTGCAATGGGTTCCTCGATTAAATGGGTCTCGCGCGCGCCGGAAGACATGGATGCATCGTAAACAGCCCTTTTTTCCACCTCTGTAACCCCAGAGGGGATGCCAATCACCACCCTCGGCCTGGGCAAGGGTACCACCGTCTGCTCATGGACTTTCCCAATAAAATATTCCAGCATGGCCTCGGTGATCTCGAATTCCGAAATCACACCATCCCGCAAAGGCCTCACCACCACAACATTTCCAGCAGTCCTCCCAACCATTTCCTTGGCTTCCAGCCCAATTGCCAGAGGCTGGCGGGTGCGTTTTTCAATTGCCACCCATGAAGGCTCATTGATGACAATGCCCTTTCCCCGGACATGAACCAAGGTGTTGGCAGTTCCCAGGTCTATGCCTATATCGAGGGAAAAAAGACCAAGAAGCCAGTTGATCGGATTGAAAGCCAAATTGTGCTCCTGATACGGGATTCCTTGCCGCGTATTATACCATCCCATCCGTGACAATCGAAAAGGCGGGGAGTTCTGACTCCTCCCCGCCTTGCTTGCATGTGAAAAAATGTATTTACTTGGTTACAGTGATGCTCGTAACCACATTGGCAGATGCGTTGTAGGTGTAACCGGTCTTGGCCAGGTTGGTGACCGTATAGGTCACGCTGGTGCCAGTCATATTACTCGCCGTCACCGAGCAGGTACCAGTTGTACCGGTTGTGCAGGTTACAGTGCCAGTCTTGGCCCCGCTCCAGCTACCGGTGACAACCACGCCAGAGACCGCAGTATTATTCTGGTCGAGTACCGTGATGGTGACTGTGGCATTCCACTTGCTGGGCTTGACAGACTTGGTAGCTGACAGAGCGCCAACATGGATTTCATTATCACCGCCGCCACCGCCAACCAGGGCATCGAGGGCTGCCTTGGCTTGCACCAGACCGTAGCCATAGTACACATCGCGCCCAACTGCACCGAGGTCAAGCGCCGTGGAAGTCAGGGCATTGCGGATCTCCACATTGGTGGCAGTCGGCTTGGCACTCCAGATCAGCGCCGCAACTGCCGAAACGTGCGGGGTTGCCATGGATGTGCCATCATAATATTCATAGTTGCTGACAGGCCAGGATAAAGCACTTTCCACAGAACCAATCAGGCCAAGTTTGTTCGCCACCAGGTATTGACCATCCTCCTGGCTCAGGCTGATGGCAACAATGGAGGATGAATTGCCCTCGCCCAATGTGCCAAAGAAATTGCCGGGAGCATTGTTATAGATGACCGCCGCCACACCGCCGCTGTTCTGGACATTCATGACTTTTGTCAGGAAGTCGACAGTGCCTCGCTCGCACAGGACAACTTTCCCGCTCCACGCGCCGGTGGCATCGCACAGTCCGCCATACACGAGCGCACCAGAAGCCGTGCCGCGGGCAGCGAACTCGATGTGGTTCCCCAGGTATGTTACACCATCCACTGTTAGGGCGCTGTAATCCAGGTAGGGAATAGTACTTAGCACGCCAACGCCCGGGGCAGACAGTTCCACCTGGTCATTGTAGTTCGAGAAGTCAGCCCATGCCTTGTTCGAATCCAATGCGCCGACAGAAACAACCGAATTGTAGGAGGCTGGATAGGCGTAGGCGGTCACGCCATCATTGCTGGCTGCGGCGACAGACAACACACCATTGGCATACAGGGTATCGAAGCCACGCCGTTCAGTAGTTGAGGCCCGCGTACCGCTCAGGCTCATGCTTATGATATTTGCTCCTGCTGCATAGCACTTGTTGGCTGCATCAATAAGCGTAGAGGAATAGATCCAACTGCCATCTCCACCGAATACCTGGACGATGTACAGATTAACCGTGCCAGGCGTTACGCCTACAACACCGAAGGCATTGTTCATGGCCACGATCGTGCCGGCCACGTGGGTACCATGACCCAAGCCGTCGCTGTTCCATCCGGTACCGTAACCGGTGGTGCTAACGCCGGTCAGGTCCTCGTGCCCGGTGTACATGCCGGAGTCGATGATACAGATCTTGCGGTTGGAACCGGTGGGGGCACCGGTGTCCACAACGCCATCGCGATTGGCATCCCAGACATCCCGGGCCTGCACCATGTCAATACCATAGGGCACCGTCTGGCTCCCGGCCGTTGCCGCGGAAGGCATGGTCGAGACGAAGTAACGTGGTGCATCCTCTTCTATCAAGACGATGTTCGGATTGCGGCTGATGCCGCTCAAAGCGGCTGACGGGATGCTGACCGCCATCGCATTGAGATCATCGAATTCATAGTGGATTTCCGCCCCCACCCCATTCAGTGCACCCTGGACTGCAGCTTTCTTGCCAGGTAAAAATTGCACCAGCACGCGCGTCTTTCCGTTTTGCGAACTGGTGTAGGCATTCGACACATTGAGTGTCCCCATCAGAAGGGCAACGATCATGATGATGCTGAGCATCAAAACCGAACGTTTCATTTTAGTAATCTCCTCCAGAGATAGTGTGATTTTATATGGACGGGGAGATAATGGATGGTTATCTTTTCGTTCGGCCTCCTTTCATACTCAGGAAAAAATTCTAACAAATTTGTTAGTTTCAAATTATTCAGCAATATCCTGAATTTGTCAATAGAATTGACATTACAAATAATTGAATGCCGCAACCTATCTCCTGGATCGAGTTTGGTTTCCTCTTTGCATCAAAACGAAAATCTTGCCGAAAGAACCGCAAGGAAAATATCCCATCCCAGGCGCATATTACCTCGTTCCGTTACAACAAACAGCGGATGGAGACCATGGTCAGATCATCAGCCGGTGGCAGCATGCCAGAGAAACCATTGATTGCGTTCTCAAATGCGCTCATCATGCTTGCAGCGGTATCATCCGCATGTTTGTGGAGAAGTTCATTTACCCGTTCCTCACCGAATGCTTCCTCTTCCGGCGAAAAAGCCTCCGTCAGGCCATCCGTATACATTAAAACAAAATCGCCACCATGAAGCTGGATGATTTTATTTTCCATCTCAGTGTTTTCCACAATCCCCAGCGCCATCCCTGTCCGAGGCAGGGCCGTTATCGAACCATTCTTCTTTGTAAACCACAAAGGCGGGTTATGGCCTGCATTGGCATATTCGAACATGCCTGTATTCAGATCCAAAGAGGCATAGAAGGCTGTCACGAACATACTCTGCTCGTTATCCGGGATGATGATGTTATTGACGCGTTGCAATACAGCCGCAGGGGAGGGTGTATCGTAAACCACTGCCCGTACCAGGGTTCGTGTGAGCGCCATAAACAGTGCGGCTGGTATCCCTTTATCGGATACATCCGCAATGAATAAACCCAACCTGCCATCCGGCAATTCAAAGATATCGTAGAAATCCCCTCCCACCTCGCGGGCCGGGCGCCAATAGGCTCCCAGATCCCAATTCGGGAATTCCGGTAAGTGGTCAGGCAGGAACGTTTTCTGGATCTGGCGTGCCAGCTCCACTTCGTGTTCCAGGCGTTCCCGCAAAACCATTTCACGCTGCAGATGCTCGTTCTGAATGCTCAGAGCTACTTGTTGGCAAATCCCGCTGATGATCTCGATCCGTTTCTGGCGGAAACGTCGGTCTTCATTCGACTCTTCAACAACCATTACACCAAAGAGATCATTCCGGACCATGACGGGGAAACCGATCAACAACCGCTCCCCACCCTGCATGGCATAATACGCATCTTCCTCGGTAAGCATCAGGAGTGGGTCGAGCCAATCCTGCGGGGAGGAAGGGGCCAGCAGCCCGATCACCAACTGCCCGCGTTCGCGAACGGTATCCAGCAGAGGAAAATCACCCGGTGCAAAATTACGCCCCCAGAGCAACTCCTGGACATCCTCGGGAAAACCATAGGCCTGTGCGGGTCGAAAACTTTCTAAATCCGCAAAATAAATAGCACATGACTTCACGCCCACCAGGATGGGTGTAATGCGAACAATGGAATTCAGGGTTTCATCCAGGTTGTTCGAGTCTGCAACTGCCTGGGCCACCTGCAACAAGGCTGCCGATGCATAAGCCTGCTCCTGGGCCGAATCGTATAAACGGGCATTTTCGATCGCCACCGCTGCATAACTGGCAAAAGTGGCCGTCATGGCTTGCGCTTCATGCCCGTATCGACCCGGAAGGTGATGGGACAGTGTGAGCAATCCAACCGGCTGATCCTCGATCCGCAGAGCCGCAGCAATCGAGGAGTAATCGGCCGCATATCCACATGCCAGGCCGGTGGGGCCAAGCGGATCGACCGGCATACGGATCACGGGCTCGTGAGAATCCAGCGCATTGACCAGGTAGGCATAGGTTTCAGGCCAACGACGCGCAACGCCCTCCACTTCGACCGGATCAGCACCATGAAGGTGTGCAAGGTAGATCTCCTCCCCATCCATCAGCCAGACAGCCGCCACATCACACGGGAGGTTCCGCTCCAGTTCCCGCAAGATGGCATCCAATACATCATCCACGCTGACATCGGAAGACAGCAGGCCGGCCACTTCCCGCAGACTGTCAGACACTTGTCTTCGCCAGCGTTCGGAGCGATAAACATCGGCATTATGGATGGCTGCTGCAATCGTATCTGCCAGGGATTCGAACAAGAAACGATCATCTGTATTGAATGCGTTCAGCTTGTCGCTTTGGATATCCAGGACACCCACCACCTGCTTGTCATAGATAAGTGGGACACATAATTCAGCCTGGGTATCATGCGGTGGCAAGGGGGATGGCTTGTACAAGGGTTCCTGTGAGACATCCCTTGCCAGGATCGTTTGCCCGGTTCGCGCCACATGTGGAATGATCCCCTCCTGGCTATCCATGTTCAAACGATACCCTTCCGTCTCCTGGCTACGTGCCCCACTACCAGCCTCGTAAATAACCTGGCGCCGGTTCGGATGCACACTGAACAGTTGAACGTAGGGAAAACCAAACCGCTCCTGGATCAGGCTTGCAACCTTATTCAGCAACTCGCCTAAATCCAATATGGTGGTGATATTACGTCCGACTTCCGCCACCACGGACAGTTGCTGTGCGCGTTTTTCCAGATCGCCGAACAAGCGCGCGTTCTCTACGGCTGTGGCGATGTTGTCCGCGAGTGCCCGCAAAACCAGCAAATCGTTCGGGTGAAATGCATTCAATTGATCGCTTTGTACATCCAATACGCCAAGGACATTATCCTCCACTTTTAGCGGAAGCGTTACCTCGGACTGTGTTTCG
>Ga0209285_10000640_pt1 | contig 11483 bp, 7 predicted proteins | sample PPLLak3March2015_2_FD_187249 | JGI IMG/M metagenome (GOLD analysis project Ga0209285, IMG submission 187249) | Freshwater sediment microbial communities from Prairie Pothole Lake near Jamestown, North Dakota, USA - PPLs Lake P8 Core (3) Depth... | ecosystem: Environmental > Aquatic > Freshwater... | reverse complement strand
TCGATGGCATGCTCCTAAAGAGGTATTTCCAGGTAGAACCGGAGCATGGTTTTCGCATTTCCACCTGCATATCCTCTATGGTAAGATTCACGGTATCTTCTCAAAAAGAAGGGGAAAGTTGGGGGGTGTGCGGGCGGCTCCGCCGCCCGCACACCCCCCCAATCCCTCATTTATTGAGATGTTACGATTCGCGAATATATACAGAACAAACCGGAACCTGCACCATGACCGCCGCCTTGTTAAAAACCAAATTCAGCGCACCCACCACCCGCCCGCAACTGGTTCCACGCCCCAGGCTTTTTACCATGCTGGATGCCGGGCTGAAATCCAAGCTCACCCTGGTCTCTGCACCACCTGGATTTGGAAAGACCACCCTGGTTGGGGAATGGGCGCGCCAGTGCGTTTACCCTGCGGCATGGTTATCATTGGATGAGGCGGATAACGACCCGGTTCGTTTCCTGGCTTATTTAACGGCGGCCATCCAGACGGTCCAGCCCGGCTTCGGGAATGAACTGCTGGGGATGCTCTTATCTCCCGAACCTCCTTCCCGCGAAATCACCCTGGCTGATTTCGTCAACGAGATTAACAACCTGCCAATGGATTTCGTTATCGTACTGGATGACTACCACATCATTGACCAACCACCTGTCCAGGACACAATCAGGTTCATCCTGGACAACCTGCCGCCGGCCCTGCACCTGGTGATCGCCACACGGGCCGACCCGCCCTGGCCGCTGGCCCGCCTGCGCAGCCGTAATGAACTCGTCGAATTGCGTGCCAGCGATCTACGCTTTACTGAAGAGGAGGCCATCCACTTCTTCAACCGTGCCATGGGACTGGATCTCTCTATGGAGATCATTCGCGATCTCGACCATCATACCGAAGGCTGGATCGCCGGCTTACAGCTTTCCGCCCTCTCCATGAAGGGGCGGAACGATATTCCCGCATTTGTGAAAGCATTTACCGGCAGCAACCGCTTCATCTTCGATTACTTGATGGAGGAGGTGCTGCAACGCCAATCACCGCAGGTAACCGAGTTCCTGTTGAAAACATCCTTCCTGGACCAACTCACCGCACCCCTGTGTGATTTCATCCTGGAACGCGCTGACAGCCGGGAATTGCTGCGGCAGATCGAACAATCCAACCTGTTCCTCGTCCCGCTGGACCAGGATCGTCTCTGGTATCGTTACCATAAACTTTTTGCTGACTTATTGCAGAGCCACCTGGGCCAGCGATACGTTAAAGAAATCCCCCTGCTCCAGAACCGGGCCAGTGAGTGGTATGAGCAGAACGGGCGGCCGGCCGAAGCAGTAACCCATGCTCTGGCAGCCGGGAATCATGATCGGGTAGCGACCCTGATCGAGAAATACACACCCACCATGATCTACCAGCGCGACCTGCACACGCTCCTGGAATGGCTGGGCACGTTGCCAGAAACGCTGATCCGCTCCCGTCCGTGGCTGTGCCTGGCCTCGGCCTGGGTGAATGTTCACTTGAGCCGGCTGGAGCAAGTGGATGCTTACCTGGATGCAGCCCGGACAGTTTCAGCAAACCTGGAAGAGGGGGCAAGAAAACACGTAACAGGATTCATCTGTGCAATCGAAGCATATGCAGAGGGCCAACGCGGCAACCTGGAGCAGGGAAAGGAACTGGCCCAGCAGGCCTTGCTCCTCCTGCCTGAAAATGATCATATTCGCTCCTGGGCGGCGATGAACATCGCATTCAGCCTGCGCCGGGCAGGGAACCTGACCGCAGCAGAGCACGCTTTCTCGAAGGCCCTGGATATCATTGAAGAAGTAGGCGATGAACATAACCACTTGCACGCCCTGACCGGCCTGGCAACCATACAAGCCTCGCGCGGCCATCTCCATCAGGCAGCCGATTCATACCGTACGGTACTTAAACTGGCAGAACAGTTTGCTCAAAAAGGTATATGGTTCCCCATCACGGGAGATATTCACACATCCCTGAGCACCATCCTGTGTGAATGGAACGATCTGGATGGAGCACTCCACCATGCCCAGATAGGCATGGAAATTTCGGAGCGCTGGGGACAACTCGATTTCCTTTTGTTCAGCTACCGGGAAGTGGCTTTCATCCTTCAAGCCCTGGGAGATACAGCCGGCGCAAACGAGATCATCGAAAGAATGGAATATTTCGAGAAAGGCCTGCCGGAATGGCCGCAACGCTTGATCAGTTCCGACAAAGCTGAACTTTGGCTGCAGCAAGGAGAATTGGATAGAGCCTCAGCATGGCTGGAACATTCCGGGCTAAGGATATCGGACAAAATTACTTACCATAACGCGGAAGTATATACAACGGTGGTGCGCATCTTGATCGGCGGCAAACATTACGATGAAGCCCTCCTTTTGCTCGACAAACTCCTTGCTGTCACAGAACCGGTTGGATCAGTCAGGCGGATCATTTCCTTGCTGGTTATGCAAGTCATGGCCCTGCAAGGAAAAGGCAAGCCCGATTCAGCTCTCGCAACGTTGGAGAAGGCGCTGACCCTGGCCGAACCCGAAGGATTTATCCGCTCGTTCACATCGAACAGGGAGCTGCTGGAACCTTTACAAAAAGCCGCCGCGCGTGGGATACACCTTGCCTATGTTGGAAAATTGCTGACCGCAATGAAACCGCCAGCAGACAAGCCAGCTGTATCATTGACCGGCAGCGGCGAATGGATCGAACCACTCAGCAGGCGCGAGGTGGAAATATTGCAGTTATTATCAACTGGCCTCTCGAATGAAGAGATTGCCAGTACATTGGTGATTGCAGTTGTAACCGTCAAGAAACATTTGAACAACATTTATGGAAAGCTCAATGTCCACAGCCGGATTGCAGCGGTGGCAAAAGCCCAAAAATTGGGGGTTATCTAAGGCTCTCCACCCACAGTAGTCCGCGATAAAAAGAGTACATGTATCATCTCAATAACTTGGGGGGCGGGGGGTGTGTGGGCGGCGAAGCCGCCCACACACCCCCCATCTTCCCCTATTTATTGAGAAGTTACGAGTACATCCTTGAAATACTCCCATTGGAGAGTGCCAGGCATCTTCTGGAGGGGTACGATGGAGAAAATCGATCACACGGAGTAGCACAATGATTTTTTCCCGTCTCTATCGCTTCCGGGTACAAGGCAAATTGAGTCCTCAATGGAGGGATTGGTTCGAAGGTCTGGAGATTGCCCCGCAGCCGGATGGTACAACCCTCTTGACCGGTCGACTTCCCGACCAGGCCGCCCTACATGGCATCCTCCAGAAAATACGTGATGTTGGCCTGGTTCTTCTTTTGGTGGAGCAATTCGAAGAACAGGATTAGATAGCCCCTATTACATTCAAGCACAGGAGTCCACAATGCCAAAGATTTCACTGGGCAGCGCCCCTTATATCTACCCGATCCCGATCATCCTGGCTGGCGCCAATGTAAACAGTAAACCCAACTTTGCCACCATTGGGGATTGCGGTCTGATGGGCATCCGCCCGCCATTGGTATACATCTCGTCCGGGAAAGATCATTACACGAACCAGGGCATTCTCGAAAATGAGACTTTCAGCATCAATTTTCCAACAACCGAGATGTTACCGGTAGTGGATTACTGCGGGACCGTATCCGGCCGCGTCGTGGATAAATCCTCCCTGTTCGAAGTCTTCTATGGTAACCTGAAAACTGCCCCAATGATCCTGAAATGCCCCGTCAACCTGGAATGTAAAGTGGTCAAGGAGTTCTCCATCCAGCACCGGCAGATTTTCGTGGCAGAAGTGGCACAAACATTCGTAGATGATACCCTCGTGATCGAACAGGATGGCAGGAAATCCATCGTCGAACTTGCCCGCCTCGATCCCATCTTGTATGCGCTGGACAATCGTTACTATAGCGTAGGGTCAGCGATTGGAACCGGCTACCAGGAACACAAGGAATTCCATCCTCCCTCGAACGGGTGATTGGGCAGTATATTCCCTAAAATACTACCTGCGCTACTCCTTTTTGAGAATACCGCAATCCAGATCTATTGATATGATACGGATGAACATATGCCTCACTCGGCATCGGATATGTTCCTCCTCCAGAAGCACCCGGTTTCGCCAAGAAGACCGGGTGTTCATTTTTGCGTTTACCTTCTCATGCCGACGAACAAGCAAGTAAGCATCAAGCCATCTATTCCTTCCTCTTTACCCGCAGCACCGCAATCTTGGTGGAATGGTTGAATGGCGCCGGGTCAGTTATTGGCTTCCCTACCACCGTTCCGGGATAGCCGGTGAAATCTTCCGGAACAGGGATCAATTCTTCAACCTGTAAATAACCATCTGCGCAGAGTTCTTCGAGTATTGCCATAAATTCCTTGCCGCTGACGTACAGGGCATTGTTGACTGCCACCAGCCAGCCGCCATCGCTGACCAACGGGCGGACTTTGTTGATCAGGCGCCTACCCTCCGCGGCCAGATCCACTGTGCCCCTGCCGGTTACAGAGAAGAAGGGCGGGTCAAGGAAGACACAATCAAAGCGTTCACCGCTGCGTTTCATCCGGCTGACCAGGGGGAAGAAATCACCCGCAACGAAATCCTTTTTGTCGATCGAAAACCCATTCAGGGCATAGGATGTCTTGGCCAGGTTGAGGAAGCTGCGGCTCAGGTCAGTGTGCACCACCCGGTTGGCATCTCCCGCCATGGCGGCCACCCCCAGGCTGCCGGTGTAGGCGAAGGTATTCAGCACCGTTTTGTCCTTCAGGTGTTCGATGGCCCATTTTCGTAAGTTGCGGGTATCGAGGTAGAAACTGGCATCCCGGCTCAGGGTCAGGTCAAGGGCATACCATACGCCACGCTCGCGCACCTTCCGATCGATTTGGGTGCCATGGATGACCGTTCCTCGTCTCCCTGCTTCAGTCGGATCATTGCGCGTCTTTAGGATGGCTGCCTGCGCCCAGGGTAATCGGGAGGTCAGGAATTTCAGGGCGGCATCCACCAACGGAGCGCCAGCCTGCGGCGGGTCGGCGTAGTTATGGATGACCAATGTCCGGGCGTAGAGGTCCACCACCAGTTCCGGGCAGCCTTCGGTAAAACCGTTCAAGAGGCGGAATGCCATCTCGTGGCGGTCATCGAATAATCCGGCTCGCGCCGCAAGGGCAAGTTCAAGGGCCAACACGGGTTCAGTTTAGAGGAGAATCACCGAAAAGGCAAGGGGTGATCTGGCATTTTATCGCCCAAACGGTAACTAATCAATAAATAGGGGAAGATGGGGGGGGTGGGCGGCTTCGCCGCCCCCCCCCGCCCCCAAAGTTATTGAGATGATACCCCAAACGTCACGCAAATAAATCCGATAATCTGTGTATAATGTGCATATGTTCCATGGTTTATCCTATTAGGAGTTACGCAGTTGGGAAGGATTCGGGGGTGTTGTGGGCGGGCTTCACCCGCCCACAACACCCCCAACCACCTTGAACTACGCAAGTCCTATCTATGAGACTCGATGGTGATTGAGATGCTCGATGACAAGCCGTTTGCGTTGATCGTTGAAGATGACCGGGATATCGTTGCCCTTTTCCGGCACGTGCTGGATGTGGCTGGTTATCACACCGAGATCTCCATGAATGGCCTGGAAGCCATGGAGCGGATTGAATCTGCCCAGCCGGATATAGTCCTGCTTGACCTGCAATTGCCGGGGCTCTCCGGGATCGATATTTTGAAGCGCATGCGCGAGGATGAGCGTATGAAAACGATCCCTGTCGTGGTCATCACCGCCTATCCCTACTACCTCAGCAGCCTCCCCGAAGAGCCAGACATGGTCCTGCTCAAGCCGGTCGATTTGGGACAGCTCAGCAACCTCGTACAGCGGCTGAAAGCCACAAAGAGCAACATGCGCGAGTCGCCTTACGATAAAACAACCAACCTGTACACGGTTTCGTTCTTTGCGGTGCGGTTGACCTTTGCCATCGAGCGGGTCAAACAATTGCAATACAAGCGCTTTGGGGTCCTGTTTGCAGATCTGAACCCTTTCGACCAGATCCGAAAACAGATGCGGGAAAGCAATTACTATGGCATCATGTACCAGATGGCCGAGATGTTCAAGAAGAAACTGCGGCCGACGGACACCACAGCCTGGATCGATGAGGGATGCTTCCTGGCTTTGATCGAAGAGATCACCAGCAAAGAGATCCCGCCCAAGATCGCAGGGCGGGTTTCGGAGGGCTTGAAAAGTTTCCTGGAAAAGCGATTGCCCAAAGTAAACATACAAACATCCGTGGGAGTTGTCCTGTGTGACGATACCTATGATGCCATCCCGGAGATCCTGGATGATATCCAGTTCGCCCGCGAACTTGTCAGGACACAGGACAAAAAGAACATAGCCATCTATACCCGGCAGGAATTGCAGAAATTGAGGGATGCCAGGGCTTCACGCCGGTACGAACTGTAAACCTGCCAGGTTGCTGGATTGGATTTGCGTTACAAAAAATCGATAAAGGTTGGGTCACAAACCCAGCCATTATTTTATCCCCCGGGCACCCAACTGACCGAATATTCGGTCAAATGATCCGGCTTTTGTATCTCCGGTTCATCCAGCACCCACTTCCCATCCAGGCCCAGTTGATGGGCAGTTTGCTCGAAATGGCACATGGCGATGCCCATATCCAGGCGCTGGAGGTCACACAGGTCGAGCAGACGCTGGAAGAAACCTTCGCGGTAACCCTCCGTTCTGTGCAGGTAAAAATGCCAGATATCACCTGCCCGGAGGATCTGCCAGGGCTGCTTGTTGGATGCCGAAGGTCCCAGGCGCACCATCTCGAGCGGGATGGCGTACGCGCCCGCCCGGTCCGGCGTCAGCGGCAGGCCGAAGCGCCCATCCCAGAACATCCGCTCCCAAGGCCGCCTGTGATTGGAATCGGCAATCTGGCGCACAATACCCGTTTTTGTTTTCCCCTTATCTGCAATATAACCTATGGCGGTCACTGCCGGGATCTCTTCATTTCCCATAACTGCGATTTTCCTGCCGAAACCACTCTTGGTGAACGTGCCTCCCAACCAGCATGTACCCAGCCCCAGGTCGGTAGCTTTTAGGATGATCAGTTCCATCAGGTAGCCGAAATCTTCCAGGTACTTCCCATCCGGGATGGCCGCGCCGATAATGAACCCCGGTGCGTTGCGGATGAACCCGTACGTGCCGAGACCTCTCAGGGCGGCCTGTTCTGCATCCAGGGCGGCCACCAGGCTGAAACGCGGCTGTTTCCTAAAAGGCCCACCCGGGAGTGCGGATATGAATGCATCCAATTGCTGACGGGTTGGATCTGCTACCGGCTGTTCCCGGTAAGTCCGGCAGGAAAATCGTTGCCGGATCAGTTCCGTGAAAGAGTGATCGAAAATCATCTGGGGTTTATCGTTTTGTGCCATTGACTCGTCATTTTAATGTTTAATGTTATCCAAAGTGATATAATCACCTTACAGAATTGTGAGGAGAAAAAATCATTCTTCCCACGTTCATGAGGAAAGGAGGTCACCGACCTGATTTCCAGAACCTTTTCATCACACTGCCATCATCATCCAACAATAGGAGAAGCTATGAAGAAATTGCTCGCAATCAGCCTGTGCCTGGTTATTGCTCTGACCGCTTGCATCCCGACATTTGGACAGCCAACCCAAGAGGTTGATGCAAATGCGTCCGTTCAGACAGCCATTGCCGGCACCAAGTCAGTCGAAAATGCCGTGGGCACTTCGGTCGCCCTGACGGCTGCCGCCAACCAACCCCCACCGGCCGCCACGACTGAACCCCCGCCGGCCGCCACCACTGAACCGCCGCCCACCGAAGATCCATCTCCAACCGGGGCAGCGAAAGCCAACGCCAATTGCCGTTCCGGTCCGGGCAGCAATTTCGATTTGGTCGTGTTGCTCAAACCAGGAGATGGCGGGAAGATCATCGGCAAGTACACCCCATTCGATCCGGACTGGTATAAACTCGAACTGCCTGATGGCAAGCAGTGCTGGGTCGCCAATGATTCTCTGAACATCAGCGGTGATGTTGCTGGGATAACGGAACTATCCTCCCCACCCACGCCAACCCCGAGGCCGGCATTTGCTGGAACATGGACGATATGGTGGCGTGGAAGTAACTTTGCGGGCGGTGGCTGGGCCAACAATATCACGATGACTTGCACCGAGAGCGGCTTGAATGTTACCTGCAACTTAACTTCCTGGGATCAAAACTTTTTAGTGAAAGGCACCTTAAGCGAAGACAGGATGTACATGAACGGCCAACTAACATCGAATGCTGTTCCATGGAGCTGGATCGTTCGCTGGGTGAAAATCGGCGAAAACGCTTTCGGTGGATCCTGGTATTGGGCAACGGATAATACCTTTGACGGCGACTGGTGTGGAGCCCGACCCGGCGGTTCAAAGCCGGATCCATGCAAGCGCTAGGCTTCCTGCTACTTATAAAGTGGCCGGAAAATATAATGCATAACATCTGATCTTTGGGGTGAGTTTACAAAGAATAGTATGTTGTTTGAGTATCCTCCCCTGTTCTTGACAGGAGATGAGGTTGAGGAACAGGGTTTGTGGGAACAAAAAAGTTTCTTCCACAAACCCTGCTTTCTACTCCTTGGAACCTGAGAGAAATCGAACCCACCCGGAAGGGGGATTAAAAGTAATCCAAAAAATGATATAATACCTTACAGAATTGTAAGGCCTTGGACAGATTACCAGAATATCCGTTCATACCAATCTCCGACTTCATATGAGACCCTCTACATGTATAATCGTGATAATGAGAGCTAGGTAGATGAAAAATCTCTTGATCCAGAGAGTGACGGGGCTGATCGCTGTGGTGGCAATCCTGGCCTGCCTGGCCAGCCTTTTGCCAGTACGTAACGCGTTCGGGGCCGGTGCGCCGCCTACCATCAGCGATATTCTCGACCAGAACATCTTCGAAGATAACGTGACTGGGAATATTCCCTTCACGGTCAACGATGATGATATCCCGGTCGACTCTCTAATCATTACAGCCATCTCCTCGAATCAAACCCTGGTACCGGATGCCAACATCAGCCTGGGCGGCAGCGGCACAGCCCGAACGATCAACCTGATCCCGGCCGGCAACGAAAACGGTACCACGCTCATAACCGTCACGGTTGATGATGGGGATTTGATTGCCACCGATACGTTCACGCTAACCGTTACGGCTGTCAACGATGAGCCATCCTTCGCGATGGGCTCCGATGTAACGGTTCCAGAAGATTCCGGCCTGTACTCAGTTGCATGGGCAACAGGTATCTCGGCTGGCCCTCCCGATGAAATCACTCAAACCCTGGCTTTTTCTGTTACCAACGACAATAACCCTCTCTTCAGCGTCAATCCTTCCATCGCTGCGGATGGTACGTTGGCTTTCATCCCCGCGCCGGATGCCAATGGCAGTGCGACGGTAACGGTAAATTCGCTGCAAGATAACGGGGGCGTTGCCAATGGCGGTGACGATACCTACGTACCCGCCATTAACACATTTACGATCACCATCCTGGCCGTCAATGATGCACCGGTGGCCAACAATGACTCATATGGCGGCATCGAAGAGGATCGCGGGGAGATATATTTCAACCCTGCTTTCGGTTTGTTGAGGAATGATACCGATATCGACAACTTGCCCAACCAACTGATAGCAATAAAAGATATGAACCCCGCGAACGGTGTGTTAATCGACTTCTCCGACAATGGTTCCTTCCGATACCAACCAAACCCCAATTTTTGCGGTACGGACACATTTACATACCACGCCAGTGACGGCCTTGCCAATTCCAATATTGCCACAGTCACACTCAACATCACCTGCATTAACGATGAGCCAGATTTCACGGCCGCCAACCCGCCTGCTGTCAACGAGGATTCCGGCCCGCAGTCTGTAGCCAACTGGGCCGCCTTCGACGCCGGGCCATCGAACGAGGATGTTACCCAGGCGGTCAGTGCTTACCTCATCTCGAACAGCTCGTGCGGTGGTGCGTTACTGACAGCAGATCCGTCCGTCGACACAAGTGGTGCGCTGACCTACACGCCGATCCCTGAACAATACGGCACCTGCACCTTTGATATCCTGGTACAGGATAATGGGGGTACTGCCAATGGCGGCGATGACACCGGCCCCATTCACACATATACCATTACGGTCAACCAGGTCAACGATCAACCCAACTTCACCGCTTCCAATCCCCCCACCGTGGATGAAGATGCCGGGCCGCAAGTGGTTTCAAATTGGGCAACGAATTTCGATCCCGGCCCGAATGAATCCGGGCAATCCGTCCTTGCCTATATCATCTCGAACAGCACCTGCAATACGCTCATCTCTTCCGGTCCGCAAGTGGATGCAACCGGAACTCTGACATATACACCCGCCAAGGATCAGTTTGGAACATGTACGTTCGATGCCCAGGTGCGGGATAATGGTGGAACTGCCTACGGGGGGATAGACACCAGCCCAACCTACACTTTCACCATCACAGTCTCCTCGGTCAATGATCTTCCCACTATCAGCAATATACCCAATCAGTTGACTCAGGCAAATACAGCAACCAGCAATATTGCTTTCACAATCGGGGACGTGGAAACTCCGGCACCCAGCCTGGTCGTTACCGCGACATCCTCGAATGTAACATTGGTACCCGATGCCAACATCATCCTGGGAGGCAGTGGCACAAATCGAACCATCAATATCACCCCTGAGCCCAACCAAACCGGAACGACTACCATCACCGTAACGGTCGAGGATGCGGATAATGCTACCGCAAGCGATACATTTATCTTAACTGTAAACACACAGCCGACCATCAGTAATATATCCGACCAAGTCACCAATGAGGATTTCGCTACGGCGGATATTCCCTTCACCATTGGCGATATCGAAACCCCGGCGATATTGTTGACGGTTACGGCTACATCATCTAATACGATGCTTGTTCCGGATGGAAAAATCACGCTGGGTGGCAGCGGAACCAACCGCACCATCAAAGTAACACCCGCTGCAAACAAATATGGAACGACAACCATCACTGTGAAAGTACAAGATCCAAATGGTGGCATTATCGATGATACGTTCGTGCTCACTGTAACGCCTGTCAACGATGAACCGGATTTCACGGCATCGAATCCCATTGCCAATGAAGATAGCGGCGCACAATCTGTCATTGGCTGGGTGACGAATTTCAATCCCGGCCCCAACGAGGCTTCCCAACAAGTATTGGCGTATACCGTCTCGAACAGCACATGCGGGACTTTATTATCAGTTGGGCTTTCCGTTGCCAATAATGGCACCCTGACGTTTACACCGGCGCCCAACAAGAATGGGAGTTGCAATTTCCAGGTTCAGGTACAGGATAATGGCGGAATAATCAATGGCGGTGATGATACCGGTCCAGTTCACCTTTTCACCCTCACCATCAACAGTGTCAATGATGCGCCGAACTTCACAGCAAGCGAACCTCCCACCATAAATGAGGATTCCAGCCCGCAATCGGT
>Ga0209285_10000638_pt1 | contig 11498 bp, 13 predicted proteins | sample PPLLak3March2015_2_FD_187249 | JGI IMG/M metagenome (GOLD analysis project Ga0209285, IMG submission 187249) | Freshwater sediment microbial communities from Prairie Pothole Lake near Jamestown, North Dakota, USA - PPLs Lake P8 Core (3) Depth... | ecosystem: Environmental > Aquatic > Freshwater... | reverse complement strand
CTGGTGGCGATCTGACCGCCCTGGTCGGCCTGGCGGGGCTGGTTATCGGTGTATTCATTGGCGTGTTGTTCCTGAAATCCGGCTACAACCTCGGACGCTCGCAGAAGACACATGCAGCCGCTGGCTGGATCCTGCCTTTGTTGATGGTCGGCCTGTTCCTGCTGCTGGTCTTCCGGCCTGTTTTCAGCGAGGGCGGCCCGATCTTCTTCAGCGAATCCGGCCCCGGCTCCCTGGCGGCGCCAATCCTGCTCTCACTGGGTGCGGGATTGTTGATCGGGTTCCTGGCGCAGCGCTCCCGCTTTTGTACCGTTGGCGCAGTCCGGGATGTGATCCTGATGCGGGATACCCATCTCATCAGCGGCGTGGGAGCCTTGCTGGTGGTGGCCTTCATCATGAACCTGATCATCGGTCAGTTCAATCCCGGCTACACTGGACAGCCGGTGGCCCACAGTGCCTGGCTCTGGAACCTTTTGGGTATGGTCCTGGCAGGCCTGGCATACACCCTGGCGGGCGGCTGCCCAGGGCGACAGTTGTTCCTTTCCGGTGAAGGGGATGGAGATGCTGGCATCTTCGTCCTGGGGATGATCGTCGGGGCGGGGATCGCCCATAATTTCTCGCTGGCAGCCAAAGCCGATTCCGTTACCGATGGCGTTCTGACAGTCGGCGGGCTCAGCCAGTTCGGGATGGTTGCCGTCATCCTGGGGTTGGTGGTTTGCGCCCTCATCGGCCTGACCATGCGCAAGAAGATTGCATAGGAGGAAGCCATGACAAAAATTGTTGATGCACGCGGCCTGTCCTGCCCCCAGCCGGTCATGCTGGCCAATGATGCCATCCGGGAGGGCGAGTTCCCCATCGAAGTACTGGTGGACACCGTGACTTCCCGGGAAAACGTTCTCCGCATGGCGAAGAGCAAAGGGTTGCAGGTTGAATTCATCTCTGACGGCGATGGGTTCAAACTGACCATCACCAAATGACCGCCTTGCCTGAACGACTGATTTACCTGGATAATGCGGCAACTTCCTGGCCCAAACCGCCGGAAGTTGCCGCGGCCATGACGGATTTCCTGGAGCGGACGGGAGCCAACCCCGGCCGCTCCGGCCACCGCTTGTCTATCGAATCGGCTCGCATCCTCTATGAAACCCGGGAACTGGTTGCACAATTCTTCAACGCCCCTGATCCCCAGCGGGTCGTATTCGGGTTGAACGTGACCGAAGCGCTCAACCTGGCCTTGCATGGATTCTTGCAACCAGGCGAGCATATCATCACTTCCAGCATGGAACATAACTCGATGATGCGTCCCTTGCGCCGTCTGGAGGAGCAAGGCATCGAGGTGACCGTCGTGTCCTGTTCCCCGCAGGGCTTTTTGGATCTTGCTGATGTGGAAGCAGCCATCCGCCCCAATACGGTCCTGCTGGCAATCAACCATGCATCCAATGTAACCGGAACGCTCCTGCCAATAGATCAGATCGGACATATTGCGCGCATCCATAACCTGCTCCTGCTCACTGATGAAGCCCAGACCGCGGGGGCATACCCGGTCGATATGCAGGCCGATTGCATCGACTTGCTGGCCTTCACCGGCCACAAATCCTTGTATGGCCCGATGGGCACCGGCGGGTTGATCATCGGTGAACGGGTGGATATCCAACGCATGACACCGCTGAAACAGGGCGGAACGGGCAGCCGCTCGGAGCGGGAAACCCAGCCCGAATTCGCACCCGACCGCTACGAAAGCGGCACCCCCAATGCCGTTGGCCTGGCAGGGTTGGGCGCCTCCATTCGCTGGCTGCAACAGCGCGGCATCGAACAAATCCGGGCACACGAAGTGGCACTTTGCCAGCACCTCCTGGGAGGGTTATCCGCCATCCCCGGCGTGACCATCTATGGCCCCCTGGATGCCGAATGCCAGACAGCTACCGTCTCTTTCAACATCGAACATATGTCGCCCTCTGAAGTTGGCCTGCGGCTGGATGATGAATTCGGCCTCCTGTGCCGGGTCGGCTTGCACTGTGCGCCCGCCGCCCACCGCACGCTGGGGACGTTCCCGGAAGGCACGGTCCGCTTTGGGCTGGGGGTGTTCAATACACATGAGGATGTGGACGCGGCCATTGATGCTATTCGCCAACTGTCAGGGAAGAAGGTAATATGAACGAAGCATATGCGGTCATCCTGGTACCTTCCACCAGTTATGCCATCCAGATCGAACGGTTGTTGCAAGGATCAGGCATCCTGTGCAAATTGATCCCCGTGCCGCGCCAACTAAGTTCAGATTGCGGTGTCTGTGTACGCATTGACAGGCAAACATCCGGGGATGCCTTGAAACTCATCCAGGCCGCCCAAATTGATTTCGAGGGCATGCACGAAATCTGACGGTATGGGCTACAATTGGGAGGAAACCTGGAGAGCCAACATGAACCGTAAAGAAATCCTGGATTCCCTGGAATCCCACTCCCCCACCGTCCTCATCGTCGGCGCGGGCATCAATGGTGTCGGGGCATTCCGCGACCTGGCCCTCAACGGCGTGGATACACTTATCATCGACCGGGGCGACTTCTGCTCCGGCGCATCTGCAACCTCATCGCGCATGGCACACGGCGGCATCCGCTACCTGGAGAACGGCGAGTTCCGCCTGGTGCGCGAAGCCGTGCAGGAGCGCAACCGCATGATCCAGAACGCGCCGGCGCTGGTCAAGCCGCTGCCCACCACCATCCCGATGTTCAAACTGTTCTCGGGCCTGCTCAATGCCCCGCTCAAATTCCTGGGCTGGCTCGAAAGACCATCCGAGCGCGGCGCGCTGGTCATCAAGATCGGGCTGATCTTCTACGATGCCTTTACCGGCCGCGCGAACGCGCAGCGCGCCGTGCCGCGCCATCAATTCCTCGGTCGTACAAAATCCCTGACTCGCTGGAATCGATTGAATCCGCTGATTCGCTTCACTGCCACCTACTACGACGGTCTCATCCTTTCGCCCGAACGCCTGAGCCTAGAACTGGTCATCGACGCCGAAAAGGAAGGCAACCACGCCCGCGCCCTCAATTATGTCTCGCTCGTCGGCGTGGATGGGAATACAGTGATTCTGCGCGACGAAACCAACGGTCAAACGTTCAACGTTCAAACGAAATTGATCGTCAACGCCGCCGGCCCCTGGATCGATCCCACCAACCGGACCCTTGGCCTGTCTACGCACTACATCGGCCCGACCAAAGGCTCGCACCTCGTGCTCGACAACCCCGAACTGCGGGAAGCTATCGGCGACCACGAGTTCTTCTTCGAGAACAAGGACGGGCGCATCGTGCTCATCTTCCCGCTCTTCGACAAGGTCATGATCGGCACATCCGACATCCCCATCGATGACCCCGAATCCGTCCGCTGCACCGAAGAAGAAGTGGATTACTTCATCGAGATGGTGGGACGCGTCTTCCCCGATATCACAGTGACCCGCGAGCAGATCGTTTTCCGCTTCTCCGGCGTCCGCCCGCTGGCCTACACTGGGTCGGCCAAAACCACCGGACAGATCACGCGTGACCATCACATCCGGGAAGACAAACTTGGCAAGATCCCCGTCTACTCACTGGTGGGCGGCAAATGGACCTCCTTCCGGGCCTTCTCCGAGCAGGTTACTGACAAGGCTCTCGCCTTCCTCGGCCAGACCCGCAAAGCGGATACCAGAAACCTGCCCATCGGCGCCGGTGCGGATGCCGCCGCCCTGCGGACCCTGCCCAACTTCACTCGCGACGAGATCATCGAAATGGTAAAGCGCGAGAAGGTTGTCCATCTCGATGACCTGCTCCTGCGCCGCACCCTGCTCGGGTATCTGGGCCAGCTCACCCGTCCGCTGGTGGAGCAGATGGCCGACTGGACCGGCGAGGCCCTCGGCTGGGACGCGCAACGGAAAAAAGACGAGGTGTCGCGTACCGTCGAAATACTGGCGGACAGGCACCAGGTCCGGTTGGACTGACAGAAAGAAAAACGGTCACCTTGCGGTGGCCGTTTTCCATCCACAAACATTTAGTATCATCTCAATAACTTGGGGGGCGGGGGTGTTTGGGCGGCTTCGCCGCCCAAACACCCCCCATCTTCCCCCATTTATTGAGAAGTTACAGCATTTATATATGTGCACTGGAGAGCGCACACTAATCAAATGGGGATTATCTGTAAGCGGGTGTTCTCCAACATCCAACCATCCCTACTCCCAGCGGAATAGTTTGACCGAAACCAGGATGCCGAGTACCAGCATGGCTGCCAGAACGATCACCTCGGTTGTGTACTGGCTCCAGGCCTCGCCGATCCACAGGCCGCGCAGCAGGTTGACCACATAGGTCAGCGGCAGGAAGGTGGAAATCTTCTTGATCGCTTCGGGCAGCAACTCGCGCGGGAAGCCAGCGCCGGACAGGAACAGCATCGGGTACAGCAGCACCATCCCGACGATCTGTGCGGTGCGCGCCGTGGGCACCAGGCTGGCCAGGATGAACCCCAGCCCGAAGAAGCTCAGGCTGCTCAGGGTGAATCCCATAAATACGCTCAGGATGTTCCCTTCGAAGCGCAAGTGGTAGACCAGTTTCCCGGCGATTACCAGCAGAACCATCCCGAGGGTTGTCATCAGGAAGAGCACGATCACCTGGGCGGCCAGGACAACCAGCGGGCTGACCGGCGTGGTGCGTAACCGGCGCAGGACGCCGTTCTCGCGGTAGGCGGACATGGTGATGGTGAGTCCCATCAACCCGGTGGTGGCGACGATCATGGCCGTGTAGGCTGGCACGGAAATATCGACCGTCCCTCGACCGCCGAACATCTGCTGGGGTTCATTGCCGTAGATGCTGCCGAACAGGAACAGCATCATCAGCGGGAATACCAGCGTGAAGAAAGCCCCCACCGGCTCGCGCAGGAACAGCTTGGCTTCCATCCATGTCATTTTCAATAGGCTTTTCATCTTGCACCTCACTCTCGCATCTCCCGGCCGGTCAGGCTCAGGAAGACATCCTCCAGGCTCGGTTGCTCGGTACGCAGGTCGCGGAACTGGATGCCCTGCCCGCCCAGCAGGCTGACCACTTCACTCACCAGCGGAACCTTGCGGCCGTTCTTGCCATGCACGGTTACTTGCCCGCCGCGGATCTCGACCCGGCTCTCGCCTGAGAGGGCTTTTTCGAATCCCGCCGGCAGGACCCCCTCCACGCTGAAAACGACGCGTTCCTCTGCACCCAGGCCGCGGATCAGGGCTGCAGGGGTATCCAGCGCCACGATCTTGCCATGGTCGAGGATGGCAACCCGGTCGCACAACTTCTCGGCCTCTTCCATGAAATGGGTGGTCAGAACGACCGTCTTGCCTTTCAAGCGCACCTCGCGCACCAGATCCCAGATGGCGTGACGGGCTTGCGGATCCAGGCCGGTGGTCAGTTCATCGAGGAAGACCAGCGTCGGGTCGGGCAGGAGGGCGAGGGCGATGAACAGGCGCTGCTTCTGCCCACCGGAGAGCTTCGAGAAGGGGGCGTTGCGTTTCTCCTCCAACCCCAATTGCGCCAGCAACTCATTCCAGTTAGCCGCCTTGGGGTAGAACGAGGCATACAGGTCGAGCGCCTCCCAGACCTTCATGCGGTCTGGCAGGTTGGAGGATTGTAATTGCATCCCGGTGCGTTCCCGCAAGGATTTCCCCTCGCGTTGCGGGTCGATGCCGAGGACGCGCACCGTCCCGGCGTCCGGTTTGCGCAGGCCTTCCAGGCATTCGATGGTGGTGGTCTTGCCAGCCCCGTTCGGGCCGACCATCCCGAAGATCTCGCCTTCCTTTACTTCGAACGAGACATCCTCCACGGCGACGGTCGCGCCGTAGGTTTTCCGTAATCCTTCTACTTTGACAATGGTGTCCATTTTTCCTCACTTCCTTTTCAAGATCGATTCAAGCGCCGCCACGTGTTCCTGGAACACCTTGCGTCCCTCGGCGGTGGTGGAGATATAGGTGTGCGGTTTGCGCTCCACAAAAACCTTGTTGACCGAAATGTAACCAGCCTCTTCCAGTTTACGCAGATGGGCGCCCAGGTTGCCGTCAGTGACCTCCAGCAGGTTCCTCAGATATGTGAAGTCCACCTCGTTGCCCGCATCCAGGGTCACCAGGGCGGCCATGATCCGCAGGCGCACCGGCTGGTGGATGGTTTCATTCAGCTCGGCCATGGTCTACCACCTCGAGCGGATGTACAGGCCGAGGGCGATCATCCCGCCGCCGCCCAGGATCGCCATCCAGAGATAGAAGATATCGGACAGCAGGTAGTAACCGACCAGCGCCAGGGCCGTGACCGGCAGCGCCCACCAGACGGAGGAGAAAGAGATCAGCAGGCCCATGGACAACTGGCCGATCATGATGAACAGGATGATGAACAGGGTTGCCTGCTTCCCGTCCGTGGGGCGGGCGAGGAGGATGATGGTGATGCCGTAGAGGATTAGCAGCGACCAGAAGGTGATCGCTCGCCTTGCCGTGATGTTGAACGATGTGCTGCGGAGGCGCTTGCCAAGCCGGGAGCCAAGCAAGACGCCCACGAGGCTGCCAATGATGCTCATCCCGACCCAGATGTAGGCGACGATGGCGCCGCTCAGGAATTGGGTGGCCAGGAATCCGACCAGCCAGACGATGCCGGTGACGATTAGGGTGATGGATGTGCCGCCGCTGGCGATCGACCGGCGGGTTTTCTGCGCCATGAGCTGGATCGCTGCCAGGGTTTCTTCGGCTTCGGGTGCAGATACGTTCATGGGATCAATCTTCTCGGTCATGGTTCACCACCTGGAACGAATGTATAAACCCAGGGCGATCATCCCCCCGCCGCCCAGGATGGCCATCCATAAATGGAAGATCCCGGGCAGCAGGAAGTAGCCGATCAGCGCCAGGGCGGTGATAGCCAGTCCCCACCAAATGGAGGCGAAGGACAGCAGCAGGCCCATGGCCATCCAGCCAACCCCCACAAAGAGGATGATGAACATCGCAAACTGCTTGCCTTCCACCGGCCAAGCGACGCCGATGGCGGCCACGCAGTAGAAGAACAGAAGCAGCCAGAAGAAAGCGATCCGTTTCCCGCTGGTGATGGGAGCGGCGCTGCGCACACCCCGGTTCATGCGGATGCCGATCACGGCTGAGATGATTCCCCCCAGGATATCCAAAACCATCCAGGTATAGCTGGCTGTTTTCACAGGCAGGAATTGTGAGCCCATGAACCCCAGCAACCAGATGACGCCCCAGACAATCAGGAAGATGTAGCCGCCGCTGGCGGATATCGCCCGGCGGGTTTTTTGTACCATATTCTGGATGGCGGCCAGGGCTTCTTCGGCTTCAGTAGGGGAGATGTTCATAGCTGTTCCTTTAGAGTGGTATTTATTGTAGAGAACTCTACAACACAGAGTATTCTACAACAATTAAAGCGAGAAGTCAACCCCTCTGGAGAATGGATCTATCTCTATTAAAACCAGAGCTCTGACTTGTGGCTCCCATTGCAGATGATTCTTCCTAATTCGTGCTAGAATCACCCCATGGAAGTACCACTCCAGGACCGCATCCACTTTTTTCAGACCAGCCATCTCTTCCAGGGCCTGGCGGAAGATGAACTGACGAAGATCGCTGAATCTCTCGAAGTGGTCGACAAGGCGGCTGGCGAGGAGATCTTCAAAGCAGGGGATCCGGCAGATACCTTTTGCATGGTGTACAGCGGCAGGGTGCGGATTTTCCGCACAGAGAAGAGCAAGGAACGACAACTCAGTATTATGGTTAGAGGGGATTACTTCGGCGAGGGCGTTCTGCGCAAAGAGAAAGCCCGGCGGAATGCCACCGCCACAGCGGTGGGCGCTGTTACCCTGTTGACCCTGTCGCGGGAAAATATGCATGCCCTGACCAGGAGCAATCCGCGTTTCCACAAGAACATTATGGTTTCGGTCAAGAGCCGCCGGCTGGCGCACCGAATGCGCTTCAAGTGGGTGCGGGATGATGAGACGGTCCACTTTGTTGTTCGCAAGCATGTCATTATTTTGCTGGGTGTGTTGGTCATTCCCATCCTGATCGGTTTCCTGGGAGTGGCTCTGCTGATAATCGGGATCTCGACCGGGCCAGCTTTCGTCAATTGGGTGAGCGCGGTCGTTTTTCTCCTGGCATTTTTGTGGGGGCTGTGGAACTGGATCGATTGGAGCAATGATTATTACATCGTGACCAACCAGCGCGTGGTCTGGCTGGAAAAGGTGGTTGCCACTTATGACAGCAGTTTGGATGCACCGTTGAGCGGGATCCGAAATGAGAACGTGGAAACCAGCTTGCTTGGCCGCGTCCTCGATTTTGGCGACCTGATCGTTTATACGTTCATCGGACGAATTGTTTTCCAGCATATTCCCCACCCGTTTGAAGCGCGCGTATTCGTTCAGGAGTTGCGCGCCCGGGTCAGCGAGGTGGCGCGGGCGGAAGAATTGCAAAGCATGAAAACGGCCATCCGTTCACGCCTGTTTCCCGATGAAAAAGCAGTTGCCCCGCCGGTCAAATTTTCTCCCCTGACCGCTGCGCCGCGTCAAAGACAAACTACAATCGCCAGGAAGGCTGGCGGGATTTTTTCCCTGCGTTTCGAAGATAAGGATACCATTACCTACCGGAAGCATATTTTTGTCCTCATCAAACAGGCCGGAATCCCGGCACTGTTGTCCATCCTGATGATCGCCCTTTTGGGAGTGCTGGTTGTGCAATGGCTGTCAGGCGGGCAAGCGGGATCGATCCCTGGCTTGTTACTGGTTTGGTTGATCGGTTTCCTGGTTTTCTTCATCTGGGCAGTTTACCAGTACGTGGATTGGAGCAACGATATCTTCCAGGTAACGCCCACCCAGATCTTCGATATCGATAAAACCCCGCTGGGGGAGGAACAGCGCCGGTCTGCCCCGTTGGAAAACATCCTGACCATCGACAGCAGGCGCAAAGGCATCCTGCAATTGCTGTTCAACTATGGCACGGTGCAGATCAACATCACCGGGCAGGAATCCATGGCCTTCGAGGATGTGCTCAACCCAACCAGTGTGCAGCAGGATATCGACCGACGCCGGCTGGCCAGCATTGCAAAAAAAGAAACAGACAAAGCCGCCGCAGAACGTGACCGCCTGGCGGATTTCTTCGCCACCTACTATAACAGTTTCGAAGAATTTCAAAAGGAAGAGGAAGAAAGGAAACGGCGAAGTGGGGTACAATAGCGCCCGCAAACATCCCTTACTGGTGAAACAATTATGGCACTTCGTGAAATCGTAACCCTCCCGAACCCGGTCCTGCGGCGCAAAGCCCGGACGGTATCCAAGTTCAATGAGGCTCTCCAGGTACTGATCGATGACATGGTCGAAACCATGCGCCAGGCGCCCGGTGTCGGCCTGGCCGCGCCGCAGGTGGGCGTCTCGCAGCGGGTCATTGTGGTCGAATATCCTGAGAATGACCAGGATGAAGAGTCGCCCAAGAAACTGTATGCGATGGTCAACCCGGAGATCGTCAAGCCATCCCAGGAAACCATTGCCGGCATTGAAGGCTGCCTCTCGGTGCCGGGGCTGGTGGGCGAAGTTCAGCGTGCCGTGGAGATCACGGTCAAAGGCCTCAACCGCCACGGCCAGCCGATGCGGGTTAAGGTTAAGGAATGGATGGCGCGCATCTTCCAGCACGAGATCGACCACCTGAACGGGGTCGTCTTCACCGACCGGGCCACAAAGGTCTGGCAGCCGCAGGAACCGTACGAAGATAACGTGTAGCCTTCACTAATGTGTTGTCCGGCAGTTTAACAGCCAGACAAGCATTAGACATTACCGGAAATAACATTCAAACATCGTCCCGAAGGCTTATTTCGAGCAATTTAGGCATTTTACGATAACCTTCGGGATGTTTTGCTCAATTACCGAAAAAATCTATTGAACTATGTATCTCAAGCACCTCTCGCTCGAAAATTTTCGCAACTTCACCCGCCTGGAAGTGGATGTCCCCCGGCGGGCTGTTTTGCTGGTGGGCGCCAATGCCCAGGGGAAGACGAGCGTGCTGGAGGCCATCTATTTCCTGGCGACTTTTGCATCCTTCCAAACCCATATCGACCGGCAACTGGTCAACTTCATCGAAGGGCGCAAGCCACTGGCAGTCGGGCGGATCGTCGGCGAGTACCAGCGCGGCACCAGGGGACACAAGCTCGAGGTGCGCCTGATCCTGGAGCCGGTGGGCGTCAACAGCCAGAGATTGCGGAAGGAAGTCCTGCTGGACGATGTCAAGCGCGGCATGAACGAAGTGGTTGGTCACTTCAACGCCGTGCTGTTCATCCCGCAGATGTCGCAGATCATCGAAGGCGGGCCGGACGAACGCCGCCGTTACCTGAACCTGACCCTGGCGCAGGCCATCCCGCACTATGCGGCTACGCTGGGGGAGTATGCCAGGGCTCTCGAACAGCGCAATGCGCTCTTGAAAATGTTGGGGGAGCGCGGCGGGGATGCCGGTCAGCTGGATGTCTGGGATGAGACCCTGGCGCAGGCTGGGGCGCGGATCATCTTCTGGCGCATCCAGGCCATCGCTGAATTGGAAAAGCATGCCACCCGCGCCCACCACCGCCTGACGCGCGGCCAGGAAGTGCTGCGCCTGGCTTACGACCCGGCCTACGACCCTCTGCCGCGCCCGGAGGGCCAGTTTGCCCTGGGATTGGATACGCTGCTCGACCGTTCAACACTGAAAGCAGAGGAGATCGAAACAGGCTTTATCGAGCGCCTCCAGCAGATCCGCGCCGAAGAGATCGCCCGCGGCGTGACCACCCTTGGCCCGCACCGCGATGAACTGCGCTTCCTGGCCAACCAGATCGACCTGGGCGATTACGGCTCGCGCGGCCAGATCCGCACCGCCTTGCTCTCCCTGAAACTGGCGGAAGTCTCCTGGATCCAATCCCGCACCGGGCAGTGGCCGGTGGTATTACTCGATGAAGTCATGGCCGAGCTCGATCTCCAGCGCCGCGCCGACCTGCTGGCTGCCGTGCAGGAGACCGAGCAGGCCCTGCTGACCACCACGGACTTGAAGTTATATACACCGGAGTTTGTCGAAAAGTCCGCCCGCTGGGAGGTGAAAGCGGGAGCGATTACAGTTGATCAGAAGTAAAGGAGTTTCGATGGGAGTTAAACATGTCAACGATGTGCAGGCTGCACCCGTCCCGGCCGGGGATGATACCACCATCCAGGTGCTGATCTCGTTCCAGGAAGGTCCCAACTTTGCCCTGCGGCGCTTCGCGATCGGCCCCGGCGGCGGGATGCCCAACCATACCAATACTTTGGAACACGAGCAATACGTGCTCCAGGGACAGGCCAACATCGGCATCGGTGACGAGGTTTTCGAAGTCAAGACCGGGAGCGTGGTTTTCATCCCCGAAAGCGTGCCGCACTGGTACACGAACACCGGCGAGGAAGATTTCGTCTTCCTGTGCATCATCCCCAACAAGCCGGATAAGATCGAGATATTGGAGAAAGAATGCTAGCAGTTTGTCGGAGAAGTAAGT